>WNFA01004541.1_pt1 | contig 11583 bp, 9 predicted proteins | sample 5400481 | NCBI WGS metagenome assembly WNFA01 (sample SAMN13153340, study PRJNA577476) | soil metagenome | isolation source: 120 cm saprolite under Douglas fir tree site 2 hole 1 replicate 2 | place: USA:California | collected 2015-04-18
TTGATGTAGCTGCGGCGGATGCCCAAGGCGCGATTCACAACGGGCGGATTGTAGAAAACGAAAGTTTTCTCCGCGGCGGGCGCGCCGTTGGCATTCAGGACTTCGACTTCGGATTCAAGAAGGCGTGAAGCGAGGTCGCCGGGATTAGCGATGGTTGCGGAGCAACAGATGAATTGGGGTTCACGGCCGTAGAAGCGAGCGATGCGGCAGAGGCGGCGCAACACGTTGCACAAGTGGCTGCCGAAGACGCCGCGGTAGGTGTGCAGTTCGTCGATCACGATGTAGCGGAGGTTTTCGAAGAGGCGCGTCCATCGAGTATGGTGCGGCAGGATCCCGGTGTGCAGCATGTCCGGGTTAGTCAGAACGATGTGGCTTTTTTCTCGGATGGCCTTGCGGGCGTCGGCGGGCGTGTCGCCATCGTAGGTGAAAACCCCGAATCGATCTTCGAGGCGCTGGTTGAGGTCGTGGAGTTCCGCGAGTTGGTCTTGCGCGAGGGCTTTGGTGGGGAAGAGGTACAGCGCGCGGGTGTCGGAGTTTTCGAGGACGGCGTTCAAGACGGGCAGGTTGTAGCAGAGGGTTTTTCCGGAAGCAGTGGGCGTGACGATGACAACGTTTTTTCCGGCGTGGACGGCTTCCGCCGCGGCGGCTTGATGGGTGTACAGGCGGCGAATGCCCTTGGCAGCGTAAGCGGACGCGAGGTCTGGATGCACCCAGGCAGGGAAGTCCGCCCACTGGGCCTCGCGGGCGGGAAAATGGCGCACCGCCGTGAGGATTTCGCCGTTGTGGTCGCGGGCGGCGAAGGACTCCAGGACTTGGTGAACGCGGGTGACTGCAGTGGACATGCCAGCCCTGCGAACTGCTAGCGATTCGGGCATGAAACTCGCCTCTCTTTAATTCGCCTTTTATTCGCTGACGTTAACACGCGGCGTTTCAGCGCGCAATATGGAAATTGTGAGTCTTAAGACGGGGGACACTGAAAACACAAAGAAGAAGCGAAGGATCGGATTTGCGGGAGTGCAACAAAGCGAATTGCACGGAATAAGGGTTTCACGTAATATGGGTACATGAATATCACGCTTTCTTTGCCAGAAGACTTGGTGAGACGGGTCCGGAAGATCGCCGTGGACCGCGACACGACCTTGACCGGCCTCGTTCGTGAGTATTTGAACGAAGTCGCCAGGCAAGAGGCGGCAGCTGGCCGAACGCGTCGAGAACGGGAAGCCTTGGAGCGCACCTTCGAACAGTTCCAATATAGAGTCGGAAAGAAGAGCTGGAAGCGCGAAGATCTCCATGAGCGCGCTTGAGTTTCTGGATACTAATATTCTGGTTTACGCGTACGACCGCAGCGAGCCGCGGAAACAACAGATTGCGCAGGGACTGGTTCGGAGAGCAGTGGCAGGGGAGATCGCAGTCTCCAGCCAAGTGCTCGGAGAATTCACGGCCACACTCCTCCACAAGCTATCGCCTCCGGCAACCCCGGAAGACTTGATGGCGCTTCTGGACGCGCTCGGGCCCATCAAACTGGTCCCGATTGATGGCCATGTGGTTCTCCGTGCGGTGCAGGCGCGCGCTCAATACGGAGTGCACTTTTACGACGGAATGATCCTTGCCGCCGCCGAACGCTGCGGCTGTCAGAGAATCTGGTCGGAAGACTTGAATGCTGGCCAGCAATACTTTGGTTGTGTTGTCGAAAACCCGTTTGTCTGAGGGGGAGAAGAGGCCGCACGACTGCGGCGGGCGGCCTCTACAGAACAAGCAAGGCGAAATCTATTCGGCGGCTTTGGCGGCGAGCGTTTCAATGACGGCGATATTGGGGAGCAGGTTGGGAGGGAGACGGTGACGTGCCAGGAGATAGGCGGGAGCGTTGTAGGAGATCCAGACTTTGCCACCGGAGTCTTCGGCGATGAGGATTTTGAGCGGGAGGTCGAGGGCGGCGCTGGGTGAAGCGAGCATCAGCGGCGTGCCTGCTTTGGGATTGCCGAAGATGAGCAGCTTGGTGTTTGGCATTTTCAGGCCGGCGCTGGCGGCTTTGCCGCTGTGGTCGACGATGGTAAAGAGCTTCACCCCTTTGGCTTCCAGGATGGATTTCAAGCGGGCGACGGTTTCCTCGACGGAATGATTGCTGGCAGTACGAAGAATGCCGTTCTCTGGAATTGGTGCCATGGAAATCCCCCGGGATTTTGATGCATCATCCAGCCCGATAGGTCTAACGGAAATCAGATAGATGGCCATCGCCACGCCAAGGATGGCGAGGACCAGAGCGACCGTGATGGCCAGCGCCGAGGGACGCGCGAGCAAAGCTTCAGGCTGCTGAACCTGTTGCAGCAGTCGCCGGTAACGGACAAGCGAGAGCAGACAGACGAACACGCCAAGAAAAATCAGCGCGGTACCGAACCACAGGGAGAGGCCGAACGACTGGGACGGTTGATTGGGCTGATTGAGGTTGAACTCCCGCAAGAAAATTCCAAAGCGGGCGAGGACGAAGCCGAGGCCCATGAGAGCGAGGCCGGTGCGAATCCAGGCGAGAAAGGTTCGCTCGACGGCGAGAAAGTCGCGGGGAGTGGCTGTGGACTCGTCGGGCATGGCGAAGATTTTAAGCAGACTCTTAGCGAAGCCGCAGAATCAATATAGCACCAATGATGAAAAGGAACGCCGAGGTGGCGAAAGCAGTCTGGACGTTGAAGGCACTCCAGAGGAAACCGATGAGGAGGCTGGAGAGGAAGTCGCCGACGGCATTGACGGCGGCGAGGGTGCCGAAGGCCATGCCGTGCTGTTCTTCGGGGACCAGCTCGGCGGAGAGAGAATCTTCGAGCGCTTCTTCGGTGCCGACGTAAAGGCCTGCGAGGACAAAAATCACGCCAAGCAGCCACAGGGAATACGTTCCAATGCAGAGAAGGAGGGCGGTGACTCCGGCGAGGGCGTAGCCTGCTGCGAGCACGGCTTTACGGCTGGGGACGTGGTCGCTCAGCCAGCCGCTGAGATACGCAGAGCCGGCATAGAAAACGTTGTGCAGGGTGTAGAGGCCGACGGCGAGGCTTGCGGCGCGGGCCATGCCATGGCCGGGGGCCAGCATTCGCGTGGCGTAGAGAATCAGCAGGGTGTGCGAGAAATCGCCCGCGCCGAAGACGCCTACGCCAACGAGCAACCGGCGGAAGGGAAGCGGTAGCGCCTTCAAACCAAGGAGGAAGGATCGTTGCGGGCGGGCAGCGATGGGCCGCTCGCGGACGAGCAGCCAGAAAGACGCGACCGCGACGAGGCCGGGCAGAAGCGTCCAAAGAAAAACTTTGCGGTAAGAATGCCCAGTGGCTTCGAGCAGCCAAAGCGCGGTGAGCGGGCCCGCGATGGCGCCTACCGTGTCCATCAAGCGTTCGAAACCGAAAGCGCGGCCGTAAGTGTTCGGCGGCACGTCGGCCGCGAGCAGGGCCTTCTTCGCGGGCGAGCGGACTCCGCGGCCCAGCCAGGCGGCGACGCGGCCGAAGAGCACATGATAGGCGTGCGTGGCGAAGGCGAACGACGCCGTCGCCAGGGCAGTGAAGGCGTAGCCAAAGACGGCGAGTGGCTTTCTGCGCTTCAAGCGATCGGTGTAGTGGCCTGCGGCAAGCTTTGTGAAGCTGGAGAGCCCGTCGGCGATGCCTTCGATGGCGCCGAGCCAGACGGGGCCCGCGCCGATGGCGGCCAGGAATGCGGGGAGCACGGCGGTGGCGGTCTCGTGGCTCCAGTCGCTGAAGAGGCTGGTGAGGCCGACGCCGAGGACAGTGCGGTTGAGCCAGGATTGTTTTTCTGTCGTGTCAGGCATGGGGAAGCAGTTTACAGTTGAAGGTTCAAAGTTAAAAGTTCGGAGCTCGCTGGATCGTGATTTAACCTGAAATTCCAAATCGAGATGGCGGAGCAAGCGCAAAAGCGGCAGCGCCGTGGCGCACCCCAGTTGGCTCTATTTCTTGGCCGCGCGGTAGAGGATGACGCGGACTTTTTCGAGGGTGATGAGGCCGCCTTCGACCATTTCGTCGAGGCTCGGGAGGATTTTTTCGATGCGCTCCTTAGATTCGATGACCTCGAGGATGATGGGGAGGTCCTGCGACAAGCGCAGCAGCTTGTCGGTGTGATAGATGCTTGAGCCGCCGTAGCCGCCGACGCCTCGCAGCACGGTTGCACCGGAGAAGCCGTCTTTGCGCAGCATCTCCACGATGGCTTCGTGGAGGGGTTTGCCGTGCCATTTGTCCGATTCGCCGATGTGGATGCGCATCAGGGTGCGCTCGCCTTCGAATTTTTCGTGGGTCATTGATTTCCTCGTCAGAATCCAAGAGAGATTTCTTCCGACAGGGTCGGAATCTTCGATCGCTGCGCTCGAAATGACGGCATGGCCGATGGTCCGACCTAAAAGCGATTAGCGAGGCGAATTCCGGCGACACTCAGAAGCAGGCCTGCGACTACGCTTGCTCCCACATAGGCGGTGGCCCAGGCCCACTCGCCGGCTTCGAGCATTTTGGCGGTTTCCCAACCGAAGCTGGAGAAGGTTGTGTAACCGCCGAAGAAGCCGACGGCGATGGCCGCGCGCCAATCCGGGGAGATTACCATGCGATTGAGCGTGAATTGGCCGATCAAGCCCAGGAGGAAGCAGCCGGTCAAGTTAACGAGCAGGGTGCCTAAGGGAAAGGTGCTCGCGGTGCGGATTTGCACGACACCCTGAAGTCCGTAACGCGCCAGCGTGCCGGCAGCGCCAAAAATCGCGATCAGCGCAAGACGCAATGTCGCTCCAATCCGTCGCTCGCCACGGCGACCGCGCAAATGGCCCGCGGTTTGCCAAACAAAAAACTCCTGGCGCCGCTGGGCTGCCAGGAGTCATCAGTCCCAGTGAACATCACCGGGGCGGTTATGGCGAACTCCATCGCCATTCGGAAGTCGCCTCAGTTTAACATTTTCCCGCATTGCTGGAAGGCCAATTCAACGGAACTTGCTGGAGGCAGCTCCACAAGCGGCGGCTACGGCTCTCGCGCCGCCGTTACAAATGAAAACGGTAGCGAACCTGGACGTAGAGTTCGCGCGGGTTCAGGTAGTGAGTTCCGCCGAAAGTAAAACTGTTGTCGAGCAGGACACTGCGATTGGCGACGTTCAGCGCTTGAACGTTTACAGAGAACTTCTCACCGAAACTCTTTCCCAGCGAGAGGTCAAATGTGGTGTGCGGTTGGAGATGATCGCCGGGGACCATGGGGTCGCCATTGGTGAAGCCGGAGGCGTAGTAGACGTCGGTCGAAGCGTAGGAATGGAATGGGAAATCGTACCGCGCACCGAGATGCAAGGTGTGGCGCTGGTCGTGGTCGAGGAGGGCGAACCCGTCGCCGAAGGAAAAGTCGGTGAGGCCACCGTTGATGTTGCCAAAGGCGAGGGCGAGCTGGTTCGAATAGGTCAAGTACACCTCGGCGCGATTGCGGATGCGGGGAGAGCGGAGCGTAAGTTCCCAGCCGTTGATGCGCGCGCCCTGAATGGTTACGGGGAAAAAGAGGTCGGAGTTGTTGAAATTATTGTGGTCGAAGAAATTTTCGACGCGAGTGAGAAAATTGCTGGCGTCGAGCGTCCATCCGCGAAATGGAATAGTGACGCCAAACTGGTGCTCTTCATCGCGTTCTCCGTGGAGCGGAATGAAGCTCAGATTCTGATTGCTTGCGGCTTCGAGGAGCGGACCGGAAACGGTCAGTAAAGGCGGCGCCTGGTAGAAATGGCCGTAGAAGGCGCGGAAAACCCAGCGAAGCTTGGGAATCCGAAGGGAAGCGCCGGCGCGCGGGCTGGTGGCATTCTCGACCACGTCGCCAGAGAAGTGCGTTTGGCGGAGACCGGCATCCAAGCTGAGCCAGGATGTCGCCTTGAACTGTTCTTCGGCGTAGACGGCTGCGAGCCCTCCATCTGGGCTGTGTCTCTCGGGTGGGTCCACGTTCTGGCATTGCGAGGGGTCGCGGCAGATCAAACCAAAGAGTTGGCCGTCCTGTTGAGAAAAGCCATACAGGCCAACGCGAAGGTTGCTGCGGTTCTTGATCCATGAAAGCGTGGCCTGACCACCTTCGTACTTCGAGCTGCGGTCTTCGGTGGCGGAACTGGGGAAATCCTCGAGGGCACTTTGATAATTTGCGCTGTTGTAGTGGTAGAAAGGCGAAATTGTGAGCATAAGCCCTGGACTGAAGGTGCGGACCCAGGAAAAAGTAACAAAGGAGTCGTTCTCGCGGTTGGCGTCGCGGAGGAACTGGCCTTGCGTGCCGGGGTCATTCGGATCGAAGGGAACCTGATAGAAATCCCGGCGCAACTGCGCAACCAGGCGGAACTGGTCTTGCGAATCCGCGTTGTAAATCAACGAAGTGAAGCCGCCGAAGCCGTTGGCAGCATCGTGGATGACCGCAGAGGTGGGAGTCTGCAATCCGAGATTGGTACGGTTTCCGTTCACGCTGGCGTAATAGGCAAAGCGATTGGTGTGGCCACCGAAGTTCAGCTGGTCGTCGGTTTGATAGAAGTTGCCGGCGCTAAGGACGAGTTCGGCTTCGTTGTCGCGCTCAAAACCTGTGTGCGGGGCCACGTTGAAAATGCCGTAAGTGCGGTCACCGTAGTCGGCTGAGTAGCTCCCGCGTTGCGCCTCCAGGGTGTCGATGTCTTTTGGGTCGACCTGGGGGCCGAGGTTGCTGGCGATGTTGGTGTTGGGAATGGCGACACCGTCAATCAGCCAGGTCACTTGATGGCCGCCGCGAACGTGCAACTGGTCGTGGACGACGTACGAACCGGGGACGTAGTCGGTGATCAGCGCCATGCTGTTGGTTCGCGAGGCGCCGGGTGTATCGCTGATTTCCAGTCGATTGACGAGCGTGGTGGGCGTGATCGATTCAAGCTGCGCCGGTCCCGAGTCAGCCGAGACGGTGATCGACGCAGCTTGGGAGCCAAGCTTCAGCTCAAAATGCAAAATGGGAGCCGTGCCGGAGAGCACAGTGATCGATTGTTCCTCGCTGGCGAAGGAAGCGGCGGAGGTTGTTACGCGATATTCGCCAAGTGGAACCGCGTCGAAGTGAAATTCGCCGTTTGCATCTGTTTGTGCAGTTTGAACGTAGCTGGAAGTCTTGGCCTTCAGCGTGACGGTGACGTCTTGTACAGGCCTGTGCTGCGGATCGTGAACGATGCCGCGTACGGTACCGAAGACCGTGGCGAAAGCTGGTAGAGCAGCAAATAAGAGAACTACGAATAGGAAAGTGCGTTTCATGGAATCTTATTCTCCTGAAGAGGATCGTCGTGCGGCATTCAAGCCGCAGCTCGAGTTGATCAGCGAATGTTAGGGGAGACGGCGCGTCAGGCGGCCGCGGAAACGAAACGAGGGGGAGGAGAAAGAGGTTCGATGGAACATGGAAAATCCAAGGGATTCGCCAATTCGATCGGCGACTCGATCGCGGCCGACGCGGCGACGGCTACAGCTGGAGGCAGCACGAAGGCAATCGAAGTAACCAGCGAGCGATCAGAATCATGACAGCAAGACATGGCGCAGGCCATCATTCCGGTCATGTCATGCCCGCAATCCATGTGATTCGCATGTTCGGCGGGAGTTTTCTGGTGATGGTGCGCGGGAATCGGGCATTGACCGGACGTGCAGCAGGCCGATTGGTACGACGACCATGCGGCTCCCGCGAGCGGCGCGTAGAGCAAAACGACCACGAGCAAACAGATGCTTGCGAAAATCGAACAGGACCGATTTTGACGCGCAGTTTGCATGTCGTGTGGGGACCTATATCTATTGTCACGGACTATAGCGTGAAGCGCCATAGTTTGCAAGCCCTACTAAAAATGACTGCCGGCGTGTCAATTCACGATACGCCGGATACTCCTGTTATTCGCGGTATGTCCGCCGATTCGGCGGCAGCCGATGCGAACTTTTGCGGCCGGGGTCATCTTGACTTAGAGTGCTGTGCGTCGCAGACTCGAATCATGGCTCACAGTTATATTAAGTTGGATTTTGGCACGGACGAGGAAAAGGCGCAGCAGGCGCGCCACAAGCTCGACGGCTGGAAGCAGGCATTTCGCCTGGACAAGAGGCTGCTTTACAAACTTGACCGTCCAGAGAGCGACGCGCGGGAAGCTGGTTCGAAGCCCGAGCCGGTCGAGAAGCCTGCGCCTGCTGCCAAATCCCAGGCAAAGAGGGCAGCAAATCCCAAGGCAAAAACGGCGGCCAAAGCAAGCAAGCCGACTGCGGAGAAATCAGCGTCACCCGTCAACGGGAAAGTAGCCTTGCTGGTCAGGCTTTATTTTTCATCGCACGAGAAGCTTTCCGAGCGGCGCTGGCTCGAGCGCATCCCGTCGGAAGAACCTTTCAAGAGCGCTTCGCCGAAAGTCGTCCATCACAGTGATCCGGAATTCGAATCGACGGACCAGAAATTCGAGGCTCTTGAATGATTTGACCGAGGGAAGGATTATGGGGGTTCGAGTCCAAATTGGCTGTAAAATTCGGGACACAAGATTTGGTCAGAAGCGCCAATTTGGAGTGGCACTACGAGAAATTCGGTATAATTGACTTCGGCGGAGCTGTCATTCCAGACTCCAGCACGAGGGCAGAACGAATGGCGTTACAAACGCGCGTCAAAGTGGCAAAGCTTGACGCCCCCAAGGTTCACGGCCTCGATCACGACACTCTGATTCGCATTTACCGCACGATGTTCCTCTCGCGGAGGCTTGACGACCGCGAGATTCAACTGAAACGCCAGAACAAAATCTACTTCCAGATTTCCAGCGCCGGGCACGAAGCGGTTTGCGCCGCGATGGGATTTTTCCTTCGCCCAGGGGTCGACTGGATTTATCCGTATTACCGCGACCGCGCGCTTTGCCTCATGCTCGGTGTAACCCCCCTGGAAATGCTTCTTGCGGCAGTGGGAGCGAAGGACGACCCCAGTTCCGGCGGCCGGCAGATGCCCTCGCATTGGGGCCAGCCCAAGTTGAACATCGTCAGCAAGTCCTCTTGCACGGGTACACAATTCGTGCAAGCCGTGGGCGCCGCCGAAGCCACGCTTTATTGCGAGGGACGGCCCAAGGCGCTGGCCCAAGCGAAGAAAGCGCCGCTGGGCGAATACGTCAGTCACGAGCGCGAGGAAATCGTTTACGTTTCGAGCGGAGAGGGGGCGACCAGCGAGGGCGAGTTCTGGGAGTCCTTGAACGTGGCCTGCGCCAAGAAACTTCCTCTGCTGTACCTGGTGGAAGACAACGGTTACGCCATCTCCGTACCGGTGGAAGTTCAGACGGCCGGCGGGAGCATCTCGAAACTCGTGCGGGATTTTCCTGGGCTGCAGGTGGCGGAATGCGATGGCACCGATCCGATCGAAAGCTACTCCATCTGCAAGGAAGCGGTGCAGTACTGCCGCGAGCGCCGCGGCCCCGCGCTGATCCATGCGCACGTCACCCGCCCCTATTCGCATTCGCTTTCCGATGACGAAAAACTTTATAAGTCGGCCGAGGAACGCGAAGAAGAGGCGCGCCGCGATCCGATTTCAAAGTTTGCGCTTTTTCTGGTGCGGGAAGGCATCCTCGATCAGAAGCAAATCGAAAGCCTGGAAGCGGAAATCGACAATGAAGTCCGCGAGGCCGCCGACCAGGCGCTGGCCGCCGAAGAGCCGTCCATTGATTCGATCCGCATGAATGTGCATTCGCCGGATGTGGATCCAACCTCCGCCGCGTTCGAAGCGGAACCGCAATTGCACGGCCCGCCAAAAACCATGGTTGAAATGGTCGCGCTGACTCTGGCCGACGAGATGGCGCGCGACGAGCGCATCACCGTTTTCGGCGAGGACGTCGCCGACGCCAGCCGCGAAGACAACCTCAGGCACGTGAAGGGGAAGGGCGGCGTCTTCAAGGCTACCGCGGGATTGCAGCGCAAATACGGCAACGACCGGGTTTTCAATACCCCGCTCGCGGAAGCCAGCATCGTCGGGCGCGCCCTGGGGATGGCCACACGCGGATTGAAGCCCGTCGCGGAAATCCAGTTCTTTGACTACATCTGGCCGGCCATGATGCAGATTCGCGATGAGTTATGCGTGATGCGCTGGCGTTCAAATGGGGCGTTTAAGGCGCCGGTGGTCATTCGCGTGGCGATAGGTGGCTACCTGACCGGCGGCGGGGTGTATCACAGCCAGAGCGGCGAATCGATATTCACGCACTGCCCGGGCTTGCGTGTGGTAATGCCTTCCACGGCGCTGGACGTCGCGGGTCTTTTGCGCACAGCCATCCGCTGCGACGACCCGGTGATGTTCCTCGAGCACAAGCATCTCTACCGCCAGCCGTACAACCGCTCGGAGCATCCCGGGCCCGATTTTACGATTCCGTTCGGCAAGGCCCGCCTCGTAAAAGAGGGCAGCGACCTCAGTATCATCACCTACGGCGCGGTGGTGCATCGCGCAGAAGTCGCGGCGGCGCAACTGGAGCGCGAGGGCATTTCCGTTGAAATCATCGACTTGCGTTCGCTTTCGCCTTACGATTGGGAGGCCATTGCGGCGACCGTTCGGAAGACGCACCGGGTCATCGTGGCTTACGAAGACATGCTGAGCTGGGGGTACGGTGCGGAGATCGCGGCGCGCATTGCGGACGAACTCTTCGAGGAGCTGGACGCCCCGGTCCGGCGCGTTGCGGCCATGGATACGTTTTGCGCCTACCAGCCGAAGCTGGAGGACGTGATCCTGCCCCAGACGAGCCACATTGCGGCGGCCGTGAAGCAGCTTCTGGAGTATTGAGCGGATTAGCTTTAGACTTCCCCGGGTAAGAAACTTTTTCAGGTGCATTTGCGTACTTATGGGTAGAGACGCCGGGGGAAATCGCTCTGTGGGGGTGATCCAATGACTTGCGCAAACTGCCAAAAAGACATCGCAGTGGGTTCGCGGTTTTGCTACAACTGTGGCGCCAAGCAGCCGGAAACTCCCGCGCCAGGCCTCTCACCGCAGACGGGCGGCAAGCGGAAGCTAATGCGTTCAAGCACCGACAAAAAGATTGCGGGCGTGTGCGCCGGGTTGGCCGACTATTTTGACCTTGATCCCACAATCGTCCGCGTCGTCTGGCTGCTGGCCATACTCTTTGCCGGGACCGGCGTGCTTGCTTACCTCGTACTTTGGATCGTGCTCCCCGTGGCACCGGCTGGCGTGATACCGACCTCAGCGACTGTGGTTTCCTAAAGTTCCAGCAAAAACCAAGCGCACGGATCATTGAGTTATGATTCAGTTTCCGACCTGCGCGTGAATCGCGAGTTGGGCCGGATTGGTGGTGTTCCTAAGGGAATATCGCTCTCACTCACAGGAAAGTTCACTATTGCCATCTTGCAGCATTGGCGTGACAGGTGCTCCATCGCGCCTTTCAGGCTCCTTGCACTAACTGAAACCAAGCCGAGGCGCCGTTCTACGGCGTACTAAAAAACCCCCACATGGCTGGTGCTGTGGCGGCCTCTCCGGGCAGCTGCGTCACGCCTAGCCCTTCGAGCGTCAGGCGAAGAACGTTTTGATGTTGATAGAAAGCGATGGACTTGTGGCCACGCTTGGCCAGCGGGCTGACGATGACGGCGGCTACGTGGCCGCCACCGGAAGTGAAGTCGAG
>WNFA01005178.1_pt1 | contig 11583 bp, 10 predicted proteins | sample 5400481 | NCBI WGS metagenome assembly WNFA01 (sample SAMN13153340, study PRJNA577476) | soil metagenome | isolation source: 120 cm saprolite under Douglas fir tree site 2 hole 1 replicate 2 | place: USA:California | collected 2015-04-18
CGCGCCCTACTTCGGGACGAGCCTCTACGTCTGGGGCGTGCTGATCGGCCTGATCCTCGTCTACCTGTCCGCGGGCTACGTAATCGGCGGCCGTCTCGCCGACCGCCACCCGCGCGACGACGTCCTCTACCAGATCACAGCGTGGGCGGGGCTGTGGGTGGGCGCCACCCCGATCGTGGCCTACCCGATCCTCCTCGCTTCCCAGCAGGGATTTCGCGACCTCAGCGTGGGGCTGGTCGCGGGAACGCTGCTCGCGGTCATGCTCCTGTTCGCCGTCCCGGTCACCCTCCTGGGCTGCGTGAGCCCATTCGCCATCCGTCTTCTCTTGAAGGACGTCGCCACCGGCGGCAACACCGCCGGGCGGGTGTACGCGCTGTCCACTGTGGGCAGCATCCTGGGCACCTTCCTACCGGTGTTCTGGTTCATCCCCACGTACGGCACTCGCCCTACGATCGAAGCGTTCGCGCTGGCCCTGGTCGGCATCTCCGCGGTCGCGCTGTGGCCGAAGCGCCGGCTGTACGCGTCGTTTGCGGTCGCCGTGCTCCTCGCGTGGATCTTCCTACCCGCGGGCGTCAAGCCGCCGGAGGTGGGCACGCTCCTCTACGAGAAGGAGTCGGCCTACAACTACATCCAGGTCGTCCAGGTCTCCACCACGACCGAGCTGATCCTCAACGAGGGCCAGGCCGTCCACTCCGTGTACGACAGCACAACCAACCTCACACACGGTTATTGGGACTACCTGATGCTCGCCGACTCGTTCCGACCGGCGCAGGCCGCGCCGGCGACGCCACGGTCGGTCGCGTTCCTGGGCCTCGCCGCCGGCACGGGTGCGCGGCAGTATCGCCTGGCCTTCGGCGAGCAGGTCGATATCACTGGCGTCGAGATCGACCCTGAGATACTCGCGGTCGGCCACCGCTACTTCCACCTCGACGAAGCGCGCGCGCACGAGGTCGTCGCCGACGCGCGCTACTGGCTCGACACGCAGGCCGCGCATTACGACGTGGTTGTGCTCGATGCATACCGGCAGCCGTACATACCGTTCCACCTCACGACGCGCGAGTTCTTCCAGCAGGTGAAGGCGCATCTCAATCCAGGTGGCGTTATCGCCGTCAATGTCGGACGAACGGCCACCGACTACCGATTGGTCGATGCGCTCGCGAGCACGATGGCCGCGGTTTTCCCGAGCGTCATGCTGCTCGACGATCCCAACTACACGAACACGGTCGTGTTTGCGTCGACCGAGCCGGTCACAGTAGATGACGTCACGCACAACCTCGGGCTGGTCTCAGCACCGCTCGCCAGCGATGCGGCGAGGAGCGCGCTGAAGCAGGGCAAGCTGCGGATGTCGCCGTATCACGGCCAGGTCTACACCGATGACCTTGCTCCCATCGAGCAGCTGATCGACGAGATCATCTTCAGCTACCTGACCGGCCGCTGAAGCTCCGCGCCAGCTAGCCTCGGTGCAGAGGACTCGTGACCTGCTGACCGGCGAGCTGCTGGTCGGCCTCGAGGCAGAGGAGGCGTACGCGGCCGGTCGCGACGACCTTCTCTTCTTCGTCGAGGACGCGGGCTTCCCACACCTGCGTGTGGCGCCCGCGCGTGATCGGGGTTGCGATCGCGCGCAGCTTCGCGCCGGCGCGGACTGCGCGTATGAAGCTCGTGCTGTTCTCCAGTCCGACGACCGACTGCCCACGCGGCATCGCGTACAGCGCAGCCCCGACTGACGCCAGGGTTTCGATGAGACCGCTGTGGACGCCTCCATGCACGATGCCGTAACCCTGCAGGTGCTCCGAACCCACCGTCATCTCTGCGCGCACCTCGTCCTGCGTTGCATGGGTGATGACGATGCCCATCGCGTGCAGCCAGCCCTCGGGCATGTCCTGCAGCCGCTCGAAATCCTGGCTCACAACTGAATCGTACCGAGGAAAAGCCGAGAGCCGGGCTACGAGCCGGCATTCCGCCACAAAAGCCGAGAGCCGGGCCCCGGGCCCGGCTCTCGTGTCGACGTTCGCAGTGCTACCGCCTCCGACTCCAGGAGCCGGATTCGGAATTGGAAGCCCTAGAGGCTAACTTCCTCCCGAGCTCCCGGCTGGCAAACGAGGCGGTTGGCACCGCGATTCGGTTTATCCAAGGTTCCGCCTCACCTCCTTTGCCCCACGGGCGTTGAACTTCGAAGCGAGTGTACCAGTCCATGCGTCCTGCACCTCTAAACTCATGGCTCGATGCCTAGGGGTGCGGCCGCGGCGGCTGAGCAGAGTGCGATTCCTGACCCCAGCCCTGTCCGTAGGGTGGGCAGGGCGAAGAAGTCGACGTCCTCTCCGCCGGGCCGGCTGAAGAAGCGCGTCGTGCCCAAGGCGGATGGCCGCTACCTCATTTATTACGAACCATTAACGTGAGCGAGCTCCGATGGCACCCGCTTCTGGAAGAGTGGGTCACCGTCGCACCGTGGCGCCAGGACCGGACATACCACCCGCCCGAGGATCACTGCCCGCTGTGTCCCACCAGGCCCGGCCACCCCGAAACCGAGATCCCCGAGCCCGACTACTACATCGCCGTCTTCGAGAATCGCTTCCCATCGTTCACCGGCGAACAGGGACGTTGCGAGGTGGTGTGTTACACGCCGGATCACGACTCGTCTCTAGGCGAGCAGAGCGTCGAGCACATTCGCGACCTCATCGAGGTGTGGCGTGACCGCACCAGCGAGCTGAGCCGCCTCCCCAACGTGCGCTACGTCTACATATTCGAGAACCGCGGCGAAGAGATAGGCGTGACCCTGAGTCACCCACACGGGCAGATCTATGCGTACCCATTCGTCCCGCCAGTCTTGAAGAGAGAGCTGCGGGCCGAAGCCCGGTACATACGCGAAAACGGCCGCTGCCTCTACTGCGACGTGCTCCAGGGTGAGCTGCAAGGCGAGCGGACCGTCCTGAGCGATGAAAACTGGATCGCGTTCGTGCCGCCCTTCGCGAGGTGGCCTTACGAGGTGCACCTCGCTCCGCGGCGACATCGTGGCGGACTGCTCGACCTCGACCCGGACGATGACGAGTCGTTCGCGCGAATCTTGAAAGGGCTGCTGCAGAAGTACGACCGCCTCTTCAAACGCCCGCTGCCTTACGTGATGGCGATGCACCAGACGCCCCAAGGCCGCACCCGCAACGACCATCACTTTCACGTGGAGTTCTATCCACCGAACCGCACCCGCGACAAGCTCAAGTACCTGGCCGGATCGGAGCTCGGCGCCGGCGCCTTCATAGTCGACGCGCGGGCAGAGGACAAAGCCGCGGAGCTGCGTGGAGCCTAGCCGCGAGCGTCCGAATACGTGGCACGGCCGCGCACCCGGACGCGTGAACCTCATCGGGGAGCACGTCGACTACCTCGGGGGTGTCGTTTTGCCTGCCGCGGTCGATCGGCACACGCGAGTCGGCGGGCACGAGGCCCGGGAGTGGGCGATCGAAAGCGACGTGGGTGGCGGGCTCGGCTACCTTCGCGCGATTGGAAACGAGCTCGGCGCGCCACCGCAGGCGATCACCGTCGAATCCGACGTACCGCCTGGGTCCGGCCTCAGCTCATCGGCCGCGCTGCTGGTCGCGATCGCGGTCGGCCTGCGCCCGGAGCTTGACGGCGTCGAGGCCGCGCTTGCGTGCCAGCGTGCCGAGCAGAGCGCCACGGGCGTCCACGTCGGAATGATGGATCAATTCGCCTCGGCGCTCGGCCGGCGCGGGCATGCCTTGCTACTCGACTGCTCGACCCTCGAATATCAAGCCGTGCGCTTTCCCGACGAGCTCGTGATCGCCGTCATCGACTCGGGCGAGCACCGCTCGCTCGCCGACACGCCGTACAACGAGCGCCGTCGTGAAGCGGAGGCTGGCAATCCGAAAAGGCGGCGGCATGTCGACTCGGAGATCGCTCGCGTCCACGCGTTCGTCGAAGCGCTCGAGGAGCGCAAATTCGAACGATTGGGCGTTCTGCTCAAGGAGTCGCATCAGAGCTTGCGGGACGACTTCGAGGTGTCGACACCGAACGTCGACTCGCTGGTGGAGCAGGCGTGGGGGATCCAGGGTTGCCTGGGCGCTCGCATCATGGGCGCCGGTTTCGGCGGCAGCATCCTGGCGCTCATCGAACGAGGCCGCGAGGTCGCGTTTGCGGAAGCCATGAAGCGCGAGGTCATCTACTGCGCGACCGCGGACGGCGCGTTCGCCCACAACGCCAAGTAGGTGGGGCCCGCCGGGCAGTGACGACGGATCTGCGGCGCCCATGCGGCCCATCTGCGGTGTCGCCTCCTGCGCTCCTCGCTTACGCATCTACGGGATGCGCGCGCTGCGGTGCTCGTCGGCTCCTTGCATCTGAGCCACCTGGTCACCGAATCTCTCGCCGCCACGCCCGTCGGGCCCCACTCCGGTGAGCGACTGCCTTTTCCTCCCGCTCCCGCAGCGGTCAGGGGGCATCCGCGAGCTCGGGGGCTGGGAGGCGGTGTGGATGCCGCTCGGCGAAGGTGAGGCCGAGCGACTGACCATCGGCATGGGCGCGGGCTGGAAGCCGATCGAGGTCCCGCGCCAACTGGTGGCCCATGAAGGGAACCAGGCGGTGTGGTATCGCACCGAGTTCCAGCGACCCGATCATTCCGGGCGCGTCTTGCTGCGCATCGGCGGCGCATTTCTCGCCACACACGCGTGGCTCAACGGCAAGCTGCTCGGCTCGCACTATGGATATTTCGCTCCATTCGGTTTCGACCTCACGCCCTACCTCAAGGCCGAGAACCTGCTCGTCATCTGCTGCGAATCACCGGTCGAGACGCAGACCGACAAGAAGCGGCACATCATGGGCATCTTCAACGACGGTGAGCTGAAGCCTTACCCCGCGTCTGCGTACTCGAGCCTGCCGGACCCTTACCGCTGGGAGGTGCCGGTCGGCCTGTGGCGGCCAGTCGGGCTCGAGTACATCGGCCCGTTCGCCATCGATTGGCTGCGACTCAACCCTCGCTTCGAAGCGGGCGACGGACGGCTGGAGGTGCAGGCGCGGCTGCGCAACCTGGACGGCCGCCAGATGGCCGGCCAGGTCGAGCTGGTGGTCTCTCCCCCCGGTGCCGATTCGGGCGCGGCGCCGCTGCGCCTTCAACGCGAGGTTCGGCTGGCGGGTGGAGGCGAGCAGGTCGTGTCCATGCAGCTGGCCCTTCCCGGCGCCCACCGTTGGGAACCGTGGCGTTTCGGGGAGCAGCCGATGTATCGCGCCGAGATGGTCGCCCGCGCGGTTGCCGGCGTCGAGACGACTCGCGTCGAGGATGCCTTCGCATTTCGTGAGCTCAAGTGGGACATCGGTCCGCGTCGCTGGAACTTCGCCGTGAATGGCCGGCCGATGTTCTTGCGCGGTGCCGGCTACGCGCCCTCGTATCGCCTCGACGAGCTCACGCCCGAGCGATTTGACGCCGACCTCCGCATCGCCAAGGAAACCAACCTGGACGCGCTTCGCATCCTGGCCAACGTCCTGCCGACCGAGTTCTATCGACTTGCGGACGAGGCGGGCATGCTGCTGCTGCAGGAGCTCCCTCTGCTCGGCGCTTACGCCTATCACGCACGCGGCGAGGAGGGGCGGTTCTTCGACGCCGCGGCCCGCGAGCAACAGGTTGAGATGGTCGAGATGCTGCGCAACCGGCCGTCGGTCGCCATGTGGGTCGCGCATGACGACCCGCCCTGGCTGGCGAGCAACTCCGACCTCGGCGATGTGAACGCCGTGCGCCAGAACCACTCCATCGACAACGAGCTCGGGGCCGCGTTCGAGCATCTCGACGGCACACGCCCGGCCCTGGCCGCGGCGGGGGATGTCGACCAGCACGTTCTCCTCGGTTGGGCGTCGGGGTCGTGGGGTGACCTCGCCGAAGCGGATCCCATGATGGTCTCCGCCTTCGGTGCGCAGGCGCTGCCTGCGGTGGACTCAGCGGTGTGGGAGCGTATCGACTCCGGCGATCCCAATCGGGTCCATTGGCCCGTCCCGGATGACGACGCTGCCTGGCGGTACGCGGGCTTTCAACCTGTCAACTGGGCGGAGCGCGGTGTCGGCCTTCCCTCGGCGCACACCAGCCTCGAGTCCTATATCGAATCGTCTCAGGCATTCCAGGCCTTCCTGGTGCGCCTTGCGGCCGAACGTTTTCGAACGCGAAAGTTCGAGCAGTGCTGGGGCGCCTTCGCATATCACCTCGTGGACCCGGTTCCCGGCATCGGCTTCGGCCTGCTCGACAATTCCCGCCGGCCCCGGCCGGCGCTCGAAGCCCTGCGGCAGGCTTTCAAGCCCACCCGCTTGATGATCGAGCCCCTGGCGTTCGATCTCGATCGGCCGTTCGGGATCATTCAACGTCCGGCCGTTCCATTCAGCGCGCGGATCGTCATCGTCAACGACGACCCGGGTCTGGCCGGTCCGGGCGTGGTGCGCTGGACGTTGATGCGCAAACGTCGAGCCGGACGTCGCGGGGTGAGCCGCATCGCGGACGCGATCCAGCGGAAGTTCTCCGGCGCGGCCGACGCCGAGATACCGACTGCCTTCGAGCCCGCCGTCAACGCCACGACCTTGAGCGTGCCGCTCGAGGTCGAGGGCGATTACCTGCTCGAGGCGTCCCTCAGCGTCTCAGGACGCGTGGTCGACAGCACCGAGCTGCGCTTCACCGTGACCTCGACTCTTCCTTCGCCGCGGCCGAGGCCTGAGCTTCCGCGCTACCTGGCGGACCGGCTGGCAGACCTTGCGAGCCTGCGCGCGGAAAAGCACGGCCTCAGCTTCGTCCTCGAGAACCGAACGCGCCCCGCGGTGGTGACCGCCATCGTTGGCCTCCGTCTCGACGGGATACCCCTCGGCCCCCATGACATCCAGGTGGAGACGCACGCCGGGCACGCGCCTCTCCCCCGTCGCCTCGACATCCCCGTCGGCCGGCGCCTGCGCGTCCACGTCGTGACGGGGCAGCCGCTCGGCGCCGGGCGTCATTCGCTCGACGTCGACATCGCCGTCCCCGGCGTCGCGTCGGGGCGCGTGATCATCGGCGGCGTCGTGTGAAGGGGTCCTCGCGAACTCAATGCGAAGCCTCTGAGTTCGTGGGGCAAAGGTCTGGCCGACATCGAACGCTGATGGCATACTTCGCAGGACGCGTCGACACGCGAAGAGAGCGCGGGTCCGCAGGCAGGTGTTTTCGAAATTGATCCAGAAACGGACTCGGGACAAGGGAGGCCCTCCACCGGATGTCAACTGAAACCGTCTACGCGGACCTCGTACTCGCGGTGGCGGCTCTCATCGCGGGCGTCCTCTACCTGAGGGTGCGCCGGCGCCATGTCAAGCGCAAGAAGTCCGGCCCTCCGGTCCGTCCCGCGACGCCGAGCCCGCAGTCGGCCGCGGCTCCGGGGCGCGCCGTCACGACATGGGCTCCGCCACCGCTGGCCACCCCGGCGGCGCCGATCGCTCCAACCGCTGTCGTTCAGCCGTCGCCGAGCTGGGACCAGTCACCCGCGAGGTCGACCTCTCCGGCGTGGCAAGCGGGTGCGCAGTCGCCGTCCTGGGGAGCGCCGGGGGCGGGAACCCCAGGCCCTTCACCGGTGCAGCCGCCACCTCCCGCTCCGGCCGCCCCTCCGGCCACCGCTCCTCCTGGGCCCGCGCCAACGTGGGGTGCTCCCGCACCGGGGGCGCCCGTCTCGCCCACTGCTCCCGCCGCCCCGACATGGGGCGCCGCGCCACCTCCGCCGTCGCCCCCGGCCGCGCCGGCTCCTTCGTGGGGCGGCTCGGCCGCCGCGCCGCCGGCACCCACCTGGGGATCCCCCGCGGCTGCTCCCTCATCCTCAGCGCCACCACCTGCTCCGTCATGGGAGCCGCCCAAGCCGGCGGGCCCGACGGCCCCGCCGCCGGCCCCCTCGTGGGGTAACTCCGCGCCGGCGACGCCGGCTGCCTCGGTGCCGGCGCCATCATGGGATTCGCCCGCACAGGCGCCCGGCGCTCCGTCCGCGGATTGGGGTGCGCCCGCGCCGGCCTCGTGGGACGCGCCGGCGGCTGGGAGTCCCAGCGCTCCACCGGCCGGGGCGCCGGCGTGGGACGTGCCCAAGACCGAGGAGCCCGCCGCGCCGGCGGCGCCGTCGTGGTCGGCGCCATCGGCAGCACCGTCACCGTCGGTCGCCCCACCGCCGCCCCCGCCACCCCCGCCTGCGCCTGCGCCTGCGCCGCCCGCTCCGATCGCAGTCGCTCCGGCGCCCGCGGCCCCGGCGTGGTCGCCGCCGCCCGATTCACCGCAGCTCCCGACCTTTCCCGAGCCCCCGGTGGCGGCCGCGCCCGTAGCCGCTCCGCCTCCCCTCCAGGCTCCGCCGCCGACGCCACTGCCCTGGGAGGCGCCTGCCGCGCCGCCACCGCATGAAGCGCCCGCGCCTGTTCCCGACGTGGCCGCCACTATGGCCGCCCCGGGCGCTGCCGCCGCTGCGGCCGCCGCCCACGAGGCGACCGCTCTCATGCCCGCGTGGCAGCCACCCGCGGCAGCCCCGGCCGCCCCGCCCGAGACGCCGGCGCTGGGGGGTCCGACAAGACCTCTCCGCGCGGTTGGCGGCGCCGGTCCGCAGGCTGAATTGACGATCGAGTCAGGACCCGACGCCGGCCATACGCACCGCGCCAGCGACAGCGCATTGCGGATGGGGCGCTCGCCCGACAACGACCTCATACTTCGCGATCCGGCCACAAGCGGCCATCACGCTCGTGTCGAGCGGCGCGGTGAGCAGTTCTGGATCGTCGACCTCGGGAGCACCAACGGCACGCTCGTCAACGGCGAGCCGATCCAGGAGAAGGAGCTCAATCACGGCGATCGAATCACCGTCGGTCAGAACGCGGTTCATTTCTCCGTCCTCGGCGGCTAGTCGTGAACCGGGCTCGTCCGCCCCGGTTCACCGGCTCGGGCGATGCGTCTTAAGGTCGGCGCGGCGACCGACCCGGGCCTCGAGCGCGAGGAGAACGAGGACTCCGTCGTCGTTTGGCGCGACAAGGCCGGGCTCGACACCCTTCTCGTCGTCTGCGACGGGATGGGCGGTCATGCAGCCGGCCAGAAGGCCAGCAGCATCGCGGTGACCACGCTCACGAGCGTGCTTGCCGAGGATGGCAACGAGGGACCCGACCTCGACCGCCTCAAGCGGGCGTGCAAGGAAGCCAACACCGCCGTGTTCGAGGCCGCGCGCGACAACCCGGAATGGGCGGGCATGGGCAGCACCATGGTCGTAGCCGCCATCGGAGATGGCGAGGTCGGCGTGCTGAACGTCGGCGATAGCCCTGCGTACCTCATTCGCAATGGCGACGCCCGCCTCATCTCTCAAGACCACTCGTGGCCGGCTGAGCAGGTGCGCCTCGGCGTGATCAAACCCGAGGAGGCCGCCACCCATCCGTTGAAGCACAGGCTGACCCGAGCGATCGGGGTCTGGGAGTCGATCCAGTCGTTCACGGACAAGATCAAGATCGAGGGGGGCGACGCCATAGTCCTGTGCAGCGACGGCGTCGAAACCGCGGGCGTCAGCGTCGAGGAGATGAGCAAGCTCCTGCTCAAGGACGGCGACCTCGAGCGTGGCGCCAAGCGTGTCATCGAGCGGTGCCGGGAGCTCGGAGCGCCGGACAACGTGACGGTGGCGGTGGCGCGGGTCGAGGCCGACGTGACGAAGACTCAAGCCCTTCCGCGGCTGAAGAAGATCGGCCTAATGCAGAAAGGCGCGGGCCACTAGCTCGGCAACATGCTCGACACGCATCGTCGAGCCGCGTGAGCGGAGCCCCGACTCGAGCTGCATCTGGCAGCCCGGATTTGCCGTCACGATCAGGTCCGCGCGCGTGGTCGCGACGTCGTCGAGCTTCTCGCTCAGGATCCGCGACGACATCGCCGGTTCCAGCGTGCTGTAGAGGCCGGCCGCCCCACAGCAGATGTCCGGATGCCTCATCTCGACCAGCTCGACGCCGGGCACCGCGCGGATGAGGTCGCGTGGCGCCTTGCGAATGCGCTGTGCGTGCGCGAGGTGGCAGGCATCCTGGTAGGTGACGCGCACCTTGACCTCACGCTGGGGAGCGGGCAGCCCGACCTCGACCAGCCATTCGCTCAGGTCCTTCACGCGGCCTTCGAGCTCGGGGTAGAAGTCCTTCAGGTGGGCGCCGCAGCCGGCAGAGTCGACGATGAGTGCGTCGAAGTTGGAGTCGCGGTACACCAGCATATTGGCGTCGCGGAGGCGCTCGGCGCCCTCGAGGTCGCCATTGTGTGCGAGCAGAGCGCCGCAGCATCTTTCGGCGCGTGGGAACCAAACTTCGCAGCCGGCGAGCTGCAGCAGCTTGACGGCCGCGTCGTGAGACTGCGGGTACAGGATCGGCATGACACATCCGACCAGGAAGGCGACGCGATGCTTCCTCGTGCCGATCGGGGGCGCGATCCCGCCTGCGGGCGGTTCGAATCGCGGCCGCAGCCTGGGCAGCTGGCGCCCCGAACGAAGCATCGACGTGAGCCCCGCGGCCTGAGCCGCCTTGGTGATCGCGCCGAAGCTCCGCAGCCGGCGCGGCTTCGCGACGATCTGGCGCAGCGCCGTCCGCGCGAGCCATCGCTTGGGCGCCGGCCTTCGCAGCCTCTCGACCTCTGATCTCCCCGCCTCGATGATCCTTCCGTAAGGCACGCCCGACGGACAGACCGCTTCGCAGGTCCGGCAGCCCAGGCAGAGATCGATGTGCCGCGCCTGGTCTTCGGTGAAGGGCAGCCCGCCGCGCTTCCACTGCGTCATCAGGTAGATGCGGCCGCGCGGCGATTCGGTTTCCAGGCCCGTTTGCCGGAACGTCGGACATGCATCGAGGCACAGGCCGCAGTGAACGCACGTCGCGAGGTCGTCGTCGCTCAGTCGCGCGAAGATCTCCCTTGCTTAGGTGCAGGGTCGCAGGTGGCGTTCCCCACGCGCCGGCTTCGCGTCGGAATTCGGCCGGTCCGGCCATGAGCAGGAGCGACCCGCCCGCGGCGACGGCCGCCGCCCGCACCGCCCGCACGTCCTCGGCGCTGCCCGCGACCGCCCAGTTCGCGATCCCCGTTCCGGGCGAGGCCCACCACTGCTCGTCCGCTTCGAGCCGGTCGAGAATGGAGCGCAGCTGGTGTCGCGGCGCGGCGATTCGGGCCCAGCGCGCCGGCGCGGCCGTCGAGTGCTCTTGCCACACGGATGCATCAGCCGCGGTCCAGCCCAGGTCGGCGACCATCCGCCTGGTTGCGTCGGGGCTGCCGAGAAATCGGGCGAGCACGCGACCGCTCGAGAAGAGCTCGACTGCAGCCGGCGCCATCGGCATGTCGAGGACTTGCTCGGCGGCGACCCAGGCCTCAGCCATCGATTCGTGCTTCGACTCGACCGTGACGTCGTGCAGCGCCTTAGGAAACACCTTGAAAGACGCAGCGACTATCACCCCCGTCGTTCCGAGCGCGCCGTAATGAAGCTTCATCAGGTCGTAGCCGCTGACGTTCTTGACCACGCGCCCGCCGGCGCTCGCGAGGCGGCCGTCGGGGAGCGCCACGCGGATGCCGATGAGGAAGTCGCGGGGAGAGCCGTAGCGAAGGCGTAATGGACCGGTCCATCCGGTTGC
>WNFA01004545.1_pt1 | contig 11581 bp, 13 predicted proteins | sample 5400481 | NCBI WGS metagenome assembly WNFA01 (sample SAMN13153340, study PRJNA577476) | soil metagenome | isolation source: 120 cm saprolite under Douglas fir tree site 2 hole 1 replicate 2 | place: USA:California | collected 2015-04-18
TTCTCGACGACCAGCTCGTGCCGGGTACGACACGCGTCAGCGGCGAGCCCCGCGAGCTCTCTTCCGGAGCTGCGAAGGTCGAGTTTCGACCAGAGTCGGCGCACAGCGCGCCGGACCCATTCCGTCATTCGAGAAATCGAGAGCAACCTCATTTCGCTATTCGACCACGAGACGGAGTAGCCGTTGAAGCTGCCGACAATCTCGAATTCCAACTGTCACTCCGCGCGGATGCGCGAGGTAGCCAGCACGGCCCGCTGGTTGAAGAGCGCGAGTTGCTGGCGAAGGGCAAGGTTCTCGAGCGCCAGGTCCCGGCGCGTTCTAAACGCGGCTCGCACCGAGGCGACTAAACCCCGGAGCAACGACAGCATCGCCTTGGAGCAGAGCATTTCCGCATCATTGCAGACTTCCCCAAGGTACCTGCGGAACTCTCACGTTGGTCGTCGCTCGGGGGGAACCAGATGGACTTTTCGTTAGGACAGCCCGGTTGGAAAAACCGGGCGCTACTTCACCACCACCACCTCGACCGGGCCCTCCTTCGCTTCCAGATTGAGGCTGACCCCTTCCGGGTACCGGTACAGCGTCAGGTCAACCGACCCCTGTCCGACGCGCAGCCTGCGAATCTGGAGTTGGGGAAGAAAGGCAGGGAGCACCGGATGAAAGAACGTCACCCGCGACCTCGGAGCGTCGACCGACAGGCCAAGACAGGCGCGAAGCAGCAGGAGGATGCTGGCCGCCGCCCAAGACTGCGGCGAGCACGCAACCGGATACTGGGTGGGGCCTTCATCGGGCCGGCGCACAAATCCACAGAAGAGCTTCGGCATCCGGTGCAGGTCCATGTAGAGGCTCGCTTCGTAAAACGAGGTCAACAGATGCAGCGCGAATTGCTTGAAGCCATACCGGGCCATACCCTCGGCAATCAGCGAGTTGTCGTGCGGCCACACTGAACCATTGTGATAGGACATCGGGTTGTAGCGGACCTCCGACGTGGCCAGGGTGCGGATGCCCCAACCGGAGAAGAATTCGTCGGAGAGCAAAAGTTCCGCGCAGCGCTTTCCACGCGCTGCGCTGGCGATCTCGGTGAACAGGCAATGGCCGGCATTGGATGCGCGCACCCGGCAAATGCGCTTGGCGCCGTCGAGCGCGAGTCCGTAGGTCGACAGCTCCTCGCACCAGAAGACGTTCTCGAAGCGCTCCCTGAGGAGTCGGGCGTCGTGGGCGAGATCGTTCGCCCGGTCGTGATGATCGAGCATCCGCGCGAGCTTGGCCGCCGCGCGCAGGGCAGCATAAGCGTACCCCTGCACCTCGCAGAGAGCGATCGGAGGCTCGGCGAGGGTTCCGTCGCGATGAAAGACCGAGTCCCAGGAATCCTTCCAACCTTGCTGAATCAAACCCTTCTCCGACCGGCGCGCGTATTCGATGAACCCGTCGCGATCCAGATCGCCGCTGTTGACCATCCACTCGAGGGCGCGTTCGATGTTGGGCCAGATCTCCTCGATCAGGGCGCGATCTCCAGAGCCGCTGTAGTATTCCCCGGCGAGGATCACGAACAGCGGGGTCGCATCCACGCTGCCGTAGTAGCGGCCAAAAGGAATCTCCACGAGCGCTGCCATTTCCCCCAGGCGTTGCTCGTGAAGAATCTTCCCGGGTTCAGCATCCTCCTGGGGATTTCGGGTTTTCGCCTGGGTAGAGGCCAGGTATTTAAGAACGCCTCGGGCCAGGTGCGGGTTCACCCAGAGCGCCTGGATCGCGGTGATGATTCCATCGCGCCCGAAGGGTGTGCTGAACCACGGAACCCCCGCGTAGGGATACGGACCGAGCGGCGTCTCGGTGGTCATCATCCGCAGATCGGCGAGTGAGCGATCCAGCCATTGGTTGAACTGCGGATTGGCGGTTCGGATCTGGCATTCGCGGTTTTGCTTTTCCGAGAGGTTTCGCAACAGCTGCGCATGCGACTCGGTGTAGGGGGGCGCCGTGATTGGCTCCTGCTCCTCGCAAGCGATGGTGACGAAGTGCGTTTCCTCCTGCTTCGGTTCGACGCGGATCTTCAGCCGAGCCTCTTTGGCGGCGATCCGCTCCGGCAACGGCGAAAAGGAGATGACCGTGGAGCGAACCACCCCGTCCAACCCTTGATACGAAAGGCGGGTGCGATCGTTATTCACCGCCGGACTGCGCAGCGTGCCTCGCTTCGAGCGATGGGTGCCCCGAACCTCGAAAATGTCGACGAAGTCGGCGTCAAACTCGATGCGCAGCACCACCTCCACGGGAGAGGTGCCGTAGTTGGCAATCCGCAGCCGCTCATAGAACGTCCCGTTCAAGAGAAATGTGGAGCGGAAGATGTGCAGCGTCCCGCGGGGAATGCGAAGGTCGCGATCCTCGTAGATGTCCGCATTGCTCAGATCCACCGCGAGCAGCGCATTGTTCTCCACCACGGTGGAGCTGAGCAGCAACGGACTATAGCCCTGAATCCTGAGCACCAGCCGCGAAAGAAATCGGGTGCCGCGATGGTAGACCCCCTGCGGCTGTAAACCGGCGCCGTCGATGTCGCCTTTTTGGTCGAGAATGGCGAAGGTGTCGTCGTGCTTCAGGACCCTTGCCAGCTGGTTCGCGGAGGGGGAAGCGAGAATGTAATACGAATCGACCGATTTCTCCTCGGACATCTGCTCGCTCACTCAAAAGACCGACTGCTCCGCAAGCCGAAGCGTGCGGGTGGGTTCGTTCGCCAGATGCGAGAACAGCGAGACATAGTCGCTGGCCATGCGAGTGGCGGTAAAGCGCTCCTCGAAGGAGCGACGACACTGCTTCCGGTCGAGGGTGTGGATTCGATTCACCGCCTCGACGGCACCCTGAAAGTCATGAACGATGAATCCGGTCAATCCATCGACGATGATTTCCGGAACCGACCCATTGGCGTAGGCAATGGTCGGTGTACCGCAGGCCATCGCCTCGATCATCACCAGGCCGAATGGCTCCGGCCAATCGATCGGGAAAAGCAGCGCCAAGGCATTCCCGAGAAACTCGTGCTTCTCGGTCTCCCCCAGCTCGCCCACGTATTCCACATGCGGCCGCTTTAACAGTTTTTTCAGGCTCTCGTAGTAGTCCAGATCCTGCTTGTCGACCTTGGCAGCGATTTTGAGTGGGACGCCAACGCGCTCGGCGATCCGGATCGCGCGGTCGACTCGCTTCTCCGGCGAGATACGACCCAGGAAGGCGAGGTACTGACCCGGGCGCTGGTGCAACCGGTAAAGATTCGGGGGAATCCCATGGTACACGGTGCCGAGCCAGTGGAGCCAAGGCAGCGGGAGGCGTTGTGAATTGGAGATCGAGACCACTGGCATCTCGCGATACTCACGGTACAGCGGCAGCAAATCCGGGATGTCCAACCTCCCGTGCAGCGTGGTGAGGTGGGGCGCATTCTCCCTTCGTGAAAAAGGGAAATGAAGGTAGTCGATGTGGAAGTGGATGACGTCGAAGTCCTCCCGTCGCTTGAACACCTGTTCGAGCATGATCAGGTGGTGGGGCATCCATTCGGTGAACTGCCTGCCCAGACGCAATGCCTCCGAGCAAGTGGAGACGAGCTCGGCGAGCGTCACCGAGTCCCCGCTGGCGAACAAGGTGACCTCATGACCTTGCCTGACCAACTCGTTGGTCAGGTAGGCGACGACCCGCTCGGTCCCTCCATAGTACCTCGGTGGCACGCTTTCAAAGAGGGGAGAAACCTCGGCAATTCTCATCGAGTCCTCCAGCAATACCAAGTTTGACGACCATAGAGCCGAGCGACCGCCGTAAGATAGACATCCGAAAAATATCAGCGAAGCTCGCGCCTCTGCCTGACCAGCGGACCGGCGCGAAGGGGTACCGCCCCAGCCCAGTTGCATTTCGAGGCGAACATTCAGATGGCAGCGCCCGACGCGCAAAGGTTATGGCGTTGTCGTTGGCTAAAACTCGATCCAACGGCTGATCGACCGACGAGTTGCCTGATCGGCCCCGCCGATGATGGACCCTCCTTGACGTGGCCCGGCGCTGCAACCGCAGCGATGCACAAGATGACGGTGTCGAGATCCATCGCGCGAGCGCGGATCGCACTTCCGATCTCCTCGGGATGTGCATGGTAGGGTCTTGAGCCCCGCTACGCCGCGCGACGGACGTAGCGATGATGGAGTCCGCCGACCTGGGGCAGCGCACCGCCGCGGCCCTGCTCGGGTGGCTCAACGGCGCGAGGCTCGGGCGCATCCTTCTCGAGCACGAGATGGGTGCGCGAGCCGTGGTAGTAGCGGAGGTAGCTGCGCAGACGACGACGGAGGTGTCCCTCGTTGAGGACAATCACGTGGTCGAGCAGTTCGCGTCGGATGGTGCCAATGACTCGCTCGGCGAAAGGGTCGATTCCCTCGAGCTTACCGGGTAGATTGAATGTTACATCCGAGGGGTGGGCGCAGATCGACGCGCCTGCCCCAAATGCCCGACGATCGCGATCTTCCGACTTCTCGACTTGGCAGGCTCGTCCGCTTCGCGGGGTTGGGCACTCGCGCCGGTCTGGAGAAGATCGCCGGAAAATTCGGGAGAAGCGGATCCGAAGCGGCGCTTGCGGCGGCGGCTGCCAAGGCGCTTGGAACGATGCGAGGGCTTGCGTTGAAGCTTGGCCAAATGGCCAGCTATGTGGACGGCTTCGTTCCCGAAGAGCATCGACAGCTCTACGAAGATGCGATGCGGTCCTTGCGCGATGCGGCGCCCACCATGCCAACGGAGGCCGTGCGAAGGGTGGTTGAGAGCGAGTTGGGTCGGCCTCCTGAATCTCTCTTCGCCGAATGGTGCGAAGCCCCCATCGCGAGCGCTTCCCTAGGTCAAGTCCATCGGGCGTGCCTGCACGACGGACGCCAGGTCGCGGTCAAGGTTCAGTACGAGGGCGTGGCCGATGCCGTGGCGGCGGACCTCGCCAACAGCGAGATTCTGGGGACGCTTCTTCGCCCGGTATCGTCCAAGTTTGGCTTGGCGGAACAACTCGCGGAAATGCGCGCGCGGTTTCTGGAGGAGCTCGACTATCTTCACGAGGCGCAAGCGCAGAAATCATTTGCTGCGGTGTTCACCGCAGCCAGCCAGATCAAAATCCCTGCAGTAATTCACGAGCTTACGTCCCGGCGAGTCCTGACCACAGAGCTGGCGACCGGACTCAAGTTCGACGCGGCGTGCAGCTCAAACGAGGAAGACCGGAAGGCGTGGGCGGAAACTCTTTGGCGCTTCGTTTTCGCAAACCTTCTCGGGCCGGGCTGCTTCAATGCGGATCCTCATCCTGGAAACTATCTCTTCGGGCCTCAAGGCCGGGTATGTTTCCTGGATTTCGGGTGCACGCGGACACTGAGCGAAAAGAGCGCCGCGCGGGTGCACAGAATTCATCAAGCGATCTTGAATGATGATCTGGGTGAGTTTTTCAAGGGCGCTCACGAGATGCTCGGCATCCCGGAGAACGTCAAGCAAGCCAAATACATGCGGGACTATCTTCTGCTTTGTTTTGAGCCGATGCGCGCGCGGAGGCCTTACCGGCTCACTCATAAATACGCGAGCCAGTTGATGGCGGAACTCCGCGCGGGGGCAAGGGAGCAGCTCCTCGGCTCGCGCAATGAGTTCGTGCCCTTGCCGGCAGAGTTTCTCTTCTTCAATCGTCTCCAGCTTGGATTCTATTCGGTGCTCGCGCGGCTCGATGTGACAGTCGATTATCGCGCGCTGCATTCGAAGATTCTGTCGCCGGCCCGAGCTCAGTGGAGATGACCTGTGGTCGACCGACCCGCCCGCGGCGTGACTTCCAGGTGCAGAAAGCGCTGAAGCCTTGACGGTGGCAGCGAATCACGGTCTGGGGGCGAACTACATGGAGGGCCTCGCGCCACCCGGCCCACTGGTCGGAGAGCCACACCCAGAAGAGACGCTCGAGGCGCCCGAATTGCGGGCGCTTAGAGCGGCGATGCAGGACGAGTTGTTGTCGCAGCGCCAGATTTTCGAACGCAAGGTGAGTGCGGGTTCTGAGCGACGCACGTGGCGCGCCCAACAGCACGACTACGACGGACATTGCCCCCCTGGCTCGCAGCCGCTGGTTATCGTTTAGTCTGGGCGACAGGATTTTGGCAAACAACAGGCGGGCCGTTCGGTCATCGACGAGGTTGGCGAGCTCGTCATCACCGAGCCGCTGCCCTCCATGCCGCTGTTTTTCTGGAACGACCCCCGGCGGGTGGCGCTGCATGGCGAGCTACTTCGAGCCCTACCCCGGCGTGTGGCGGCACGGGGACTGGATCAAGATCACCCCGCGGGGGTCCTGCGTCATCTACGGACGGTCGGACTCGACCCTCAAGCAAGATTGACTTCAACCTGACTCCCGCTATTTTGTGGAGAGAGGAACATGGAGGCAAAGACCAATCTGCTCATCATCGGGGCGGGCCCGTATGGTCTGGCGATCGCGGCCTATGCCCGGCATCTCGGCATCGATCACGTGGTCGTTGGGAAGCCAATGGAATTCTGGAAGGCCAATATGCCGGAGGGCATGTACCTGCGCTCGGCCAGTGATTGGCCGCTTGACCCTGTGGGGATCCACACGATTGAGAAGTTCTTGGAGACGCAAGGCCTGACCCCCGCCGATGTTGAACCGCTCTCACTCCAGTTCTACCTGGACTACACCCAGTGGTTTCAAGAGCAGAAGCAGATCGAGGCGTTGCCCGTCCTTGTCCGGCGGCTCGACTACGTGGACGATGGGGACCATCGGTTCCGAGCAACGATGGATGATGGCCGGACCCTCAGAGCGGACCATGTTGTCATTGCCGTGGGCTTCAGGTACTTTAAGCATCTCCCCCCAGAGTTGATCGAACGCTTGCCAGTGGGTCGCTACACCCATACCTGTGATCTCGTCAATTTTCGGAGCCTCAGAGGGAAGCGCTGTCTCATCTTGGGCGGACGCCAGAGTGCGTTCGAATGGACGGCCTTACTCAATGAAGCCGGCGTCGCCGCTGTGGACGTCTCTTATCGGCATGATTCTCCGGCGTTCAAGGCGGCCGACTGGTCCTGGGTCAATCCCCTGCTCGATGCCATGGTTGACGATCCAGGCTGGTTTCGCAGGCTTTCTCGAAAGGAAAAAGATGCGGTCACCGACCGGCTTTGGGCAGAGGGCCGCTTGAAGGTTGAACCCTGGCTGGAGCCGCGGGTGACGAAAGCGACGATCACGCTGTGGCCCAAGACGCAGGTCATCGCCGTTGGCGAGCGACCCAACGATGAGCTCGCCGTGCGGCTGGACAATGGCAGAACGCTCACCGTTGACTCGATCATCCTGGCGACGGGATACAAAGTGAAGATCGACCAGGTGCCATTCTTGGCGCGGGGGAATATCCTAAACACACTGGCAACGCACAATGGCTTTCCTGCCCTGGATGAGCATTTCCAAACCAATGTCCCGGGGCTCTTCATTACCAGCATGCCGGCGGCCCAGGATTTTGGGCCGTTTTTCGCGTTTACCGTTTCAGTGCGGACCTCGGCAAAGCTGATCGGACAGGCCATCGCTGGCCGGCAACGAAGCGAGAAGGAATGATCGAGCCCTTGGCAAGATCGCCCCCGCCGGGCGGTCAGCCGTTGGGGATGTTCCCCTCCAGTGCCTCCACGGCGACCGCGATCGCTTCACGCCTCTTTTGGGAGGGCTCCTCGCCGACCGGTTCTTGGGAAAGTACCGCACCGTCCTTGTACATCTCCCTCCTCTATTGCGCCGGGCACGCTTGTCTGGCGCTCTTTCCCGAATCTCGCACCGGGTTTTACACCTGTCGTTGGCCAAAACTCGATCCACGGCGGATCGACCGACGAGGTGCCTGATCGGCGCCGCCGAGGACGGACCCTCTTGGACGTCACCCGGCGCTACAACCGCGGCGGTGAGCGGCGGAAATCCCACCCCCGAGCGCGAGCGCTGACAGCAAGGGCGACTCGAACAGCGATGCCCGGATCAGTTCCACGCCGACGATCTTACCGTCTGCGCGCCGCTGGTTATTGCCGGTTCCCTCGACCCTGGAAGCCAAGCCGCGTCTCCAAGCACGGCCGGCTGCTGCCGGGGCGCTTGTTCTCAGGTACAAAGCGCCTTGGAAGAGGAAGACGGCGCGGAGCGCACCATCGCCGGAGGAAGCCACTCGGCTCATGACGATTCGTGGGTCGAGGTCAACGAGCAGAAACGTCAATCCTTCTCGCTCGGCGGAATTCTGGCGAGGCGCAGACAAGCTTGCATGCACGCGCGCCGACAGCCCTGCTCTGCTGGCCTCGGGACGTCCTTGGCGTTCATGCGAATCTAGCCGCTGATCGCCGCCTTCTCGCGCTTCGCGTCGCCCTTCAGAATCTGGAACTCGACCCGGCGATTTTTTGCCCGCCCGAGCGCGTCCGCGTTAGAGGCGACCGGTCGGTCGAAGGCAAATCCGCGGCTCCTCAAACGGCGCTGCAGAACGCCCTTTTTGACGAGGTAGTCGACGACCGCCTTCGCGCGCCGACCCGATAGGTCCTGATTGTAAGCACGGCCGCCGCGGTTGTCGGTGTGGCCCTCTACTTCGAGTAGATTGAGGTCAGGTCTGCTCTTGAGCAGCGCGGCGACTTCGTCGAGCAACGGGAACGACTGCTTTTGGATGTTGGCTTGACCGAGATCGAAGAGAACGTTTCCGCGCAAGCGGATTTGGCTGCCCTCGAGGACGACGAACGGTGGTCCCAAGGGACATCCGCCATTGTCGGCCGGCCCTGGCTCGTTGGGGCACTTGTCGACGTTGTCCGGGACTTGGTCCCCATCGCTGTCGGGGCACCCGTCGAATTCCGCGGGGCCGGGCTGCGTCGGACAAGCGTCCTCTGAATCCGGAACGCCGTCTCCGTCCGAATCAGCCAACAAGCCCGAGGGGTGGGCTGCGAGGTCGAAATCATACCGAATGGACGCGATGGCGCGGAACGCCTCGCGCGCGTAGCCCGAATGCGCGGCGATGCCCCGACCCATTGCCAGCTCGGCTCCCCAGTGCTCGGCAAACTTGCTGCGCATCCCGAGCAACACCTCCCATGCGCTCTTCCGCTGATTCGCAAATTCGGCCAAGGTGAACGGCGAGTCGGTGGGAGTCGCGAGATTCATTTCTGCCATGGCATTGATGTCAACGAAACGTCCCAAGTCAGGCAGGTGATACATTCCTCCCAGGCTCACGGTGTACTCGCTGCCGACAATCAGGTTGAAGTATTGCGTCTGCTTTCTCAATCGGACGCCGAAGTTTCCGAGGAGCCGAAAGGGTCCAATCGGCCGCTCGAGCACGACCCTGGGCGCGAACACCGGTGCGCCCTCTCCGAGGAAGCTTTTGCCGTTCCCGGTGGGGAGCCTGAGCTCGGTGACCACGGCGATGCCAATCGGTGACTCCTGCGCGGGGAAGAGGATAAATCGCGGCAGCAGGCGAACATCGCCGAGGCCGCCTGATACTCCGGGCTCAGCGAAACCATACTGATTCAACAGGCTGAAGTTGTCGCCTTGCGCGAGAGCCGCGGGAAGATCCGCGGCGAGCTCCACGCGCGGATGCAGCTGATATGCGCCCAGCACGTGGACATCGACTCGATAAGGAACGACGTCGCCCAGCTTCTGCTCTTGCATCACCAAAGCGAGGATGCCGACGTTCCAATCGAACAGCAGCGAGAGCGCCAAGCTCTTTTTCGCCGCAGGGCTGGCAGATTCGAGCGTCATGCCGCTCTCTTGTGCCGCCGTCGGCTTTGTCGGAACCAAGTCGAAGCGCCGCGCGAATATGTCCGTCTGCGCGCCGGCGAAACCGGGCGCGATCAAAATCGCGACGGATAGAACGCGTGCAAGCTGACTTCGCAACGGCTGAGCTGCCTCAGTTCAGCGCGGTCGAGCAGGTGCACGACGGATCCGAGCTGGTGCAATTGAGCAAGGATCCATTGACGCAACGAAGCCCCGAGCAGCACGCGTTGGTCACGGAGCAGTGTTGGCCGGCCCCCGGGCAGCTGCTGGCTCGACAGGTACCGGTCGTACCTCCGGCGGGAACGCTACATGCCATCCCAGAGCAGCAGTCCGACGTCGCGGTGCACGCGCCGCCAAGCGACTGACATGGGGCCGAGGCCTGGCAGACGCCGGAGGTGCAGAGCTGCGAGCAGCAGCTCGCACCGCCGGCGCAAGCGGAGCCGTTCGCCGTGCACGTACCGCCCGCGTCTGCGCCGGACGAAGGCGTCTGGCATGCGTACCCGCTCAGCTCACCGCCCGTGTGGAGACAGGACGTGCCGGCACAGCAGTCGTTCGCGCTTGGCACACAGGTCGCGCCGATTGGATTGCACGTCGAGCTGGGCGCAGTGCAGAAGAAGCCGCCGTCGCCGGGCAAGCACGGCGCGCCGTTGCAGCACTGGCCGCTGAGCTGGCACGCCGCATTGGCGCCGATGCAACACGGGCTCTGGCCGGTGTAGCCGCTCGGGCAGGTGCTGGAGCCGCCGCCGAAGCAACGCGGCACGCCGCTGATGTCGAGGCGGCAGACTTGCTGGTGGCCGTCGCAGCAGTCCTGTGGCGCGTTGACTGTAATCACACCGCCGTCGGGGTAGCGCGCCGGGCCACCGTCCGGCAGGTGAGGCGCGCCGCAGATGTTTCCGGTGCCGTTGCATGCCTGCCCATTGTCGCAGCGTCCGGACCCCACTGCGTCCGGACGGCACTGCACCGTTCCGTTGGGATTGGGCCCACCGCCGCAGCACGCGTTGGTGGACAGACAGAAATCGCCGGTCAGGCGGCAGCCCCCGACCGGCTGGCACACCGTGGCGCCCGAGCCCAAATCAACGCAAACGCGCGAGCAGCAGTTGGTTCCGCCCGAGCAGGGGTTGCCGTCCTGGGTGCAACCTCCGCCACCGCCGCCGCTGATGGCCAGGCACACACCTGCGCCACCATCGTTGGCGGAGCAGGCGTTCCCGCAGCAATCGCTGTTGCGGAGGCAGACGTCGCCGGTGGCCTGGCAGCTGTACGCGCGCACGCAGACGCCCCCCTGGCAGTTGGTGGAGCAGCAATCCGCGGGCGAGCCGCAAGCCTGGCCAATCACCTTGCACGTCGAGGTCGAGCCGGGGATGGTGGCGCAGGTACCGGACGTGCAGGTGGCTGTACAGCAGTCGGTGCTGCCACTGCAGCCCATCCCGACGTCGAAGCACTGTTGGGACGAGCACTGGCCGTTCAGACAGTGATTGGAACAGCAGTCGGTGCTCGCGGTGCACGCAGCGGTGGGGCCTGCGCAGAAGGTCGGCGAAGAGCACGAGCCCGCGTTGCAAACGCCGGAGCAGCAGACGCCGCCGCTGGTGGTGCTGCAGGCAGCGGCCGTGTCGAGGCAGGTGCTTCCTGGCCCGCCGTCATTGTTGCCGCCGTCGACGCCCCCATCGTCGCCGCGATTGTCGAGGGCTGGGTGGGGCCCTCCGCAGTTGCACGCGCCGAACGTGTAGCCCATCACCAGGGCGACCAAAAATACGAGAACGGGCTTTCTCATTCTGCTTCTCCGTTTACCGAACGACGAAATTGCGCCCGATTGCGTCAGCCGCTCGCGGTCGGCGAACGCACTCACACTCGGCAATCGCTCTCAAA
>WNFA01004547.1_pt1 | contig 11580 bp, 11 predicted proteins | sample 5400481 | NCBI WGS metagenome assembly WNFA01 (sample SAMN13153340, study PRJNA577476) | soil metagenome | isolation source: 120 cm saprolite under Douglas fir tree site 2 hole 1 replicate 2 | place: USA:California | collected 2015-04-18
CCTACAAGCGCGGCTGGGTCAGCGCGCTGGTCACGACGATGCTGCCGGCCGGCGGCATGCTAGCCGGAGTGGCGGCATGGCTGTTGCTGCCGTTGGTCGGCTGGCGCGGCCTCTTCCTCGTTGGGCTGGTGCCGATCGTGCTGGTGTTCATGATCCGCTACTGGGTGCCCGAGTCGCCGCGCTGGCTGATGCGCATGGGCCGCATGGAGGACGCACGCAAATCGCTCGCCTGGGCGTTGATGATCGATCCAAAAGAGATCGCCTTGCCCGCCGCGCTGGCCGAGGTCGAGAAGACGCGCTGGATTGAACTCTTCAAGTATCCGAAGCTGGTTGCTGCCGGGTGTCTCACCGGCCTGACCCAGACCGGTGGGGCCTCGCTCGGCCTGTGGGGGCCGACTTTGCTGGTGCTGGTCCTGGTGCCCAAGATCACCGCCGAGCAAGCGGCGTTCTTGTGGATCTTCTATAATTTGGCTGCGATCGTCGGCCGTTTCTGCATCACCGCGCTGATCGAGCCGCTGGGGCGCCGCGGCTCAGCGACCCTGTGCATGGTGGCCGGCGGTACGATCATGGTTCTGGCGGGGTATCTGCACGACGTCTATATCGGCACCGTGTCGTTGTTTTACGTCCTCTTGGTCGCGCAGACCTTCTTCGGCAGCGCCAACTACACGGTCGTCGGGCCCTATATGGCGGAGATCTGGCCGGCCCGATTGCGGGCCAGCGGCATGGGCCTCAGCTATGGCGTCGGCAATTGCGGCAAGTTCCTCGGGCCGCTCGGGCTGGCGCTGATCATGGGCGGCGGCGACGTCATCAAACCGGCCGCGCCGAACCTCGTGATGCTCGGGCCGGCCTTCGCCTATTTCGCCTCCTGGTACGTCCTCGGCCTGATCGGCTTCTGGGTGTTCGGGTTCGAAACCAAGGGCCGCACCTTCGAGGAGATCGACGCCGTGCACGACGCGCCTAGGGCAGTGGCCGCATCGGGGGCTCGGGCGCCTGCCGAGTAGCCATCCGAGCACGGGCCTTTCACCGAGACGGCCGGGCCTCGCGCCCGGCCGTTTCATGAGGGCAACTCGGCGAGCGCCACGTCGATATCGATCGAGGTCAATTCCCAGGAATTGTCGAGTTCGGCGACGAGGTGGCGCATGAAGGGCTCGCAGAGCGCCAGCGCCTGTGCATCATCGCCGAGATGGTCGGCCAACAGCGCGAGGGCGAGCTGCGCCGGCCCGGCGCCCTCATAGGTCCATTCGAAACCGGTCGCCGAGAGCTGCCGCAGATCATAGCGGGGGTCGAGCGGCTGGCCGTCGACGGTCACCACCGCCCCGTCGAGGCTGCGCCCGCCGCGGTAGAGCTTCATCGGATCAGCCATGGCGTCTGCTCCGCGCAACCCCCAACGGTATAGCAGATCGGGCGCAATTGTTTGATAAAGGGCGATGGATCCCCACGCATCATCGTTCAAAGTCATCATCGCCGCCCTGGCCGGCAACCTCGCGATCGCCTTGTGCAAATCCATCGCGGCGGCGGTCACCGGCAGCGCCGCGATGTTCAGCGAAGCCGTTCATTCCGCGGTCGATAGCGGCAACGAGCTGCTGTTGCTGTACGGGCTGCGCCGCGCTGCCCGACCGGCGGATTCCGAGCATCCGTTCGGCCATGGGCTGGAGCTCTATTTCTGGGTGTTCGTCGTTGCCGTGCTGATTTTTGGGCTCGGCGCTGTGGTCTCCGCGATCCAGGGGGTCCACAAGCTCATCGAGCCCGAGCCGGTCAAGCACGTCGTCGTCAACTATGTCGTGCTCGGTCTGTCGATCGTGTTCGAGATCGGCTCTTGGACCGTGGCCTTTCGCGAATTCCGCCGGCAGCAGGAAACACCGGGCTGGTTTGCCTCGGCGCGCCGCAGCAAGGATCCGACGGTCTTCGCCGTCCTCTTGGAGGATACCGCAGCCCTCATTGGGCTGGTCATGGCGGTGATCGGCATCGGCTTGGCCGATGTGCTGAACCTGCCGATCCTCGACGGCGTCGCCTCGCTCGGCATCGCGCTTGTGCTGGTGGCGACGGCGGGGTTTCTCGCCTATGAGAGCCAGAGCCTCCTGACCGGCGAGGCGGTTTTCCCCGAAGTGCGCGGCGGGATCGAGCGGATCGCCGCCGCGGCGCCGGGCGTCGTCGGGATAAATCAGGTCCTGACCATGCATTTCGGGCCGCGGGAGGTTCTGGTCGCCCTCAGTCTCGATTTCGACGACACGATCTCCGCGGCGCAGATCGAGGCCGCCGTCGCCTATATCGAGCGCGCCATCAAGGCGCAGTTCCCTGAAGTCGCCCGCGTCTTTGTCGAGGCCAAGAGCTTCGAGGATCACCTGCGCAAAAGCTGACCGGGCGGTCGCGCTCGCATTCCGCCCTACGGTTGCTGAACGTTCAAAATCATGCAGGTTTCGGAGCCGTGGGCAATCAGGTTGCCGGACAGGTCGGTCAGCCGGCCTTCGGAGGTTGCCAGCCGACCGCCGAAATGGATTATTTTTCCCTCGCACCGCAGTTTGCCGGTCTGTTCGAGCAGGGGCCGCACGAAATTCACTTTCAATTCTACGGTTGTACACACTTGACCAGGCTTCAGCAGGGAGTGCACGGCGCAGCCCATCGCCGAATCGAGGACGGTCGAAATCCACCCGCCATGAACCGTGCCCATCGGGTTGTAGAACTGGGCCGACGGGCACGCCTCGAAGACGATCCGCCCCGCTTCGATCTCGATCGGCCAGATATCGCAAACCTCGGCGAAGGGCGGTGCCGGGTGAGTGCCGTCAAGCAGCTTCAACAGGAAGGCGTGCCCGGTCTCGCTGATCGCGAGATCGCGGTCGACAACGCCGAAATGTGTGTGCGGGATTTGGTCCGGCATCGGCGTCACGCCCGCTGCCGAGCTTCTGTGCCGGTCCGGTACCGGGATGCCGGCACAGAATTGCCAAGATGCTGCGAGAGAGCGCGGCGCGCGGCCTCGAAGCGGTTCCATTCCTCGCCGTCTTGAAGCGGCGGAATTGTTACACGCTCACCCTGGTCGAGCCCGGCCAGCGCCGCGTCGACCATGTCGTCCACCGACATGACGATTTCTGCCGGCAGGTTGCGGTAGTGGAGACCCGCCTTTTCCCAAAGCTCGGTCGCGGTGGCGCCCGGCAAAACTGCCTGGATGCGGATGCCTTTGCCGGCAAGTTCGTGGTGCAGCGAGTGGCTGAACGCGAGGACGTAGGCTTTGCTCGCGCCGTAGACGCCGTTGAGGGCTTCGGGCGAGATCCCCACGACGGATGCGATGTTGATGATCGTGCCCAGGCCGCGCGCGACGAAGGCCGGCGCGGCGGCATAGGTCAGGCGGGTCAGCGCGGTGATGTTGAGATCGATCATCCCCGCCATCTTCTCGATGTCGGCATCCAACAGCGGCGCGACCGAGGCCATTCCGGCGTTGTTGACGAGCATCGCGATGCTCCGGTCGTCCCGCAGCGTGGCCTCGACCTTGGCAAGGTCCGCCTTGTTGTTGAGGTCGGCGGGCAGGACCTTGATCGACCGTCCGGTCTCCTGGGTCAGGCGGGCGGACAGCGCCGTCAGGTTCGCCTCGTTGCGGGCCACCAGGATCAGGTTGTAGCCGCGCTTTGCGAGACGGTCGGCATAGACGGCGCCGATGCCGGTCGAGGCACCGGTGACGAGGGCAGTGCCCTTCGAGGGCGCATTACTCATGTGCATCTCCATTATTGACGGTCGCAGCGATACGTGGCGGAAGGCGCTGCGCTTTTCCGCCCCACCGCTTGGCCCGCTCAGAATTTCTCGACCCAGGGCCGCAGCTCGACCTCCAGGGACCAGGCGTTGCGCGGCTGGCGCAGCACCTCGAGATAGGTCTGAGCGATCCCGTCGGGGTCGAGCGTGCTGTCCGGCCGGTCGTTTGGGTCCGGCCGCCGCGCGCTGCGCACCCCGCCATCGATCACGAAATGGGCGACATGGATGCCGTGCGGCCCGAGCTCGCGCGCGGTGCTTTGCGCCAGGCCACGCAAGGCAAATTTGCCCATCGCGAAGGCCGCGGAGAGCGGGTACCCCTTGACGCTGGCGCTGGCGCCGGTCAGGAGGATCGCGCCGTGCCCGTGCGGGATCATGCGCCGCGCCGCCTGCTGGATGACGAGGAACCCACCAAAGGCCGAGATCTCGACCGCCTTCCGGACGGCTTCCGGGTCGAGCTCGGCGATCGGGCCGTGCGCGCGGGCGCTGGCGTTGTAGAGCACCATATCGGGTTCCCCGAGCCGGCGATCGGCCTCCGCGAACAAGCGGGCGACCCCGGCCGGGTCCGACGCATCGACGGCGAAGGTTTCGGCGCCGGTCTCGGCGGCGAGAGGCGCCAGTTTCTCGATGTTGCGCGCCACCAGCCCGACCTTGAGGCCGGACGCCGCCAAACCGCGCGCCACCGACGCGCTGATGCCCGAACCCGCCCCGACGATCAGGGCAACGCGATAAGGAATATCGGCCACGATCACCTCCTGAGATTTTGCGCGATGCTCGCTCGAATTCAGCGCGTAGGCGCCGATTTAGGCGTATATGCACTGATGTCAAGAGCGGCGCGATGATATCGCGCGCCGCGGCCCGGAACCTCCCCTCTGCTGTGCTCGTTAGTTGAGCGCAACGGGTCCGCGTGTCGGAGAATGGAGAGGGGCGCCGCCGGTATGAAAGGGATAATTCTTAGGGCCGCACTCATCCTACTGGGGACCGTGGCCTATATCGGGCTCGGAATGGCGCTGGCGAGCGCAGGCTGAAGGTACGCGGTAAGCACCTCGCCGAGATGCGTCTGTCGCGCCGGCAGTGGCCTAACGAAAAATTAACGCTGGCCTCCTAAAAGATCAGCTTCTGAATTGGCGAGGACCGGGAAGTGCTCCTTCGGTACGGCAGGTTGCGTCCGGAGGCCCCGCGCGGCGCGCGGGATCGCGCACCGTCGCGGTGGTTCGGGTGCCTGCTCAATTCGATGCCCTTGCAGCACGTAACGGCCGCGGTCTGCACATTTGCAGTGATCGCCTACAGCACGAGTGCGTTTGTGCCGATGGCGCGCAACCACCGCGAGCTGCTGATCGCCGTGATCTCCGGCAGCCTCGGCTGGCTCATGCTCGCCTCGCTGAGCCGCCAGCAGCGAGCAGTCAACGAGCTGCGCGCGCGCGAGCAACAGCTCGCGGAGCAAAGCGCGCTGTTGCAGAGCACGCTCGAAAACATGGGCGAGGGTCTCAGCGTTTTCGATCGCGATGGGCGGCTGATCGCCTGGAATGCGCGGTTCGCCAAACTGTTGGCGCTGCCGATCGATCTGACGGGCGCCTCGCTGTACGATGTCCTGCTGCAGCAGGCACAGCGGGGGGATTTCGGCCCGGTGGATCCGGTGCCCGAGGCTCGCGAGCGCGCCCTCTCTTTCTATCGCGACGTGCCGATCATCAAAGAGCGCACGACGATGAGCGGGCGCGTGTTGCAGATCCACCGCCGCGCCATGCCCGACGGCGCCGTCGTCTCGCTCTATTCGGATATTACCGAGCGCAAGGCGAGCGAAGAAACGATGGTGAAGGCCCTTTCCCAGGCCGAGCTCGCCAATCGCGCCAAAAGCGATTTTCTTGCCAACATGAGTCACGAGCTGCGCACGCCATTGAACGCCATCATCGGATTCGCAGAGGCGGTGTCGAGCGAGCTTCTCGGGCCGGTCGTCGACAAGAAGCAGCTTGAATACATCAAGGACATCCATTCGAGCGGGCTGCTCCTCTTATCGATCATCAACGACGTTCTCGACATGTCGAAAATCGAAGCCGGCAAGCTGGAATTGGCGCGCGAGACCGTGCCCGTGCAGCCGCTGATCAAGGAAGCGGTTCGCATGGTCAGCGAGCGGGCGCGCAGCCGCCACCTCGCCCTGGTCGCCACGGTGCCCGAAGAAGAGATCTCGGTCTGGGGCGACGAACGAGCGATCAAGCAGATCATGCTCAACCTATTGTCGAACGCGGTTAAGTTTTCGCATGAAGGGGGACGGATCGACATCCGCGCTTGGCTCGACGATGCTGGAGACTTGGTGGTCGAAGTCGAGGATTACGGTATCGGCATGGCCGCTAACGAGATCGATCGCGCGTTGGAGCCATTCGGACAGGCGAAGCCGGCAGTGACCAAGACCCATGGCGGCACGGGGCTCGGGTTGCCGATCGCCAAGGGCCTGACCGACGCCCATGGCGGCAAGCTGGTCGTCGAAAGTACCCCAAGGCAAGGCACCCTGGTCCGCATCCTGCTGCCGCAGCAATCAGGATCGCCCGATGCCGCGTTTGACGTGTTCGCAAGCATCGTCAACCCATCCGGCACCGAGCGCGCGGTGGCCTAAATTTCTCTCGCGTAGCCGACAAGGGCGGTCAAATCGGCGGCGCGCTCAAGGCCCCGAGACGACGTGATGCCCACCCGTCTCGCTGCCTCCGATGCGAAAGAGAAATATCCCGGGGATTATCACGGCGGCCGCGATCGCCATCATGGTGAAGCAATCGGCATAGCCTTGCAGCGCGGCAGCGTCGGCTAGCTGCGCCGGCTGCGCCGTACCGGCGGCCAGGCCGCTCGATAGATCGGCCAAATGCATCGAGATCTTAGCCTGCAGGACGGCGCTCATCAGGGCGACGCCGGAAGCGTAGCCGAGCTGCCGCAACAGGCTGTATAAGCCCGTCGCATCGGTGCGAATTTCCGGAGCAAGCGTCGAGAAGGCGAGCGTGGTCAGCGGGGTATAGAGCATCCCGGCGCCCATCGCCTGGATCGCGCTGCCGGCGATGATCCAGGTGAGCGCCTGTGCCGGCTGAATGTCGGACAGGACGATCAGACCGGCTGCCATAACCAGCCAGCCCCCGACCAAGAGAAAACGATAGCCGATCGTTTCGATCGATCGTCCGACCAAGAGGATGACCAATGTCATCAAGACCGCCCGCGGCACGATCATGCCGCCGGCCAAGGCCGCCGAAAACCCGAGGGGCCCCTCGCCGAGCGACGGTAGAAACAGGATCGTCACGAACAGCATGGCGCTCAACATAAAATTGTAGAACGCCGCGGTGACAAAATTCAGGTCTTTGAACACCTCGGGCCGGAATGCCGTGAGGCCGGAGCGATGTGCCCGCAAGGCCAACAAGGCGAACGCGGTGACGGTTATCATTGCTTCCCCGAGTATCTCGGGCGAATCAAACCAGGATCGCTCCACCCCCCTCTCCAAGAAGATCTGCAACGCACCGACACCCAGCATCAACAACGGGACGCCGAGCGCATCGATCCTCAGATCGCGCTCCGTTTCGACCGCCGAGCGCAAGCGCCAAACGCATCCGATCGAGAACAGGCCGAGCGGAAGATTGATGATGAAAACCCATCGCCAGGATGCCAGATCGGTGATCAGCCCACCGATCACCGGCCCCAATATCGGGCCGGCCATGACCCCGGCTCCGAGGATTGACAGCATCCGTGCGTGTCGCGCCTGAGGATAGATGTCGAGCAGAATGGCTTGCGCCAGCGGATGGATCACGCCACCGGCCGCGCCTTGCAAGATGCGAAACAGAACAATGGCGCCAAAGGACGGAGCGAACGCACAGCAGAGCGAGGCGAGGATGAAAGCGCCCACCGCCCCGGGAAACAGGCGCCGTGCCCCGTAGCGGCGGCGCAGCCATCCGGTGAGCGGCGCCATGACGGCGGTCGCGCACAGATATCCGGTAATCACCCAGGTCCCGAGTCCGATGCCGCCGCCGAGATCCTGTTGCAATTGCGGTAGGGCGACATTGACGATCAGGGCATCGGCGGCCTGGATGGCCGTGGCCACCATCAACCCGCAGGTCGCGATCAACCGATCGGGGCGCGCCGGAAGCTGCGCATCCAGCGCCGACACCTTCTCGTCTACCTCAGAAGCATCAGGCACCGGCGGGCCACCGCCGCGGCGCACCTGGCTGAAAAAGCGCGAATCGATTCATCGTCTCTTTACCTTGGGGTGACTTAATACGGGCGCCGGCTCCGACCTTCGGACGGCGCCGCGATGAGACGGAGGCGAACCTTGCAACGGCTGACGATGTTGGTCACCTCAGATGCCCAATGGGTTTTACCCGATACGCCCGAATTCTTCGAGGCGCTGGGCGATCCCGATCCGGATTACGACAGTAGCGCCTTCGCTGTCAAAAATCTCGGTTTCATCAGGTATCAGGTGCTGGAACGCTCGATTGTCGAGGTCGAGCTCCACCCGCGGAATGTCGAGCTGCCGGCACTCCTCGCCGTTCAACAAGAGATTCTCAGATCACAAGTCAGCTTGTTTCGCTTGAAATTCTTCGACACCGAATGGCATTCCGAAATTTCATCGTCGCCAGAGCATGTCGTCTCGCGCCTCTCGGAATTGTGCGCACCGATCTTTACTCCGCCGACAATGGATCGCTTCTCGGTTGAGGCACAGGATCTGTCGATATTGTTCGGCGACGAAGAGAATGTCTTGCGACCGCTGGCACAGAAATGGCGGGTTTCCTTCGCGCAGTTCGACCCGAGCGTGATCTCTTTGGCAGTTACGCATCGGTTGCTGCCACGGCTGATGATCGCCGGCATCAAGCCGCATCAAAGCGAGCCGATGTGGCGTTTCATCGGCAACGGGCACCGCTGGATCGGCAACCAATATCAGCTTCAGGGGATCGGGGAAAAAGTCGAAAACATGCCCGATAAGGATTACGGAACGTGGGCCACCGAGTACTACAAGTCGGTGGCCGCATCCGGCCAGCCGCGTTACGACCTTATTACCGGATCAATTCAATACGAGGACGAAGACGGTCGGCCCCGCCGGCAGCACCGTTACGAGCGGCTGATGCTGCCGTGGAGGACGCCCTCTGGCGAGGTGTTCGTGACGATGTGCTCGAAGCCGGTCGGCGCGTCCAAAAGGTCGAAATCGTCCGCCTCCAGCACCGCACCGCGATCCATGAATTTGGCGATATCGGCGTAGAACTCGGCGGTCGAGCTATAGCCCAGGACCTGCTCGCCATGCGGCGAGTCGGGATACTCGATGCTGTAGCTTAAATTCTGGTGCCCGTACGTAGCGGCGAGACCCCGCCTCACGTTCTCGATGCCGATATAGCAGATCGACCAATCGATCGGCCACCGCGCGCACGCGTAAGCCTTGAGGATCCGCGGGGTAAGATAAGAAAGCTGCCGGCCGCGAAAATCGGGCCGCACCCAGGACGCTCCCCCCCACGCGACCACGCCGGTGATCTGGTGCGCCATGTCGGCCGTCACCACACAGCGCTGGCCTATATCGCGCCCGTACCACAGGCTGCAGGCCTGCTCGGCCAGGCTGGTGCCGGTCCAGTCCAGGACGCGGCATGCATTGGTCATGACGATCTCGCCGTCTTCGTTCTCCCCGGAAATCCAATAGGCGTTTTCCGGCGTCAACTCGGCGCAGCGCGGATTGAAGGCATCGAGGATCGGATACCACAGGTCACGCTTGACATAGAATTTGTTGAGCTCGACCAGTTCGTCAAAATCGTGGCGCACGCGTAAGAGGACGCCCTTTCGCCGCGCCGCCCGGTCCGCCGCGATCACGAAACGGCCCAGCAGCGCCGCCGGACCATATTTGATCGTCAGCGCGTCCGGTAGGCGAAGATTGTTTTCGGGAACGATGTTCATAAAATCGAGCGGCATGGGGTGAGCCGACCAGTCTTGGTTAACGAACTATTACAAATTGATACAAGATTCGGCCAATCGAGTCAAGAATCGCCTAAAATGCTCAGCAAGTCCCGGTCCTATTGAGGTAACCATTTGTTAACCATAATCCGCTCCGCATAAGTAGTGTTTAATGGTCTAAGCCGGCCCACCAATAGACAATTTCGGCCAATGCCAGCACCACGGCGATAACAAATGCGCCAGTCGCGGCGAGCCTCAGCGGCCGACGCCAGGGTGCGGCGGAAGCGACGCCGCTCGACACAAAGAGCGCCGTCACCAGCAGAATCAAGGCGGTAAGGAGCTGCTGCCGATCGAAGCCATACATAGCAGCCATTCCCAGATCGCGTGCCGGCGAGTTCATAGCGAATCGCCTCCGGTTGTCTGTATGATCGCGCGATTTGTGTGAGGCGGCGCCGCGGTTTCCGCGGCTGGGTTCGGGGGCGGCAATGAACAAGCAAAACCTGAAGCAGGCCGTGTGCGAGGCGATCGATCGCCACGGCAACGAGATCATCGAGCTCGGCGAGCAGATCCTCCATCATCCCGAAACCGGATTCAACGAAACGAGGACCTCGGCGCTGGTGGCCGAGCGCATGGCGGCGCTCGGCCTCATGCCGCAAACCGGGCTGGCGCTGACCGGGGTCAAGGGCCGGATCCGCGGCCGCATGCCCGGGCCCCGCCTCGCGCTGATCGGCGAGCTCGACAGCTTGCGCACCTCGGACCACCCGCTCGCCGACCCGCATACCGGGGCAGCGCATAGCTGCGGCCATAACGCGCAGATCGCCGGCATGCTCGGCGTCGCGATGGGATTGTCGGCGATCGGCGCGGCCGAGCACCTCGCCGGCGAAGTGGTGTTCTTTGCCGTGCCGGCCGAGGAATTCATCGATGTCGAGGAGCGCCTGAAGCGCCGCGACAAGGGCGAGATCGAATTCCTGCTCGGCAAGCCGGAGCTCGTCGCCAAAGGCCATTTCGACGACATCGACATGGCAATGATGATCCACGCCGGCTCGCACGACCAGATGACGAAGCGCTCCTATATCGCCGATTCATCGAACGGCGCGCTGGTCAAGATGATCCGCTTCATGGGGCGCGCCAGCCACGCCGGCGGCGCGCCGCAGCTCGGCATCAACGCGCTCAGCGCGGCAATGCTCGCGCTCAACGCGATCCACGCCCAGCGCGAGACCTTCTGGGACAAAGACACGATCCGCATCCATCCGATCATCACCAAGGGGGGCGATGCGGTCAGCGTCGTCCCCGCCGAGGTGACGATGGAAACCTTTGTGCGCGGCGGCTCGCGCGAGGCGATCATCGACGCCAACATGAAGGTCGACCGCTGCTTGCGCGCCGGCGCGATGGCGATGGGCGCCGAAGTTGAGATCACCACGATCCCGGGCTATCTGCCGCAACACAACAACCGTCAGCTCGGCGAGCTGTTCGGCGCCAATGTCGAGGCGCTGTTCGGTCCGGGCGAATTCAACATCGGCGGCCACCGCACCGGCTCGACCGACATGGGCGACATCGCCCATATGATCCCGGTCATCCATCCCTATGTCGCCGCCGCGCTCGGCAAGACGCACGGCGCGGACTTTCGCATCAACGAGCCCGAGCACGCCTACCTGACCCCGGCGAAGCTCCTGGCGATGACCGCGATCGACCTGCTCTACGACGACGCCGCGCCGGCCCGCAAAATCATCGCCGACTTCGAGCCGGCGATGACCCGCGACGCCTACCTCGCCTTCGAGCGCGGCCTCTTCAAGACCGAACGGTGGAGGGCGGAGGGGTAAACTAAGCAGCGAGCGTAGGGCGGAAAAGCGCAGCGCATTCCGCCAGACATCCGACCGCCGGCGGGGTTGCTTTCGCACTCGGCGGAGTGCGCTGCGCTTTTCCGCCCTACGGCCGCGGGCAGATAACCAT
>WNFA01004548.1_pt1 | contig 11579 bp, 10 predicted proteins | sample 5400481 | NCBI WGS metagenome assembly WNFA01 (sample SAMN13153340, study PRJNA577476) | soil metagenome | isolation source: 120 cm saprolite under Douglas fir tree site 2 hole 1 replicate 2 | place: USA:California | collected 2015-04-18
TCCGGATTCCATATGGAGTACAAGTGCAGAGGCGATGTGCAAAGCATCGAGGGTTCTGACAGGTGTCTGCAGGATTAGCCGTTCAGCGGCTTCCAGCACCCCGGCGCCGAGCTCGACCAAGTCCCAGTATTGGCGGTCGGCGTGCATGCGGGCGACGATCGCGTCGAAATGAGTCCTCGCCACTTCTCCGGCCCGATGTCGGCGGGCAACCGCGGAGACTGCTTCGACTGGTGTGATAACGGATGACAGCAAACGATAGCGGCGCATCAGCCGCCGGGCATAAGCCGAGCCGGGTTCCTCGACGTAGCGCTTAATGAGAACACTGGTGTCAAAATAGGCTAACGCCTCGGCCATCAGCGGTCCTCCCGTTCGACGCGAACCGTCTCCGAGAGTGGGGCTCCCGAAATCTTGCGAGGTTTCCATGGCGGTAGTGGACCGGCCTTGGCGGCGCGACGCACCAGACCCTGCTCGTTCAGGCGCCGTAGCAGATCTGCCGTGGTTTCTGCCTCCGGACCGGTCGGCGCTTCGATGCGCGTAAGCCGGGCGATTGGCCGGCCCCGTTCAGTGAGCACTACTTCAGTTCCCCTCCGCACGGCCCGCATCAGCCGCGAAAAATTGTGATTCGCCTCGCGCAGTCCAACCCGCATTGTTTAAATAACTCTCGCTTGTAGTTACGTTACTACATTATTGTTGCCGGATGCAAACTGCAAGAGAACACCACATCGTGGCACCGTCATCGTCGTAGGCCGTGGCTTTGATTGCGGCGGTGGAGGTTTTGTTCCGCGACGACCCGGAAGCCGGCAAGTAAATTTTGGTGCACCTGTTGCAAGGCCACCGACTTCTCGCGGCTCCGACTGACGACTTGGCGTAGGCGCTCTCGGTCGTCGGTATAGACGCTGATTCCATGCCGGGCGCGGCTGATTGAAACATAAAACTGCTTACGGTTGACGAGTTCGGCGCTTCGCATCGTGTCGATGTTCACGATCACGCGATCGACGGTTGCACCCTGGCTTGAGTGCGAGGTCGAGGCGTAGCCGTAATCGATGTGGCGTAGACGGTTTGTGTGGGCTTCGACTACGCGCCCCTCCTCGGTGCGAATTTTGGCGGTGCGTTCATCGATTGCGACGATCGTTGCGAACTCACCGTTGGCGAGCCTGAGGGCTCGCTCCGGCGCACGAAACTGAATGCGATCACCGGCAGCGAATTTGCGTTGCTCGGAGCGGAAGACCTCAACTCCCGAAAGCCGCTTCGGCGAGTAATCAAGGCGCCTGCTATCATCCAGCACCACCGAGAGTCGCCCAGCGTCAGAGTCCGCGCGCTCAACCACCGCGTAAGCGCCTTTCTCTACCTCCATCCGCCCGCTGCCGCGCGTGAAACGCACGACATTGCCGACCTCGTAGTTTTGAGCGTGGCCGCGTTGCGAGCGGGTCATATCGCGATTCACCAGGATCGCGTGCGCTACTTCGGGAGAATCGACCAGACCGCGTTCCTTCAGCGCCTGCCGGATAACAGCATTAAGTTGTCGCCGTTCCTCGTTGGCCGGGCTTACCACCAGCACAGACTCGCCTGCCGCCGAAGCGACAGCGTATTCCCTTGCGATTGACGCGTACCGCCCGGCGGTATTCGCGACCTCTTGGATTCTCTCTGCGCGGTCCAGGATACCGAGCGCCTCAGCGATCTCGCCATTTGCCGCGTGATTAACCGCCTTGCGCAGTTCGGGATCACGCTGGCGGCGAATCGTGTCGAGGCGGGCGACTCGCATTCCCGCCTGTTGCATCTGATGGAGCGGCCGTCCCGCCTCGATCGCATGATGCTGCCGCTGGTCACCCACGAAGATGATGCGCGCAACGCGTGCGTCGCGAGCCTTATGCAAAAGACAATTGACCTGCCGGGTCCCGAGCAGGCTGGACTCATCAATGATCCAAAGCTCCTTGCTTTTCGCTTCTGGTAGTGGGTTCTCGATGAGGCTCGCGACGGTGCGGGCAGTTACGCCCACCTCGGCGAGCGCCTTGACGGCGCGCGTGGTGGGTGCGAAGCCATGTACGGCATAGCCACGCTCCTCAGCGAACTCGCGAATGGCGCCGACCGTCCTAGTCTTTGCCGCGCCAGCCCGACCCTCGATCGCAGTGACCCAATCGGTGGCCGTCAGCGTCACTTCGGCCGCCTCGACTTGATCGGTAAGGAGCCCTCGCTTCGCGGCCCACGCGCGCACACGCTCGGTGCTTGCGATGTTCTCCGCACCGCCCTGGCCCTGGCGCAGCCAGTCGAGATTTTCGCCTTCGAGAGCGAGCATTTCGGGCGTGGTGTAGCCGCCCCGCGGCGAGCTGACTTCGGCATCGATTCGGATCAAAGTGCCGGCGCTTTCCCGCGCATCCGCCGCGCGCCGGACCTGCTCAAGATCGGCTCTGCCCATCGCATGCTGGAGCGCCACCGCCTCCAGTGCGCGACGGTCGATTACGGCCTCACGTTCGCTGTTGTGCGAGACGCTGTATTCGAGCGCAACCTCGGCTTTGGTGTGCTCGGGCATCGCTGGCGCATAGGCGACGGGCCGCGCCAGTTCGATCCCATACTCGTGCGCACGTTCGCGCCATTCGGCCCTCAAGCTCTCTTCATCGCGACGGTCCTTGGAGCGCCTGGTTCGGTGGGCTAGGTTCTGCGCGGCCGCGGCACCGTTCAGTCCCTGACGCGCCATCTCCGTCTCGATGTCCTGACGCCGGCGCGAGAACGCCATCACCTGCTCGCGCGTATAGCCTGCCAATTCCCAACGACCGTCCCCTGCGGTCACATCGATCCGATAGCCGAGTCGCTGCACCTCATGCGCAAGCTCGGAGCGATATACGGCCGTGGCAAAGTTTTGCGAGCGGTAAATCTCGACCGGATCGAGTCCACGCCAATGGCCGTCGGGACGCTGGGTCATGTTGGCGATCACTACGTGAGTGTGGAGATGCGGGTCAGGGCCGTAGCCATCATCAGCGCCCTTTGAAGGACGGGCGGCGATGTGGTCGAAGCGGGCGGCGACGACGTCCCCGGTGATCACCCATTCGTGCCCGCCGTGCTGGCGCGACAAGGCGTAGCGCTCAAGCTCGGTAAGAGCGCGACTGACTGCCATGCGGTGTGCCTCGGCAAGCCCTGGATCACCGCCAATTTGCGCCTGAATGCTAAGGGACTTTGGCGCATTGAACGTCGCATCCCATCCGGCACGGCGCTCGTCGCTCCCCTTGGCGTTTGGCACCAGCACCTCGCCGGTCGCCGGATTCTGTCCATGTAACACGGCGCGAAAATCATCCGGTGAGACCTCGTCCGCGAGTCCGAGCGCTTCCGCTCCTCGACCAAACCACTGTCCGGCAACCCGATGTTGCTCGGTGTAGTAGTCGTCCTGAGAGTATTTCTCCTGATAGTAGGTCTCGGCCTGCTTGGCACTCAGGGCTCCTTTCGACATGACCAGCATCGTTCTTATGCCCGAAGCCGGCCTGCCGGCGCCCCCTTAGTGACAGTGACGTTAGCCGCGCTATCGCCTGGTCTCCGGAGATTCTGCTCCGGAATAGGCGTTGGGCCTTGCTCGTTGGGCTGCTCGACCATCAATCGGCGAACAAAACCTGGATGCCGCTTCACCGGCGCAAGATATGGAATCGTGATCCGCGCTCGGTGATGACCGGTGATACAGAGATAGCCTTCGAAGGGTTGGAGCATCTGGATCTCGCTGCTGAGCACGGCGCTCTCAATCAGACGCTGCGGATGCACGCTGAAACTGTCGCGCTGCTCGCGAAGAGCAGTATTAGTTCCGATCTGGGTGCGGCTGATTTCGCGCTCGCCAATCTGGGCGCTTGACCAGCGTGCGGTCTCGGCCTCACCGGTGCGCAGAATCAGCTTGGTCGCTGGCGCCGCCGCGAGCGTCGCGGTCTGCTCGTGGCCGTAAATCGCCCGAAGTTGGGTGATCGCCTGAAAGCCGAGCACCGCGCAAAGCCCGCGCTTACGTCCCCTGACCACGAGCGTCTCGAGCTGGCTCTGGCGCTTAAGAACGGGCAGCTCATCGGCGATGATCCAGACCAGCCCGCGCCGCTCCTGCTCCGCCATCAACCGCCGCACGATGCAGTCGAGCCATACGCTTTGCAGCGGCAGCGCCGCGTCGCGCGAGTCCTCTGTCGAAGTCAGAAACAACCAACCCGCTCGAGATTGCGCCCATTCGAGGGCGCTCCACGACTCCTCGGCGTCCCCGGTGAGATAACGAAACGGGTTGGTTGCGTTGAACGCCGTCGCGACGATTCCCGCCCCCTGTTCATGGGCACCGGGGTCGATCAGCGCCTCGGCCGAGGTGCCCCGCAACGCCTCTCTGAGTTTCGCTCTCGGCAGGGCGAGCAGCTTTGGGATGTCACCCGGCTCGCGTGATTTAACCGCTTGGAGGAGGCTGACAATCAGCGTGCGTGCCGACTGCCGGAAGAAGAAGTCCGCTCCACTCTGGCTGAAGACGTTGGATGGGTCGGGGATGAGCGCTGCCGCCAGAGCCTCAGCGTCCATCGCCTCACTGCCGGGCGTAAGCTCCCACCACGGTGACCAGGCCGGACAGCGCGAGTCGAGCGGGTTCAGGATGAGATCGCGGCGCTCCGGTCTGAAGAACTCGGGCACGTACTCGCACTCCGGATCGAGCACCACGGCGGCCTGTCCGCGCTGCTGGATCTGGCGGAGCATCCGGCGGATGGCGGTCGACTTGCCGGAGCCGGGCGCGCCCACAAACAGGAAGTGCTGCGACTCGATCGTCTGCGGAACCCGGAGGCCGCCTATCTCTACGCCGTCGCCGCCAAGTTCATGGCGCAGACGGTGCTGCGGGATCACGTCGGTGCCACGAACGTAGCGGTCATCCGTGCGGTCGCGCTGCGGCCGGAACATGACCCAGACGACCGCGACGAAGATGATCGCCGTGATCAGAAGGCCCCACGGGGCATAGTGCCAGAACCAGCCTGAGAACGACCCGCCGAGGTAATACTTGTAGCAGAGGAACGGGTACAGGCTCGGGATGGTGTAGCGTGCTCCACGATATGGGACGGAGCCAAACGGCAGCGGAATGATTTCGGTGAAGAACCAGGTCAAAACCCAGAGCCAAAAGTATTGGTGCGCAGCGACGCCGCCGTAATAGCCAGTCCAGTACCAGACCAAACCGAACGTGAGGGCTGCCCACACCAGGGCCGTCACGCTCGCCACTCGCGCTGCCATCTGGGTCCAGATCGCAAGCGACGCACCGCCGGCGCGCCATCTGACCGCCTGGTAAACGCCCGCTCTCATTGCTTTGCCTCCGGTGCACCGCTGAGGCGCCCAAGGTACTGGCGCGCCGTCTGCTCCGCGGCCTCGATGATCTCGTCGACCGTGTTTGCTCCCATTGAGTGATCGAGCGAATGAAAGAGTGCCGAACGGGTCTTGACCACTTCGAACAAGAGCTGGCCGTAACGCTGTGCCTCCTCCTGCCCCAGCCGTTCGCACAGTTTCCTGAGCGCCTCCAATTTTCCGCCGAGCGAAACGAGGGGCGCGGTATCAGGGCCGCCCTGGCGAGCGACATCGAAGTGCTGCGCGATCAGCGATTGAAGCAGCGTCGTCGGCGTGACGTTCACGCTCGCCGCCTGCGCCTCGACCCGTCCGGCTAGTTGATCGGGCAGCCGGATCGTGTAGGTCTTCTTCGTTTCCTCCGCCATGTCGCTCAACCTCCGGCTTGCAAGCACAGGTAAACCGCGTGCTTGCATTCGAAAATCAAGGGTTTTTCGTTCTTCTGCTGGCGCTCGGGTTCTCTGCAAGCACGTCACGAATCCGGCTGCTTGCATAATAAAATCGTGTACTTAGCCGCTCCTTCGAGTTTCCTTGCTGCAAGCAGCCGTCATCCAGGGATGAGTGACGTGTCATACATTCCCACGTGCGAGGCCCTTGGCCGAGCGCGTCTGCGCCCCGTGTCACTGAGAAGAACAACGCCGTCATCAATAGCCGTGGGCATCCAGTCTAGCGCCGGGGAGGTTGTCGGGGGTCTGCGCCACATTGATTCTCCGTTACTTGACGCGGTTTGGCTCAGTACGGCAGCAAATAGTTGAGTAGCTTCACCGCCTCGACCGCGACCACCGTCGTGAATCCGGCCTTGAGGAGGCGGCGAGCTGATTCACAGTTGCCGTGGATTCCGTAGATCAGGAACGCGACGATCAATGCGAACGTAATGAACGCGTGCGCAATCGGTCCGGTGAGAAGCGCCGCGACTGTGTTGAGCGGCTGGTCCCAAGAGAGCGTTCTGCCGGGCGGAGAACCGGCGCAGGCCGCGGCTGGCGCGAGTAAGGAAAGCGCCGTTGCCGCAAAGGTTACGACAAAACTACATACGTGTCGTCGGGGTTTCATACGATGATTCTCGCGTGCGACTGGAATAGACCACTTAGAGTGTACCGGGTGCTAGACGAGCGGCCGTCGCTCATACACCTGCATGCCTGCTGATGTGATAGCAGAATCGTAGCGACACAACAAGGGTATTGAGGTGGTCGGCAGCGAGGGCAGAAGGGAGCGGTCGATCACCCTGTTTGTGTTGGTCTCAGCGGCGCGCATCGTCGAGCGAGACGAAAACGTGACTGAGGTGCTCTTGGCGCAAGCGGCGTTCGCGACTCCACCAAGAGCGTTCAGGATCGGGCCTGCTCAGCTCGATAAACTGTAGCGTTGCGCCGTTGTCGTGCGCCCTCGCGGCTAGTGAACTCCGGCCCTAGGTCTGCGGCGGCGACGCTGACTGCCACGTCAACAACAATCTGTAAGGACGCCCTTCAGGCAGTTGTATGGCATCTGACGGTGTCACATCCGGCGTTGGTCGCGAATGAAATGAAGTGGGGACCAATCAGATAACCGCTGGGGAGGAACATTTGAGGAAGCGGAATGAAACATTTATTAATTTTGCGAACCTGGCCGCGATTAAAGTGGCGTTGCGGGGCGGCTTTCCGGCCGGCTCACGCAACCGTTTTCTCAGGATGCGGCAGCCCGGTTGAAAGGGCTCTCGTCGCGGAACCAGTCATAGGTTGCGCGGATGCCGTCCGCGAGCGTCACCCGTGGCCTCCAGCCCATCTCGTTCAGGCGAGTCGCGTCGAGTAACTTGCGGGGCATTCCGTCCGGCTTCGTTGCGTCGAGCAAAAATCGTCCCTCCCACCCGATGATGCCTGCGATAAGTTGTGCAAGCGCGAGAATGCTCAATTCCTGTCCTGTGCCGGCGTTGATCGGGGCTTCGGCGCTGTAATGCTCCATCAGGAAGATGGCAGCATCCACGAAATCGTCGATGTGCATAAATTCCCGCAACGCACTGCCGGTGCCCCACAGTGTGACGGTGGCTGCGCGCGTCACCTTCGCTTCGTGTATCTTGAGAATCAACGCGGCCAGGACGTGACTCGACTGGGGGTCAAAGGTATCGCCTTGGCCATACAAACTGGCCGGTGTCACGGAGATGAAATCGACACCGTATTGTCGACGATAGGCTTGGCAAAGTTTGACCCCGGCAATCTTGGCGATAGCGTACCATTCGTTGGTCGGTTCGAGCGGACCGCTCAGCAATTCGCCCTCGGCGATCGGCTGATGGGCCATCCTGGGATACATGCAGGCGGAGCCAAGGAAGAGTAGTTTCTCGACGCCACCTTTGCGCGCCGCTTCGATCACGTTGGTCTCGATAGACAGGTTGTCGTAAAGAAAGTCAGCTGGCAGCTTCGAATTTGCGCTGATTCCCCCGACCTTTGCCGCAGCAACGAACACGGCCTGCGGACGATGCGCCGCGAACCACTCTTCGACCTCAGCCTGACGGCGAAGATCCAGCTGATGGTGGCCCGCAGTCTGCAATATAACTTCGCCTGAAAGGCGCCGGCACAATGCCGAACCCACCATGCCGCGGTGACCTGCCACAAAGACGCGCTTCCGGGCTATGGAGTAGAGCTTCTCATTCACTTGTGCCATCGCTCAGAGACCTCTCGGAGATGGGACAGGCGGTAACGAATTCGAGCGTCGATCAGCCCCAACCACCCTGCTGATCGTCGTATTTGCCTTTGACGGAGATCTCAATCTTTCACGAAATGCCATCGTCTCGGCGGTCATACGTGATCGAGACCGTTGGGCTCGTAGACCACGACGCGGCTGCCGGACCTCTCGATCTTGAAGTCAACTTCGACCAGGCGGCTGAGGGAACGACGCACGGCCGGCTGCTTTTCCGGTTCGACGAACAGAAGGATAAAGCCTCCGCCCCCGGCGCCGAGCAACTTGCCACCTACGGCTCCGGCTGTGCGGGCAGTCTTGTAGATCTCGTCGATCGTGTCATTGGAGACATTCGACGCCAATTCCCGCTTGAGCATCCATGTCTCGTGCAGCAATTCCCCGATCTCGCTCAATGGCCGGGTGGGTCCGCCAAGAGTCGCAGCCGCTTCATTGACCAGCGACACCATCCTATGGATGTGGCGCGCGCGATGATGGAGGTTGGAGATCTGTTCGGCAGCGATCTCGGATGCATAGCGAGACACTCCAGAGAAGAGCAGCATGAAGTGGTCTTGCAAACCGCAGAGGCGCTCCTGAGTTAGAAGCACCGGCATGACCTCGTAGTTACCATCGGGCCGGAAGTCGATACGATTGAAGCCTCCGTAAGCCGCCCAAATTTGATCTTGCGTGCCGACATTCTCTCTGATCACCTCTTGCTCGATATGAATGGCCTCATCCGCCAATTCGCGTTGGCTGCGAAGGCGACCGGCGAGAGCATGCAGGGCATGCACCAGACCGACCGTGAACGCGGAGGACGAGCCCAGACCTGATCTTGCAGGCAGGTCGCCATCATGATGGATCTCCAGGCCGTCCTGAATGCCCATCTCCGTCAGCACGGCGCGTACCGAAGGATGCTTTATCTCGCTAATTTCCTTAACGTTCTCGATGAAAGAGTAAACGATGCGATGTTTGTGGTCGAAGAACGGCGGCAGGCGTCGCACACTGATGAAACAGTACCGGTTAATAGTGAAGCCGAGCACGCTGCCCCCGTATTCGCGGTACCAGGCTGGATAGTCAGAGCCTCCCCCGAACAAGGACACCCGAAACGGTGTGCGCGTGATTATCATCTATCCCCCGCCCATCCGCCCGCTGTCTGCGGCCGAATGAAGGCGCCCGCGTGCACGTAACTCTCGGGCGTCCCTATGTCGACGAAGTTGGCTCGCCCGAGGATGTGGGCGCGCAACGTCCCATTCGGCAGCTTAGCCAAGACGTCGCGTTCCAAAGAGGATCCAGCATTAGCGGCCATGGAATCGAGAAGGTCCGCTGACAGCAGATACGCACCGCCGTTGACGAGCCCCTCGGTGGCAGAAGTGTCCTCTTTCTCCACGAACCGGCTGATGCTGCCGTCTGGGGCAACATCGATGCGACCATAACGTCTCGTGTCGTCGACTAGCACGCAGGCAATGGTCGCGAGCGGCGCCGGCGCTTCCCGATGAGTCAACAGCATCGCCGACAGATCGATGTCCAGCCAGGTATCGCCATTGAGCACCAGAACAGGGTCGCTGGAGAGCGCCGTCCTGGCGAAGGCTATCGCACCGGCCGTTCCTAACGGCCGTTTCTCGACCACCGTTTCGATTCGCAAGGGTAACTTCACCGTGGCGATGTGGGTCAGCACCTTATCGGCCAAATGGCCGAGACTAAGGACGACCTTGCGCACGCCTTGGCGGGCGAGGAAGTCAAGAATGTGGTCAAGAAAAGCACGGCCCTCCACAGGTGCGAGCACCTTGGGGATGTCCCCCAGCATGGGCGCGAGGCGCGACCCCAACCCTCCGGCCAGGACTAGGACATCGAGGTCTGCCAGCGGCGGGTTCATGTGGGAATCCTGGTTTCGCCAGCGTTGCCCGCTGGTGCACTCGAAGGCCCCGCAGCGCCTTCAAGAAGGCGGCGACGCAGGCGCTGGCGAGACATCTCCTCGATGTGCCGCCGCGTGTCCAGTCCAAAACGCTTGGCCACCATGCCAAGGTAGCGAGGGTTCGAGAAATAGGCATGGAACGCGTCGTCGCGAGTGCGAAGGACTTCCGCGGCTGACACTTTTTCAGTCGGCAAGGGCAGGCAATCGTAGCTATGCTGAGAATATCCGGACCACACCTCGGGCAGAGCCCAGCCCTTCTTCAGCGCTTGGTTGTAAAGCGGAGACCCGGGATAGGCCATGGCGGAATAGAAGTTGGCAAATTCGCAGTTAAGCTCCACCGCCAGCTCCATGGTCTGATGCATGGTATCGAGATCGTCGTCAGGCAAGCCGAAGATAAAATTTCCTATAACGTTAATATCCGCGGCCTGGATTTCGCGAACGATCTCCACGATGTTTTCACTGCGGAGGGCCTTGCCGGCTCCGTCTCGGACGTAATGGGAGCCGGATTCGATGCCAAGCGCTAGCCAGCGGAAACCGGCCTGGCGGAGCCGCTGCGGCAGGTGCGACTTGACCGTGTCGACGCGGGCATAGGCCCAGATGTTGAGGTGCGGTCCGAGACCAGTCGCAATCAAGCCATCACAAATAGCCAGAACATGGCGTTCGTTGAGCACGAACATCTCGTCGATGATCTTGATAGTGCGCACTCCATACTTGTCGTAGAGATGTCGGATCTCCGCCACTACCGCCTCAGGCTTGCGCATGCGGTAGCGGTTCGTTGCGAAGGGCGCATTAATGCAGCAAAACACGCATTGATACGGGCAGCCGAGTGAGGTGTAGATCGAAGCGTAGGGCTGGCGGCTCTCGAGATTTCCGAAGCACTGCCAGTTATGCGCGCGATAGCGATGCATGGGCAGCAGATCCCAGACGTTGCCATGCAGGTCTGCGTCGAGATCCTTCGTCAGCGGCGCGTCTGGATTTTGTACCACGGTTTCTCCGCGACGCCATACCAGGCCCGGAACGGCCGCTAGAGCCTCGTGAGGCGGGTTGGCAAGGCCTGCCTGCTCAGCCACGCGCAAAGCCTCGATCAGCGCGACTACTGTCGCCGGCCCCTCACCCTTGCACGCGTAGTCCACTGGCTCTTCGCGCAGGGTACGTTCAGGCAGTGCGGAAACATGGCCGCCAACAATCAGGATAGGAGAGTCGGGCGAGACCCGGCGGATGGCCGTGCAAGCCTCGGCGGCGCCGATCATCATCTGTGTCGAAGCCGATGGCTGGTGCCCAAAGACCACCATGCAGACCAATCGCGGTGCACGCTCGACAACCGCAGCGGCGACCGCCTCGGGACCCATTTCCTCCGCCTCGCTGTCGATAATGCTTATCGAGAGGCCGCGGTCGCGGACGTAACCCGCAATCAGGCGAACCCACAGCGGCGGCTCAATCGCGGTCAGCGATTGCCCGAGCGACTGATAGATGCGGTCACGCCCGCCCGGATTGATCAGTACGAGGTCGACCCCTGTGCGAGCCATGTTTTTATCCTTGGGGGTCAAGCGATTAACCTTTATACATTGCTGTAAATAGTATTTCGGATCATTGAGTAACCCTTGATCAATTCCACGATACCCATGTCGAGAGAGTATATCGGGCGAAAGCCGGTACGTTCGATTTTCTCATTCGAAACTATGTAGTCGCGCTTGTCGGGATCCTCACCGATCGG
>WNFA01004777.1_pt1 | contig 11579 bp, 7 predicted proteins | sample 5400481 | NCBI WGS metagenome assembly WNFA01 (sample SAMN13153340, study PRJNA577476) | soil metagenome | isolation source: 120 cm saprolite under Douglas fir tree site 2 hole 1 replicate 2 | place: USA:California | collected 2015-04-18
CATGGTATAATAACAAGTAACGATCTATAGCTAAAAGGAGCGATGCCAACCATGCGTCTACAAGGAAAAACAATCGGATATTTCGTTGCCGAAGAAGTAGAAGATCTAGAGTATTGGGTTCCCCTTATGCGACTGCGCGAAGAGGGAGCCAGAGTGATTTCAATCGGACTCACAACGCAAACTGTGCACGGCAAACACGGACTGGAAATGACCCCTGATGTCAGTATAGATGAAGCTCCAAAGGCCGACGAACTGGATGGGCTTGTGATCCCCGGTGGTTGGGCGCCGGATAAATTACGGCGCAACCAGAAAGTCCTCCAACTCGTACGCGACATGGATGCACAGGGCAAAATCATCGGTACCATCTGCCATGGCGGCTGGGTTCCCATCTCGGCAGGCATCATGCGGGGACGCAAAGCCGTCGGCTCAACTGGAATCAAAGACGACATCACCAACGCCGGTGGCATCTGGGTCAATGAACCCGCCTTCCGTGAAGGACATATGGTCTGGGGCCGAGTTGTCGAAGATATTCCAGATTTCTGCCGGGAACTAGTTGCTGCCCTTGCTGAATAAGCAAAGCTATACCACGTCTAGCATTAAACATCCCTGGGGGGGATTGGAGGGATTTATGAGCAAGTTTCTCGAAACCCTGGCACAGAAGGTCATCATCTATGATGGTGCCATGGGCACAAATATACAGCGCTATCAACTTACTGCCCAGGACTACGGTGGGCAAGCCACCGAGGGCTGCAATGAATATCTTGTGCTCACAAAGCCCTCCGTTATTGAAGAGATTCACACAGGATTCCTCGAAGCAGGTTGCGATGTACTGGAAACGGACTCGTTCACGGGCAGTCGACTCAAGCTTGATGAATACGGGCTGGGCGCACTTACCCATGAAATAAATTTAACAGCCGCACAGCTTGCGCGCCGGCTAGCTGATCGTTACAGCACTCCGCAACAGCCGCGCTTTGTCGCAGGCTCGCTTGGGCCCACAGGGATGCTGCCTTCATCTAACGATCCTTTGCTGAGCAATATCACTTATCAGCAACTTGTCGAGATTTTTCAAGAACAGGCCGCTTCACTCTTACAAGGCGGTGTCGATGTCCTGCTTATCGAAACCAGCCAGGATATCTTAGAGGTGCGTGCAGCGATAACTGGAATTCGACGTGCCATGCAACAGGTGGGACGTAAAGTCCCTATTCAAGCGCAGGTATCGCTCGACACAAGCGGGCGCATGCTGCTCGGCACCGATATTGCCGCGGTGATGACCACACTCGTCGGGCTGCAAGTAGACATCGTTGGGTTGAACTGCTCAACAGGACCAGAACACATGCGCGAGCCGGTGCGTTTCCTGGGCGAAAACTGCCCACTACCTATCTCTACCATTCCCAACGCCGGCATTCCGCTGAACGTCAATGGCCTTGCGGTTTATCCAATGGAACCGGAGCCGATGGCCGCGGCTCTACGGGACTTCATTACCGAGTTTGGCGTCAACATCGTCGGTGGCTGCTGCGGCAGTAGCCATGAACACTTACAGGCCATCGTCAAAGCATGTCGCAATACCCCACGCCAGCCTCGCCCAATTGCGGACAATAACCTGAACAACAAAAATTCTACCAGTATCTCACTGCCGTTCGTCTCCAGCGGCATCCGAGCGATGGCATTACAGCAAGACCCTCCACCGCTGCTGGTCGGCGAGCGAGTCAATAGCCAGGGCAGTCGTAAAGCCAAACAGGCCCTTCTCAACGAGGATTATGACTCCTTGCTCGCTATTGGACGCGAACAGGTTGAGGGGGGCGCGCATGTACTGGACGTGTGCGTTGCTCTTACCGAGCGTACAGACGAAGCCGAACAAATGGCCGGGACCACCAAAAAACTCTCTATGGGCATCGAGGCTCCCCTCGTGATCGACTCAACAGAGCCGGACGTCATTAAAGCCGCACTGGAGACCTACCCTGGCCGGGCCATCATCAACTCTATCAATATGGAAAATGGCCGCCAGCGCATCGAGAGCATCCTGCCGATGGCGCTCGAGCACGGCGCTGCCGTTGTTGCCCTCACAATCGACGAGATCGGCATGGGCAAAACCACCGAGCGCAAAGTTGAGATAGCCCACAGAATCCATGATATTTGCGTGAACGAATACAGGTTGGCTCCCAATGCGCTAATCTTCGATACCCTGACGTTTCCCATCACCACAGGACAGGAGGAGCTACAGACGGCAGGCATCGAAACGTTGGAAGCTATCAAACGTATCAAGGTAGAATTGCCTGGAGTGTTCACTATTCTTGGTGTCAGCAACATCTCCTTTGGTCTGAAGCCACACGCCCGTGCTGTCCTCAACAGCGTCTTCCTCTACCATGCCGTCAAAGCGGGACTCGACGCCGCCATCGTCAATCCAACGCATATTACGCCATACGCAGAAATAGATGTCGAGCAGCGTCAAGTTGCTGAGGACCTGATTTATAATCGTCCTGATGCTCTACCCCGTTACATAGCTTACTTCGAGGCTCACGAACCACAAGCCGATGAGAACAATTCAAAGGTCGACCCAACAGAAGGCTTAAATACGGCGGAACGCATTCACTGGCAAATACTGCATCGCCGCAAAGAAGGCATCGAGACGCTGTTAGAGCAGGCGATCGAAGAACGTGCCACGGAGATGAGCATTCCGCAAAGCGAAGCGGCAGTCAATGTACTCAATACTGTGCTGCTGCCGGCAATGAAAGACGTTGGGGACCGCTTCGGCGCAGGCGAACTGATCCTGCCTTTCGTGCTGCAGTCAGCCGAAGTCATGAAATTGGCAGTTGCACGCCTGGAAAGCTATCTAGAGAAAAAGGAAGGCTACACAAAGGGGAAGATTGTACTGGCGACCGTCTTTGGCGATGTACATGACATAGGCAAAAACCTCGTCAATACTATCCTCAGCAACAATGGCTATACTGTTTACGACCTCGGCAAACAGGTGCCGCTCAACACTATCCTGGATAAAGCTATCGAGGTCAATGCTGACGCTATAGGCCTCTCTGCGCTCCTGGTCAGCACCTCTAAGCAGATGCCGCTGTGTGTGAAAGAACTGCACAAGCGAAGACTGAATTTTCCGGTAATCGTAGGAGGCGCCGCCATCAATCGTTCCTATGGACGCCGTATTCTTTTCGTTGATGAACAGACAGCAGAATCGACGCCGCTTCCGTATGAGCCCGGAGTCTTCTATGCCCGTGACGCTTTCGAAGGATTGGAGATCATCGATAAGCTCACAAGTGCACCCGAAGAGCGGGAGAGGTTTGTTGAACATATCAAAGAAGAAGCGCTTAAAGAGCGGCTGAAGAAAAACGTAGCCGGCACGGTCGAGAGTTCGAACGGTTCTTATAAAAACGCCGAAAGACCTTCATCCAGCATACAGCAAGATATCCCCATTCCCAGACCGCCATTTTGGGGGTCACATGTACTTGAACGTATCGGCATTGAAGACATTGCGGCCTGCATGGACCTGAAAACGCTCTACCGCCTGCATTGGGGCGGCAAAGTTCACGGTGAGGACTTTACGCGACTGGTCGAACAAGAGTTTCGACCGCGACTGGAACGTATGCTGCGTGAGGCTCGCCAGCAGCGCTACTTGCAACCTAGAGTCATCTATGGCTACTTCCCATGTCAATCCAGCGGCAATGAACTGATTATCTATGATCCACAGGAATATGCAGAAGGAAATGGTAAGTTAAAGGAAATTGTACGTTTTCGCTTCCCAAGGCAACACCAACATGAGCGACTATGCCTCGCCGATTACTTCGCTTCAGTGGATAGCGGCAGGGTAGATGTAGTAGCATTTCAGGTCGTGACGATGGGACAGTCTGCCAGCGAGGCAGTACAACGTCTCCAACAAGCCGGCATTTATTCAGAAGCATATTACACACATGGTCTGGCGGTTGAGATGGCCGAGGGATTGGCTGAATACACGAATCGGCTGGTTCGTCAGGAACTTGGGCTGCAAGGACAGAGGGGGCTGCGCTATAGCTGGGGCTACCCAGCTATCCCTGACCTGGAGGATCACGAAAAGCTCTTTCAGCTATTGCCGGTCAGCAGCACAATCGGGGTCGAGCTGACCGGGGCATACCAGCTAGTGCCTGAGCAATCAACTGCCGCTATTGTTGTACATCATCCTAAGGCAGTCTACTTCGCCGTCAGAGAGCAAGTAGCTGAGGCATTGAAAACATCCTGATAACTGAGCATGGCCGAATCCTGGCTGATCCTCTTCTCTCAAGAGGGCTCGTCAGGAGGATCATCATCGTCTGGGCCAACATAAAGCTTGCGATCTTTGTCATCCTCGTCTTCATCATCTGGCCCAGCACTATTCTGCTGTCTTTTCTCTTCTCCCTTTTCAGGACCTGTCAGTGAAGATAGCATCTACTAATCTCCTTTCTCTCGAGAGATATCAAATCCGGTTAATCATTTCTTAAACGATGAGAGTCTGCATTTTCATAAAGTGGATTTCTGACTGTTTTATAGTAATTTGCATGAAAAACTTCTTCAGAGGACTTGACATGAACTACACAGAAATATTGAGAGATACTAAAAATATAAAGTAAATTTAAGATTTATATATTATATGACGAGCAAAAGAGCAAAAATAACTCGTCAACAATATTTACAAAGGAACAAAGAGCACAGTTGCATAATATGGTATACTACAGTGTAAACATCTCATAAGCCTGAGCTAAGTTGGAGCAGATTGTGAATCAGCTTTACTATCGAATGAATTACTGCACCTGTCCTAGCGTTCGCAGGGGAAACATGGGTAGCTCAGCCCTCTGCGAACGTGTTGGCGTGCCCGTAATGCCATAGTAATAAGCATGTTTCCCGCGCGTCCCCCGTCTGAGCTACTACCTCCAGCACATTTAATCATATGAAAACGCATTTTAAAGGAGATATAAGCTCATGACTGACACCTCGGTTAAGCCGATTTATCTGTATAATACACTGACCAGAAGTAAAGAATTGTTCCATCCGCTCAATCCACCATGGGTGGGCATCTATAACTGTGGTCCCACTGTCTACAAAGATGTCCATATTGGTAACTTTCGCGCCTTTATGACAACCGACTGGTTGCGTCGTATGCTCGAATATAATGGCTATGATGTCTTCCTCGTGCGCAATATTACCGACGTTGGACATCTACAAAACGATACTGAGGAGAGCGGTGAAGATAAGATAGAGCACGAGGCACGCGCAACTGGTCGTTCAGCCTACGAGATAGCCGAATATTATACACAACAGTACCTGGCAGATTCGGCTGAACTGAACATTCTGCCTGCGCATGTCAACCCAAAGGCAACCGAGCATATTCCGGAGATGCAGGTGATGACCGAGAAACTCCTTGAGAAAGGTCTGGCATACTCGGTAGATGGAAACGTCTATTACGATGTTAGCCGCTTCCCCTATTATGGGCAGCTTTCGGGCAACACCGTCGAGAATCTACGAACTGGCGGGCATGGCCGCCAGCAGATGGAGATAGCCGAAGATAAGGACGCACCCGAAGATTTCGCCTTATGGAAACACGGAGATAGAACCCGGCAGATGAACTGGCCCAGTCCCTGGGGCATAGGCTTCCCCGGCTGGCACATCGAATGCTCTGCCATGTCGACTAAGTACCTGGGCGAGCAGTTTGACATTCATACTGGCGGCATTGACCTGGTCTTCCCTCATCACGAGGATGAGATTGCCCAGAGCCAGGGTGTCAGTGGAAAAGAACCTGTACAGTTCTGGGTTCACAATGAATTCCTGATCTTTGGGAACCTTAAAATGTCACGCTCAAAAGGTAACGTCATTCAACTCAGCACGCTAAAAGAGCGTGGCATCGACCCGATGGCCTATCGCTACCTGCTACTGACAGCGCACTACAGATCGAAGCTGAACCTCACTGATGAGTCGATCACGGCAGCGCAGAACGGCCTTAACAATCTGCGGGCCGATCTTGCTGAGCTTCCTGACAGTGATACAGAAGACTTACAGAAAGGATGGTCAGAGGAAGCCGAGCGAGTACGCGACGCGTTCCACACAGCCATCAACGATGACCTGGAACTGCCCACCGCGTTGAGCATCACGCGCGAGGTAGCCCGTAACAGCAAGGTTGCCCCGGAGGAACGGCGCCGCCTGATCCTCGATTTTGATCGAGTACTCGGTTTGCGCCTTGATACCGTTGAAGCAAAAAAGCCACGCGTCATCAGTGATGAAGTGCAGGCAATAGTACGCGAACGCGACGAAGCCCGTGCGGCCCGCGACTGGAAACGCTCCGACAAACTGCGAGACCAACTGATAGCACTCGGCTTCGAGGTACGTGATACACCCAGGGGAACAGAGTTAGTCTAGCCCCCTTGCCAGGGTGACCGCACCCGCACGCAGTTGGCAACGCTCGTTCCATTCTGCTATACTCCTAATGTATCGCGAGAATCGACCTGTAATTTAGATTCCCGTTAGGCGGATTAGAACACCTTCCATAGTATCCCAACAAAAGGAGATCAAACGATGGCATCGTGGTGGCAAAAAACTTTAGCGGCTGTAGCTGGCCTGGCAGGATTGGCTGGCGGGGCATACTATATATTGATGCGGCGCCCACTTCCCAAGACAAAAGGCGAGTTGCATCTACAAGGCCTGCATGAGCCAGTTGAAGTAATCACCGATCGTTATGGTGTGCCGCATATTTATGCCCAGAACGAAGATGACCTGTTTTTTGCCCAGGGCTATATTCACGCCCAAGAACGACTGTGGCAGATGGAACTCAATAGACGCATCGGGTCGGGCCAGCTCGCCGAGATTTTCGTCGAAGTAGGAATTGAAACTGACCGCTTTGCTCGCCGCCTGGGCATGCATCGCGCTGCAGCCCAGGCTGTAGAGCATCTACCAGAACATAGCAAGCGCATCCTGGACGTCTATGCGCAGGGCGTTAATGCTTACATCGAACATAACTGGAATAAACTACCCATTGAATTTATGCTGCTGCGCTTCAAGCCCAAGCTCTGGCAGGTTAAGGATAGCATTCAATGGTCAAAAATGATGGGCTGGAACCTCGGTGGAAACTGGGAAACTGAGATTATACGAGCCCGTATCGTTGCCAAATTGGGTTCCGAACGAGCCGCAAAATTGGAAGCGGGGTATGATTCTGGCCATCCATTGATTATCCCTCCTGGAGTTGAATATCAAGGCATCAACCTTGGCATGCTGGAACAATACGAGCAGATTAAGCGATTGAGTGGATTTGGCATGCTTGGTGCAAGCAACAACTGGGTGGTTGACGGAACAATGACCATCACAGGTTCGCCGATCCTCTGTAACGATCCTCACCTGGGACAGCTCGTCCCATCAATCTGGTATGAGTGTCACCTGGTAGCCGGCGATATCGACGTGATTGGAGTAAGTTTCCCGGGCTCTCCAGGTATTGTGATTGGGCATAACCGCCATATTGCCTGGGGATTTACTAACGCCATCTCTGATGTTGAAGACCTGTATATCGAAAAATTCAATCCACAGAATCCTCGCCAGTACGAGTATATGGGCAAGTGGGAAGATGCACAGGTAGTTCGCGAAGAGATAAAAGTAAAGGGTCTCAGGGATCCTCTAATCGAGGAAGTACGTATCACTCGCCATGGTCCAATCTTGACGAGCATACCGCGTCCATTGCAACGAGACCTTGCAAGCAATAATGGGCGCACAGGCATAGGCGCTGAGCCGACCGAACTACCGCTAGCGTTGCGCTGGACGGGACTGGAAAAGCACGCTATCGTATCGTCTATTCAGAAGATGAACCTCGCCACCAATCGGGAAGAGTTCCTCGATGCGCTACGCGAATGGGACCAGCCACCACAAAATGTGGTTTACGCCGATACTTCCGGCAATATAGGCTATGTGATGGCTGGAGCCATTCCTGTTCGAGCCAGGGGCCAGGCGCTACTTCCTTCTCCAGGCTGGACCGGTGAGTATGAATGGACAGGCTATATTCCTTTTGATGAGTTGCCTCAGACATTGAATCCACAGCAACACTTCATTGTCACCGCCAACAACCGGGTAGTGGATGATGCCTATCCCTACTACATCACAAATGAATGGCTGAACGGCTATCGCGCGCAGCGTATCCGTGACTTGCTAACGAGCAAGGGAAAACTGGCGCCTTCCGATATGGCAAACATTCAGGCCGACCAATACTCGCTTCCTGCGGTCGAGATCGTACCACATATCCTGAAACTGCATAGCGATTCTGCTTTGGAAAGGGCCGTACTGGATGTACTACGCACCTGGAACTATATTCTTGCGCCCGATAGCGCAGGTGCCGCAATCTATACTACGTTTCTATTTAAGCTCGAGCGCATAGTCTTCAACGCCATGCTGGGTGACGAAGAATTGCTGTTGCAAAGTTACCTGGGAATGGGTTCGAACATCCTTGCTTTGCAGAACGGCTACGCGAGCCGAAGTAAACCGCTGTTGATTCGCTTGCTGAACGAACACGACGATAGTTGGTTTGCTAACTCCGTTGTCCCCAATGGTCCAAAATCATGGGATGAGGCGCTTAAAAGCGCATTCAAGGCCGCGATCGTGGAACTGCAGGAGAAACTTGGAAGTGATGTCTCACGTTGGAAGTACGGCACGATCCACAAGATGACCTATAGTCACCCGCTAGGTATGGCCAAGCCACTCGACAGAATTTTCAATCGCGGCCCCTATCCTCTTGGAGGTGATATCGATACCGTCAATATGGGTTCTTCGCTCCGAAACCAACCGGACAACGTAGTGACTGTACCTTCGTATCGCCAGATTGTGAACCTGGCTGATCTGAAAGCGTCGCTATCTGGACACGCGCCGGGACAATCCGGTCATCCCGCCAGCAAGCACTATGCAGATTTCATTAAACCCTGGTTGCATGTAGAACATCATCCACAACTCTTCGAACGCGGCATGATTGAGGAGAACGCGGAGGGTACACTGCATATGATGCCAGAAAAAGAGTGAGCCCATTGCCTTTCAAAAGTCCTGATGCTATTCTTCGCTTGATGTTTTCTTGAGTTTTCTCTGGTAGAATATTAATCGATAAAGCAAATCGAGAGAGCCAGGTTGAATGAAAGAAAGTCCAGGCGAAATACAAAAACAAACACCTCCTTCAACCAACGTTTTAGAAACGGGAAATCCTCAGGCATACAATCCTGGCAGGCAAAAAGAGCGAGCATTAGGATGGGTAATTTTGCCGCTGCGCCTTTTTCTTGGCATCACTTTTCTTTATGGTGGCGTCCAGAAACTTACCGATCCGCAGTATTTTGACCCCTCAGCGCGAGGCTATATCGGCAAACAGATTGAGGCATTTGCAACTGGATCGCCGATTCACAATTTTTTGATTAACGTTGCACTATCTCACGCTCACCTTTTTGGGGCTCTTGTTGCTTATGGTGAACTAGCCATAGGCATTGCAACCTTGCTAGGCTTTCTTACACTGCCAGCAGCATTCTCCGGCCTCCTGCTCAATGTGCTCTTTTTTCTTTCGGCAACCTGGCGCGTCTATCCATATTTCTACGGCTCTGATATCGTCTTCATCTTTTGCTGGATTACATTGCTTGTCGCAGGCTCTGTGAGCAGCGTATTACCTACAGTTGATGGGTTTATAGTATCTCTCCTTCTCAAACCGCCCTCATCCGGCTGGCGACTAAAACTGGGGCGCGTATTACGTGTCTTCCTCGGAGTAAGGGAAAAAGCCTACCCACAAGAGGGGATTCAGAAGATTAGTAATAATCAGAGAAGACAATACCCTCCTGCAACCATTCGTAAAAATTACAAGCGGAAACAAGGTGCCTTACAACAGCCAAATAAGGCACGGCGAAGCTTCATTTGGGGTGCAGTTACAGGTGGTTTTGTAATGCTGGCGCTAGCGTGGACCGCGGAAAGGCTGCGCCTGGTTCCTCAAAGTGTAAATAACCTTGTTTCGCAAGCCCCTACTCCTGTTCCTACACAGCAGACGCCAGGTCTTTCAGGTACTACAGTTACTAACGGATCCTCGACGATAATAGGACATACCAGTGATGTCCCGATCAATAATGCTACAAGTTTTACTATCCCATCAAATGGCGACCCGGGTGTACTGATTCACCTCAATAATGGACAGTTTGTGGCTTTTGACGCAGTTTGCACTCATGCAGGCTGCCCTGTAGATTACGATCCGGGCACCCAACACTTGATTTGTCCATGCCATGGAGCCGAATTTGACCCTGCACATGCTGCAGCGGTACTTGGAGGTCCAACAATCACACCGCTAGCCAGTGTGTCTATTCATGTGGATAATACAACAGGAACGATTATGCTCGGCAGCTAATATCTCTGTTCGGCATCGGTTATTCTCTCAGATTATGTAGCTCCACACGCTCGCACTCCAGTGGAAGCTTTTCTTGCTTCTTATTCATTCTCTCTTGCATTTGCTGATCCTCAACCAGCCTTCCTTCGCGATGCCACTTCAATGCATGAATAAATAGCTCTCGAAAAGCGCGTAAGATGACTGAAGGCTTTGCGCCTGTGGCCCGGCCTCCGCGCCGTGGCAGATGGCGGACGCCGATCTGGGTGTAGGTATAGCCGGCGCGAGTGAACTTATGGAGGATTTCCGTATTTATCATAGCTCCGCGCGTCTCGAGTTTGTGCTCGCGGAAAAAGCTAGCAGGATAGAGCTTAAAGGCACAATCGATATCACGCACATGAATGCCGAAGACCATTCCCACCAACATTTTCCAACCCCACGCGTTGACCTTGCGCATCCAGGTATCCTGGCGATGAATACGATACCCCAGCACTGCATCGTATTTTTGAATAAGCGGGAAGAAACGCTCAAGGTCATGGATATCAAACTGTCCATCGGAATCCATGAAAAAAGCCATGTCTTTGCTGACAGCTTCAAAGCCACTCACTAGAGCGGCACCATAACCCTCATTAATAGGATGGTGTATGACTTTCAAGGATGGATGAGTCGTAGTCATGGTATCGAGGATCACACCAGTGTGATCCTTACTTCCATCATCAACAACGATGACCTCAAAGTCTAGCATCCATGCTGACAGGATATCAATTACTTCATGTACCGTGGTAGCAATTGCTTCCTCTTCGTTATGCGCAGGCAAAATCACCGAAAGGCTGCAACCGATAGAGGTATTTTCCAACGTTGAACTTTCCTAACTACGTACTCAACCAGGATTGATTTCCTGGAGAACGCTTTTCGCTCTATTAGGTTACTATAAATTATACCACCCATTTTAAATGATTTGATGAGCCTGTTTTGAGCGGTTCTGCGGACTTTGCTGGCGAATACGATTGAGAGGCGATTCCCATCCTCCAGCCGGGCGACCACGAGGGTCGCCCCTACTATGGACGGGCCTGGAGAGCCGCTTCCCACGTGGCATTGTAGGGGCGACCCTCGTGGTCGCCCGGCTGGATCGCTCCATGCTCGTGTCCTTTTGCATTCCCAGTGTCATTCGCCAGCAAAGTCCTGCGGCGGCTCACCCAGGTAGGGAGTGGGTGCGGGCTGTGCAGCCCGCACCCACTCCCTACCTGGCGAACTGTCG
>WNFA01007675.1_pt1 | contig 11577 bp, 10 predicted proteins | sample 5400481 | NCBI WGS metagenome assembly WNFA01 (sample SAMN13153340, study PRJNA577476) | soil metagenome | isolation source: 120 cm saprolite under Douglas fir tree site 2 hole 1 replicate 2 | place: USA:California | collected 2015-04-18
ACAAGGCGTTCACCGCCATGCGCGACCTGGAGGCGGGCGGAATCGCCAATCCGGACGAAAAAAGAATGGTTGGCCATTACTGGCTACGAAAACCGGCGCTGGCGCCCAATGCTGAATTGCGCGCCGATATCGAAAATACAAACGCGCTGATCAAAAAATTCGCCGCTGATGTCCATTCTGGAAAACTTAAAGGTGGCCGCGGCGAAAAATTTCAGCACGTTCTCTCCATCGGAATTGGCGGCTCCGCGCTTGGGCCGCAGTTCATCGCCGACGCGCTCGGGACAGCGCAGGATGCGACGGACATTTATTTCTTCGACAACACCGACCCGGATGGATTCGACCGAGTGTTCGATAAGATCGACAATGAGCTCGGACGCACGGTTGTCGTAGTCATTTCGAAATCGGGGGGAACGAAAGAAACACGGAACGGAATGCTGGAAGCAGAAGCGCGCTTCAAAGCAGCCGGACTTGATTTCGCTAAACACGCGGTCGCAATCACCGGCGTCGGCAGTGATCTTGATAAGCACGCGCAGAAAAATGGATGGCTCGCGCGTTTCCCGATGTGGGATTGGGTCGGCGGTCGCACTTCGGTGATGAGCGCGGTCGGTTTGGTGCCGATGGCGTTGAAAGGTTTCGACATCGACAATTTCCTCGCCGGCGCCGCGGCGATGGACGAGCGAACACGAATAAACGATTTTCGGCAAAATGCCGCGATGCTGCTCGCTTTGATGTGGTTTTATGCCGGCAACGGTCGCGGGGAAAAAGACATGGTGGTGCTGCCCTACAAAGACCGGTTGCTGCTCTTCAGTCGATATCTTCAGCAATTGGTGATGGAATCGTTAGGCAAAGAGAAAGATCTCGACGGCAAAACCGTCAATCAAGGGATCGCCGTTTACGGAAACAAAGGATCGACTGATCAACACGCTTACGTGCAGCAACTGCGCGACGGCGTCCTGAATTTCTTTGTCACATTTATTGAAGTAGCGAAAGATCGCCATCGGGCCGCGTTCCAAGTGGAAGACGCTGTTACCAGCGGCGATTATCTCCACGGCTTTCTCCGCGGAACGCGCGCGGCGCTTTATGAGAAAGGACGTGAATCGATCACGGTGAGCATTTCTGAGGCGAATGCATTTAACATCGGAGCGTTAATCGCGCTCTATGAACGCGCGGTCGGCTTCTACGGGTCACTCGTTAACATCAACGCTTATCATCAACCAGGGGTAGAAGCGGGAAAGAAGGCGGCGACGCGATTGCTACAGCTCCAAAACGACGTCCGTGGAAAACTTTCACGTGGGATCGGGAAGACCGCGGACGAAATTGCGCGGGCGATCGACGCCGACCCGGAGGATGTTTTTCACGTTTTGCAACACCTTGCGAGCAACGATCCGCGCGTCCAGATTTCGAAAAGTGAAGAGCCGTCCGATGACAAGTTTTCCCTCGCGGAATAGCATTTGCTCGATGTCGCCCTGAACTATGTCGAGCTCTTCCGAGCAACCAGGGAACGAGCCGCCGAGTGTGCGGTGGCACGATATGGTGAAGTTTGTCCGCCAACTGAGTCACGATATTCGAAACAATTTGAACGCAGTCGAGCTGCAATCGGCTTACCTAGCTGAGCTGGCTGAAGAAACGGAAATGAAGAACGAGATTCAACGCCTGCGCGAAATGGTTTCCGAAGTCGGAGCCAATCTGCAGCGGCTAACGGCCGGGCTCAGTCAGGTCAGCTGCACTCCCATTTCCTATCCAGCAGCGGATTTCATCGAGGATTTGAAACAAAAACTGGCGAAGGATTTTGCGGATAACGCGGCCAAGGTGACTTGGGACATGCAACTGAAAGATGCGACGTTACAAATCGATCCGCAGTTGGCGCAGCAAGCTTTTCTGGAGCTTTTCAGCAACGCTTTTCAACACGAACGCAATATCAAGACGATTTCGGCCAAAGCCTATCTCGACAAAGACCGTTTCGTGTTCGAGCTGCGCGAACCGAAAGTGCGTTTCGAATTACCGACTGAAAATTGGGGACGCGAACCGCTGCGAAACGTGAGCCAGGGCCACTATGGACTCGGTCTCAACCGCGCGCGGTCGATCGCAGAAGCTCACGGGGGCAATTTTCGGGCGGAGTACGATCAGAAAACATCGACGCTCGTGACCACACTGACGCTGCCGTCTTTCCCGGCGGAGAAACGTTGAGGGGAGAGATGAAACAGAGTCGCCGCATTTTGATTATCGATGATGAGCGACCGATTTTGCTCACACTCGAGGCGTTGCTCAGCCGTCATGGATTCGAGACTGAGACCGCCGCGACGGCCGCGACCGGACTAAAAGCATTGAAAAATAAAACGGCGTCGCTCGTTCTCCTCGATTTGCAATTGCCGGACGCGGAAGGATTGCAAATGCTCGATCAAATCAAAACCGAGCGCCCGGAAACGCAGGTCATCATTCTGACCGCGCACGACACGCTCAACAATGCGATCGAATCGATCAAACGCGGCGCGTATCATTTCATTAGCAAGCCCTACGCGCCGGAGGAACTGCTCAGCCTCGTCGAGAAGGCACTGGAAAAGCAATCGCTTCTTCGCGAAACGCAAAAACTGCGGGAGAAGACCGAAGAACTCGAGAAGCGATTGGAGATAGCAGAGATGCGCTTCACGCCAGTGTTCAAGAGCAAGTCGATGCAGGAGATCGAAGAGCTGATCAACGCGATGGCGCCGTCGGAAGCGAATGTCTTGATCACGGGCGAAAGCGGAGTCGGCAAGGAAGTGATCGCGAATTTGATTCATCATCGCAGCCGTCGATCGGAGCGGCCGATGGTGAAACTCAATTGCGCGGCGTTTCCGCAGACGATGATCGAGGGCGAGCTGTTCGGTTATGTCAAAGGCGCTTTCACCGGCGCGATGAACGATTTTCCGGGAATGATCGCGGAAGCGGACGGAAGTACACTTTTTCTGGACGAGATTTCAGATATGCCGATAGACTTGCAGACGCGGTTCCTGCGGGTGTTGCAGGAGCGCGAATTTCGGCCGCTCGGAAGCACTCGCGTGCTAAAAGCGAATTTTCGCGTCATTGCGGCAACGAATCGGCCAATTGCGCAGGCGCTGGCCGAGAATCGACTGCGCTCAGATCTGTATTACCGGCTCAATACTTTCCAGATTGAAGTGCCGCCATTGCGCGAGCGGAAGCAGGATATTCCACCGCTGGTCACGTTTTTCGTAAAACAATTCGCGCAGCAACTCGGCAAATCCGAGCCCGAGATTTCGCCGGAAGCGTTTCAAAAGTTGCGTGATTACTCGTGGCCGGGAAACGTGCGCGAATTGCAAAATGCGATGGAATACGCGGTGGTGTTGGCGAGGCAAAACACAGTTGGAGTGAAAGAATTGCCCGGAGAATTGCAATTGCCGGCCGCGTTGCAACAAATCGAGCGCAGCGTCGTTTCGCAAGGCGTGCAAAGTCTGGACGAAATGGAGCGACTAACGATCCTGCAGGCGTTGGCGCAATGTCACGGGAACAAAAAGAAAGCGGCCGAGCTGCTCGGCATTCAGCGACCAACGCTTTACAACAAGCTCAAGCGCTACGCGATCGAGCTTTAATCGCGCTCGACTGCGCTCAGGACAAGGTTTGGAATTTTTGGGGTTCGATTTTAGATTGAGCGGCGGCCGGGCTGCGCAACCTAAGATCGACAATGGCGACCTCGCGACATCTTGAGAAAGTCCTGGCCCACGCCGAAGACCAGCTCGCTCTCGCCGGAAAGCAGCGGCCGACGGAAGTTCTACCGACCTACAAAAAATTTCTCAAGCTGGAGGAACATCGCCTTCGTTTGAAACATCAGGCTGGAGGTGGCGGCCGTGAAATCTGCGCCCGTCGCGGCGAGCTGGTTGACGTAATTTTACGACACGTTTTTGCCGCCGCTGCCAACGCTGTCGGTCAATCGGAGACCTCTTTGGCGCTGATCGCGCTCGGCGGATACGGCCGGGGCGAGCTCAATCCCTTTAGCGATGTCGATGTAATGTTGTTGCACGGCGACGCTGCCGGCAAAGTTTCTCCATATGTGGAGGAGATGGCGGAGCAAATTCTGTATTTGCTTTGGGACATCGGGTTCAAAGTGGGTCATTCCACACGCTCGATGAAAGAGGCCTTGGCGCAGGCTAATCACGACATGCTAACGAAAACGGCAATGCTCGAATCGCGTTTTTTGGCGGGAGACAGCGTGCTCGCCCGTGAATTTCGCAATCAATTTCGAACGAAATGCGTGATCGGCTCGGAGCGCGAGTACGTCGAACTGCGAATGCGCGATCAAGAAGCGCGCCACCGCAAGTTTGGCGACAGCGTTTATATGCAGGAACCAAATCTTAAAAACGGCTGCGGCGGTCTGCGTGATTACCAAAATTTACTCTGGATGTCCTATTTTAAGGAAGGCGCTCTGACGACGACGCTCCTGGTCGGCGAAGATTGGTTGAGCGAATCGGACCAGCGCCGAATCGAAATGGCCTACGATTTTCTGCTGCGATTGCGCACGGATTTGCATTACCTCTCCAAACGCGCGGCGGACATTCTTCATCTGAACTTGCAGGAGGAAACCGCGCGGCGGTTGCGGTACCGGGAAAAGAACGGCCAGCGCGCGACCGAAGCACTGATGCGCGATTATTACAAACACACTCGAAACATTTTCCGTGTGACCGAACGCATCACCGAGCAGTTTGCCACCGGCTATGCGACGAGCGGCACCCGCGCGCTCTTCAGCTTTTTGCCTCTTCGGCGCGGCACCGAAATCCGGGTGGGATCATTCTTCGTTCGGCATGACCAACTCCACACTGATCGGCGAGACCTCTTCAAGACCGATCCGTTGGAGATGATGACAGCGTTTCAACGCGCGCAGGAGCACAATGTCGATCTTAGCCCGGAGCTGGAGGATTTGCTCAGCCGCGCGCTGGGACAAATCACGCGCACGTATCGCTACGCCAAAGCGCCACGCGAGATTTTCAAGGCAATTTTATCGAAAAAAGGTGAGGTCGGCCGCGCTTTGCGGCTGATGCACCGGACCGATTTTCTCGGCCGCTATGTTCCGGAGTTCGGCCAACTGACCTGCCTGGTGCAGCACGAATTTTTTCATCGTTACACCGCGGATGAGCATACGCTGCTTTGCATCGACAAACTCGACGCGCTAATGCGGACAAACGATCCGAAGTTGATCCCCTATCGCCGTCTTTTCGAAAATCTGGAAGAACCGTTCGTGCTTTATCTCGCTTTGCTTCTGCACGACACGGGACGGGCAGTGGGTGCGCGCCCGCATTCCGAAGCCAGCGCTCTTTTCGCGCAAAGTGTGGCCAAGCGTCTCCAGCTTTCGCCGGAGCAAAGAAAATCGCTGATTCTTTTAGTCGACCATCACGTGACTCTGTCCAGCACCGCGCAGCAACGAAATCTCGATGACCCGGCGACGATTGCGGAGTTTGCGAAGGTCGTTCGAAACCAAAAAAATCTGCACGCGCTGATGTTGTTGACCCTGGCTGACGGTCAAGGGACGAGCGGAGAGAGTTGGTCGGATTGGAAGGAATCACTTGTCTGGCAACTTTTCCAAGCCACTTCGCAGTACCTCGCCGACCAAAAATCTTATCACGAGCAAACCAAGATCGAGCGCGAGAGCTTGGAAGCAGCAGCGGCCGCTGAGCTGCCGTCCGATTTTGCGGATGAAATCGAAGCGCACTTCGAATTTATGCCCGACAACTATTTTCGCGCATCCGATGTTGCCGAAATTGTTCAGCATCTCAATCTGTTTCGGTCTTTCTTCGAGAACACCTCGACTCAGCTCGATCGGCCACTGGTGCCGGCAGTGAGTTGGGAAGCTTTTCCACAATTCGGACACAGCATCGCTTCATTTTGCACTTGGGACCGTCTGCATCTTCTGGCGAAAATCGCGGGATCGTTTTCGGTTGTTCCACTCAATATTCTGAGCGCTGACATTTTCCCGCGCGAAGACCACGCCATTCTGGCCGTTTTTCGTGTTTGCGATACGAAAGGACAGGCCGTGGCCGAGGGACAGGACCGCGCTCAGGTGGAAAACACGCTGCGTCACGCGCTCGAAGTTGAGACCTTTGAGTTTGCGTCATTGCTCGAGGAGGCGCGCCATAAGATCCAGCATCGACGCCTGGAGGAGCTGGAATTCCCAGCCGGGATCGCCATCGATAACAAAGCGCATCCGACTTACACATTAGTTCAGATTGAGGCGCCCGATCGCGTTGGCTTGCTTTACGATTTACTGACGGCGCTCGAACAGGAAGGAACCAACATCGTTCTCTCGCGTATCAGCACCCAAAAAGGCGCTGCCATCGACACATTTTATATCACCGACTGCGGCAGTCGCGCTAAAATTACCGATTCGCATCGAATCGCCGCACTTCAGCGCCGTTTGCGTTCGGCTATTATGGGCGGACCCGCGCACTGATTTGCACGAAATGAGCTGGCGTAGACAAGTCGTCTGCTTATCGTCCCGAAATTCGAATGAACGCGCTCATTCTCGCCGCTGGGTATGCGACGCGACTTTACCCGCTGACGCTGAATAAGGCGAAGCCGCTGTTAAAAGTCGGCGGCAAACCGATTATCGAATGGCTTTTCGATAACCTTGCTTCTGTTCCCGCGCTTCGAACGGTTTACATCGTGACGAACGACAAATTCGCCAGCGATTTTCAGAACTGGGCGGACGCTTACCAAGATCGACCCGCCTTCGCAGACCGCCAGTCCGGCTCGGACCTACGGCGCGGGATGCGGATCAAAATTATCAATGATGGATCGAAAAGTGACGACGATAAGTTAGGCGCGATCGGCGACATAAACCTCGTTTTAACCCGAGAGAATTTAACCAACGACGACCTACTCGTCATCGCCGGCGACAATTTGTTCCAACAACCGCTGACTGAATTCGTGAAGGCGGCCAAATATTCGCAAGCCACCGTTGCCGTTCACGATGTCGGTGATCTCCAAGCCATGAAAAAATATGGCACCGTGACAATCGACAAAAATGGCGTGATCACAAACTTCGAAGAGAAGCCTGACAAACCAAAAAGCACGCTGGCCGCGGTCGCGCTCTATTATTACTCGCGTGAAGTGTTGCCGTTATTCACGACTTATCTCGCCGCCGGCAATAATCCGGACCAGCCCGGGTTGTTCTTGCAATGGCTCTACACCCGAAAACCGGTCAACACTTTTGAGATCAAAGGTCGTTGGCTCGACATCGGGAGCAAAGAAACGCTCGAGAGCGCGGACAAGACCTTCGCGAAATTGTAGAGGCCGCTGTCCTCAGCGCCGGGCTTCAAAACAAATCGCCGCCGAGACGGCGGCCCGCTATAGCAGGATGTCGATCTTACCTGAGCCGGCCTTCATCGAACTCGATCAGATCGAAGTAGGTGCGGATATCTTTACGTCCCGCTCCGCCGGATTGTTTTAGAAAATGACTGAAGCGGGCTTTTTTGGCGGCGGTGTCGGGATGCCGTGAAATCATCGCCTGGTTCCAGTGTTCAATATCGCCACTGGAATGTTTTAGGCCGTTCTTTTCGACCCAGCTCAAGATCGCGTCATCGTTTTCCAAACGATGCACCGCCTCTTCGAAAGCATCGCCGTCGAGCTTGAGAAAGCTGAGTAGATGTTTGTCAAAGCCGACCGTCTTGTAGTTGTAACCATCGAGGAGTCCCTTGCGATGCAGCTTGGCCTTGTCGATCAAGCGCGGGAGATGAACATAGCCGCCGAGCTTCTCGTACGGACTGCGCGGATGCAGTCTTCGCATGGGGAAACAATTATGTTGCGTGCAACGGCTGCGCCGCGCCCAACGGTATCTCTGACTCAGACTTCTTCTCGGCTGCTTTCGTTTCGGACAACAACTCGCCTTGAGTGAGATTGGCCTGACCGATGACAAGCTGCCCGGAAAACATTCCGCCTTTCTCGATCGCGATTGATTTGGCAGTCACGTTACCATCCAAGGCGCCGGTTTTGTAGATTGTCACTGAACCGCTGGCTACGATTTCACCGGACATGCGCCCCTTGATGTCGATGTTCGTCACCCTCACGCGCCGAAGGCATTGGATGTCGGATTTCCGCTCAACCGTCATGTGTTGCGCGCCGATTAGGCCGGGAATTTTTCCGACCAGGTTAAGCGTCATCGATTCCTCGCACTCAAGATTGCCGCGGAGTTTCCCTTCAACGATCGCCGAGCTGCAAATCACGCTGGTGCTGCTAAGGTCGCCCTTTGTCGTCAAATGCACGTCGCCGCGAGTCCGAATCGATCGGCTAAAGCTGGTGATGATTTTGTAATCGCGCAGATCGATGTGCGCGCTACAGCCTGGGCAGTTTGTCGATGACGCCGCGTCGCTGACTTCGTGTTTGCGTTTGCATTCGAAACACGAGACGACGCGATTGCGTTGCCGGCTCCACATCGCTTCAAGTTTTCGACGGAGCGGCAATTCCTCGGGCGCAGCCGAGCCGTCCTTAAGCTTCAGCCCGGACTTGGGCGCCGATGGCGAAAAGGAGCGTCCGCACTGCCGGCAAAACGTGCTCTTCGCCGCCACATATTCCATCTGCTTAAAGCCACAGTGCGGGCATTCCACACTGGCCTTGGCAGGCGACGATTTGATCACTAGTTCAGAAGACGAAGGGCAAATTTTTAACCGCGAGCCGCGAAGGCAGGCTTGGTCGATTCTTCGTGGCGAACAACTTCTGGCCGGCTGGATGCTGATTTCACGCTCATCCCGCTGGAAACCTCCGATTTGCCGATAAAGGTGGCGCCTTCTTCGATGATGAGGCGGGCCGCCTTCAAATCTCCCTGGAGCGTGCATTTCGATTTCAGTTCGCAACGCTCGCTCACGGTAATGTTCCCCTGCACCTTGCCGTAAATTGTGATCGACTTCGTTTTGACTTCCGCGCGGATGTCTGCGTTCTCGCCGACCGTTAACACCCCATCGGAATTAATTTCGCCTTCGACTTTGCCATCGATCAAAAGCTCCTTTTGGAACTTGATCGTGCCTTTGATTTCGACGTCGCTGGAAAGGACGTCTTTGCCGGAATGTTCAGCCATAAACTTTTTGTAATCGTTTGGAGATGAATTTTTTCAACACGCGCTATTATTGTAATGGTTATTCACATTGTCAACGGGTTCAAGAGAGAAAAGCCCAGGTTTTTACAATTTATTCACAAAACGGAACAATTTTGCGGTTCGGTTCTGCCCTGAAAGAACCAAATATGGCGGGGCCTGCCTCGGCGTCCGCTCGAGAACGCGACAGAGCGGCTGCTCGGAAACCTGGGTGCCGAGGAGACCGGCGGAAGTGCGAGCAACGCGTTCCCAATCATACGCTAAAACCCATTCCACATGCCGATTAGACAGCATTTCACGTGCAATGAGGAAGTCGGTTGTCAGGAAAAAGCGCGCACTGTCGGCTATGCCATCCAAAGCTTCGTGCGAGCTGCCAGCAATGCCGGGCTGGTTCGACCAATATGAAATCGATGGGGACAACCACCACGGCGCGAGAAACCCGTGGGTTTCCTCCGAACGAATCGTCGTTGCCAGTTCCCGGAGCTGGCTTGATTCGTTTCGACGCTCGATTCGGAGGGCCAACTCAATCTCGTTAGGCCAAATCCGCGCGTCCCAGAACTGAACAACCGGTAACATCGACAAGACAAAGGCGGTCCACACCGCCACGCGCGACTGGATCGGCGCAAGCAGACCCGGCAGGGCGATGATGAAGACAGCCATGAAAAAGTAACTCCAACGCGCCTGCCAAATCGTTAGCAGAAATGTCGCGACAACTAAGACCAGAATAAAACTTGGCGGCGCGGTTCGCTTACGAAACGAGTACCAAATCAAAACCGGCGCGACGGCAAACAGGTAGCCGGCCCAAGCGAACCAAATTCGATTTAGCGGTGAGACATGCGCGAGTTCGCCAATCGTACGCGCCCAATTTGCGAATAACGGACTCAACTGAAAAATCGCGAGTGCCGGAAGGCGCCGTTCAACGAGCAACGCAATCGCGACGATCGCTGCAAAAACAATCCAACCGATTCGCCGATTCCGAGCGACGAGAAGATGTCGATCTTTCGTTAGGCCAATCAAGACAACCACTGAAAGCAAGATAAGCGGCTCGTAAAGCGAACTCCAAAGCGCAAAGCTCCATGCGATTCCACTGGCAACGCTCCAACCTGTCGACGGTTCGTCTCGCAAGCTCCACTCAGCGCAAACGCCAATTGTCACGAGCAAGATGAGCAAGGATTGATGATCCGGCCGACCCAGCTCCGTTCCATGAACGAGAATCGGGCTGATTCCATAAAGAATCAGCATCGTCCAGCGATAACGGAGTTTCATTCGCCGCGACCACCACCAAAGAAACCAGCCGGCGAACAGCGCCAAAAGCGGCGAAACAACTGCGCCGGCTAAATCGATTGCGTGCGCTGTGAATGGCTTCAGCAAGATCGATAGTGAGAAAATTAAATAATCGAACGGCGCAGTTGTGTGCGGTCTTGTTCCTTGCGGAAAATTCTCGAAATCGTGATGACGCACGACCCGCCCGGGATGTTCGGCGCAGATTCGCACGCGCGTCATCCGCGAGTAGCAATCGGCGTCGCTGAAATAAATATTTCCGTCGACGAAAACGTCCCGATAATTCGCGCACCGCGTTGCCAGAACGAGTGCGCTCAGGATCGTGATCTCGAGCACGGCGAAGAGAACGCGGACCAGTTGCTGCACAAGACCAACAATCGCAAATCCGAAATCCAAAATCGAAAATGAAATTTGCGCCCCTTCGCAAAAACTACGGCGTGGCAGCCTTCGCGCTCCGCTACGCTGCGGGGGAAGACTGGGCCCGCCTGGATTCGAACCAGGGACCAAGGGATTATGAGTCCCCTGCTCTACCGCTGAGCTACAGGCCCGTTCTAAATTTGACGACCCGACCTTCGTAGCGCTGCACAGTGCTGCGCGAGAGCGTTTGCAGGATTTCCACCAGCTCCAGTGCGCCCCATTCGTCTTCCGCCGCAAGTTCGCTGTAGCCCGCGATATCGGCAAACCAGAGCGCGGCAAGGTGATGAGGAAGAGTTGCTTTTTGCATTCGAACTCCCGCAAAATAACTATGCACCGCGCTCATCCCCGCAGCAACAGAGAGGGCAATGCTCGGCCTCTGTCCTTTGTGTGCTGTTCTCTAGCACGGCGTAAAATGCCGCGCGCCTACTTCGTCCGAGACACCAAAAGACCAAGCAACGAAGCAGCCGCCGATGAGAAAGAGAAGAAGAAATAGCACCCGGGTGAGCGGGCGTGTAATAGACAACTATGCGCGCACGCGCGCGGGGTTTTCGGACAATTCGGACACAGAATCTGCGCGAATCTGCCAACGGGCCAATTTCGCGCTCTATATATAATACGCAGTTCGCCACGTATTTGCGGCAGAATCGCGCAATAACGCGAAATCGCTAAACTGGGTTCGAATCCCGTTAGGGTCGCCAACGCTTTTCACAGGTAAAGGCAGTTCGTGCTGCTTCCACTTGCTTTTCATTCTGTATAGGTGATCGGCACTCGGACCTTCGACACCGTTCCGGGTTTGAACCGCCACTGTCGAA
>WNFA01046295.1_pt1 | contig 11575 bp, 11 predicted proteins | sample 5400481 | NCBI WGS metagenome assembly WNFA01 (sample SAMN13153340, study PRJNA577476) | soil metagenome | isolation source: 120 cm saprolite under Douglas fir tree site 2 hole 1 replicate 2 | place: USA:California | collected 2015-04-18
GGGCGACTCTGCCACGAACCAGATCGGTCCGAGCGCACGGGGGCGGCGCTGACGTGAAGGCACAGCCCGATGCCTGGGACTCTGAACAGGCCGTAGCGCGCTTTCTCACCCAGTTCTCGACCACGAATCGCGCCGAGGCGATCCATCTGGCCCTCCAAGCCTTGCGGGCGCGCGTGGAGCCCGATCGGGTGCTTGCGTGTGAGCTCGCTTGGGAGGTTCACTGCAAAGGGTACTGGAGTCAGGTCCGCCGGCCCGACGGCACCGCCTACGACTGCGAAGAGACCTATTTTCGGGACGTCCTCGGGCTCGCGTCGTGGCGCACAGCCTACAAGCGGCTCGCCATTGGACGAATGCTCCTGAGCTTCGGAGAACCCGAGCGCCTCGTCCTCCGCGCCGCGATCGCCGAGGTCGGGCTCGCCAAGGCGGCTGTCGTCGCGCCTGCTATCGAGCGGTTTGGTGAGTGGAAGACGTGGCTCCAGCTGGCGCTGCAGTGCTCGACGGCTGTGTTGCAAGCTCGCATCTCCGAGGCCCTTGCGGCACTCCCGCGGGGCCGGGAGCCGAGCCAGCCGGGCGAGCGGCGAGTGCTTGTCCGAGTGGGAAGTTCAGATGGCTGGCCGGCTCCGCGCTTACCGTGATCGAGGGGAAGACGTTTTCGAGGACGGAACCTCGGAATTTTGCCCCCGTGGGCAAAATCGCGGAAGGCCGGAATGCTGAGACGGACGCCAATCGGGCTGAACGCGAGGCGACGGGTGAGGGCAGGGGGCCCGCGGGCGAGGGGACGCCCGGCCGCGAGTGCAGCAGAATGGAAGGCCATCCAGGTACAGGTGCTGGTGCGCGCCGGCTGGCGCTGCCAGGCCTGTGGCGTGCGGCGCCGCCTCGACGTCCATCATGTGGTCAAGCGCTCGCAGGGGGGCTCCGACTTCGACCTCGATCAGCTGGTGGCGCTCTGCCGGTGGTGTCACGAACAGACAGACGCACCCTACGAGCGGGGACGTCTCATTGTGACGGCTCGAGGTGACGGTCAGTTCGCTTTCGACGTCGTCAGGAAAGAACGTAGTTTGCCCACGTGGGCAAACTAGGTATTCGGTCGGCCCGGTCACGCGAAAGTGCAACGCTGAAGAGGACTGCGCTAGCCGGAGCGATCAGCCGAGTGCGCCTGCCTCCCGCGGAACCACGCGACGAGCCGGTTTCGGTAGTAGTACAGCGGCAGCGCCACCGCCACGACAATGGCGGTGAGCCACCGCCACGACAATGGCGGTGAATAGGACCACCTCGAGATAGTCGCCCGACGCTGTGTGAGCGCCTTGCGCTGAAAGTACCCACGTGTCGGGGATTCGACCGAGCGTTGAGACCACAGCGAAGACCCAGAACGGCATGGGACTCAGACCAAAGAGGTAGCACACCATATCCTTCGGGAGGCCGGGAATCAAGAAGATGATGAAGCAGAGGATGGCTCCCTCCGCTTCGACAATGAAGCCCATCTTGCGCCAGATGTCCGGGCTCACAAGCTTCTGAACGTAACGCGCGCCAAGCCATCGGCCGACGGCGAAGGCCCCTATTGATCCCAGGGTCAGCCCAATCGTCGAGTAGAGAAGCCCACCCCATTGGCCAAAGAGATAGCCGCCAAGGATCCCCGTCAACTCACCTGGGATAGGGGCAATGATGACCTGCAAAGCCTGGAGGCCGATGAAAATGACAGGCGCCAGCACGCCCCACTCTCGAAGCGTGTGCTTGAGGAAGCGCTTATCCACGTAGAGGCGGACGAGGAATTGATATGCCGGAGCGTTCGTCAGGACGAACCAGCCGGCGGAGGCGACCAGCGCGGCGATGATCGCACCGCCGATGATCCAGCGGACCTTCGGCTTCACCCGTCTCCTCGGGGCGTCATCAGGTACCTTGGCCCATCCTCATGGTCGGCTCGTAGGTCGCCGCCGTCCCGCACCGGGGGCAGTGTGTCCAGTCGGGCCCGAGCGGGCTCTTGCAATACCCGCAGCGTCGCTCGCCGGACGTCGACGTCCCCCGATCAGCACTCGGCGGGCTGATGCTGGCCTCCTTCGATTGGGCCTCATCGATGCCTTTCTTGAACTCCTTGAGACTCGACCCAAGCGATCGCGCGAGCTGCGGGAGCCGGTTCGCCCCGAACAGGATCAACACGATGACCAGGACGGCCGCGCGCGGGATCGGTCGTGCCCTGCACGAGCGCCTCCAGCATGGCGCGCCCTGAGATACCGAGGACATCGCTGGTTAGAGGCGGTAGTGTCAGAGGGGGATGCCCAGGAAGCACCGGCTCTTCGACGTGTTCTTGGATAGTTAGACGCTTCGGTTCCGCTTTCCTGGTTCCTTGGTTCGACGACCTACGTAATCATGTGCTCCCCACAGTATCAAACGTAGCCATTGACGTCAGCCGCCGCTCGCTCTAGGTTGCCGCCGAGGGCTTGAGGGCTGGCCCGACTCAGGCCCTGTTTCCCGTGGCGATTCGATCTGGCGGCGCTACCGAAAGGGAAATCGCATGTTGAACACTAAGTCGAGCCTCGGTTGCGTAGGGGCGATGCTCCTTGTTCTTAGCAATGCCGTCGGTGCTCTTGCTGATCCCAAAATCTGGCGCGAACAGGGCCCGGGGCCGACCCTCTTTGACTCCAATACGGTGGTCCCCCCCAATAGCCCGGTTTCGGGCGCCATCAATGCCATCACCCCCAGTCCCACGGACCCCGACCTCCTTTATGTGGGGACAGTTAACGGGGGCATCTGGAGAACCACCAACGCGACGGCTGAGAGCCCTACCTGGACCCCGATCACCGACAAGCATCTGCCGGCGTTGTCCATCAATTCGCTGGCAATAAGCCCGGTGCGCTCTGACACCCTGTTTGCGGGAACGGGCAGTACGAGTAGCCTTGCCCGCGAGGGCAGCCCTGGTTTCGGGGTCGCGCGCTCCACCAATGGCGGCAAAAGCTGGACGGTGCTGGCTTCAATTACATTCGCCGGACGGCAGATTAATAACATCGTGCCCACGACGCTGAGTGGAGGCGAGGTGGTACTCGCCGCCTCGCTCCGCGACCGCGTCGGCACCAGCGACCATAGTGGCGTGTACCGCAGCACTGACAAGGGCAACTCCTTCACCCGGATTTCTGGGGACGGCACATCGGGTCTGCCTGACGCTGGCGTGGGTAGTCTCGTCGGTGATCCGGGCAATGCCAGCCGCTTTTATGCAGGCGTGCAGAGTCGCTTTGGCGGTGGCAGCAGTGCTGGAGTCTACCGCAGTGACGATGGAGGTGTGACCTGGGCGGCAGTGAACATTGGGCTGACAGGTCACATCGATTCCTTCCGCATTCTGCTGTCCCTCCACAATAGCCCCGGCAACAATGTCGTTTACGCCGCTATTATCAGCAATAGCACTTTCAAATTAAGTGGGGTCTTTCGGTCCACCGACCAGGGCGGCAGTTGGACGGCGATGGGTGTTCCCGCGCCGGAAATTTTCCCGGGCGCCCAGGGCACCATACACGGTGCCATTCTCACGCATCCCACGGACCCGAACGTGGTCTTCATCGCGGGCGACCGGCAAAACGGCCCGTTTCCCAATGCCAATGGCTGCAGGACCTTCAACGCGAACATATTCCGCGGCGATGCGGCACAGTTGCCCGGGAACCCATGGCAGAGCGTGGTCTGCAATGGCGCCAACGGTACGGCGCCGCATGCGGACTCCCGGGCCATGGTCTTCGACGCCAGCGGCAACCTCTTGCATTCCGACGATGGCGGCATCTATCAGCTGCTTGATCCGGACAACGAGGCCGGCGTGCGCCGCTGGGTCGCGGTTAATGGTGACATCCGTGCCATCGAGCTCCATTCGGTGGCGTACGACCCCCTGAGCAACATCGTGTTTGGCGGCACCCAAGACAATGGAACTCCCATCCAGACGGCCCCGGGCGAGATCACCTGGGTGCAACTCCGCGGAGGCGACGGCGGGAACGTCGCGGTCGATAGCGATCAGACCTCGCACCCGGGGACCACGATTCGGTACACCAGTTCCCAGGTTTTCGGCTTCTTTAACCGCACCACCTGGAACGCGGCGAACACCCGCGTGGGTGGTTTTACACCGATTCAGCTCAGGATCACCTCGGGGCCGGGGAGCGGCTTGACGCTGTTTCAGTTCGATCCCAATATTCAGTTCTACCAGCCCTTCGTGCTCAACACGATCGATTCGAGCCGAATGCTGATCGGAACGGCCAACATCTATGAGTCCTTGAACAAGGGCGATGCGCTCGCCAACCTTGGCTTTACTGGGTTTTTCATCGGCGATAGGCTGGGCTCCAGCCCTCTGGCGTATGGCGGTTTGCTGAACGGAGTGCCTTATCCGGACGTGTTTTATGTCGGGGCTGGTCCTACTATCCGACATCGCGTGGCGCTCGGCGGTCCGATTACGACGTTGAGCGCCTATCCCGGCGGCAGGGTGCGCACGCTGGCGATCGATCCCCAGAACTATCAGACGCTTTATGTGGTCGATTTCCTCAACCAAGTATGGGCGTCGTTTGATCAGGGGGCGTCTTGGATCGACCTTACGGCCAACCTGGCCTCGCTGAGCAGCGATATCCGCACCATCGAGGTCGTGCCTCTCGACGCCTGGTGGGGTGTTCCAGCGAAAGCTCGGGACAGAACGTGACGGCGACGATGAAAATGAGGGAGAGGATGACGGCTGGCACGCGCTCGGCAAAGGGTTGCCCCCAGCCTTCGTTCGTGACCTCCACTACAACTCTGCCAACGACATTTTAATTGCGGGCACTCTCGGCCGTGGAGCCTGGACGCTCCCGAACATCTTCAGGGGCAATGGTGATAGGCCGGGCAAGGCCGCAATCCAGGGGATAGAAGGTCAACCCATTGTGGCTAACACTCGTGCCGTTGAAGCGAGTTCTGCTGAAGGGGCTGAACTCAATCTAGATGCGGAATTGGTCCCACCGGTAGCCGTGCTGCTCGCGGAAGACGAGTAATCTCCTTTTGGTGGTTTCGGGTAGAGTAGAGGCGGTCATAGGCACGTTCTTCGGCACGTTCGATAGAGTGTCGCCGCCGGGAGGCTGATGCCCAACGTCAAGATCGACTTTTATCGCGTGGCGTTGCCGGACGACTATGACGGTGATTTTGAGGCGCTCTTACAGTGAATTTCGTCGCCACGCGCGGCGGGGCGCCGCCCGGACGGACACCGTGACGCTCCGGCCCTACTTGCCCTTCAGCTTCACGTCCTCGTAGGGGGCGGAGAACGAATAGCCCGCGATGAGCCCGAGCCCCGCCTCCTCCACCCTCGGGCCCACGCCGGTGAGGGCGGCGCTGGCCAAGATCGGCGCGAACATCGCCTTGTCGTGGACGAGTTGCTGGATGCGATGCAGGATCGCCTCCCGTCGCTTCGGGTCCAGCTCGGCCGCCTGCTCGCGGAAGAGCCCGTCAATGTCGACGTAGCTTCCGTACACGTACGCGCCGCCCGCGGCGACGAAGGCCTCGATCCGCGTGGCGGCGTTGCCGAAGGCGGCGCTGGAGCTGTGGATGAGACCCCGGTATTTCTTCTCCGCGAAGCCCCGGAAGAAGGCCGCCCGTTCGAGCGGCCGGATCTTCACGCGGATGCCGGCCGCGTTGAGGTAGTTGCCGACGGCCTCGGCGATGCTGGCGAACGCCGCGTCGCAGGAGTAGTCACCCGCGTCGAAGCCGTTCGGGTACCCGGCTTCGGCGAGCAGTTGCCTGGCCCGGGCTGGATCGTACGAATAGCCGGGCGCTTGCCAGTAGAACTCGAAGCTCCGCGGGACGATGCTCCAGGTGATCTGGCCGAACCCCAGGTACTCGGCCTGGTTCAACGTCGGCCGGTCGATGGCGTAGTTGGCGGCCAACCGGACCCGCCGATCGTGCCACGGCGACTTCGGATCCCACTGGTCGACGAAGTTGACCCAATGGGTTCCCTGGATCGCGACCCCTTTCAGCGCGAGCCCCGGGCTGCGCCGGACCTCCTCGCCCAGGGGACCGCGGATCTGGTAGGCGAGGTCCACCTCGCCCCGCTTCAATGCGGCCAGGCGCGTCGAGTCGTCCGGGATGGCCCTCAACACCAGCCGCTTCACGTGCGGGGCCTTGCGCCAGTACTGATCGAACGCCTCCATGACGAGCTCCACCCCTGGCGTGAAGGAGACGAACCGATAGGGCCCGGCCCCGATCGGTGCCTTCTTGAACCCCTCGTCGCCGACCTTCTCGATGTACTTCTTCGCGACGATCCAGCTCGCCCCGGTGGCGTTCGCGTAGAACGTCATGAAGTCGGGCCACGGGCGCTTGAGCCGGAAGCGGACCCGTCGGGGGTCCGGCGTCTCCACCGCCGCGACGCCCTCCTTGAGGGGCTTGTGGGATATGCCGCGATAGCGCTCGAACGAAAACTTCACGTCCTCGGCGGTGACCGGGTCACCATTGTGGAACGTCACTCCTCGGCGCAGCACGAAGTCGTAGACGAGCCCGTCGGCCGACGCGGTCCACGATTCGGCCAGACCGGGGGCCATCGGCTGGCCCGGCATCGGCTTCACCATCGCGTCGTGCAGCGCGTAGAGGATCAGGAACTGACTGAGGATCCCGGAGGTCTCGGCCGGATCGAACCAGGTCGGGACGAGTGAGACGTGCACGGCCCACGTCACCAAACCCTCGGCCGCCTCGGCGATCGGTGGGGCCACGCTTGTCGCGATCAGGAGGACGAGCCACGCTGCGAAGAGACCGCAGAAGTGCTTCATGACGTTCCTCCGACGGGATCTCAGTTTTAGCTTAGGTAAAGGGGCCTTCGAAGGTCGATACCTTGTGTTCGCGATACAGAAACGCTGCCTTTCTAAAGCATACCTGATCGTTGTAGGTCTTCTTGCTGCGACCAGCTTCGCTGGGGAGCAGGTAGTGTCGAAGGCGTCTGGTCTTAGAGGCGTCACGAAGTCCATGGTGAGGAGCGGCATGCCGGATGGACCAACTACAGGTGGGCCCGCAAGCGTAGAATTCGCGATCGTCCCGATGCAAGGCGATCGCCCGGATTATCAGAACGCGATATTTGTAAAGAGCGATCAGCAAGGCAGGTATGAGGTCGCTCTTCCTCCCGGACGGTATTGGCTTGGGCCTAAAGCCAAGGCACTCGACCCAACGAATTATCATCCGGCTGGCGTGATGTTTTCTGAAGAGGTCATCGTCGTTCGGGAAGGCAACTTTACTGAACTTGACCTTTTGGAGATGGGATATGCCCCTTGACGCTCAGTGGACACCCAAAAGCCACGGACGCCGCCGCCCTCCACCTGCTTGAACACCGACGGTGTGGGGACAACGGGTGCCGGTCCCAGTACTCCGATCCGGAAGACTCTCGCCGCTGGTTGGGCCTCGGCGGCGAGCGGCGCCGCGAGGCTGAGAGCAAGAACGACCGCGAGCCCGATCAGCCGCATGGGCACCTCAGTGGAGGATGGCTGGCGGGGAGTCTAGCAGACGAGCCAAGGGTCTGGCCCAGGGCGACTACCAACCGAGGCCACGGCACGCGGCTCTCTCGCGGGCATCGGGCTTGGGAATCGAGTGAATGAGAACGGGCCGGAAAGACCATTCCCAGCCCGTCACGGGTGAGCCGTGCGGAGCGCAGCGTTGAGTCAGAAGCGGAACGAGGCCCCTACGAGCACGTAGTGCGTGTTGACATCCGTGCTCAGCTTGGCGCTGCCGAGGACGTCGTCCCTGCGCGTGCGTTACAAAGATCGCCGGCCCAACCGTGAGGTACGGTTGAAGCTGGCCGTTCGGAAACTCGGGCTTCTTGAGGAGAGGGTACCGGAGCATCGCGTCAAACCCGATCACCCAGACGGAGAGATCGAAGTCATCGAACGTATCGCTGACGCAGAAGCGCGCGCAGAACGTGCGCGTCTGCCGGCCGACGTTCGGCGCGAAGTGGGAGATGTCCAGCCCAACGCCGAAGTTGAGTGGACCCAGGTCGAACGGTAACCAGTAGCCTCCCCGTATACCTCCTGCGAACGACTTGTCAAACGTGACATCCAGCGTCGTCACCTGGGCGCCGGTGGCCGGGAAATTCGTATCGACGTCGTGCTTTTCGGTGAACGCGCCGCCGACGTACAGGTCGGCGAACCACTCAGCCGACGCAGGCGCCGCGACGACCAAGCACGCAAAGATTGCCGTCAGCAACAACAGTGCCTTTGGCCACCTCAGCTCCGCGACGGCCACTCCAACGCACGGTTCAAACATGGGTGTTCCTCCTGTTCTGCGGGTGTCAGAGACTACACTCGCGCTGAGGGTATCACGGACACGCCACGGTGAGCAGGTAGCCATTTCCAGGTAGGCGGGGTGGCGTCCCCGGTCAACGTGCCATGAGAACGGTGGTCCGTGACGAACCCTTCTAGGTCAGCGAGGAGGTTCATGCAATCGTCGCCTCGTAGAACACATCTGGCTGCTGGCCATACTTTAAGTCAACCTCGCAGCGCCGTCGCTCACATGCTCGCATCCGCTCAGCCCGCCTTCCCGTCATCTGAGCACACTGTTCTCGCGCCTGCGCGGACTCTCGTTGCCACAACTCCAGGTTGGAGGGCCACAAGCCATCGAGAGGCTGAGAAAGATGGGGGCGAGGACGATTCCGGGAAACGTATTTCATCGCCGACCTCCAAAGAGCTGTCGTGCGATCTGGGTGGGCCACCAGCCCATCACCATTTTGTCGGTTTTGTCGGTGACTCGCGCGCCTCATCCTCGCCCAGGACACGAAGCCGAACCGGTGGGGCCGTCGCCGGGGACGGAGCGGGAGACATATACCCCCTAGGGGTATTCTTGGGCAACAGACCACCAGAATTAAGGAGGGGGCGGAGGATCAGGAATGCGGGTTCGAGCGGTCGCTAAGGGTCGAGGCGATCAAGCCAAAGGCCGGCGCCTTGCCGAACGTGGCCATGCTTGCCGCAAAAACCGGTCGCCTCTCGGTGTACACCCAGAGGTTCCCACCGCCGATGAAGTCGAGACTGGCATGGTCGAAGTTCGGCCCAGTTGTCGACCGCGACGCCCTGCGCCGGCAGGCCGTACCAGGTGTTCAAGTTCCACGGGAAGAGGGCGGTCACGCCGGCCAACGTGTTGTGGGTCATGTAGTGCTTTCCGACCTGCCCGTGGTTGTTCGAGAGCCCGTTCGGATAGGGTTTTGACTTGGAAAGGAGGAGCATCCGAACGTTCTCATACGTGTAACCGGCGAAGAGCACGACGTCCGCCGGCTGCAAATACTCCTGGCCGTCTTGGACGTACATCACGCCGGTCGCGCGGCCCTCTGTGTCAACTGAGATGCTGGTGACGTGGGCTCGCGTGACGACCTTGAGGCGACCAGTCTCCTGTGCCTTGGGGATCGTCGACACCGCCGTCGAGTTCTTTGCGTTGAGATCAACCTTGAGACCCACGAGCTCGGCGGCCAAGCCTGGGAGCCGTTCCCTCCTCCCATCCGCAAAAGTCGGGTCCATTTGCTGAGGATTGCGCTGAGCCCCCGCTGAGCACTCAGCGAACCTCGGCATGTTACAGCGCGTCGCGTCAGACCGCCCGGCCCTTGAGCCTGCGGCGGGCCGCACGGAGAACAACAGTGCCGTCATCATCCACTTTTTCAGCAGCCTGCTAGGAGCCCGGAGCCAAATCCGCTTGCTGCCGTGACCCTCCCGGGTGTAGAGCCGCACGCGCGGAGGGTGGATCGATGCCCGATCAATGGTTGCGCCCTCGTGGTCTCTCCTGCCTCGGAGTCTTGATTCTTGCCTCGACTTTGGTCTTCGCGGGCGCGGCGAGCGCCACGATCTGGAACAACGGGGACATGCTCGCGTACGGCCGGGCGAGATCCCGAACGGCGCGAACGCGGCCAGCCTTCTACAAAACAACTTCGGAACGCTCTACACGGCCTTCGTCGTCGGAGACCTGAAGGGCTTCGTGATGTTCTTCGGGACGTCAGCCACCTTACTCACGTACCTTCCACAGACCGGACCTGTCGGTCCCCTCAACGCCGATCTGATCGATCCGACATCCAGCTCGGCAGGGGCGTTCGGTGGTGACGTTTCCGCGCTCAAGCTCAATGTCGACTTCACCGACGCCGGGTTGGTCCACGGAACGGCAGCGGTGAGGTTTGGTGATCTAACTATCAACAGCCTCACCACGACGCCGGATTTCAACGGTCTCACGGTCCGCCAAGCTCTCGCGGTTCTCGACTCGGTACTCGGCGGTCTGCCAACCAGCGACACCTATACCGATCTCGACGCTCTCGCACGCGAGTTGGACGGTGCCTTTGGGCTAGGTATCCCGAGCCAGTTCGCGCAGGACCACCTCCAGGCGCCCTCCTCCGTGCCCGAGCCGTCGAGTCTTCTGCTCTTCGGCGCTGGCCTTGCCGTCTGTCTGGGCGGCGTCGCCTGGAGGCGTCACCACAGGATCTCCATTATTTAGCCGCCCCCGCGCGTTCCGGCGCCTCGTAGATGAGGCGCGGGCTAGTTGAACCACCCCGCGCCCCTCATCTCGCTCCGCAGCGCGAGCGCCTTCTTGAACTCGACGCGGACCTCAGCCCACGCCGCCGCGCTCCGCCGTCTCGGCCTCGGTAATGCCATTCCCGCACTCGCTGGAGCCCTTCGACGCTTCGCCGCGTGCATTCACGAATAGTCCGGGCTAGAGGGCCGAGAGTACGTGTACACACACCCCCCGAAAAATGACAGGTAGCGCGAGTGGGAGGCCACGAATCCCAGGTAGTGCGTTCCCGAGGGGGAAGGCGACGCGCCAAACTCGTAAAGATTCTCGTTGGCGAGGAAGGTGACGCGCGGCAGGAAGGGGCCGGCGATCGACGGTTATGTCTACAACAATGCCATGCAGACCGTGGATCGCATGACTCTTCAGATCGAGGGCCTCGACGCCTCGGGCAAGGTCGTTGGCAACTCGACGGTGTGGGTGCTCGGCGGAGTTCCCAAGGGTGGCCGCGCCTACTTCGGCGCGTCTGTGCCCGAAGCGACGAGCTACCGCGTGCAGGTGCTCTCATTCGACTGGACCGGCGGTGGTGGCGGAAGTGGCGGCGGGCGGGCTAAGCTCGTAAAGAGGCTGGCCAACCAGACGATCGCAACGTAACTCAAACCCGTGTTTGAGTCACGATCACGTTTTCGTTCGGTTCTTCACGATTTTGCACACTGTTTAGTTCCGAAACATTCGATGCGACTAAAACACGCAGCCTGCCAAGAACCGCTCGCGGGTTCGAGACCCCCCCGCGGGATCTGGTCGAATCTGGACGCGGGACTTTCAAGGAGTTGTGCCGACGGGCTGAGGTGTCGGCGCTGCTATCTCCTCCCCTTGCCCGGGGCTGGATCAGAAGCCGCCCACGTGGTTCTGGCTGTGAATTCGTATAAGGGCACGAGGACACCGCGCAATCCTAGCGATAGCGAGCCACTGCCAACCATAGACCGCCGGCCGGTCGGACGAAATCAGAATCGGTGTGGCCTTGCCGGCTGGAAGGGGCTAGCACCCCGTCGTGAAAGTTGATGAGAGATCCATCGTCAAAAGCGCGGGTGAGAAGGACAGCGCGGCAAAGACCAAGAGCGCGGCGCGGAGGTTCATCGACAGC
>WNFA01004554.1_pt1 | contig 11573 bp, 18 predicted proteins | sample 5400481 | NCBI WGS metagenome assembly WNFA01 (sample SAMN13153340, study PRJNA577476) | soil metagenome | isolation source: 120 cm saprolite under Douglas fir tree site 2 hole 1 replicate 2 | place: USA:California | collected 2015-04-18
AAGCTTCTTCGCCTTGCCCACCTGGCATAAGCGCTGGTAGAACACACGAATCACGGGGTTCCTCCGCTTGTGAAGCGCTGATCCTCGACGATTGCAGCCGCGTGTCACAGGTGTCGTTATGCAGGGATAAACTTCAGCGCGACGCCGTTGATGCAGTAGCGTAGCCCCGTTGGCTTGGGGCCATCCTTAAAGATATGTCCTTGATGCCCCTCGCAGCGTGCGCAGTGGACTTCGGTCCTTGGGAAAATCAGTTTGTAATCGGTTCTGGATTCGACCACCTTTGGATCGATTGGTTGCCAAAAGCTGGGCCAGCCGGTGCCGCTGTCGAACTTGTGTTCCGAAGAAAAGAGGGGCAAGTCGCATCCCGCGCAGTAGTAGACACCGTCTCTCTTGCTATCGTGCATGTTGTCGGTAAAGGGGCGTTCGGTATTCTCGTGCCGTAGGACCCCGTAGGCCATCGGAGCGAGGAGTTTCTTCCATTCGTCGTCGGTTTTCACAATCTTCACGATCGGCCCGATATTAATGTTCTGTGCCATGAGAAGCCTCCTCCGTACAGATAACGTTACAGACAGCAGTCGATTGACAACCACCATCCTTACAACACTCTATCAGGTTGCGCTCCCCACTGGTCAACAAACACACCTCCGTGAGCGTAGACAAAGAGCTGCCCGTCATGCTTTGCTAGTGGGTGTGGGAGTCGACTTGCGCATCGAGCCAGACACGATTTGAAATTCGTACAAGCGACATTCCAGCGGACCATTGAAGAGGGGAGTGCGCTTCGATGGCGCGAGCCCGATGAGTTTTGGGACCCGCAAATCGCCGGTAAAGATATAGGCCCGCCATCCGCTGAACCGCTGTTTCAACCAATCGCCCAGCTGGGGATAGAACGCATCGAGTTCCTCGGGCCGGCTGAGCCGGACTCCGTAGGGGGGATTGATCAACAGCACGCCCTGTTCAGCTGGAGCCTCAAGAGCGAGCACGTCGCTCTGGCGCAGGCGAATATCGACGGCGACTCCCGCCCCCTGAAATGTCCGTTGCGCGATCTTGACCGCGGCAGGATCCTGGTCGGAGGCATAGATGGCAGCCGGCACTTCTGCCAGTTGTTTCAGCCGAGAGGCTTCGCGCAGATGGCCCCAGCGTTTGACATCGTGGACAAGCAAGCGCTCAAACGCGAATGACCGAGACTGTCCGGGCGCGATCCGGCGCGCCATCAGCGCGGCTTCTAGCGGGATCGTTCCGCTGCCGCACATGGGATCGAGCAGCACGTCGCTGGAGGTCCATCCAGCGAGCCGCAGCAAGCCCGCCGCCAGGTTTTCGCGCACCGGTGCTTCGACGGACACGACACGATGCCCCCGCTTGAAGAGTGGCTCGCCGGAGGTGTCCAGATAGAAGGTCGCCGTTGACTCATCTAGAAAGGCGTCGAGCCGGATGTTCGGACGATGCCTGTCCACACTCGGTCGCTTATGGCGTACCGACATAAACTTATCGCAGACGGCGTCTTTGATCCGCAGGGTGACGAAGTCCAGGCTGGTGAGTGGGCAACGGCGTGCACTCACTTTCACCTTGATAGTCTGTGACGGCGTGAACCAGTCTGGCCATGGCAGACCATAGGCCGCGCGGTACACATCGTCTTCCGAGCGATAGGGGGCCTGTCCGACTTCCCAGAGCACGCGGCTGGCAATGTGACTCTTGAGATTGACCCAATACATCGTGGACCAGGGAGCCTGGAAGGCGATCCCGCCGTCGGTCTTCGCGGTCATAGGCACGCCAAGGCCGTGGATCTCCTGTTCGAGAACCCCCTCCAGCCCACGCGGGCAGGGTGCAAAGAACCGTAGTTTTGTGCTATCCATGTGAGTCAACCACGCGACTGTGTTCAGCTATGAACTATTGCAGCGCCTGCGGTGCCTCAGTTACGAAGAAAATTCCCGCCGGCGACAACTTGCCCCGGTTCGTCTGCGATACCTGTCGGGCCATTCATTACCATAATCCAAAGATCGTCGCAGGCTGTATTCCGGAGTGGGACGGCCAAATCCTCCTCTGCCGGCGTGCGATCGAGCCCAAGTCCGGTCTCTGGACGTTTCCTGCGGGCTTCATGGAAATCGGCGAGAGCACTGAGCAGGCGGCCATTCGCGAGACACTGGAAGAGGCACAGGCTCAAGTGGAGCGTATCTGCCTCTTTGCGGTCCTGAGTCTTCCCCACATTGGCCAGGCCTACCTGGTGTTCCGAGGGCCGATGAGTTCGCCCGATTTCGGGGCGGGTGAAGAAAGCCTCGAGGTGCAGTTATTCTCACTTTCTGCAATTCCCTGGGAGAAGATCGCGTTCCCCGTAGTCAAGGACGCCCTGCGCCGCTATGTCGACGATGTGACGCGGGGCGAGTTCCATGTGCATGTCGCCAGCTTCCCAGACCGACTCGCTTAGCGGCTAGCTGGATGCTGAAAAACGCCGCGCGAGACATGCGGGACGGGCGAGACGGGCGAGACGAGGTGGGAATCCAATCTGTCCACGTCGCGCCTTTCTCGTATGTCTCGCGCTTCACGCGCCACGGCCTGTGGCGCTGGCGGACTTTTTCAGCATCCTGCTGCCGCTCCATCAATTGAGTGTGGGAATCGTCAGGAGAAACAGGCTGCGGCCCTCGCCATCGTGGAGAAAGCGAAACCCGTCTGACTCAGTGTAGTCTACAGTCACGCCTTCCATCCGTGGCGCACTCCGCCGATCAACCGCAATCGTGAGGCCATCGATCTGCTGAACGTCGTCGTCTGGCTGGGTGTTCGCTTCCAACGTGATACTGAAGCTTAAGCGTGAATCGTCCAGGTCGCGCACGGAAATCCGGACGACCGGATCCTCAGGATGATGAAGTTGAATCGCTTTCAGCTTTGCGATTGCGGCGATGGTGATGGCAATCATGCACGCAGCTTTCTGTGGCGAACGATGCCGTGAATATCGACCAAGTGATTGTCCCGGTCAATGGAGTAGAAGATTCGCCAGTCCTCGACCGCATATTTGGAAAGGCCTGGCAGGTCCGGCGCGATCGGTTCGTGGCGCAAGTTATCGATGTTGGAGGCGATCCATTTGGTCTTGTCCAAGAGTCGCTGTGCCATGGACGGCTCAAGGCTCGCAAGGTCTTTGAGGATGGCTGGGCGATAGGCAAGACGATACCAGGCCATGTTGTCCTTACCAGCGGAGACCGAGCTGGTCCGCGATGTCCTCGCCGGACAGTCTCTCCGTACTGGACATGGACTCTTTCAGGCGGGTGCGCAGGCCATCGCCAAGTTGGAGTCCGAGGTCAGGATCGCCCAGTAACTCGCGCAGGCGATCGTCAACGATGCCGCGCACGAGCTCTTTGAATTGTTCGTAGGAAAGTTGGGAGAGGTCCATGAAGACGGAGGATACGGAGGCGAGTGCCCAATATGCAACTACAGAGAAGGTCCCCTACTGAAGGCCGGTCTTGGGCTGGAGTTGCTGGATCATGTGGTCCAGTCGGTCTTGATGCAGGGGGGCTACCGTCAGGAACTCTAGGCCGATGCCGGCGGACCCGGACCAGCGGACTGCGGCATTGTCGATCAAAATGGGCCGGGGCTCACCTGGGATATGCAACTGTACGGTAAGCTGCATGCCGGTAAAGGGGCTTATGATACTTTCTACGCGGCATCCCTTGGCCGAAAGGTTTCGGACGGACCCTGCATGGTGGAAGTGATCCTTATGCACCAAGGTGCTGGAGAGCGACACGGAAAATCTGGGATGCTTTCTGGTGACCATAGCTGTACTCTGAGCGATTCCTATGCGGCGATGTTCACTTGGGCTGCCAGGAACTGCTCCAGGCGCGCTCGTTCCAGCTCCTGCATCTCAAGAAATTCTACCCCAAACTCGAGTTCCAGGGTCCACTGGACTGTGGCGGCTCGAATAGTGATGGCAATAGGTTGTTCCGGAATCTGGAGGTGCACCGTGAGGAGGGCGCCGTTCTTTACCGCAAGATCGCTCACGACGTTGCAGCCACCCAGCCCGAGGTTGTATACGATCCCTATCCCGGCATGATCGCCTGCGAAAGTAGCAGGGAATTCCACCTGATAGCGAACGTGCTGCCTCTGTTCCGTCATATTGGTGCCCTCAGAAGGCATTCGTTTTAAAAGTGGCCTCTGCGATGAGGCTTCTCTGACTGTGTCTTTGTCTCAGGAAAGGCTAGTCGGTGAACGGGTGGTTGTCAAAGAAATAGAGATCTTTGGAAATTTCTGATACCCAAAAGTTGGGGAGGAAATAGATGGGCCAGACGGATGGCGCTCTGTGATCCGACCGTGGCGCACGAGGAGCGAGACTCGCATAACGTGTGAGAAAGGCACGATTCGAAGCTCCGAAAACCTCGAACCGTTGTCCGTCTCACCAGTCGCGCTTTTCCCGCTAGTCCCGCCCGTCTCGCCTGAGTCGGGCATCGGCGATTGCAGCAGAAGTGTTCATGAATAATGCTGGTTAGTACATCAGCCGCAGCACGTGCTCCGCCTGGTTGCCATTTGATTTTCGGTGAACGCACTTCTAGAATGCCGCCATTGGATTGACGTTGCGATGCCCACCACCTCTGGTTCACGAACATCCTCTCAGCGCAAGAAGAAGAGCTCGAAGAAGTCCCCCGGCCTCGACGCCTCGCAGAAGCGCCGTTTTCAGGCTCGGTTGCTGAAGTGGTACGAGAAACATGGCCGTGATCTGCCTTGGCGAAAGACCTCGGATCCCTATCACATTCTGGTCTCTGAAGTTATGTTGCAACAGACTCAGGTCGATCGGGTGATTCCGAAGTACCACGAGTTTCTAGATCGCTACCCAAGCTTTGAAGAGTTGGCTGATGCCCCGGTCTCGGATGTAAAGAAGACGTGGTACCCGCTAGGCTACAATATTCGGCCGGAGCGGTTACATAGTATCGCGTGCGAGACCGTGGAACGGTATGGGGGCCATCTTCCGAGCGATGTGGAGGAATTGCTGTCGTTCAAGGGGATTGGACGTTACACGGCCGGCGCGATTCGGTCGTTCGCATTCAACGAAGATGCGCCGATCCTGGATACGAATGTAATTCGGGTTCTCCATCGGGTGTTCATGGCGAAGGGCGATCCCAAGACTCAAAAAGCGAAGCTCTGGCAATTGTCGGAAGCATTAATTCCGAGTGGGAAGGGCTATGACTTCAACCAGGCAATCATGGACTTTGGGGCGACCTGCTGCACGGCAAGAAATCCCTCCTGTCGGCAATGTCCGATGAAATCATTTTGCAAGACGTACCCCTTCGATCAGTAGTCGCGAAGAGCGACGGTGCGGCATGAAGGTCATTGAAGTCGCTGCCGGTCTTGTTTATCGTGAGGGCCGCTACTTGATCGCCCGACGGAATCCGGGCGTGCACTTGGCGGGTTTCTGGGAGTTTCCAGGCGGGAAGTGCGAGCCGGGTGAAACATTGGAAGAATGTCTGCGGCGGGAGTTGTTTGAGGAGCTAGGTATTCGTATCGACGTGCCGATACCTTTTCAAGTCGTTCAGCATGAGTATGCGGAGAAAACTGTGGAGCTGCATTTCTTCCGTTGCAGGATCGAAACCGGGCACGCCACAGCAATCGACTGTGCGGAAATTCGATGGGTTTGGCCACACGAGTTGGACGACTTCGAGTTTCCCCCAGCGGACCGTCCGATCATCGAGGCCTTACGGCGACAGAGCATAGGGCAGACCTTATGAAGGTCGTCCTGGATATTGAGACCATTCAAGCGCCTCGGGAAGAATGGGCGCGGCTGGTGGGAAAGCTTTCGTCAAGCGGCGAATCTGAGCCGGCAGGCGAGGGCTATGATTTGTTTACGGCGGGGGCTGCCGAAGCTCAACGACGCGTCGAGGATGAACAATATGCGAAGTCGGCCTTTGACGGTACGTTCAGTCAGATAGTCTGTATCGGCCTGTTGGAATTTTCTGACCAACTCGAACCGCGTGGGTCGGTGGCCTGGTATGGCGGGGATGAGCGGGAGTTGCTGCGACAATTCTGGAGCCGTTTGACTCAGAATCGCCCCTCTCTCTTCATCACACATAACGGTCTGGGCTTCGACCTCCCGTTCATTAAGAAGCGATCGATCATCCACCAGATCAAGCCGAGTTTGGACGTCAACCTCGCCAAGTTTCGCACGGAACCGGTTTACGACACGATGGCAATCTGGAGCAATTGGGATACGCGTGGGTGGGTGAAACTCGACGTGCTGGCGCGAGCGCTGAACGTCGAAACTAAATCGGGCAGTGGGGCTCAGGTGGCTGAGATGTGGGGGAAAGGACAGGGAATTGAGTTGGCTCGGTACTGCCTACAAGATACGTATGTGACGTATGCGTGTTACTGTCGGATGAATTTCCGACAGCCCCTGTCCAGTGATGTGGTCTTGCTTCAGCCGGAGTTATTGAATGTCGACTGAGGCAGGCTAGTGAGTCCGTGTCGCCTGTGCCGATTTCTTCCTCGGTGTCTTTTTAGCGGATACCTTGGTCGACCTGAGCGCTTTTATTTCCTCGTCGCGGTCCCGCAGTTCGCGCTTCATCCATTCCGATTCCCTGCGAAGCATATTGATCTCGGAATCCTTCTTTGCGAGCGCCTCTTTTGCTATCCTCAAGTCACTTAGTCTTTGAGCCATAAATTCGCCCTCTGCCGCCTCCTGGCCCGCACTGTCAGAGACTGCCTGAGTTTTCGCCGGAACGGCCGCCATCATGGGTGCAATCGGAGTGATCGGGGTGGCTTTTGCGGTCGGCATGGCAGCGGGCATCGGCGCCATGGCCAGTGCATGATAGTCGATAATCATTACCATGGCGCCGAGAGCACCACCGGCGGCATAGGCTGGAGCCGGTTCGATGTGTGCAGCCGACTCAGGCATAAAACCAGTTGGCTTGGCACCCTTCCCAATGGTCAAGTAGATCGATTCCTTCTGCACGTAAATACTGCCCGTGGTGGGTTCAGAGCCTGACCCTGCCGATGAGGATACGCGGAACCCAACAAGTTGTTCGGGTTTCGCCTTTGATAAGCCTTGTGCGAGCAGGGGAGAGAGAAATTCTGCATCCTCATCGCTGAAAATTCTCATCGGCTTGCTGCCACCAGCGGACATTCTCGAAGATCCGCTCATGCCGTCATTGCTATACAACCCTTTCACGATCTTTGTGATGGTTAGTTGATCGATCACGGCGGGATGGCTGGCTTCAAACGACCAATCGGTCACTTCTTCCAAGTAGACGCTGCCCTTTGCATTGTGGGCGAGTTTTGTCCCACCCGCGCACCCGCTGATGACGAGGGCACAGGCGGCAATCCCAACAAGGCTCCGCATGATAGGACTCCGCACATTCGTTAGCGTGAGATAGCTCTTCATCGCGACTCTCCTTCTTTCAGAAGGCTGTGTGTGATTATCCGTGGCGAGATGCAATGTCGATGGCCTAGGAGGATTACCAGATTCCCAGGCCCATCAGTGCCATGCTCAGTGCAATCCATCCGAAGAGTCCCATAGCAATGAGGGTTTCCAGGCTCATGGAGGTATCTGCTTTTTCTTTCACGTTGCGATCTTGACTCTCGATCATGCCTCGTCTCCAAAGAGTAAGATTGTGCGGTTACGTAGTAGTGACTCATTGGAATAGCAAAGATTATGCCTCTAGTTGGGATGAAGTAGACTCAGTGATGTAGTAGGGCAATATCGGGAGAAGATGGGGATTGTTACGGAATGGACTGACTCAATGGGGACAAGGATAAGCACAGGAGATAGTGAATCTAGGCGTATGATAATGCAGTACTAAATCGCAACATTGCGCCGAGCTAATTCATGGATTCAGGAAACGAAAGCTCCGGTGCCTCTGCGGGTCATCATGCGGGTGGCAACCCCACCTCACTTCTTGAGAGCCGTGAGGGACGGGGGGGATTCACAAACAGATCTTGTTCGAAAGTGTTCGTTTTTGGAGCGTATTCTACAGAAATGATTCCTGGGGAAGTAAGGCGGGCATCAACGATTCAATTCACTGGCGGACGTTCCGCATACAACGTCGTGGACGATGCATCGTAGATGGCAAGGGAAACCATGTCTCCCGGTTGAGAGGATATTACACGCTTGTCCCAGATGACGGTGATGTTGCCATCCGATTTTCCCATGCCCTGCGCGGCGGATCGTTTGGCATCCCCTTCGACCAGGACGGGAACTGTCGTCTTTAGATATTCCCGGTTGCGACTATAGGAAATACCCCGTTGGAGGTCGAAGAGTCGCGTCACCCGTTCGGTCTTTACCGGCTCGGAAACATCGTCCGAAAACTTGCGCGCGGCGATAGTGTTCTTTCGCTCAGAGTATTTGAAGATAAACGCTGAGTGAAACCGTGTCTCCTCGACAAGCCGGTACGTCTCGGCAAACTCCGCATCGCTTTCCCCACAGAAACCACAAATGATATCGGTGCTCAGGACGATGTCCGACCTCAGGGTGCGGATACGGTCTACCAAGACACGATACTCTTTATTCGTATAGGTGCGATTCATCAGGCCGAGTATGCGGTCGCTGCCTGATTGAAGCGGCAAATGAATTTGCTTGCAGATGTTGGGATGGGACACGACGGCTTCCAACAATGAAAGAGGAAAGTCTTTGGGGTGCGGGGACGTGAACCTCACTCGTTCGATGCCAGGCACGTCCGCGACGGCCGTGATCAATCGTGCAAAGTCCCAGTCATCGAATCGGTACGAATTGACGTTTTGCCCCAGGAGCGTGATCTGCTTGAATCCTTGCTCGGCGATCCGATGAGCTTCCTGAACGATTCCCTCTGGATCGCGGGAGCGCTCACGCCCCCGAGTGTAGGGAACCACACAGAAGCTGCAGAAGTTGTCACAACCTCGCATGACGGCGATCCAGGCGTTCACCCCGTCGTTTCGGTCAGGTACGATATCGTGATAGGTTTCATATTCCGAAAGGTCGACCGCGAGTTCCTTCTGATCCACGCCCTCTTCTTGCGAGCGCATCGCGTTGCGGATCAACATCGGCAACTGGCGATAGGCATCAGGGCCAGCGAGCACATCAACCAGCGGCTGAAAGTCCGTTAGCTCCTCTTTCAGGTTTTGCGCCATACAACCCAAGACGCCCACGACCAACGGGCGTTGCCGCTTGAGTTTCTTGAGCTCAGATAGGTGTTTGTAGACCTTATTGTGGGCATTCTCGCGAATCGCGCAGGTGTTCATCAAAATCACGTCTGCGCGCTCTCGCTCATCGGTAAACACAAATCCATCCTGTTTCATAAGCGAGCGAACGAGTTCCGAGTCGTACTCGTTCATCTGACAGCCGAAGGTTTCAAGATGCACGTGAGTCGGTGTGGATTTGGCTTTCATAGAACCGGCACCCTTCGCATGGGCTGACACTCCGCTGTGAGCTGACCCAACGCCCAACGGTCCGACGTTCCGATAATCCGCACCTCTTTCAGGTGATTGGCGAGGTCGATGTTTGAGGGAACGCCCACCTTCAAGAAGTTTGCTGTAACCCCCAACCTGTAGCCGTCCATTGCTCCTGACTCGAAGAGGACGGACACGGTGGATCCGATATACCGTTCCGCAAAGGCCAGGCGCTTAACGCGGGACAACTCGGCGAGTATCTTCGCACGTTGCCGAGCGACCGCAATCGGCACCTGGTTGGGCAACCTTGTGGCAGCGGTGCCAGGCCGTTGCGAATAGGTAAAGACATGGAAGTAGGAGAACGGAAGCTCGCGCGCGATGCCCAGAGTATGCTCGAATGCTTCCTCAGTTTCTCCGGGAAACCCGACCATGACATCAGTTCCCAGCCCCAGGTGAGGAATCGCCGCCACGGCCCGGTGGATTAGACGGACAAACTCTTCCGCATTGTACGGACGATTCATGGACGACAAGATGGAATCGTCTCCGCTTTGGAGGGGGATATGGAGATAGGGACAGAGCTTCGATGAGGAAGCCATCCGATCTAAGAGAGCGTTCGTGATTGTCGTCGGCTCAATGGACGAAATCCTGATTCGCTCGAGTCCTTCAACCGCCTCCAATTGCGCGATAAACCCGGCCAGATTAAGTTCACCCTGGCGATACTGCCCGATGTTGACGCCGGTCAGTACGATCTCCCGGTAACCTCCCGCCACAAGCATCTCGGCCTCTCTGATCGCGTCATCCAGAAGGCGACTCCGCTCATGCCCGCGCGCGAACGGGATGAGACAGAAGCTGCACATCACGTTGCAGCCGTCCTGGATTTTGAGCAGCGCTCTGGTGGAGCCTGGTTCGCCATACTCCGGTAGGGTGAAATCCTCTCGGTCGATGGTGCGAGTATGGAGCACTTCCGGGTCCGGTTGCTTCTTCAGGGCATGGGGGGCTGGAAGAAATGACGGTAAGTCCCATTTGAATTGATTGCCGACGATGAGATCGATTCCGGGAATGGTGCGCAGCTCTTGAACGCCGGTCTGAGCGTAACAACCGGTCACCGCCACAAAGGCATCGGGGGAATGCCTCAACGTCTTGCGGATCACATATCGGCAGGTCCGTTCTGCTTCCTCTGTCACGGAGCAGGTGTTTAGGACGAGCAAGTCCGTCGGTTCACCGAACTCGACGACGCGGTAGCCATCGCGCCGCAAGCGAGCTGCGAGCACCGCTGTCTCCGCTTGGTTCAGTCGACAGCCGAGTGTATGGAGAGATGCACGTTTCATGATAGTCGTGCCATTATGGAAGATCCTTGCGATGGGAGCAAGGATCTGGAGCGAGTTCTTCTCGTTGCTCGCTGTTCTCGGTTGAAGGCCTTAGAAGGCCATGGTAGTATCTGCCGATCGTGCCCGCCCCCTTATCGTGAGTCTGCTGTGAGACCTTCGCAGTTGGCGGCCTCCATCGTTACGGCATCTTTTCTTTTCATCATTCTCCCTGGGTCCGGAGGGTGGACGAAGGAGATCCTTCCACTGGAACCTGACCTCGTGACAAGGATTGACGAGCAGTACGATCACGAGGCTCGGCTCTTCTTGATGTTGTATTCGCTCAATGGTACTGGGAAAATCGATTACGTCACTGGCCGGTTGGTCCTGGAATATGCCCGGAGCAACTACGGGAATCCGGTGTACCAGACGGAGGCCTACCCCTTGTTCTACTGGTGGAACCACACCATGTATAACGATCCAGAGCAGGATGGCGTGAACGGCAACGAACGGGTCTACCAAGAAAATGTGGAGTTTGATATTTCACGCTACAAGCCCTGTACCTTCAATGGACAACCCTGTTGAGGTTCGATGCGCTGCTGCGCGGGATGGTTCTCCGGTGCCTCTTCGACCTACTCCTCCTTCCCAGGAGCCTGTCCGACAGTGACCTTTCTACTGCGGCGAATAATGCCCCGGCGTCTGCTTTCTTCGCGGCCCCGAACAATCCTCACCGTATTCCAGCAAATACGCCTCCGGTTGTTCAGGGCCTGCGCCAGCGCATCTGCCTGCCCTTCCTTCGCCTCGTGACGAACAGCCATGTTGGACAGGCTTCGATCGATCAATTTCGAGAATGTCCTGAGCCGCACCTCCATTCCGATGATATGCTACTCCCCCATGCATACGGACACGGGACACGGCTCGATGAAAACAGCATCGTTCATT
>WNFA01013347.1_pt1 | contig 11572 bp, 7 predicted proteins | sample 5400481 | NCBI WGS metagenome assembly WNFA01 (sample SAMN13153340, study PRJNA577476) | soil metagenome | isolation source: 120 cm saprolite under Douglas fir tree site 2 hole 1 replicate 2 | place: USA:California | collected 2015-04-18
TGGGCACTCTGGCAGGCGAGGGTCGACGCCAAAGTTGCCGCTAATAGGGCGGAGAGAATGATGGCCGGATACGAGTTGGAAGAAAACCTCATATTTTCAAAAAGTTACTGCAACCACTCCCGGGCGCGGGTGCTCCTCATGCCTATTGTTAATGAGATGGTAGTATCGCAAAATTCGTTGGGTCAACGCCACAGAAGACCCATGAACCCCATTACTTTGGGAACCGGATGGGCATGTTACCCCAGGCTTGCGGGTGATGGCAACGAGTCTTTCGCGGTTGCGGATTCATCGAAAGGCATTATGAAAGCCATACAGATAAAGCAACCGGGTGGGCCGGAAGTGATGGAATTGGTGGACTTGCCGGTTCCGCAGCCGAAAGCGAACGAAGCGGTGGTGAAGATCGCGGCGGCGGGCGTCAACTTTATCGACGTCTATAACCGCGAAGGACGCTACAAGGCGCCGCTGCCGTTGGTTCTGGGACAGGAAGCGGCGGGTGTGGTTTCGGCGGTTGGGTCTGAGGTGCGCGAGGTGGCGGTCGGCGATCGTGTGGCCTACACTGCGGTGCTCGGAGGCTATGCCGAGTATGCCGCGGTACCGGCCGATCGTCTGGTGAAGATCCCGGCTGGAGTGGGCGAGCGCGAGGCTGCGGCAGCCATGCTGCAGGGGATAACCGCGCAGTACCTGATTCACGATACCTATCCGCTGAAGAAAGGTGAGACGGCGCTGATTCACGCGGCTGCCGGCGGGGTGGGGTTGCTGCTGGTGCAGATGGCGCACAACATTGGGGCGCGCGTGATTGCCACGGTTTCGACCGAGGAAAAAGCTGCGCTGGCGCGGGCGGCGGGAGCAGATGACGTCATCCTTTATACGCAGGCTGATTTTGAGGTGGAGACGAAACGATTGACCGGCGGCAAAGGCGTGGATGTGGTGTACGACTCGGTGGGCAAGACGACGTTTGACAAGGGGCTGAATGTGCTGCGTCCGCGGGGGATGATGGCGCTGTTCGGGGGCTCGAGCGGGGCGGTCGCGCCGATTGATCCGCTGGTGCTTCTGCAGAAGGGATCGCTCTTTTTGACGCGGCCTTCGCAGGGGCACTACATTGCTACGGCGCAGGAGTTGCAACAACGGGCGGGAGCGGTCTTCGGCATGATTCGCGAGGGCAAACTTAAGTTGCGGATTGAACATGTGTATCCACTGGCGCAGGTGCAGCAGGCGCACCACGAGCTGGAAGGGCGAAAGACGACGGGGAAGTTGTTATTGCTGACGTAGAGACGCGGCTTGCCGCGTCTGCCGAGCTTCGCTCGGCGGGGCGGACGAATGCGTCCGCCCCTACGTGGGCGTTTTCGGGCTACGGCTTTTTCTGGCGGGAGTAGTTCTTCAGGTATGCGGGCAGATCTTGCTCGCAGCGGTCGTCGCGGATTGCGGCACCGACCGTCATCTCTAGCGGAATTACTCCTGCCCAGGTCGGGAACGAGTAATCTTCTTCGTCGTCCACAGGCGGGCCTACGCGAACTTTGGCGGAAAATTCAGCGATCGGAAGGCGCAGGACTGACGTTGCCTTCAGCTCTGTTTCGTTGGGCTGGCGCGAGTCTTCCCAGCGATGAGGGAGGATGTGCTCTGACAGCGCGCGAAGGGCGGCGATTTTTTCTGCCGGATCGTCAACTAAGGTTGCTGTGCCGAGAATAACCACCGAGCGGTAGTTCATCGAGTGATTGAAGACGGAGCGGGCGAGGACCAATCCATCGAGCAGCGTGACCGTGATGCAGACGGCGACGCCTTGATCGAGATTGCGCAGCATGCGGCTGGCGGCCGAGCCGTGGATGTAAAGCACGTCTCCGTCGCGGCCGAAAGAAGTGGGGATCACGAAGGGCTGTCCGTCGGCTACGAAGCCGACGTGGCAGAGGAAAGCTTCGTCGAGGATCTGGTTGACGGCGTCGCGGTCGTACACCGCCCGCTGCGGTTCGCGCACTATGCGCGTGCGTGGAGTGGGATTGGCATTGCTGGAGTCTGAGGTGGTGGACGTTGAATTGTTGGACATGGAATTGACTTCCCGGGCAGGCGCCAAGAGTGGTGAAAGGAGATTTTATCAGGTCGGGGATCGGGGACTTGCATCACAGGTCCGAATCGGCCTTATAATGCAAGACTGCCACGCTCGTCAGGGTGCCTGGTCCCGGGACACCCGCCAATTTCGCAAACGACATGGAGATCTGGTCACTCTCTGTTTATGAAAATTTGACGTGGCGTTAACCCGGCCTCGCCGTGCTCCGACTATACCTGTGGCAGCGTCGCCTCGTCTTAAATCGTATCTCAGATAGCATCTTAAATCGCACCCCAAGGAGGTTCTTTGTGAAATCCTTTCTCCCCTTCCGCGGTTTGTACCGCACATTCGTTTTCGCCGGCGCGCTTTTGGTCACCGTAACCGGCATCTCAAAGGCTCAAAATACGTGTGGGCTGAACTCTCCCAAAGGAAAAATAAAACACGTTATCTATGTTCAGTTCGATAACACGCATTTCGTCCGCGATAACCCTAATGTGCCTTCCGATCTCGAGCAGATGCCCCACCTCCTAAACTTCCTCGAAGGTCAGGGGACAGTTCTTACCAACCATCACACTCCGCTTATCTCGCACACCGCTACCGATATCCTCACGTCGCTGACTGGCGTGTATGGCGACCGTCACGGCGTGCCGGTGAGCAACAGCTTCCGCTACTTCAATCCGAACGGTAGCAGCAACCTCGGTGTTTCGTTCGCGTACTGGACCGACCCGCTCTTTGACCCGACTACCAGCACGCCCACGGACACGACCTACAACATGTTGACCGCCGAAGGGCATAACGCTCCCGCACCCTGGGTAGCGTTCACTCGCGCCGGGTGCAATGTAGGAGCGGTGGCGACGGCGAATACGATCCTGGAAAATATTCTCACCGACATTGCCACGGTTTTTGGGGCGGGCTCGCCGCAAGATAAAGAAGCCAAGAGCAATTCCTTCCTGGCAACCGCGGACTTCGTTGGAATCGGAGTGCACTGCGCTGCTGGTGACGCCCTCTGCGGTTCTGCCAACGGCGGCGAGGCGGATGTGCTCCCAGACGAGCCAAATGGCTACGCTGGATTCAGCGCGCTTTACGGCAACAAGTATGTCGCTCCACAGATCAGTTCTGATGGACCGATGACCGACCTGAACGGCAATGTGATTCAAGATACGCACGGCAACATCGGGTTTCCGGGCTTTGATGGAATGGAGGCGACAGTGTCGCTCGCATATGTGGCCGCCATGCAGGAGCACGGCGTCCCAGTGACGTATGCCTACATTTCCGATGCGCATGATAACCACCCCTTCGGTCCCGCGTTCGGTCCCGGGCAGGCGGGTTATGTCGCGGCGCTCAAAGCCTACGACGATGCTTTCAATAAATTCTTCACCCGTCTGGCGGCCGATGGAATTACGCGCGACAACACGCTGTTCATTTTTACGGCTGATGAAGGCGACCACTTTGCGGGCGGCCCGCCGAGTCCCGCCAATTGTGACGGCGTAACTACTCCTTGCACGTACGCGAAGATCGGCGAAATCAATACCAACCTGGCGGGCTTGCTGGCAACGGAACAAGGCAATACGACTGCGTTTAAAGTCCATGCCGACGATGCGCCGACCATCTACATCACGGGAAATCCAGTCCGCACCGACCCTGCGGCCCGCGGTTTTGCCCGCGACCTCGACAAGCTGACGGCAGTGAGCCCGATCACGGGGAACACGGACAAGATCAGCCAGTTCCTGGCCGATGCGGTGGAGATGAAGATTCTCCATATGGTCACCGCCGACCCGGCGCGCACGCCTACCTTAGTGATGTTTGCCGATCCCAATTACTTCCTGTTTACCGACGTGGCCAACTGTAACTCGCCTTGCGTGACCGAGAACCCGCGCTTTGCCTGGAACCACGGCGACGTTCAACCGGAGATCGTTACCACCTGGCTGGGAATGGTCGGCCCGGGCGTGAGAGACGATGGCGTCGACGGCCAGACCTGGTCCGATCACACCGACATCCGTCCCACGATCTTGCTGCTGGCGGGATTGAAGGACGATTACGGGCACGATGGCCGGGTACTGTCGGAAGCTCTCACGGGAGCGGCGCTGCCGCCTACGGTGACGGGAAACGGAAACATCTTCCGGCAACTGGCGCAGTCCTACAAGCAGATCAACGCACCGGTCGGGCAATTTGGACTGGGTACGTTGCGCATATCGAACTCGGCGCTGATCTCGAGCGATTCGGATGACGCGACTTACACCCAACTGGAGAACAATCTCATCAGCCTCAACGCCCAGCGAGATTCCCTCGCCGGTCAGATGATCCAGATCCTGGAGGATGCCGCGTTCAACGGCAAACCCATCGACCCGGCGGTGGCATCGTCGCTGATACAACAGGCAAATCAGTTGCTGCAGCAGGTTTCGCAGTAATCCCGCCCACCCGCCCAGAAGTGCCGGGGGCCACCCCCGGCACTTCCCCTCTCTTGTGTTGTGACGGGCCTAGGTTCTTGTTGGCGTGCAATTGTTACTAAGAGTTAGGCATCGTAGTCCCATCCAGATAGACTCCCACCGAGCGGGTGGCATGGTTAAGATAAAATGTCGTCGCGCGGGTTACCGAAGAGGTCTATTGTCACGGTGGAGGGAAGCATCATGAATTCCGGATTCGCGCTGTTGCTGGTGTTTGGTATTGGCGTCGTGACAGGGTTGCGATCCATGACGGCGCCTGCGGTTGTAGCTTGGGCGGCGCGCTTGGGTTGGATCAGCCTTCACGGTTCGCCCTTGGCTTTCATGGGTTCGGCCTGGGCGGTGGGCATCTTTACTCTTGGCGCCTTGGGCGAATTCGTTGCCGATCAACTCCCAACCACTCCTCCCCGTACGGCTGCCCTCGGGCTGACTGCCCGAATTGTCATTGGCTTGCTTACGGGTGCATGTCTCGGCGTCGCTGGGGGCGCGTCGTATTGGCTCGGGGCGCTGATCGGGGCAATCGGCGCAATCGCTGGCGCATTCGGTGGTTATCAGGCTCGCGTCAGACTGGTTCGCGGCCTTCACGTTCCGGACGCTGCGGTTGCCATCCCGGAAGACCTGGTTGCCATTGGGCTCGGACTGCTGCTGGTTTCCAGATTCTGAAATTCTCAGAAGTAGTGACGAAGTATCAAACGAAGGTCTTTGCGAAAGTCTTTACGCACATCTAATCGCGAGCGTACTTATGTCCACTCCGCAGGAATATGATGCCATCATCATCGGCTCAGGGCAGGCCGGCACGCCTCTCTCGACAGCGCTTGCGGCAGCCGGGATGCACACTGCTCTGATTGAGCGGAAACATGTGGGCGGAACGTGCATCAATGAGGGATGCACTCCTACGAAGACGATGGTGGCGAGCGGACGGGTCGCCTATCTGGCGCGGCGCGCTGCCGATTATGGAGTGTGCACCGGCGCGATCGCTGTCAGTGTCGATCTTGGAAAAGTTCGCCAACGTAAGCGCGACATTGTGGACAAATTTCGCAACGGCAGTCAGGCGCGCATCGAAAAGGCCGCGAACCTCGAATTGATTTTCGGCGACGCCAGGTTTACTGGTGCGTCTACTGGTCCAAGGACGATTGCAGTGCGCTCGAACGATGGCGCTCAGCGTGTCCTCTCCGCCAAATATATCTTCATCAATGCCGGTACCCGCGCGGCCCGCCCTAAACTGGATGGCCTGGACGACGTTCCGACTCTCGACAACGTGTCGATCATGGAACTCGACACGGTTCCCGAACACCTGTTGATACTGGGTGGCGGTTACATCGGTGTGGAGTTTGGACAACTCTTCCGGCGTTTTGGGAGCCGCGTGACGATTGTTCAATTACGTGGACAACTGCTCGCCGGCGAAGACCCGGATGTCGCGGAAGAAGTCGCCAAGATTTTTCAGCAGGACGGGATTGAGGTCTTACTGAACACCAAAGTGATTCGCGTCAGACAGGCAGACGGGAAAATTCGGTTAGAGGTGCAGCAGCAGGGCCACGCAACGACCCTGACTCTGGCCGGTTCACATCTATTGGTGGCTACAGGACGCGTGCCGAATTCGGACACACTGAACCTTGCGGCGGCTGGGATTCAAACGGACGATCGCGGGTTCATCAAGGTGAACGACCGCCTCGAAACCACGGCTAGTAGCGTGTACGCGCTCGGCGACATCAAGGGCGGGCCGGCGTTTACGCATATTTCTTATGATGATTTTCGTATTATCCGCGCCAATCTACTCGAAAAGAAAAATGCCTCGACTAACAATCGACTGGTTCCTTATACGGTGTTTATCGATCCGCAGTTAGGTAGGGTCGGCCTGACCGAGACCGATGCTCGAGCGCAGAAACGGAATATTCGCGTCGCGAAACTGGCGATGACTTCCGTTGCGCGGGCGCTGGAGACGGACGAGACCCGCGGCTTCATAAAGGCCATCGTGGATGCCGAAACGAACCAGATACTGGGCGCCGCGGTCCTCGGGATTGAAGGGGGCGAAATTATGTCGGCGATCGAGATTGCGATGATGGGAAAGCTGCCGTACACTGCGTTGCGCGATGGCATCTTCGCCCATCCTACTCTGGCGGAATCGCTGAATAATCTGTTTACGGCGATGGACAGTGGCAAGTGAGGCGAGGTGGCAGAGAGCGGAATTCTTCTTGCAGCTACAGCAGCCCGCCGGTCTGTATCGCCAGGTTGTTGAGCGCCATCTCTAGTTTGGTTATGGCCTCGCCGAGTTCTGGATGATCTCCGACCTTTTTTTGCAGGTCTTTTAGAATCTGGTGTGCACTGGCTACATGCTTTGCAGCCTGGGCTGGATCTTGCTTGGGCTTGGGTTTGCTCGGTGTTGGCATGGTCATTCGCTCCCTTTTTCCTGACGGCTTTGGCTGCTCATCCACCACCGCGAACTGTATCTTCTTCTCCACCGGATCAATCCGATCGACTAAAACCCGCACGCGGTCTCCCAGGCTATAGGTCTTGCGCGAGCGCTGGCCGATGATCTGGCGCGCGTCTTCGTGGTAGGTGTAGCGGTCGTCGTCGAGCGTGTTGAGGGGCACGAGGCCCTCGACGAAGAGGTCGGTTAGTTCCACGAAGAAGCCGAACTTGGTTACGCTGATGATGAGGCCGTCGAAGTCTTCTCCGATGCGGCGCTCCATGAATTTTACTTTCTTCCATTCCATCAGGCCGCGCTCGGCTTCGTCGGCACGGCGTTCGGATTGGCTGGATTCGTCGGCGATGGTGTGGAGTTCTTCGAGAGTGATGGGTCCGCCGAGAGGTTCGAGCGCGTGCTGATGCGCGGTGTGGTCTCGGCGCTTGGACCAGGGCGATGGCGGCGGGCCGTCGGGGGCTGAGGCCGCCGCCTTATTGTGTCGTTCATCGGCACGACTCAATTCCTGGCCATGTGGGGACGGGGCTTTGCCCCGTCCAAGCGGGGCAGAGCCCCGCTTCCACACGATGTCGAGGGACTGCGCCGTCCCGACTGGTACTTCTTCATCCATTTTTTCTGCCGAGTCGCGCAGCACTTCTTTCAGGATGCGGTGGACGATCAGGTCGGGATAGCGGCGGATGGGCGAGGTGAAATGGGTGTAGGTGGTGGCGGCCAGGGCGAAGTGTCCGCGATTTTCTTCGGAGTAGCGGGCCTGCTTCAGCGACCGCAGCATCAGGAAACTCAGAATCCGCTCTTCCGGCTTGCCTGCGATCTTCTCGGTGAGTTTCTGGTACATGCGCGGGGTGATGTGAACTTCTTTTGGCACTTCAATTTCGCGGACACGCTTGCCGGTGCCGCGGGCGTCGCGGCGGTCGGCTTTTAGTTGCACTCGCTGGATGGGCAACGCGCCCACGCCGAGCGAGTATCCGAAGGTGGCGGCGATTACTTCGAAGTCGTAGACGCGTTTGGCGTCGGGCTTTTCGTGGATGCGATAGAGCGAGGCGATGCGTTTATTTTCGAGATAATGCGCTACGGACTCGTTGGCCGAGAGCATGAATTCTTCGATAAGGCGGTGGGCAACGTTGCGCTCCGATCTGGTGATGCTCTTCATCATTCCGAGTTCGTCAAATTCGATGACCGGTTCGGGGAGATCGAAATCGATCGATCCGCGGCGTTTGCGCTTGCGGTTCAGGATCATTGCAAGATCGCGCATGCGTTCGAAGTGCTCGACTTGGGCTGCGTATTCGCGGCGAGCTTCGACGTTACCTTCGGCGTTTCCTTCGATGACGGCATTCACGGCGGTGTAGGTCATTCGGTTCGCGGAGCGGATCACGCCTTCGTTGACTTCGTAGCTGGCGATCTCGCCTTGGTGGTCAATTTCCATGGTGCAGGAGAGGACGAGGCGGTCGACCTGCGGGCGCAGGCTGCAAATGTCGGTCGAAAGTTCGAGCGGCAGCATGGGGACGGCGCGGTCGGGGAAATAGACGCTGGTGCCGCGCAGGCGGGCTTCCTGATCGAGCGGCGAGTTCGGGGTTACGTATTGGGCTACGTCGGCTATGTGGACTTGCAGTTCGTAGTTGCCGTTTTCGAGTTGCCGGACGTGGACAGCGTCGTCGAAATCGCGCGCGGTTTCGCCGTCGATAGTGACTATGGGAAGGTCGCGGTAGTCGCGGCGGTGGCGGAGTTCGCGCGCTGGGATGACGTTTTCTATGGCTTGCGCTTCTTCGATTACTTCGGGCGGGAAGCGGTGGGGCAGGTGGAATTTGCGGATCATGATCTCGACGTCGACGCCGAAATCGTTTTCTTCGCCTAGAATTTCGATCACGCGGCCACGCGGGTTTTGCGTGGCGCTGGGCCAGTCGGTGATTTCTACGTCTACTACTACGCCTTCAAGATCCTGCGCGTTGGTGTGGATCGCGGCTTCTTTGCCTATTACTCGGTCTTGGGATTTTTTCTTTTGCAGCTTCTTGGGCTCAGCCGGCGAAATCTTTACCACGGGGGGCACGGAGGACACAGGGGCAGAGGCCACAGGGGACTGCGGGTTCTCCATCCCTGGGGGGATTACGATTTCTTGCGTTACTTTTTCGTCTATGGGCTTGACGTAGTTGTGGCGGTGTCCGTAGTGGAAAATGCCGACTACGGTGGGATGGGCACGCGACAGGGAGCGGATGATGCGGCCTTCGGCGCGGCCATCGGGGCGGACGGTGCCGACTTCGACCAGGACGCGGTCTCCGTGCATGGAGGATCCGGTGGCGTGCGGAGGAATGAAGACATCACCGGCGAGACGGGCCTTCAGATTGGCATCGAGCGAAGTGGCGTCGGGAATCACGAAGCCGAAACCGTCGCGATGCATGGTCAGACGGCCGACAAGCATGTTGCGTGGCATCAGGTCTCAGGTCCTAGGTCTCAGGGTCAGTCTCCGGCGCCGGGGCTTGGGCGGACGGGTGAGAGCCTGCCCTGAGCTTGCCGAAGGGACGCCCGTCTCTCCACCTACTTTAAATACTTCTCTTCGATTATTCGGCGATGATGCAACTCGTGGCCGGCGATTATGTAGGCGAGGGCGCGCACCGTCACCTCGTTACCGGCAGCCGTGCCGCGGCGGGTCCAGGCGGGCTCGTCTAGATTGCGAAATAGTGAGACGGTGGCGCGGCGAACGGCTATGTAGTCCTCGATCAGGTCGGACAGCGGACGCCGCGCGAATGGGCCGTTGCGGACGTAGTCGTCCTGCTCGGAGCCTTCAATAGGAGTCGTGTCGCCGCGCGCAATTCTTAGGGCGCGATAGCTCATGATGCGCTCGGTATGGTTGACGTGGCCAAGCACTTCCTTCAGGCTCCACTTGTCGGCGGAGTAGCGGAGGTCGCCGTCGCCCTCGGTGCGTCCGGAGAGCAGCAGAAGCATCTGGCGGCGCTGGTCGTCGAACGAAGCAAGAACGTCGTTGCCTGGGGTCTCGTTATGATGGACCAGCGAGATGTAGCGTTCGTAGTAGGGAGCGTATTCTCCGGACTGGGGCCGGACGTAGGCGGCCGCGGTTGAAGACGTCGCGGTTAAAGTCATGGATTCCTCTTCTGGGAATGCACCCGGATCTGGTTGCGCTCCCACGGTTCCATAGTATCGGATAGAAGAGTAAATAGAAGAGTATCGGATAGAAGTATCGCGGTAGAAGAATTACCGCTTGGGGGCATGGCTTACACGATGAGAGGCACGACCGAGGGTGCGGGTGCGGCGGGGGAACCACGAGGGGAACTGGGGATATTCGTTGGAAAAGCTGGATTTCCACAGCGCGGGGCGTTTGGTGAGGAGTACAATTCGCTTTGGCCCCCGAAATGCGGCGCTGGTTCAGAATCCCCTAAGGTTCAGAATCCCTTAACAAAAGGAAAGGATTTCGACGACAATGTGGAAGCCCACGAATCAACCTGCGACACCTGGCCGGCCAGCGGAGCCGGAGCGTACGAGCACGTCCACGGCGACGACGGCACCGGTTTCCAATATGAGCACGAGCGAGCCCCCACCTATGCCGCGCCCGGTTACGACTACCACCAGCAGCTCGGACCAAGCCACGATTGGCAAGTCGCTGGTGATTAAAGGTGAAGTGACCGGATCGGAGTCTTTATATATTGACGGCCGGGTGGAGGGATCGATCAACCTCTCCGGCAATCGCGTAACCATCGGCCGCAATGGCGTGGTGGCGGCGAACATCAGCGCGCGCGAAATTGTGGTGCTCGGCAAGGTGCGGGGCAACCTGACCGCGAGCGATCGGGTGGACATCCGCAGTGACGGATCGCTGACGGGCGACGTGGTGGCGGCGCGCATCTCGATTGAAGACGGCGCCTTCTTCAAAGGCGGCATCGACATCCGCAAGGCGGGCAAGACAGACGCCCGGCCGGAAGAAGCGCCGAAGAGTGTTTCGACGGCGCCTGAGGCAGTTGCGGCGCGAGCCTAAGTCGGCTCTCCGGTCACTGAGGTTTAAATGCAAAGGGCATCCTTGTTTTGAGGATGCCCTTTTGTTATGGAGATGTCCTGGGAAGACCTCTATGTAGAGACGCGGCTTGCCGCGTCTCCTCCGCGGCGAGTGCTGCCGCTGCCAGCGGAGACGTGGCAAGCCACGTCTCTACGGAGAATTTGTCGGCTTCCCCAGCCTATCGGCGCGGTGCGAAGGCGGTTCCTAGGGTTCTTTGCCGGTGGCCATCGTTTCGGCCACCCCGCTTTCGGCAACTCGTGGAAAGGCTGCTGGTCTTTTCCTGCGAAGGTCCGAGGGCAATTCCGATCGCAACAACCAGAGTCCTGCGGCGACGGCTGCGGCCCAGGTTAAGGTGCCGAGCGCGAGGGCCAGAAGATCGGCGCGGCGGCTGCCGTCGAGCGAGATTGTGCGCATGACTTCATAACTTAATCCACCGGAAACGACGCCGACAAGCGCGGACTTCCCCAATTCTTTCCAGTTCAATCCGGCAAACGTCACCATGCCGCGAACGTGCAGGAGCAGGGCGATGGCCAGTGCGTTGGCGGCGATGCCGATGTCGGACGCGATGGCCAGGCCGGTGACCGACAGCGTCCGAAAAAGCAGCGCGTACATGGGCAGAGAAGCGAGCGTAATCAAACTCGTGGCGATCATCGGAGTGAGGGTGTTGCCAGAGG
>WNFA01024838.1_pt1 | contig 11568 bp, 15 predicted proteins | sample 5400481 | NCBI WGS metagenome assembly WNFA01 (sample SAMN13153340, study PRJNA577476) | soil metagenome | isolation source: 120 cm saprolite under Douglas fir tree site 2 hole 1 replicate 2 | place: USA:California | collected 2015-04-18
ATTGAAACCGGGCGCAAGTACGGCGCACAAATCGCGCAGCAGCTGGTGGTGGATATCCAGGCGATGGGGCTGCCGGCGGTGCTGGCCGGCCCGGGATCAATGCCGCAGGTCGGTGATGGCGTGATCCGCGGTTACATCGTCTCGGCGCAGGGTGGGGGTGCGGTCAAGCGTTTCGTCATCGGTTTCGGCGCGGGAACCACCGAGATGGATACGGTGGTCGAAGGCTACGCGGTGACGCCGCAAGGCTGGCGCAAACTCGGCTCGGGGACGCTGACCTCCTCCGGAGGAAAAACGCCGGGGATGGTAGTACCGGCCGCCGTGGTGATCGCTACCGGCAATCCGATAGGCCTGATTGTCGTCGGCGGGATGAAAATTTATGGGGAGGCAAGCGGCAGGAACAAACTCGAGGGGAGAGCCAAGGCGACCGCCGACGAAATTGCGGAGCAGCTCAGAATCCGATTCCAGGATCGGGGCTGGATCCAGTGAACGAAAGAGATGGGACGAAAAACTCGGCGGCCCATCCCCTTTATCATTCCGATAGCCCATCTAAGGTCAGAGTTACCCCTAAAACTACAGAAGGATGTCCAACACAGTGACTATGGCCACAAACCGCGAAGCGTGGAATGATTCTATCGTCGCATTGCCAGTGATCCTGGCCGGTCTCATCTTGATAGGTCTAGTGTCCGGTTGTTCCAGCGCCAATTCCGCTCCGCCTGACGCGTCGCAGAGCGGCGGGGGCACCGCGCTTTCGGCTCAGGCCTCCGCGCCATCAAACCCAGCACCCGCTGCAAATTCCAGCCCCAGTGGATCTGCTCAAGCGAACGGCGCTTCGCCTTCGCCTGCCGCTGCTGCATCACCTGCTCAGGAACATCTCGTCGGCATCGGTTCAGAAACAGTTGTCACGATTCACGGAAAAATCGTTTCGGTAAATCGCTCGAAAAAGCTTGTCACGCTCGAAGGCCCGAACGGCAAGCAGGTCACGCTACAGGTGTACAACCCCTACAACCTCGCGGCGGCGAAGCCTGGCGAGCCTTTCGTTGCCAAGTTCTACGAAATCGTGACTATTCGAAAGCTGCTGGCTGGCGAGTCGCTACCCCCTGCCTCGCTTGCCGCAGGCATTATCAGCGCGACGCCGGGACAAATTCCTAGCGCCGTCGTTGGCACTCGGGTGCAACTGATTGTAACCGTCGACGCGATCGACAAAAACAAGAAGACAATCACGGTACAGGGTCCGGACGGCGCTGCGGAAACAGTCAGCGTCGCCAATCCGGCGAATCTCAAGTACGTGAAGGTGGGGGAGAAGATCGTAATCACGCTGTCGAAGGTGGTCGCAATCGCGCTCGAAACGGAGTTCGGGGGATGACGGTTCTTCCGGGACCGTAGGCTGGTCGCCGGGCAGCCACCGACTAGTTTGCGAGTTGCTGGCATCAGATGAGTAGCGTCGGCGCCGGCCTCGCTAGAGTTGGCGGAAAGGCAGTCGAGGAGCCCGACCTTTGAACGCTTGATGAGACTATTCCAGTATAAGGCCAATGCGCACGGCGAAGCGGATTCCTTCATTCAATGCGGTTGAAGGTCCAATTAGGACGAAAAGGATTTGACGCGAAATAGCGACGGGGTAAGCGAATGAATGTTGACGAAGGTTCGCCGCAAGGGAAAGTGTCTCTCGATCGTGCCTCCGATGGCACCTTGGTGGTTCGCGTCGCGGGTCCCTGGCATATTGGCAGAGATATTCCATCGGCGGCGCTTCTCACCCGGGAGCTGGACGCGCATCCAGGCGCGCCAAAGCAACTTTCATTCGATACGGCTGAACTAACCCACTGGGATAGCGGGCTGCTCGCGTTCCTCACGCAGACGAGCGAGACCTGCCGCGCACGCGGCATTGTCGAAGACCGCGCGGGCTTGCCCGCCGGCCTCAGACGACTGCTCGAACTTGCCGAGGCCGTTCCTGAAAAGAAGGGCGCGCGAAGCAGCGCTACCAAGGTCTCGTTCTTCGAAGGCGTCGGTAACGTGACCATCGGCTACGGACTTTCGATAAGTGAGTTCATGGCCTTTCTCGGGGAACTCTCGATCGCTTTCGCGAGATTTTTCCGCGGCAAGGCCCGCTACCGAACTGTCGACCTCCTTGAAGTTATTCAGGACTGCGGCGTCAATGCGGTTGGTATCGTGTCTCTGATTGCGTTTCTCGTCGGGGTCATCCTCGCCTTCATGGGAGCGGTACAGCTCTCGCAGTTTGGAGCTTCGATCTACGTCGCCGACTTAGTCGGCATCGGGATGGTCCGCGACATGGGCGCGATGATGACAGCCATAATCATGTCAGGCCGCACCGGCGCCGCATTCGCGGCCAAACTGGGCACTATGAAAGTGACGCAGGAGATTGACGCGCTCACCACGATGGGCATCTCGCCGCTGGAGTTTCTGGTGCTCCCGCGCACACTCGCACTAGTGCTGATGATGCCGCTGCTCTGTCTATTCGCGGACTTCGTCGGAATACTCGGCGGCATGTTCGTCGGCGTCGGTATGCTTGGCCTCTCGGTCGGCAGTTACATGCGGGAAACGATATCAACACTAACTTTGCTCAATCTGTTCGGCGGGCTTTTCAAGGGAACCTTTTACGGCGCGCTGATCGCTATCGCGGGATGCCTGCGCGGATTTCAGTGCGGCAACAGCTCCTCCGCGGTCGGCGATGCGGCAACGCAAGCGGTCGTGATGTCCATCGTAATGGTGGTCGCCGCCTGCGGATTGTTCGCGGTGGTCTTTAATTTCCTAGGAATCTGATCGGTGGGTGTCTCCATTGGCCAACGAAGCAGACACTAATGCCAAGCCGTCGAGCCGTGAACCGCACGTCATCGTGAGAAATCTGACGATGGCGTATGGCAGCTTCGTGCTGATGCGGGATCTGAATTTCGTCGTCCGTCGCGGCGATATCTTTATCGTCATGGGGGGCAGCGGATGCGGCAAGAGCACCGTTATGCGCCACTTGATCGGGCTTAAGGAACCGGCGGCGGGGGAAATATTCTACGGTAACGTCAACTTTACGAAAGCGGGAACGGAAGAGCGTGAAAAGCTGCTCCGGCGCTTTGGAATCCTATATCAGAGTGGCGCACTATGGAGTTCGATGACGCTGGCCGAGAACGTCGGCCTCCCGCTCGGCGAGTTCACCGATATGACGGCCATTCAGATCCGCGAGCTTGCAGCGCTCAAGCTGGCACTGGTCGGGCTGAAGGGTTTTGAAGATTTCTATCCGAACGAGATAAGCGGCGGCATGCAGAAGCGCGCCGGCATCGCGCGCGCGATGGCCTTGGACCCGGACATCCTCTTTTTCGACGAGCCGTCGGCGGGGTTGGATCCTATCAGCTCAAGGCTGCTGGACAATCTGATCATGGAACTGCGCAACAGCCTCGGCGCCACGATCGTGGTCGTAACCCATGAACTCGCGAGCATTTTCACGATCGCAAATAACAGCGTCTTTCTGGATGCCGAATCGCGAACCCAGATCGCGACCGGCGATCCCAAGGAATTGCTGGCGAATTCGAAGGATCCGCGGGTGCGGACGTTTCTCACTCGCGGAGCAGAAGGAGGCGACTCAGTTAATAATCATGGCTAAGCGTGTCAGTCCAACAGCCATCGGCGTATTCGTAGTCGCCAGCTTCACACTGGTGATTGCCGCTCTCATCGTGGTTGGTGCGGGGAACGTGTTCCGCAAACCGCTGCGGTTCATCTGCGTCTTTCAGGGAGACCTCAACGGGTTGAAGGTGGGCGCGCCGGTCAAGTTCAAGGGTGTGCAAATCGGGTCAGTTTCGGAAATCCGGCTGCGGCTGTCTCCTTCAGAGGGGCGGCTTCGTCAGCAGTTCGCGGATGTAGGGCTGCCAGTTATCATTGACCTCGATGAGTCTCTACTGATCGCGAAGGGAGGAACCGGGCATGCGGTTACACAGCCGGGTTCCGAAGACATTATTCGCCGCGGCTTGCGCGCACAGCTTAAAACAGAAAGCTTCCTGACCGGGCTCCTGTATGTCGATTTCGCTCTTCACCCCGATGCGCCTCTCAATCTCGCGGTGGAACCAGACAGCAGTCCGTACAGGGAGATCCCTACCATCCCGACCAAGCTCGAAGCGGTCCAGGAAGAGCTCGCCAACGCATTAGCACAATTCCAGGAGATCAATTTTCAGGCTCTGGCCGTATCGATTACCAACGCCGCCGACTCGATTAAGAATCTCACCAGTTCACCGCAACTTAAGGCCACGTTGGCCTCGCTGAAGGACACGACCGCGAATCTCAACAAGGCCGTCACCTCGGTGCGCGCGGCAGTCGATCATGCTAACGAGAAGCTTGATCCGCTCGTAGCGAACCTGCAGAAGAATTCCGACGAGGTTACCTTGACCTTGAAGGAAACGCGCGCCGCATTGGTCGACCTGCAATCGACGCTCGATTCCGACTCTCCGCTGGCGGTCCGCTTGAATGGCGCGCTCGAGCAGTTGACCTACACGACGCGCTCCATCGGAGAGCTGACCGATTATCTGCAGCAAAATCCGTCTTCGCTGGTGCGCGGCAAGTACGTGCCGGAAAAAGAGCGCTAAAGCCAATGAATTTCCCGGGCAAGTTGATCGTGTTCGCGATGTGCATCGCCGCGTCGGGATGCTCGCCGCTTGCGCCGCGACCGAATTACTCGAAGTTTTTTATCCTCACGCCGCTCGCTGACGCTGCGGGTGCGCCCCGGCAGCTCGCGATCGGAATTGGGCCCATCGACTTTCCCGACTATCTTCGCCGCTCGCAGGTCGTGACGCGTTCGGCCCCCAATCAAATCGACCTCTCCATGGTAGATCGCTGGGGCGAGCCGCTGGATAAAAATTTTCAACGCGTACTGTCCGAGAACCTGGCGCAATTGTTGAACACCTATCGAATCGAGCAATATCCCTGGGACCGCAAGACGCAGGTCGACTATCAGATCGCGATCAACGTTCAGAATTTTGAAACCACCCCCGATGGTCAGTCGCAGCTGAATGCGCGATGGATTATCAAGGACGGTAGCAAGGGCAAGGACTTGTACGCATCCGAAACTATGACAAACACTCGTGTCGGGACGGGCGACACTGGCGCATCCGCCGCGCTGAGCCACGATCTGGCTACTCTTAGCAGGGAAATCGCATCTCGGGTGACGGAACTCAGTCAGCATCGCATGGGATACATCGGCGGGACTGAAGATTCGCGCAGCCGATCCTCAGCGGTTGCCGCGGTTCAACCGTAGACGCCAGAGTTGTATGTTTGTATACCGCATTTCTGCTTTTCTCAGTATATATTAGGGATATAATTGTAGCGCTGTGCTGACGCTCTCCCGAGGTGTCTCTTCATATGGAATCAGGCTCAGCAAATGGGCGATACAGTTGAGGCGTGCGCGGCGTTTGTCATCAGCGGGCACGACGTACCAAGGCGCGACTTCAGTATCAGTTGCGGCGATCATCGCGTCCCGTGCGCGAGAGTAGTCGTACCAGCGCCGATGTGACTCGAGGTCCATAGGGCTCAGCTTCCAGATTTTGCGCCCGTCGTTGATCCGCGAAATGAAACGGCGAGTTTGCTCCTGCTGGCCAACCTCGAACCAGTATTTGATCAAGGTGATTCCCGAGCGAACCATCGCATGCTCTATTTCAGGGCACATTTGCAAAAAGTACCGCGCCTCCTCCTCGCCGCAAAAACCCATTACGCGCTCAACCAGCGCGCGGTTGTACCAACTTCTGTCGAAGATAACCACCTCACCGCCGGCTGGAAGGTGCTCGATGTAGCGCTGCGCATACATCTGTGACTTCTCGCGCTCGGTTGGCGCCGGGAGCGCCACCACCCTGAACACGCGCGGGCTGACCCGCTCGGTGAGCCTCTTAATCACGCCGCCCTTTCCAGCGGCGTCGCGCCCCTCAAAGATGATGACTATTTTGAGATTTTTCTGCTTAACCCACTCCTGAAGCTTCACAAGCTCGACATGAAGCTTCTCGAGTGCTTTTTCGAATTCCTTCCGGCCGAGCTTGGCCACCTCTTTGCCGCGTCCGACAGGTTCCCGGGTGGCAGTGGATTTCCGGGCTTTAGACATGAGCGACTATGCTCGTAGCGAAAGATTGATCTTGACGCAGTAGCACTTTCTTAGGGCAAAAGAGGCCATCCGACTTAAGCCTGACACCCGTCCCCGCGCCTACTGGAATTATAGGCGATGACGATACGCCAGTCCTATGTCGCATCTCTTCGTCATACATTCAATCGAAAACCCAGTTCGGCTTCGTTACGCGTGCCATTTAAGATTCGATGGTTGGGACATTTCGGCTTTCAACCTCAACAACGTCGACGCCGGGGTCGAGTTCTATATCAAGATGCTGGGCTTTCGCCCGGTAGAAACTTGACCTATTATAAGCAAAGTTCCGGGGCTAGGAGACAAGATGAAAAACTCTCCGGATCCGCGAATTGTCTTCAGAAACTACGGTGGTAACCATCACATCACGCCCTGGTTTTGGCTCGCCATGTCTGGCGAGCAGGTGCCGGATGACGTCATGATCACCCAGTTCAGTTAACAGGTCGGCAGCCTCGAAGAGGTAGTCAAAGCGACTGATTTCGTGATCGCGAAATAGGCATCGAGCGGGGCGGAATGGACATGCCGGGCAGCAGCTGGCATGTCTACATTCACGACCCGGACGGTCACGCTATCGAGCTTTATTACGGGATAGAGCAGATTGGCTGGATCTGCGTCGCCAAGCCAGAGGCTATGTACTATCGTGGCCGTCATGAGCAGCCTTCGTTGCCGCAGATGAATGAGTGAGGACGAGGTCAGGGAGGCGCTCCGGAAAGGGATCGATATCACTTCTGGCTTTCACGTCTACGAACCGCTACCCGCAAAGTACAATGTGGCTGGGGTGATGCTGGGTCAGCCGTTCAAGATCACGAAAATCGGACCGGTGGGGCTGTTCGTCAAGGACCTTTCGCGGCTCGGAGGCCTTTTTCACTGAGAGGCGGGATTCATCAAGACCGGGGAGGTAGCGTACAAAGGCCACCGCGGAATTTACCTGCGCAACGGCACCGAGCATCATAGCTTGGGCCTCTTCCCCAAACGGCCACGCACGGAGCTCGGGCTAGGCCCGCATACCTCGGTGATGAGGTTTGGCGTCGAGGTCGGCAGTTACGATCAGCTGAGAGGGGGCGTGCGTTTTCTGAAAAGAGAATCGTGTCCAGTCCACCGATAAGATCCCGCCAGACCTCTACCCCGGAATCGACTACGCGGCCCACGCGCTGGATCCCGAAGGCCATTGCATCCAGCTCTACTACTTCATGGAGCAGATCGGATGGGACGGGAAACCGCGGCCCAAGGAAATACGTCGTAAGGTTAGTGCCGAATGGCCTGAGGTGTTGGAGCCTTTGTCGGACATCTGCGCCGACCAAACTTTCAAAGGACCCTCTCGGATAAGGCGCGACATAATTTTGAGCGGCAGCATAGCGGACTCCACGATCTGGCTGATTGATAGCTGGCACCAGCCACGCGGGACACGTGCGCGTTTGACAAACTCTTTAGGACCGGCGCATGATCACAATCTCTCGCGTCGCCTCCCTACAAATCGCAGGGCACCTCTAAAGAAGACGGCGTTCTTGGATCGCGGCGATTTCGCTCCATCGAACTGCTAACGCAGCCCGGGGTCGGAGCCGCCTATGGCGACTCAGCCAACTGCTCGAGGGAGGCAAGGCTGTGGCGACTTATCAAGTTATCTCCGCGTCTTCCCATTTCAGTGAGCCGCCTGCGAAATCCCGCTGTCCTGCACGAAGGCCGGAATGCGCTGGGATTGGGAAAGCTTTCCCGAATACCTCGAACAGCCTCGAGCGTGGCAAGCTCGGCGTGAATGCCGCGTCACCCATTCACTATTCTCCGCTGCACGCGTACGCGATGGACAATGATGCAACTCGTGATCCGAAGTACAAAGCCACGGGTTTAACATTCGAGCAATTCCTGCTCGCGCCTGCGGCACTTAGACCGAATGACTTGCACACGTTATGGAAGCTGCCGCCGAGCAAATGCTGATCCGCCATGCGCAAAGATAGATCGTTTCGCGGCTTTTTGATTGTCGTCCTGTTGGCCGGCCTGTTTGGCTGGGGCGCGACTGTGATGGCCGGCGTTTTAACCGGAAACAAAATTTGTGACGCGAAGGCCGACTACTTTCTGGGCGTGGAGGACTACCCGGAGACCGCGAAATTGCACCGTCTGCTCATAGCAGCTCACCCTAACGACGCACTCGCGCATTACCATCTCGGTTTCGCCTACGGAATGCTCGGCAGACACACTGACGAGCTTGCGGAATATCACCAGTCGGCGAGCCTCGGTCTAAAGCAGTGGGACCTTTTTCTTAATCTTGGGCTGGTCTATCTGGAAGACGGCAACTCAGACGCCGCAATCGACGCACTCACGACTGCCGTGGCGCTCGGACCGGACCATCCGGAGGGGCATTTTAACCTCGGGCTTGCCTATGAACGGCACGGCATGCTGACGGAGGCCAGGCAGGAAATGTTGATCTCGTTGCGGCTCGACCCCAATCAGCCTGAGGCCCGCAACATGCTGGGTGTGATCTACGCCGAGGATGGGAATTACGTACTCGCTCGTCAAGTATGGTCCGGCCTTGCCGGGATTGGGTTTGAGGCGGCTCGCACCAACCTGGCGATTCTCGATCATGCGGATGGCTCCGCAGGTGTTGGGCTATCGCGCGGCGCTTCGATCGTTCGTTCGACGTTGCCGGTCAAACATCACTAGTTCGGTATCGCGGACCTGCTTCATGGTCCGCGCAAAAGGAGGTGGGTATGAGAATCACGATCCAGACGCCGGGTACTGATGGCACCGAGTTGGAGACCGACCGAGAACTTCACAGAGCCTTTAACGTCCTGCACAACGCTCTCATTCAAACGCGCGGTGGGGGCAGATTTGCGGACAGTTCAACGGCAATCATACTCGCGCGTGAAAGCGACGCGCCAGGGGCGCTCGCCGCGCTAAAGCAGGCCGGAATACGAGCATTAGCGTCCTAGTCGGCGACTGCAGCCGCGTGACGGGTCAGGTGACACTTGGGGCGACACCCCCAAACGCCGCCGCATCGAAGATCGCGATGCGCTAGTCTTGGCGCATCAACGGGCTACGAGTGGGAGGCAGGGCGCGTCTGAGTGACGGCGACTTAACGCGACGTTCGTACCTCGTAGTTTTGGCTGCGTCTAAATGCAGTGCGAATTAATCGGCTGGCTTTTTCGTCCAATTAGTTGAAACAACGTTCAGTAGTGCAGAATAAAAGAAGGATCACGTGATACGGACTCAGCCCAAACCCGATATGGGACCTCGCGTGCTCACGGTGCGCGAGTTGGCGGGTTACTTGCGGGTGCATCAGAGCACAGTCTATCGCCTGCTCAGGGAACAGAAGCTGCCCGCGTTTCGGGTTGGCGCCGACTGGCGTTTCAACCGCGAAGCGATCGAGCGGTGGATGATCCACGAACAGAAACGAAGCTGATTTGCGTGCCGCGTGATCGAACCGTCATCATCGCGTGACCACTGCCCGCGAATGAGCCGATCGGTCCACTGGAACCGTTCCGCCAAATCATCGGCGGGTCGCGGCGTCCGCCGGCCCCAAAAGACGAGACCGCGCCCGTGAGCTCATCGAATCACCGCACACGGGAACTTCAGACGGATCGACTGACGCACCAGGCGTCCCCCGTCGGATGGCGATGGATGGTATTACCGAAGGGGATCGCTAATGTGGCAAGGTCGCCGTACTTGGAAGGTGAAGGTGGTTCATCGCGCCGATCTTGTCTCAGATACCCATGGTTTGGTTCGGCCCGAGGCACTCGATGCGCTCCGGGGCTCGGACCTCATTATTATTCATTGTGGCGACATTGGCCACCCAGCCGTTCTGGAAGCGCTCCGAGCCCTTTCACCGGTCCGCGCGACCCGCGGCAACAACGACAAGGGCGCTTGGGCCTCCAGCCTTCCGACATACGACGTCGTCGCGGTCGGTAGCCACGCGATCTACGCTATTCACAACCTCGCGGAGCTCGACCTCGATCCGGCCGACGCGGGCTTCATCGCGTTAGTCTCCGGCCATTGCCTTGCGCTCCGGTCTATGCGAGGCGAAGATTGTCGAACTCGCATTATCTCACCAGAGCCGTAATCGGGGACCTTCCGACTGATCAACTGCGATTTCGTTCATGTCGAAGTTCCCTCGTCGTCGGCCAGCGGCGCTTGACGATCAAAGCGAGCGAGTGGCTTAAACGCTCCGGCGGGCTAGCAGGCCTCCGATAGCAAGGCCGCGCGGTCACCCCCCGCCGTTATTTGCCTAACTGCTGCAGCCGCGGGTTTGGGTGCTGCGCTTCTGATTCGTGAATGCGCGACCCTAGCTGCGACTGCGCTTTTGTCTCTAGCGGGTGAGTAGCCCGCCTGTGCTATGTGGGTGAGGGCGGCTTCGCCACTGGCGCACGGGTCTACATCGAGATGCCGCAGACTTCATGCGGGCACCGCTACGTCCGGTTCTACACGAGATATCGAGAGTAGTGTGTGACTGCCCATTATTCATTCTAGACAGCGCGGTTATGCACTCTGTCTGATGCCGGAGACCTGGGAAGCAATACGCGTGCTCATGCATCCCAGCACGCAGCTTGCGCCTCGGCATACCGATCGAGCTCTCAAGCCGGGCAGAGGCGCCAATCGCTGGCGCCAGGAAATATAGCCTCAGCGAAGCCGGCCGGCGACTTCTCCGGACCTCTTCATGTTTCACGGAAACGGGACAGTGGAGTTACAACCGAAGCGGCCCGAATGGGCTGGCGCGTCCTACTAGCGCAGCGAACGCAGCCAATCAACCCGGCGGTAGAGCAGAGCCGTGTGACACCGGGGAATCGAGGGTATGGGCAGCTACGCGGAGTTTAAGGAGCACCAGAGGAGCAGCTCACAGCGAAGGCGCTGCACACGGATGCAATATTGGACGACCATCCAAGTAAATGGGAACCGCATTAACCCACGGTCTTCTTCGGAATTGTCAACTTTCGCGGCGCAGTTCGTGAGCAGGTTTAGACTAGCGCTGCTTCTATGCTACATAGCTTGTTTATGCGAACACTCGGACAGTTCATCGTTGAGCGGCGCAAGGAGCTGGGGCTGGCGGGACGCGAGGTGGTTGCGGAAGTTCGCAACTCCGATGGCAAGCCGATCTCGATTCCGTTTCTGGTTGACTTGGAGCACGACCGGCGCAAGCCTTCAGATGAGGTTCTGGAACAGCTCGCTAAGGTTCTCAAGGTCGATTCCGACATGCTCTATTTTCTGGCGGGAAGATTCCCAGCCGATCTCACTGCGCAGAGCATCAACAGTGCGGACGAACTTGCCGCCGCCTGGAAAGCCTTCCGGCGTGAGGTAAAGCGCAGGAAGAAGCCGTGAAGATGATCCCGGACAAGACCGGACGCTTCAGCCTGCGCCCCTACTGGGAGGTCGGCGAGCTGGAGCAAATGTGCGAGGAGACCATCACCGGCCTGCTCCGCCGGCGCTACGGCTTCGATCGCGTTCCGGTCCCGACCGAGGCCATAACAGTG
>WNFA01004748.1_pt1 | contig 11566 bp, 11 predicted proteins | sample 5400481 | NCBI WGS metagenome assembly WNFA01 (sample SAMN13153340, study PRJNA577476) | soil metagenome | isolation source: 120 cm saprolite under Douglas fir tree site 2 hole 1 replicate 2 | place: USA:California | collected 2015-04-18
AGCGGCTCGACGAGTATCTCGACCTTCGTCAGCACGTACGCCCAGGGCACCACCAACACTGCGCACTACCAGCAACAGGTGGTGGCAACGGTCGCGATCCCGTAAATAGAGAGAGCCATAAGGGGTATGGAAATGAAGAAGCTGGTTCCAGCGGGGGCGTTGGCGGCCGGGCTGGTGGTCGCTTTGTCATGGACCGTTGTTGCAGCTCAGGCCGCACTGACACAGATCAGCTCCGACCCGTTCACAAACTCGACGAGCTTCCACCGGACCCAGGTCGAGCCCGACACCTTCTCGTTCGGGTCGACCATAGTGTCGACTTTCCAGGTCGGCCGGTTTCACAGCGGCGGTGCGTCCGACATCGGCTTTTCAACTTCGACCAACAACGGGGCGCATTTCACACACGGCGTTCTTCCAGGCCTGACTTTCCAGATCGACCCCACAAGTCCCTATGAGCGAGTGAGCGACCCATCGGTGGCCTTCGACGCCAAGCACAACGTCTGGCTCATCTCCTCGATACCGCTGTTGCCCAGCCGGGTCGCAACTTCGGCCAGGGCGACCTCGAGCAGATGATCACGTCCACCGACGGCGGTCTGACCTGGAGCGCGCCGCTTGCGACCCCCGACACGGCGCACGGCCTGGGCGGCCAGCCGGTCGTCCAGCCCAACGGCACGGTGGTCGTTCCCTTCGAAAGCCTCCAGAACACGATCGCCGCCTTCGCGTCGGAAGACGGCGGCGCGAGCTGGGACGCGTCGGTGAAAGTCGCGCACATACACGACCATTCCGTCGCTGGAAGCCTGCGCAGCTCACCGCTGCCGTCAGCTGAGATCGATGGAGCGGGTACGGTCTACGTCGCCTGGCAGGACTGCCGTTTTCAGGGCGGCTGCAAAGCCAACGACATCGTCTTCAGCACGTCGACCGACGGTAAATCGTGGACTGCGGCCGCAAGGGCGACATTTGACGCGCCGCAGGTCGATCACTTCATCCCCGGCATCGCGGTCGACAAGGCGACGTCGGGCGCAGGAGCTCACATCGCCCTGAGCTTCAGCTTCTACGAGAACTCCGACTGCACGGTGTCGACCTGCCAGCTGCACGAAGGGTTCGTCTCGTCGACCGACGGCGGCGCGACCTGGACCAGCACCACCGACCTCGCGGGTCCAATGCTGGTGACCTGGCTCCCACTCACCTCGCAGGGATTCATGGTCGGTGACTACCAGTCGACATCGTTCGACAGTCGCGGCGCGGCGCACCCGGTGTTCGCCGTCGCAACAGCTCCGAACGGATCGCTCTTGAACGAGGCGATGTTCACGACGACAAGCGGGCTGTCCGTGGGCGGTGGATCCAACCCGAAGCAGGTCGCCGGCGACGGGACTTCGTCCAGCGGCTCGACGAGCACGGCGACAACGGCTCGATAACGAATAGAGGGGTCCGGGGCGACCGGGCCCCTCTACCATTTACCGTCTCACCCACCAGCAAGGAGAAGACTCATCGCCCGCACGCCTCTGCTCAGGAAGTTCCAGGCCCTCTTCGAAGATTTCGAAGAGGCTGACCGGTCGGGACGCACAGTCGAGGCCGTGCAGGAAGAAAGACGGCAGATGCGCCTGACCCGTCGCGACTTCCTGAAGGCCACCGGAGCCACAGTTGGCGCCGCTGCTCTGGGCGGCCCTCTGTCGGCGCTGGCGGCGGCTGCCCAGGGCGCGACGCCATCGCGCATCGCGATCATCGGCGGCGGCATCGCGGGCCTCAACGCCGCCCTGACCTTGCAGGATGCAGGGATCGCCTCCACTGTCTACGAGGCCTCACCCCGCGTCGGCGGGCGCATGCACTCGGACACCACCTCATGGCTGAGCGGCCAGACCAGCGAGCACTGCGGCGAGCTGATCGACAGCAAGCACAAGACCATCCAGAGCCTGGCGCAGCGCTTCAACATCCCCAGGGTCGACCTGCTGTCGGCCGAGCCGGTCGGCTCTACCGAGACCGACTTTTTCTCCGGTGGCTACTACACCACCGCTCAGGAGAACGCCGACTTCAATCCCGTTTGGACCGCAGTCAAGAAGGATCTGAACTCGGCGCCGTTCCCCACCCTCTACAACATGTTCACTCCGGCAGGCCAGGCCCTCGACAACATGAGCCTTTACAAGTGGATCGAGACGCGGGTGCTCGGCGGGCACGGCTCGAGGATGGGCGCGCTGCTCGACGTCGCCTACAACATCGAGTACGGCAACGTGACAACGGAGCAAAGCTCACTGAACCTGGTCTATTTGCTCGGTTTCCAGCCGGTGCCCGGCAACTTCCGGATCTTCGGCGCGTCAGACGAGCGGTACCACCTAGAGGGTGGCAACGAGCGCCTGCCCCAGGCGATCGCGTCGGTCCTGGCGTCCGGCACCGTGCAGCTCAACACCGCCCTCACTGCGATCGCAATGAATGGGGACGGCACTTTCACGCTCACCCTGAAGGGACCCAAGGGGAGGTTCACGAGGATCGTCGACAGGGTCGTGATGTCGATCCCGTTCTCGGTCCTGCGCGGCCTCGACTACAGCCAGGCCGGGTTCGACACCTTGAAGCAGACCGCCATCACGCAACTTGGTTACGGCAAGAACTGCAAGCTGCAGCTCCAGTTCAACAACCGCTACTGGAATCAGAGCGGGCCATGGGGCGTCGGCAACGGAGCGACCTACTCTGACACCGGCTACCAGAACACGTGGGACGTGACACGGGCGCAGGACGGCACGACTGGGATCCTGGTCGACTACACCGGCGGCGGGGTGCCGCTGGCGTCGTTCACTGGCAATGCCGCCGACCCCAAGGTCGTCGCCGGATTCGCGAAGACGTTCCTAGCCCAGATCGAGCCGGTATTCCCGGGCATCACCAAGCAGTGGAACGGCAAGGCGACCCTCGACGTGCCCCTGAACAACCCATTCCTGCTCGGCTCCTACTCGTACTGGAAGGTCGGCCAGTACACGTCTTTCAGCGGCTACGAGGGGCTTCGCCAGCCTGACATCCACACGGGCAAGTGCCACTTCGCCGGCGAACACTGCTCCACCAACTTTCAGGGCTTCATGGAAGGAGGCGCTGAAGAAGGCGCCCGGGCGGCGAAGGAGATCCTCGACGACTTCAAGAACGGCATCTTCCCCTGAGGCTGTTCACCTCCCCGCCATGCGGGGAGGTCGCCTGGCTCGCGCAGCGAGCCCGGCGGGTGGGGAGTAGCATCGCGCTGAGGGCGTCAGATCGTCACAGGGGAGGGCACCGCCATGCCGACCTACATCTCGTTGATGCGTTTCACCGAGCAGGGGATCAAGGCCATCAAGGACCACCCCAAGCGCCGAGCCGCGGCGGCCAAGACCATCGCGGGCCTGGGCGGCAAGCTGCTCCACACGCACTTGACCATGGGCCGCTACGACATCGTCGCCATCATCGAGGCGCCCGATGACGAGACCGCGGCGAAGTTCGCGCTCATCACCGGGAGCGCCGGCAACGTCTCCACCGAAACGCTGCGCGCTTTCTCGGAGGCCGAGTACGACCGCCTGATCAAGTCCCTGCCGGCGTCTGGGCGGGCGGGATCCTGAGGGACAGGGCCAGCCAGCCCATCACCAGCGCCGCGAGGATCCCAGGCACGAAGGCCAGGACGGCCCGGCCGGTCGCGTCCCACAAGGCGCCCGATACGAGAGGCACCAGGAACGCGATCGCGTACTGAAATGTGAACACGCCCGCGCTCATCCGGTGCACGTCGCCGGGTGCCGCGAGGCGCGGCGGCATCGTGAGCACGACGATGAACGCGAGCGCGGCGGCAAAGCCGAGGACCAGCGCCCAGAGCAGCACGCCGGCTCCCGGCGTGACCACGATGCCGATCTGAGCGACCACCATCAGCGCCGACGAGCCGATGAACCCGACGCGGCCGGTCAGCAGCCGGTCCCAGACTGCCACCACGGGCGCCGTCAGCAGCTGCGCGCCGTTGAAGATCGCGAGTGTGGGGGAGATGAGCTGGTGGCGGCCGGTCTGGTCGAGGAAGTCGGGGATGTAGGCGTTGGTGGCGAAGTAGACCGCCGACGCCATCCCCATCACGATCCCGATCCGAACCGTCTGGCCCTCGCGCCACGAGGGCCACCATCGCGTGGGCACTGAGGGCTTAGGCCCGCGCTTGGGCGCCGCGATCGCGATCGCAACGGCCGTGAGCGCGACCGGCACCGACCACATCGCCATCGCCCAGCGCCAGTCGCCGTGGGCGAGGGGAAGGACGCCGAACGGCGTCGTGAGCGCGGTCGGGAGCGTCTCGCCGATGAGGATGCCGTTGCTGTAGACGGCGGTGGCGACCGCGATGCGCCGGGGGAACCAATCGCGGACGATCGATGGAAAGGCAGGCTGGCTGACCGCGACCCCGAGTCCCATCAGGAAAGTTGAGGTGAACAGCACGGGTGTGCTGGGCCCGAATCCGCGGACGGCGCCGAACACGGCCACCAGACCGAGCCCGGCCACGAGCGCGCCCCGCACGCCGAGCCTGGCGATGAGCAGCGATCCAGGCACCGCCGCGGTTGCAAAAAGGAGCACCGGCAGCGACACCAGCGCGCCGACGGACTTCTCGTCGAGGTGAAGCTCGCGGTGGATGAGCGGTATCAGCGGCGGCACCGCGAGCAGCGTCAGGCGGAGGTCGATCCCGGCCAGCCAGAGCAGGAGCAGCCGCACCCAGTCCTTGCGGGTGAGCCTCACCTCAAGCGCATCGCTTTCATCAAGCCGTGATAATGGTCGACGTGCCGGGACTGCTGATCGTCGCCTCGAGCGGGTCGACCGACCCCACGCGCGCCAGCATCCCATTCCACATCGCGGCCAACGGCGCCACGCCCGCCGGCGTCAATGTGGCTGTCGCCTTTGCCGGTGACGCCGCCGAGCTCCTCAAGCCCGACATCATCGCCAACGTCTACGGCCAGGGCCTGCCGCCGCTGCGGGACCTGCTGGACAAGTGTCTGGAGCAGAACGTCCCCTTCTACGTTTGAAAAGGCTGTGCTGAGGCCCGTGGGGTCTTGGAGTCGATGATGCCCCCCAACGCCAAGTTCATCATGCCGCCGGATCTGGTGCGGCTCACGATGGAAGCGGACAAGGTCCTCAGCTTCTAACTCGCCTCCCCGCCACCACTGGGGTCCCCGCGCCGCAGGCGCGGGCGTGGCCGAAGGGCCGGTGGGGAGATTCAGCTTCTAGTCGCGCCGATGGCGGCGAGCGCGCTGGGGTTCTCGAGCGAAGACAGGTCGCCCGGGTCCTTGCCCGTGTAGACCGAGCGGACAACGCGGCGCAGAATCTTCGCGTTGCGGGTGCGCGGCAGGTCGGTCACGAAGTGCACAGCTTTCGGACGCAGCGGCTTGCCCAGCGCCGCCGCCACCAGGTCCTGCAGCTCGAGCGCGAGCTCAGCGGTCCCCGCGTGCCCCGGGCGCAGGATGACGAAGCAGACGAGCGCCTCACCCTTGAGCTCGTCCGGAACGCCGATGGCGGCCGCCTCCTGCACCGCCGCATGCCCGACCAGCACCGACTCGACCTCCGCGGGCCCCAGGCGCTTGCCGGCGACCTTGCTCGTGTCGTCTGAGCGGCCGAGCACGTACCACAGGCCGTCCTCCGGGTCGACGTAGGCCCAGTCGCCGTGTACCCACACGCCCGGGAACCGGGACCAGTACGTCTCGAGGTAGCGCTCGCGGTCGCCCCAGAATCCTCTCGTCATTCCCGGCCAGGGGTTGCGGATGACGAGCTCGCCGACCTCGCCTCGCACCGAATTGCCCTCCGCGTCGACCACGTCCGCGGCCATGCCCGGGAGCGGGCCTGCGAACGAAGTCGGGCGCAGGTGCGTGATTACGTTGCCGCACAAAATCCCGCCTGCGATCTCCGTCCCGCCGGTGTAGTTGATGATCGGGATGCGGCCGCCGCCGATGTGTTTGAAGAACCAGTTGAACGGCTCGGGGTTCCAGGGTTCGCCGGTGCCGCCGAGGATGCGCAGGCTCGAGAGGTCGTGGCGCGCCGGCAGCTCGTCACCGTGGGTCATCAGCCCGCGCACGAGGGTGGGGGAGACGCCGAGCACCGTGACCTTGTGGTCGGCGACCATTCGCCACAAGCGATCCGGCGCGGGATGATCCGGGGTGCCCTCGTACAGGACCATCGTCGCGCCCAGCGCGAGCGACCCCACGATGAGCCAGGGGCCCATCATCCAGCCGATGTCGGTGTACCAGAAGATCGTGTCGTCCGCGCCGACGTCGAACCCGTGCGCCATGTCCTGCGCAGCCTTGACCGGAAAGCCGCCGTGCACGTGCAGCGTCCCCTTCGGGCGTCCGGTGGTGCCGGACGTGTAGATGATCATCAGCGGGTCCTCGGGGTCGAGCTCGTGGGTGGGCGCGTGGTCGGCCTCGTCCTCCAGCAGCACCTCCCACACCTGGTCGCGGCCGTGCGTCCACGGGATCTCGCGCACCACGCGCCGGTGCACGATCACCTTCGTCACCGTCGGGCAGGTGAGCAGGGCGCGATCGGCGGTCTCCTTCATCGGCACGACCTGCCCGCGGCGGTAGAAACCGTCCGCGCAGATGAGCACCTTGGCCAAACCGTCCTGCAGCCGGGCCGCGATCGCCTCCGGGCCGTAGCCCGAGAAGATCGGGATGATCACCGCGCCCACCTTGGCCGTGGCCAGTACCGAGATCGCGACCTCGGGGCACATGGGCATGAAGATCCCGACCCGATCGCCGGGCCGCACTCCGAGGCGCCTCAGCGCGCCCGCGAGACGGCAGACCTCTCGGTCGAGCTCGCCATAGGTGAGGCGGCGCACCTCGCCCGGCTCGCCCTCCCAGATCAGCGCGACCTTGTCGTGGAACTCGCGATCGCGGTGGCGGTCGAGGCAGCTCTGGACGATGTTCATGCGCCCGCCGATCCACCACTTTGCCCAGGGCGTGCCCTCGGAGAGGTCGACCACCTTGTCGTAGTGCCGGTAGAACGCGATGTCGATGTCCTTGATCGCGGCGTCCCAGAACCACTCGATGTCGTCGTCCGCGCGTCTTAACAGCTCGGGAAACGTCTCGATCCCGTGCTGGTCCATGAACCGCTTCAGCCGGCTCTTTGCGATCACGTCTGGGCTCGGTTCCCAGATCACGTCCCCGATCACGACCGGCTGCATGGTCATTGGATTCTAGATGGCAGCGTCCGTACACTCCGGCGTGATGAAGCACTTGCCGCCCGACTTTGCGGAGAACCTCGCACAGGTCCTCGAGCCGGCCCATCGTAGCGAGGCCGCGGGCATCATCAAAGCCGCGAGCGCACTCGACGACCAAGGCCTTCGCACATTCCTGGAGCTGTTCGCACAGCGGGTGCGCGAATCCGGGGCGCCGATCACGCATGCGGAGCTGAAGGAATTCCTGTTGGCCTCGAAGAGGCCGCATCGCAGACCCGGGCTCTGATCGCCTGGGCTTCGATGTAGAGCTCCCAGTAGTTCGACCACGCCGTGCGGGCGACTGCGAGGGCGACCTGCGGTTTGTATCGCTCCTGAGCCGCGCGCACTGCGTGCTGCTGCGCGTAACACCAGCGGTCCCATGCGCGCTCGACCATGCACTCGATCAGCTCCAACCATGCGTCGTCCGGGCCACCGCCGGGCGGAGGAGGAAGCGTGAGGAGCTTCCATACGCCCCCGTCGCGGACCACAGTGATCACCGGCTGTCCTCCGGGTCGCCCTGCGTGCCGATTCGGCCTCGGGTGCTTTGGGTTGGCCGCCATCAACCGCTGCTGCACCGCAAAGACGAGATCGTGCGCGGCATGCAACGTGGCCGGCGCCGGCGGGGGGTCGGTACGGCCGAGACGAGCCTGCAGCGAGCAAATCGCATCGCGCAATTGCCGGGGAACTTCTATGTGATCGTCGAGACGGAGCCTCTCCACGTCGTCGAGCAGACCGTCAGACTCCGTCATCAGCGACCGGCGCCGCACTTCGACGGCGTGGTCATCGGTACGTGCGATCGTCGCGGATGCCATTTGTCAGCACGATATTCGGCTCGCCGACTTTGTCAAGTATAGGTTTACAAGCAGGCAACCAGTCGCAGGGCGTGTCTCGTTAACAGGCACAGTTGGTGTCGCCCGCCCGCAGTAATAAGGTGGGTGGCGAGGTGCGTCGATGAAGAGATGGTTGATCGCGGCGGCTGCGCTGTTAGCTGGAGGCGGAGTGAGCGCCGCTTTGCTCGTGGTCGGCGACCCGGCACGCAGCGCCGTCGACGTTTATGCCGCTGCGCATGACCTGCCGGCGGGCGCGGCGTTGACGACCGATGCGATTCAACTGAAGCGGGTGAGCGTGGTGGGTGGCGCGAGCTTCTTGTTCGCGCGCGGAGACGAGTCACGTCTCACAGCGATGCGCGCGGCACATGACCTTGCCGCGGGTCAGCTGATTCAGCGCGGCGATGTCATGGGGTCGACGTCGTTCGCCGATCGCCGGCTGGTGTTCATACCTTTGAGCGGGGTGCCGCCCGCCCCCGCCGGCGCAAAGGTAGACCTTCTCTTGATCGGCGGCAGCGCTGACCATCCGACGGTCGTGCCGTTTGCGCTGGGGGTGGAGGTTCAGGCCTCCGTTTCCGGAGGTCTGATCGTCGCGGTGCCCGCGAAAGAGGCAGCTGCATTCGTCTACGCGGCCGCCGGCATGCACCTCGCGGCGGTCGTGGCCGAGCCTGGTACAGCGGATGGAACCGAGGTACCGATCTCCAGTATCGAGGACGCGATTTCCGTGGTGTCCGGACGGTGACAGGCAGTAGGTCGACGTGGCCGTAATACCTGTCGGCCCGCCGACCACCGAGGCTCGTGTCCGCGCCGTGGTCGAGGCCGAGCTGGCATCCGAGCTCGCGCGCCGCGATCGCACCCGCTTGCGGGCCGAAGACCAGCGTTGGGTCTACGAGCTGGTGGGTCGCGTGGTTGGCGAGGACCAGCGCCTGGCCTCTCCGCCCGGGACGCCCGAGGAGTCCGAGCAGCTCTGGCGTCGCGTCTTCAGCGCGGTCACGCCTCTCGGCCCACTGGCGGAACACCTCGCTGACCCCGAGGTGGAGGAGGTGCGCATCAACGGCACCGAGGCCTGTTTTGTATTCAAAGGTGGCCGCCGACACATCCTCCCGCCGCCGTTTGCCGACGAGGCCGGGCTCGTCGAGCTCGTCCACTGGTATACCGACGGCACGCCAAGCGCACGTCTCGATCGCGCCAGCCCCACCGTGACCATGACGCTTCCGGAGGGCAGCCGGCTGCACGCAGCGCTCTCGCCTCCGGCCCGTCCGATGAGCGTCACGATCAGGCGCCATCCGTCGGAGCGGTTTCGCGACCTCGACTCACTGGCCGCATCAGGGTTCCTACCGCGGGAGCTCATCCCGTTCCTGCAGACGGCAATCGCCGGCCGGCTCAACATCCTGGTGTCGGGTGGGGCGGGCGCGGGCAAGACGACCTTCATGCGTGTGCTCGCCCGGCTCATCGGACCGGACGAGCGTGTAGTCACGATTGAGGACCAGGCTGAGCTGCATCTCTGGCGCGAGCTCGCGGACTGTATCTCTCTGGAGGGTCGCCTGCCTAACACCGAGGGCCGAGGCGCCATCACGATTCAGATGCTGGTCCACGAAGCGCTGCGAATGTCGCCGGACCGTATCGTGATCGGAGAGGTTCGCGGCGGCGAGGCGCTCGACCTTCTCGATGCGATGAACACCGGGCATCCCGGGTCCATCTGCACGATTCATGCGGAGAGCCCACGCGAAACGCTCCCGCGGCTGGTCCGTCTTGCCTTGCGCAGCCCACATGCGCCTCGGGCCGAGACCGTTCTGTCCGAGGTCGTCGGCACAGTCGACCTCGTGCTTCACTGCGGGGTCGTAAGGCCGTCCCCGTCACCATCCGATGCTCGGGCGCGGCGATTGCTGTCAGTGAGCTGTGTCGCTGGCCTGGACGATGGCCGACCTGTAGTGCGCGAATTGGTCACCCTCGGCGCGGACTGCAGGTGGCATCGGGTTGGTTCGCTCGAGGCTGTGCCCGAGCGCGCATATTCAAAGCTCGCCGGGGTCTGCGAGCCGGCGCGCCTGCTGGACGGTTTCGATGCTTGAAGTCGCCGCCGCTCTCTGCGCGGGTTTATGCGTGACCGCAGCCATCCTTACGGCTGCGGTTCCACCTCCAGCCTCGGTCGAAGAAAGGGCCGTGCCCCCCTGGCTGCAGCGGTACGTGTCCTCGTGGTGGAAAGATGAGAACGCTCTCGCGGCTGGGTCCGGCTGGACCATTCATGGTGCCGCTGGGCTCGCCGTGGCTCAGGCGGTGGTGGCCATTGCGGTTGGCTGTGGCGCCGCTTTGGTCACAGGACTCCCTGTGTTGAGCGCCGCCGGCGCGACAGCAGGCGTGGCGTTGGTGCGAGGGACGGTCGCCGCACAGGTGCGATCTCGGCAGGTCATTCGCCAGGACGCCGTGCTGGACGCGGTGCGCATGCTGCGTCGCCTGTTGGAGACCGGCGCCACCAGCGTCAACGCGGCGGTCGCGGTGCTCGGTGAGCGGGGCCCGGCGCCGCTGCGCTCGGAGTTTCGCGTCATCGCCGGCACGTCCGTCGGCAGGCGTCAGGCTTGGAGCGCGGCGCGGCAGCGTATCGGTGAGCCGTTGTTCGACATGCTGGCTGCTGCCGTCCTCATCCAGGGCCCTGCAGGTGGCGAGCTGGCGCCTCTATTCGCAGATCTGGAGGCTTCGGTAAGCGGTGCGCAGGAGGTCGAGCGCGAAGCTCGCGCCCTTCAGGTGCAAGCGCGTTCGGCCGCCGCCGTCATCGTGTCGCTTCCGATCGTGTTCCTCGTCTTGCTTTCCACGCTGCGCTCGCCTTACCTCGATGCCTACCACACTCCCGCAGGACAGGTCTTCTTGTTCGCGATGCTCGCAGTGATGGCGTGCAGTTACGTGTGGATGAGGCGACTCTTGCTGCTCCCCGGGTTGCAACGCGTACGGCTCACCGATGCCTGACGTGAACTTCGTCGCCATGTCGATCGCGGCGGGGGCGTTGAGCGGCGGCGCGGTGTTCGTCGCGTGTGGCGGCGCGGCGCAACGGATCGACGCCGTTGGTAGAGGGCTTGCTTTGAGTGCACACGCGATCGTGCGAGCCCTGCGCTTGCGCGACGTGCGCGCGAGACTCGAGATCGACCTCGAGCGCGCAGGCTGGCGCGAGAGTCCAGAACGGGTAACCGTGTTTGCGATCGCACTCTCCGCGTGTCTGGCTGTGCTGGGAGCAAGCACGGTGACGGTCGTTCCCTCAGGCAGCGCCGGCGCCATTTGCGTCGTGGGGATCGTCTCTGGATTCGGATTACCTCTGCTCGCATTGAGGTCCGCGATCGCCCGCCGCCGACGGCGAATGGAGGGCGAGCTCGCTCCTCTCCTGGAGCTGTTCACGCTGGAGCTTGGTGGGGGTGGGAGCGCCTTGTCGGCCCTGGGCACGGTCACCGTGCAAGTACGGGGCGAGCTCGCCTCTGACCTCCGCCGGCTGCCCATCGCGGCGCAAGTGGCTGGCTCCGCCTCTTTCGAATCGCGTCTGGTCGAATACTCCGAACGCCTGGAGATCCCAGCCATCGGCAGCCTCGCGACC
>WNFA01004561.1_pt1 | contig 11561 bp, 10 predicted proteins | sample 5400481 | NCBI WGS metagenome assembly WNFA01 (sample SAMN13153340, study PRJNA577476) | soil metagenome | isolation source: 120 cm saprolite under Douglas fir tree site 2 hole 1 replicate 2 | place: USA:California | collected 2015-04-18
CCGGGACCCGGCCAACCAGGCGCCGCTCCGAATCCGGACTCGGTGACGCACATAGATGCGGCGGTTTTGCCGTATCTCAAGATGTATCCATTGCCGAATGGACCTGCGATTGCGGGTACGGATACGGCAACTTACACCTTTGTTGGACATCGAATCGTCAGAGAAGATTTTTTCACCACCCGCGTTGACCACCATTTCTCCCAGAAGGACAGCGTCTTTGGGACTTACATGTTCGACCGGACTCCGTTCACCTCAGACGAACCTCTGGGCGTGGTGCTGCTTGGAGCACTCACCAAGAGGCAGATTGTGGCCATCGAGGAAAACCACACTTTCAATCCGAGCTTGGTCAATACGGTGCGGCTCGGTTACAACCGCGACACTGTGGACAACAACCGACCCGTGAAGGCAATTCTTCCGGCGGCGGCGGATCATTCTCTCGCAGCGATCCCGGGAAGATATGCGACTGCTTGTCAGTGCGACGGTGTCGGCACCTTTATGGAAGGTGGTCTGGGGGGCACACCAACGTACCTTTACCGCTGGAATTCGTATCAGGTGTACGACGATGCGTTCCTTACCAGAGGACGTCATTCTCTGAAATTCGGTTTTGGCTACGAACGGGACCAGAACAACCAGTTGGCGACGGGCGATAGGAATGGCCAATTCTCGTTCGGCTCCATGCAGGCCTTGCTTACCAACCACCCGGGTCAGCTGCGCGCCACGCCGCCGACGTTATTGACCGAGCGGAGCTTGCGGCAGTCCATCGTGGGAGCCTATCTTCAAGATGATTGGCGCTTCCGCCCCAGCCTGATGCTGAATCTGGGACTGCGCTACGAAATGTCGACTGTGCCCTTTGATACCCAAGGCCAAACATCCAACCTTTATGACATCTTCAACGATGCCCAGCCGCACTGCGGCAAGCTAGTGGACGGTTGCGTAGCCACTGGCCCCTACTTTTACAATCCCACACTCCGCGGCTTCGAACCAAGGGTCGGATTCGCCTGGGACCCTTTCCACAATGGCAAGACAGCGGTGCGCGGAGGATTCGGTATCTTTGATTCGCTGCCGATGCTCTATCAGTATTTAACGTTGATTGGCCAGTCGGCTCCCTTCTTCAAAGTAATCAACGTCAAGCATCTGCCTCCCGGCGCTTTTCCTACTACGGCATACAACCTCATCGCCACCGGCAAACCCAAGACTCAATACGGGGCGCTGGAAACCCATCCTAAGAGCAATTATGTGATGCAATGGAACCTCAACATCCAGCACGAGTTCCTTCGCGACCTCACGGCGACGATTGGTTACGTTGGCACTCACGGGGTTCATCAGCCGTTCCGTGTCGATGATGCCGATATGGTGATGCCAACGCTGACTTCTGCCGGATACCTCTGGCCGCAAGTCGATGTCAACGGAAACGAGTGTGTTCCCAACACACAATGCACCCAGCTTGTATTGGACTCCGATGGCAGTCCCAACCCGCCGCCGAGATTCAACGAAAACGCCGGCGATATCCGTTATCTGAACTGGGCTGCCAGTTCCTCCTATCATGCTCTCCAGGCGGGGGTTGTAAAGAGGCTCAACCATGGCTTCCAGATCCAGGGATCGTTCACCTGGGGAAAAAGCATAGACAACAATTCCGGCGTCATTGCGGGGGATCAATTCTCGAATTCCATCTCCAGCCTGGACTGGTTTGATTTGCGGTTGACCCGCGGCTTATCCGATTACAATGTTGGCCGCACCTTAGTGATCAACGCCACTTGGTTGGTCCCGAGTCCCAAGTCGCTCCGGGGAGCTCTGGCATGGCCCTTAAGCGGATGGCAGTTGAGCACCGTCTTCAAAGCCAATGATGGTGTTCCCTTCACCGCTCTTTTTGGGGCGCAAGGCGCGGACCCCAGGGGTACGCTGAGCAGCGACGATTATGCTTATCCGAGCATTGTGCCCGGATGCAATCCAATTGACTTGAATTTCCGAAGTAACGGCGGCCTGTACATCAATCCCAAGACCAGTTGCTTTACGGTGCCGATGGCCCCCGATCCGACTTATTGGGCAGCAAACTGCGACCCCGCGCCGCCGAGTTTCGCGGCGACGGTGCCCCCCGGGTCCGACGGCTCGCTCCCGCCTGGGGATCTGAGATGCTTCAACCTCCGAGGCAATGTCGGCCGCAATACGTTGATCGGACCGGGCTTGACGAATCTTGACTTTTCCGTGTTTAAGAACAACTACATCAAGAGAATTTCGGAGAGCTTCAATATAAAGTTCCGGGCGGAGTTCTTCAATATCCTGAACCACGCCAATTTTAACGTGCCTGATTTGGGTGCCGGCAACACAAACATGTTAGGTGGCGACGGCAAAGTAAATGGCAGTGCCGGTTTGTTGACCCAAACCACTACGGATCCAAGAGAGATTCAATTCGCCATAAAAATCAATTGGTAACCCTACGGATTCGGGTGGGCTGCATCCAGAATCGCTATTTAAGCTGAGGAGATGATCAGATGAGGAGAATCGTTATTTTTCTATTGGCATCTGGAATCTTGGTGTTGGTGTCAGCGTCGATTTTTGCACGGCAGCAAAAAGACTCCAGTCCGGGTAAGGCTTCGAACGGAACACCGCTCAAGCTGGTGGGCAGATACGATTTCCCCAGTAACGTGACGGGACGTTTTGACCACCTCCTTGTCGACCTCAAAACGCAGCGAATGTTTACCACCCCTCAGAGCGCAAAAGCAGTTATGGTTTTCGATTTGAAGACCCGCGAGCTGATCCACACCATCCCGGGAATTGAGATTCCGCACCATCTACTCTACCGGGAGGACCTAAACCGTCTTTACGTCACCGATGGTGGAAACGGAGGAGCGCTGAGGATTTTTGACGGGAAAACCTATGAGTTGCTCAAAAGCGTGCCTCTTCTTCCCGACACGGACCCAAGTATCTATGATCCTGCAACAAAGTTGCTTTACGTAGAGAATGGCGGTAAGGATGCAAAGATGGATTATTCTACCATCAACATTATTAACACGACGAGTGGAGAGAACCTTGGCTCACTGACGGTTGACAGCGAGGGCCTCGATGGCATGGCCATTGAAGCATCGGGACCTAGATTGTATGAAACTGACACGGCCAAGAATCGCATTGTGGTCATTGATCGTGCGGCTCGCAAAGTTATCGCAACTTGGCCCATTACACTGGGGAAGACTGCGGTAACGCTGGCGTTGGATGAACCGGATCACCGCTTATTTGCGGGTGCCAGAAGCGGGCACATCATCGTATTTGACACGGCCACGGGCAAAGAACTCCAGGCGCTTCCCATCAATCAAGGTGTGGACGACCTGGACTTTGATGCAAAGGCCAAGCGCCTTTATGCCGCCTGCCCTGCCGGAGATGGCTCGATCGATGTGTACAAACAATTGGACTCTGACCACTATATGTCCCTCGGCCAGGTTCCCAGCGGACCTGGGGCGCGGACTGGGGAGTTAGTGACTTCGCTAGGACGGTACTATGTGGCGGTGCCCCAGCGTGCTACTACGAACGCCCAAATTCTTGAGTACCAAATCCAATGAGGCGTGCACTAGCCAATGCAGTGCGATGACATGAACATCGTCACCGAATTCTTTAATGCCTTGAACCGTCCTTCGTTTGCATTGTCAATTACGCCCGACAACACGGCCATCTTTGACCCACCGGGACTCCAACGGGAGTTGCGGGCTTATTGAAGTCAACGGTCACCACAGCTCGCGAGAATCAATTCGTGCTGAAGTTCGTTTGGCAAGTCCCTGCACAAACCTGCACGCCAGAGATTGGACGTGACCACGATCGTGGCCTAAGGGAGGAACGAATGAGAGGGCTATCACGCCGGGATTTTGGAAAAAAGCTGTCCGCGGGTGCCTTGAGTGGTTTGGCGGCAAGTGCTGCTACACCTCTGGCACGGGCACAAGGCGAAGTAAACTCTCCGAAGAGCTCGCCGAAGCGAATGACGACCGTGTTGCGACAGCTAATACAGGGCCCTGGGATCGTTGATTCTCCAAGCGTCCACGACCCCCTTACAGCCAAAATCGCCGAGTCGGTTGGATTTCGGTACGTCGAACTCGCTGGCAGTGCGCGAGGAATAGTAACTTGCCAGATCGGATCTGCACTGAGTCTTGACGACTTGGCCGAGACCTCTCGCGACATTACTCAAGTCATAGGTATCCCACTGTTGGTTGATGCTGGGGGCGGATTCGGCGAGCCGGCGCACGTGTTTCACACCGTTCGCGTCCTCGAACACGCCGGTGCCGCAGGTGTCTTTATCGACGACCAACTCTTCCCTAAGCGGTTTCACTATTATATGGACGGCAGAGTTGAGACTATTCCGTACCAAGAAATGATAGAAAAAATTCGTTATGCCGTTCAGGCGCGCCGCGATCGGGATTTTGTGATCGGTGCGCGCACGGACGCCATCGGCACCCATGGCTTCGCGGAGGGTGTTCGCAGGGCGAATCTTTATCTCCAGGCAGGAGCCGATTACGCCTTATTGCTCCCAAGAACCGTGGAGGAAACCAGGCAAATTCCTAAAGAAGTGCACGGCCCTGTCAATTTTGTAAGCGCGGAGCCGGGGCTTCCCAATCGGCCAAATTTCACAACAAGGGAATTAGGGGAGATGGGATGGAAAATGCACAATCACACCGCTGCCGCGATCCTCATCTACTACAAGACAATAAAGGATGCATTTGCGCGACTGAAGGAGAGCGGTAGCCTGGAAATGGACCCGGCGATATATGGTCCTATTTATAAAGAAGTCTATCAAACGGTTGACATCACAACTTACTACGACATTGAGTATTGGACCAGCCGACTAGGTTCCCGCGGTGCTCCCGGAACTTTTGATCCGTCGTTTAGGGCCAAAGAGTGACGGAGATCTTGAGAACAAGTGATGTGGAGCTTCGGTCTGACTTGGTTTTTCAGACTCGCTCCACGTTACTGTGAAGCCAGTTGGGGCGTTAAGGGAAATCGGCCTGGCCAACATCTTACCCAGAGAAGGTGCTAGCGATGAGAACTGCGCGAAAGCGATGCATTTTACTCATGACATTTTTCATTCTATTCGCGATCAAGTCTTCCCGAGCGGCCGAGCCGCTCACATTGGTGCAGACTGTTCCTTTGCCGGCGCTACGCGAAGGTGATTTTGATCACTTCGCGGTGGATCTCGCGGGTCATCGCCTCTTCTTGACTGCAGAGCAAGGAGTGGTTGAAGTCTTCGATCTTCGCACAAATAAGCTGATACAAACCCTCACGGACCTTAAGGAGCCGCACTCGATCGTTTATCGGGCCGATATAAAGAAGTTTTTCGTTGTCGACGGCGGGGCGGCAGCATTGAAAATTTATGACGGCGATTCCTACAAGCCACTCGACAGTGTGAAGCTGACCGAGGACGCCGATTCCATGGCCTACGATCCTATCTCAAAATATATGTACATCGTGAATGGAGGTCGCGCAGCTCACACTCCTTATTCGTTGATTAGTGTCGTCGACACCACGTCTGCCAAGAAACTAGCCGACATCAAAATTGAGACAAATCGGGTGGAAGCCCTGGCGGTCGCAAAGTCGGGTCCACGGTTGTTCGCCAACCTAACCGGTATAAACGCCGTTGGAGTTATCGACCGGAAGACACACATGATCTTGGCTACTTGGTCTGTGGCTGCAACGGCTGAGCAGAATGTCCCTCTAGCCTTTGACGAGGCCGATCACCGATTGCTTCTCGTTAGTCGCAAGCCATCAACGCTCATCGTTCTTAATTCCGATTCTGGCAAAGTTGTGACAACCCTTCCGTGTGTAGATATGGTTGACGATATCGCCTATGACCCGAAAACTCGACGCATCTACGCTCCTGGAACTGAATTTGTCGATGTATTTCAGCAGAGTGACGCCGACCGTTACGAGCAGATTGGACATGTCGTAGGCGCCTTTCGTGCCAAGACTGCGATTCTTGTTCCCGCAATGGGCAGATATTACTTGGCCGCGCCTCGCCACGGGGATAAAGCCGCTGAACTCCGCATGTACAAAGTGACACCTTAACTCGGAAGTGCCAGGAAGTTGAAACGGTCAGGGGAATAATAAGATGAACGACAACGCGAGGATGACTTGTCTCATCGTCGCTGCGCTCGCCGCAGCGTTGGCCACGGTGTTTATGATTCTTTGTACCTACCCTTTGGCGGCGCAGGGTAATCCGCCCAAGTACGAAGTCGATCCTTCGTGGCCCAGACCACTGCCAAACAAGTGGGTAACTGGGGCTGTGAGTGGGGTGTGCACGGATGCTCAAGACCATGTATTCATCGTTCACCGCGGGAATCTTACGGAAAACGAGCTTGATTCCGGACGCCAAGCGCCGCCGGTGGTCGAATTCGATCCGCAGGGGAATGTCGTTAACTCCTGGGGGAATCGAGAAACTCTCCCAGAAGGACTCCACGGTTGCTTCATCGATTACCAGGACAACGTTTGGCTTGCCGGCAGCGATGATACCTTCGCCCAGAAATACTCACACGATGGTAGCAAACTCTTGCTCCAGATCGGGACGAAGGGCGTTGCAGATTCGTCGGACGGGACCATCAAAGGCACAGCTCTAAATTCTAGCCATACTGGGTTCAATCGACCGTCAGCTATCGCGGTGGACCCGAGTAATGGCGACGTCTATGTCGCTGATGGGGAGGAGCCCGGTAGCAACCATCGCGTGGCTGTGTTTGACCGAAATGGGCGGTTCCTTCGGCAGTGGGTTCTGCATCGTACGAAGGCTGAAATGGAAGCCGGCGAGGGCGACGAGTTCATGCAGGTACCGCACTGTGTGGTGATCGGCAACGATGGGTTTGTGTACGTATGCGACCGACGCGGCGACCGGGTCCAAGTGTTCGATAAAATGGGAACCTTCCAAAAAGACATACTTGTGCCTTACGAGACGCAAAGCTCGCACAGGGCCAATTATGGAGAGAGAACTCAACCACCGGGACCGGGATATCTGCCGCGGGCGTGGGGCACAGCCGGGTGGGTCGGGTTCTCGCCCGATCAGGCGCAGAGGTTCCTGTTTGTCTTAAATGAAGAGAACGAGCAAGTGGATATCTTCGATCACACTACCGGCAAAATTTTGTCAAGTTTCGGCCGGCCAGGTCACCAGGCCGGTGAATTTTCGCATGGCCACACGATGGCCGTGGACTCCAAGGGCAACATCTTCGTCGCTGAGGTCGGCGTCGGAAACGAGGCAGGTCATAGAGTTCAGAAATTCAGGATTGTGGCGAGCCGGTAAATGCTGCTTTCCTTCGCCGGGCCAATATTTGCTGCTTACAAGGCCATCAGGGATGAACTGGCTCCCATAAAAGTTACTGGTAGTCCTGCTGTGAGCTACTTCGTCGCCGCTTCAATCGAAGCAGAAGTTCAAGATGTGTGTGGCCTCTCGAAATATGTTGAAATCGAGAACGCCACGACGTGAAGGCCTGAAACGGCAAATGCGAAGCAGGCCTGGAGGTGGCCCGTCAAGCAGGTTGCCGAGGGCCCTTTGAGACTCGCGCCACTGAGGCCGATCACAGCAAGAGCGCATTTGGCCACTCTGTATCGACACGACCTGCGTGCGGTAATGTAACGAGACCGTGTGGAAGTGGAATTCGCTCAAGCCGGACAAAAATTTGACTGGAGACCTGGATATGCAAAAGAGCCTACTACTGTTAACACTTGTTTTTGCCTTCGCGCTCACGGTAATTTCCCAAACGGCCCCGCCACTGGAGTTGGCGCGGACGATCCCGATGCCAGGTATTACAGGGCGATTTGACTCTTTTGGGGTCGACGTGAAAGGTCGCCGTCTTTTTGTTACTCCTCTTGACCACAAGACAGTCGAAGTCTACGACTTGAAGACAGGCAATCTGATTCACAGTATTCCAGGTATTGAGAAAGCACATGCTGTGCTTTATCGCGGCGATTTAGACGAGATCTTCGTCACCGACGGGCCCGCCGGATCGCTGAAGATTTTCAAAGGAGACAAATATGAGTTCGTTAGGGCTGTGGAACCCCTCGCCGCACCTGACGGTGTTCTCTACGACCAGGCTACCCATTATCTGTACATTATAACCGGTGGAGAAAACGCGAAATTGGATTACTCTTTGATTGACATTGTCGATACGGACAAAGCCAAGAACCTCGGGGACATTCGGATCGAGGGCGGGACGATGGAAGAAATGCGGCTCGAGAAATCGACTGCACGCCTCTTCGTTGTTAACCGTGAAAAGAACCGAATCGAGGTGATTGACCGCAAAAAGCGCACGATTATTATCAGTTGGCCTCTCACTCTCGGGAAAGTGCCTGTCGGGTTGGCGATCGATGAATCCTCGCATCGCCTGTTTGTGGGTTGCCGCAGCGAAGTCATGGTGGTGGTCGATTCGGCGTCTGGGAAGGAGATCACCAGCGTTCCAATCAGCAAAGGCATCGACGGTATGACCTTTGATCCCGCTACCAAACGCATCTACTCCGAAGCGAATACCGGTGCAATTGATGTTTATGAAGAGGTAGACGCTGACCATTACCGGTCTTTAGGGGCAACTCCGATCGGGACGCCGGCGAAACCGGGACTTTTAGTGCCTGAGCTGAACCGGTATTTTGTCGCTGTTCCGAATCACGATAACGTGGACGCTGCTATCCTGGAATATAAAATTCAATGAATCGTCCCTACCAATTATCCCGTCTGTGTCGTGAAACGCTGCTTGGAACAGATGAAAGTATTTTGGAACAACCTTCGAACAAAACCCTCAGTTTATGGGGCGGTTTTCAGCAAATTCCAGGCAGAAAGGCAATCGAATCATCAGGATTTATGGAGCGGGCGATGGGAATCGAACTCAACGCCCGAAATACTAAGTTCGAGTTCGTGCCCATAGACATGGTGAGAACCTATTAACGTTATCGTCAACTTGAGCGATTTCAGTTGCGGCCGGGCCGCGAAGCTGCTCGCCGAAATTCACCACGAACACAAGTTGAGCAAAAAGAGCCTGCGCCACGTCAAGGGACTCTTGCAATCCATCTTCACGCACGCTAAGCGCAACGATGTTCTGTTCGGCGAAAACCCGATCAAAGATGCTGGATATCCGCGCGCCGCCAAGGCCGCAAACAAGAGCCACGCCTACACCGTTCAAGAAATTTCAACGATGCTGGACACACTGGCCGGAACCGCGAAGACCGCTGTGGCTTTGATGTACCTTGCCGCCTTGCGACCTGGTGAGGCGCGTGGACTCCGTTGGCCGGATTATGATGAGGACAAACGCATCCTGAAAGTACAGCGTTCGATTTGGCGCAAACATGAGAGCGGACCAAAAACAGAAGGCAGCGTCGCGCCGGTGCCCGTCGCCGAGGCATTGCGCGTGATCCTCGCAGAAACGCAGCGGACATCCCAGTATATTTTGGCAACGCCATCGGGCGGGCCGGTGGACCTACACAATCTCGCGCGTCGCGTCATCGCCCCCAGTCTCCCCCGTTGCAAGACGTGTCACGAGACGGAAGCGGAGCACGCAAAAGCCGACCATGAATTCGAGCGGGATATATCGTTGCCCACGTGGCGTGGCTTCTACGCTTGCAGACGCGGGATCGCTACAGCTCTTGCCGACTTGGACTCCGCTGTAGCCGCAAAGTCCGTGCTGCGTCATTCCAACGTCGCCACCACGACTGCCCATTACGTCAAATCTGTGGATGCCTCGGCCATCCGCGCCATGGACAAAGTCTCTGCGCTGTTTGAGCCGCACACTGGCCGCCCAATTTGATTGATGGCTTAAACGTTTATGGTAAGATGCTTGCGAAGATGGTCTTGACGATGCGACGCGAGAGCAGCTTGACAAACGTAAACCCTATTTTCTGCGGCTTGCATTATGCAAAGCCTATGCAAAACTGAAGCTGCTAAGTCCTTATGCGCCCGTAGCTCAGCTGGATAGAGCGTCTGGCTACGAACCAGAAGGCCGGGAGTTCGAATCTCTCCGGGCGCACCATTTTCCCAATAAAAACGAGGTTTTTCAGGGAGCCTTTAGGCGGCGGATTCTGGTTTACCTCTGGTTTACCAAAGGAAGGTCCGGCACGCGCGACTGTAGAGCGAGCGAAGTTGCTCCGCGTAGCACAGGTTGATAAAATCACTCATGAGTTCGCAGCAATCAGACGTTCATCACTACGTTGCCCGCTGGTACCAGCGAAGGTTCCTTAAGCCCGGCCAGTCCAAGTTTTACTACCTCGACCTGCATCCGGCGATCGTTTATAGCAATGGGGTAAAGCACGAGCGCAACCATCTGCTTCATTGGGGCCCAGACCTGTGCTATTTCAAGGACGACTTCCATACCTTGAATGTCGGAACGTTAAGTAGCGACTAAATTGAAAAGAGATTCTTCAGCGCGATCGACGCTCACGGACAGACCGCTGTCAATGTATTTTCAAACTTTGGAGGTGTCCGTTCGATGGAGGGTCCCGAATCCTTCCACAACCTTGTGCTGTACATGGACGCCCAGCGTTTCCGAACACCCCGGGGGTTAGACTGGGTGCGAAAGGCACTCCGTCTGACGAACCACACTCGAACACTCATGCTCATGCAGCAAATATTCCAGCTAAACACGACCATGTGGGCCGAAGGAATCTGGGAGATTGTCAGAGCTCGCCGAAGTCCGACAAAGTTCATCATAACGGATGACCCATTCACGTTCTTCAACCACCGGGCGTTTCCGAGAGCAATGCCCTACCCGGAGGACGTCGGCTTGGAACTGGCGGGAACACGCACGATCTTTCGACTGAGCCTTGACTGGTGTCTTATTATTACGCACCTGCAGCTTACCCGTGACCCGTGGATGAAACCCCTGGCCCTGCGGCCGAATGCGCGCTCGTATCAGAACGCGGTGAAGTCAATATTGGACATTCAATTCGGACGCGAGTTGGAAGAAGACGAGGTACTGCGCATCAACCTCATACTGAAAAAGCGCGCCGCCCGCTACGTTGCCGCCGCCGAGGAGGAGTGGCTCTACCCCGAACGCCGCGTCTCGACTGGATGGGCGAGGCTCGATGACGATTGGTTTCTGTTTCCGAATCTGTGGAAGATTCCGTTTACAACCAAGACAATCATGGGATGGAATGACAGGCCACCTTTGGCGCTTGACGCACACGGAAGGACGCCGGCGCACCGTCACTTCGGGGACAGGGAGCAACATGACAGAGATTGGAAAACGCGTATCGACGCCCGGAGAGGGTGGGCCAAAAGGCGGGTGGGGCGATCTCTGGCACACGTAGACGACCATTCGCGCGAGGACGAGGTTGCCGATAAGATTATGAAAGACTACCTTGCCGGCAAAGCAGAAGTCGCGTAACAATCCGCCCGGAGGAACCAATTCGGTCGTGGGGTGGGTCTCAGACTGCTATGACCTCGACGCGCTCGCCCTGATATTCGTCTTCCACAACGTCAATGTACACGAAGGCATACCCTGTCGATTGAACGTGCGTCGAGGGTTTGTTGCTAATCGAGACGCTCCAAACCAGCGGCTGAACCTGGGGGCCGGCGAAAAATTGCATTCGCGCTTCGATTCCGTTCGCGTCGCTCTGCGCGC
>WNFA01004977.1_pt1 | contig 11560 bp, 8 predicted proteins | sample 5400481 | NCBI WGS metagenome assembly WNFA01 (sample SAMN13153340, study PRJNA577476) | soil metagenome | isolation source: 120 cm saprolite under Douglas fir tree site 2 hole 1 replicate 2 | place: USA:California | collected 2015-04-18
CACCGATGTGCTGATCCGAGTACAGACTCATCCTGCATCACGGATCGACGAACTCTTGCCACACCGCTGGCACTCATCGCCGCCAAACACCTCCTGAGCAGCTGACCGGAAAACAAGACGCCCGGCGTCGGTCGGTTACCGTCCAATGATCCTTTAAGGGACTGGTTAAGTATTGGGACGGGAATTCCACCGCGGGAAACCCTGGGCCGTAGGAGTGGCGCCGGGGCCTCTACCTGGCGCGAGTGCATCACCCCCGATCTGATGCATTTGCTGATGCATTTTTGCTGCTCGCCCTGCTCGTGTGGCTCGTATAGCTCGCCCTGCTCGTCGCAAAATCGCCAAGATGCTAGAAGCATTGACCGCGTGAGAACCTTGCCAAGGCGAGGGTCGAGGGTTCAAATCCCTCTTCCGCTCAGCTTTCCTTCCCATTCTCCGCGCCACGCATGGCTTAAGAACCGGGGATTTTGTCCCCCACCTGTCCCCCACTTTTCCCCCGTCTTGGGACCATCCGGAACCACTTCTCCCTCTGAGAAATATCTCGCGCTCTGGCCGAAATGTGACTGTTAATCACCATGTCCGTGGTTCGAGTCCACGTCGGGGAGCAATCTGGACGGCTCACGAACTGCGTTGCTGGAGCGTGAGCTGCTCCTATTCCGGGCCAAATGGATACCGGCTCCAAACTTGCTGTTTTCGTCGTTGGCGTCCACGAAGGTTCGACTGAGGGGGATTACACGCCGACCGACGACCACCACCATTGAATCGCTGGAGCCGGTTCATCTGCTGTCAATCTTGGGGAGCTATTCTGCAACTTCCTCGGCTTTACATCGCACCCGCCTTCTGAGCGTCGCCCAGAAGACGTGCCAACTTGCGGTAGCTAACCTCTGCGATGGCCGCCGAATCGAGCATCTTCTGCGTAAGGACCCGACGCGTTGTCCTTCTTGCAGTGTTTGTACTCCCAACGCCAACGTCGCCGCCGGGGCTTCGTGCATCGGTGTCTTCGGTACGCACGCGCACTGCGCACCAGTCTGCAACAAGTGGCCCGAGGGCACGCATTGGCGAGGTGTTGGTGGCTTTTGCGACTCGGCGACCAGCACCCATTGTGCGTGTCTCCCTTGACATAATCTTGCCGCATCAGATCATCGGTCGCCCAGACAACAAGCGCGGTGTAAAGTTTGGGTCAGGACCGACATGGTCACTCCAACCCGATTGGGTAACACGCGAAAGGATCGGTAGGCTCTGCTATGAAACTGATCGATCCGACCCTTTCTCCGTTGGCTTCCGATCTGGCCAACGTGTCCAGCGAGGTGATCAAGCTAAACGAGCCCTCCAAGCCGAACATGGTCCTCTGGGTGCCACGGTCGGGCGATGCAATGGCGCACCTTCGCGGGCTTCTGCTCCAGACGGGGGAGCTTCCAAACGCTGCGGCCTTTGACCTGGTTGAGAGAAGCGCGTCAGAAATCCTGGCGCGATGCCTCCCACCGACACAATCGGAAATCCCACGGCGCACTGGGCTCGTTGTCGGATACGTGCAGAGCGGCAAAACGATCTCAATAACCTCTGTTGCGTCGCTCGGACGAGATAACGGCTTTGGCCTAGTGATCGTGCTTGCGGGAACCACAGACAATCTGCTCGATCAGTCATGGAAGCGCTTCAAGACGTACCTACAGGTAGACAGGGGGCCGCGGCGTCTCTGGTACATGCTCACGTCAGCTGGTCACGAACTCGAAGCAAACGTAGATGGGCTACGCGGGTCGCTCGAGAGCTGGAAAGCAACTCGGCAACAAGAGCGGCGAGCTTCGGCTTTCATTGTTGTTATGAAAAACCATGCACATCTTGACCAGCTAGCTGAGGTTCTTCGCCGCGCTGGAGTGAAGGATGTGCCGACTCTGGTCATCGACGATGAGGCTGATCAGGCTGGACTAAACACCAATCCAAACGGTGTTCCGTCGACAACGTACACGCAGATTCGAAATGTCCGCAGCGCCCTGGGACCGCATACGTATCTTCAATACACGGCGACTCCACAGGCACCTCTCTTGATCAGCATTGCGGAGCACCTTTCACCGGACTTCAGCGTCGTTCTGGATGCGGGTGGAGGATACACAGGAGGTCGGGTCTTCTTTGTACAACGCAGAGGCGAGCTCGTTCACGTTATTCCCACCACGGACATATTCAGCACGGGAAGTCCGCCCCCAGAGCCTCCCGAGTCATTGCTTGCTGCTCTCCGAGTTTTCTTCGTTGGAGTGGCCCTCGGTCACCATCGTCCTGAGCACGCCGAGAAGAACCGTTCGATGTTGGTCCACCCGTCCCCTCAGCGTACGGACCATGACGAGTATTACAAGTGGGTACTCAGCGTTTGCGATCGATGGAAGCAGACTCTCCGTTTGTCCCCAACTGAACCTGACTTCGCCGACCTGCGCGTGGAATTTGAGCAGGCGATTGCGGACTTACGGCGTACGGGCGCCGATGTCCCGGCGTTTGATGATCTCTCTGCCGACCTTGTCGAGGCGCTAGACCGCACCCTTGTCCATAAAGTTAACAGCGAGACGGGCACTGAAGTGGATTGGAGCAATGCATATGCACACATCCTCGTGGGCGGTCAGAAGCTAAATCGCGGCTACACGATCGAGGGCCTAACAGTAACGTATATGCCACGGTCAGCTGGCACGTGGACGGCAGATACAATTCAACAGCTCGCTCGCTTCTTTGGATACAAACAACGGTATCTGGCTCTGTGTAGAACATATCTCAATGTAGACCTCCTGGACGTCTTCGAAGCCTATATAGACCACGAGGAGGATCTTCGGGCCCAGCTGCGGGCACATCCGGGACCGCTTCAGGAATGGAGTCGCGCGCTTTACCTAAACCCTCGGATGCGACCAACGCGACAGCAGGTGCTCACAGATCCTTACTACCGCGTCGACCCGACTCAATGGATCATCCAAGGCGCTTCTTTTGACGACGCAATTCTCAGTGCAAACCGCGATTTAGTCAGGAAATTGAAAGAAAGAACCTCGAACGCGCTCTTGCCCCATCCGAAAGCACCAGATAGGCACCGCGTCGCCGAAGTAAGGTTACAGGATCTCATGGAGTGGCTCCTGTTTCGATATCGTGTGGTGGGCGATCATGACGAGGCAGGTTTCTACGCGGCGCGCTACATACTCGCTAAGTTGTTGCAGCAAGAGCCTGATGCGCTCGCTTCGCTCATGTTTATGGGGAAAGCGAGTCGGCAAGCACGTGGGGCGCAAATTGTGAAGCTTCACCAGGGTTATGACCGAAAAACAAAGGGTAAGGTTTATCCCGGCGCCGGTAACATCTACGACCCGGATCTCGCCACAGTCCAGGTTCACGAGCTTGATGTCACTTTCGATGGCGCAAACAAGTCCCCGGTGCCCGACGTACCGACGCTCGCAATCCGACTGCCGAAAAATGCATTGGTGCGGGCGATGATCTATCAACCTAACGCAACCCCGAATGCGCAGACGTAGACTTGCAGAGCTGTTTCGTTCGCTTAATTTACCGAGAGACACTGGCGCTCTCAACGCTGTACGTTTATTTCCGACGAGTCGCTATCGGATTGCTCGTGACGAAAGCGATAATGCCCTTGTGTTGTTCGAGTTGGAAAAATCTCACCCGGAATCCTCACAATTGGGCCCGATCCGTTTGCGACACTTCGAATATGAGCCGCAGTTATCAGCGACCGTGCTCGATATCGGAACGCTCAAACCTCAGACAAGCAATTTCTTGGTATTGCGTTGCCGTGAGGCTGATGCTGACCTTCAAGCCCAGTTTCTGGAGCTAGTTGAGGGCCTGGTGGAATATCTAGGCGAGCAGCCTTCGCCCAATGAAGTGGATGAGGCTGTCCGCGATCTTGTCGAGCTCTTTCGATCCATGTCCGGTCCTTCTCGTCGCACGATCTCTGGACTTTGGGCCGAGCTTCTTGTTCTTTTGGACGCAGCGGATTGCGAGATCGCAGGAGCTGCTTGGCATTCGGACCCAAATGAACAGCACGACTTTGTGGTTGGTAATGAGCAAGTAGAGGTGAAGAGCACAACTGCAGCCGTGCGGGAGCATGAAGTCACCCTCTCTCAACTGAGTGTGCCAACAGGGGGCATCGGATTCATGGTTTCAGTGATGCTCGAGCCGCATGATGCGGGAGCGTCTACTAATGACCTCCTTGCGGAGGCACTGACGCGCTTATCGGCGCGCGGCGAGCAGCGGCGCCGACTACGTGCGATCGTGGCAGCAACAATTGGAGAGGATTGGCGGGAGGCTGATCAGGTTCGTTTTAATATTTCTCGCGCGCGGTCATCACGACTTGTTTACGACATGAGCGCGATACCCACGGTCGATCCCCGAGTGCCACCACAAGTCAGCTCTGTTCGCTTCGTCGTTGATCTCTCGGACACTGTTTCGCTTGAGCCCGACGTAGCAGCTAGGCGTGGTGTGTTACCGGCAGCACTCTTTGGTCGCTGGAGTCACGCAGTGTGAGTTAGGCGAGCGGAGTCGAGGGCGGCCTAAGAGGGTGAGTCAGAGCCAAACGCATGAACCTCGATGAAAAGAGTGACGCGATGTGGGCCGATATCAACGAGCGATCGGCGCGAGAGGGCCGTCTTCCCGAATTTCCTGTGCGCTTCAATGGCGATTCGCAAGGCATTGCCCCCGCAACACTGATTGTGACTCCTGATGGCCCCCGTATCCAACTCTCCAACGAATCTCGCAAACTGTTCAGCGAGATCGATGCCGCTACTATCGCAGCTAATCTCGATGACCCTCGTGATCGGGAGGCGTGGCTTGCCATGTATGCGGCGACGCACAGAATGGAGCGAGCGCTAACCTTGAACGAAGCGTGTCGCGTCTTTTTCGGCCCATTCTTCCGAAAAGACAGGAGGACGCAAAGCTACAACGCATATGTAGAGTTCCGAATTGACGCAACCAGCGTAATAGAGCGATTTCCCGGCATCGACTTGCAGGCAGGTGATTGGCCAACTCTCGCTGAGCTTCGAACCCGTTGGTCGGAGGGGAACTTGCCAATGGTAGCCGATTCGAGCAGTCGTCAGATAACAGAGGTTGCTGGCATTCTTGAGCAGAGGTTGTCATCCTCAAGCGCGCTAAGCTCGGCGAAGAAGCGGAGCGCCCTAGAGGTACTCAAGGCTGAACGTCTCCGAGAGCTCATTCGCGTCTTTGGTATTGAGGCCAGAGACTATCGAGATAGACAGGCCCTGATTGGAGCACTAGCTGATGGCAGGAAGATCGGTTTCGCGGAAATTCTAAGGCAGCTTTCCCGCGACGAGCTTAAGGGGATGTGCGCGGCGCTCGGATTGGTCACGATTGGCAAGGACAAGAGTGTTCTGATTGAACGCATTCTAGCGAGCGAGCCCCGATCCGCTCAGGACCCTGAGGTCGATGACGATCGGCCGTCAAGCCCGATGCAAGAGCCCGCCTCATCAAATACGAGGCTCGGTGCCGCAAAGAAACGCGCTGCTCTCGATGTATTGCAGGCTGAGCGACTTCGGGAACTAGCCCGGAGTTTTGACATCGGTGTAGAAAGCTATCGAGACAGGGATGCTCTGATTGACGGCCTCGCGGATGGTCGACGACTGAGTTTCGAGCACATTTTGGAGCAATTGTCGCGCGATGAGCTCAAATCCATGTGTGCGACCCTCGGGCTTGACGATACCGGCAGGGAAAAGGATTCTTTGATCAACAGGCTTCTCCGGGGACAATCGCCGTCTGAAGAAGATGCTGCTGAAATAGACTCGGCTGAGAATGTTGAACCGAGACAGGGGTCAGCCATAGCGGCTATCGCACGGTTGTCTAGCTCGGTTTTGACCATCACTCGACCTGAACGCGGCTGGCCTTCGGAAGGGTCCGTGCTTCTTCCAACTGGCCCGGTACCGGTTTCGATCTACGCTCGCGCAATCAGCCGATCAGGGCGCAGTCGCCCGATGGAGAGACGCTTCCAAAATCCTGCCGAGAAGGATGGACGAATCATCCGCGAGCCCAAAGAAGGCTACGCACTGTTACTGGGGCTCTGGGACGAGCAAGGTGACGAGCGAGCAGTCGTTGTCGCGATGGATGCATACAGGCGTCTGGCTCAGGAGACCCGGGTCTCTCTCTTCATGCCGCTTGCGTTACTCGAGGAGGCGGCGGACACTGGATACGCAGAACACCGCAGCACTTCCGGCGAGACGATCTATGCATTCCGGCCGGAGAATCTGGCGACCTATGTTGAACGCCTGATGCTGGAGGCGGGATTGCGCCCATCATCGCGTGAAGTCACCGGGGCAGCGGTCAGCGTCGACAGTGTCTTAATCGCCCCACTGCAGAGGCTGGACGAGAAGCTCACTGAAAGTGGTCGAGTTCAGATTCGGCCGAGAGTGGGAATGTATGCTGCCTTCGCTCGACTGAACTACAAACCTTGGTTTGCTATTGCAGAATTCGTCGACAATTCCATTCAGAGCTATCTAACATCAGTTCGAGAGCCACGGGCTGACCCTCTTCTGATTGACGTCCGGATTGATGAAGACGAGATCGTGATTACGGACCGGGCCGGGGGAATTGCGGAGGCGGATTTTCCACGTGCGTTCAGTCCATCCCAGCCACCGCCCGATCCGATGGGGCTTTCAGAATTTGGGCTTGGGATGAAGGCCGCTGCGTGTTGGTTCGCAAAGCGCTGGTCTGTACGAACATCAGCCCTCGGAGAACCCGTCGAGCGCACGATCGAGTTCGACATCCCAAAAATTACCCAGGAAGGGATCGAATCGCTGCCGGTGGCAGAACGACCAGCTTCCGCTACGGACCACTATACGGTGGTCACACTAAGCAGTCTCCGTGTTCGTCCCAAGGGGCGCACACTCGGCAAAGTTAAGGAGCACCTCTCAAGCATTTACCGTGTCCTGATGCGCGACAAGGTTGTCCGGATTCGATTGACCATTGGAAGCACGACAGAGGAGCTCGAATACGAGTTACCTAAGTTGCTCGTTGCTCCGCACTTCCGTGAGCCCGACGGGCCGCCACGAGAGTGGAGGCGCGAGTTCGACTTTACCCTCGACAGAAGTCGAAGGGTTTGGGGTTGGGCTGGGCTTCTCGCAACCGGAAGCGTGTCGCGCGCCGGGTTTAGCGTTTTCAGAAGAAATCGACTAATTCAAGGGAGCGCCGACGAGACGTACCGGCCTGCTGAGCTCTTCAAGACGCCGAACAGTTACACGTACCAGCGCCTCGTGGGCGAGATATTTGTCGACGGGTTTGATGTCAGTCACACAAAGGACGGTATCCAGTGGGATGGTTTGGAAGAGGCTGTGATCTCGCGATTAAAGATAGAGCTAAATAGCTTTGATCTGCCCCTACTACAGCAAGCAGAGGGATATCGCGCGCGGCGCAGAGCACAAGACTTGGAGGCCGGATTCGGTTTGTCGGCTGTTACCAGCACCGGCGCGGTTCTCGCTAGCTCTTCTACTGCTGAAGTGCTTGGGGCCCAGCTGCAGAAAGTAGAACCGGATGATCCTCGAGAACCCCTGAAAGCCTCAGAGAAGACGCTCACCAAGAGAACCTTTACCGTGAATGTTCCTCGCGATCAGCTTCCATGGTCCGTGACGATTGAGCTCGTCTCGGATCGCGCCGCAGAATGGTTCCAACGTGGGTCGGCAACCAACATTGAGGAGCGAAGTATCCATATCCTCCTGAACTTGGCTCATCCGTTCAGCGAGCAGTTCATCAACGATGCGGAGGCAACCCTAGCTCCACTTCTCCGGATTGTATGTGGGCTCGCGCTTGCGGAGGAGACCGCTAGGGAGAGCGGAGTGAAGCACGCCGGCGAGATCCGACGGCGACTCAACCAACTCCTCCGGGAGGGGCTCGGTACGCTCGCGCGGGAGCAGGAAGCCTGAGAGGACCATCTGTCGGTGAGCGGTATGTGTGACTTCCTCGTGTCTCCCTGGATCCACCCAGACGCGAGGCCGGACTTTGCCCAAATCCGTGACCTATGTCTGCTCGTTTACTAGAATTTGCCTAGGCAGCCGATTCCTCGCGAGTGCGAGCGTTGTAGCCTTTGCCCGTACCCGGATGCGCCTCATGATTGCCGACGAGCTTCCTGAAACTCCTGGGCACCGGCTTTGGCTGCGAAGGGGGAGGGAGCGTTGAAGACCGATCTTTCGGCAACAGCAACGGTGCCTGCTTCAGTGGGCGGAGCTCCAATAGTTGAGTGCGAATCTCCCGACCAATGATCTCAGCCAGAAGAGGTGGAACAGCGTTACCAACCTGGCGCTGTGCTGAAGAGCGGCCACCCTGGATGCTCACGTTATCGGGGAAGGTTTGCAACCTGCACAATTCACGCAGGCTGAGACGGCGATTACTCCAATGAAAGGGACCAACCGCTGGTCCCGGCTGCGCCTGAATGGTCCATGACGGACGGTTCCTGGCCAGCTTTAGTAAGAATGTCCAGTAGCGTCGTCGCCAACCGAATAGAGGGAGCCCTCCTCCTCGATCTGTGTGCCAAAGATAATTTTGGCCTTCGGGAATTGAAGGAAGGAGTTCAGCCCACTTCCCTCGCACGGCGAGGTCTTCGTCCGAGGCAGGCTCAACGTCCGCCAGAGCGTCCCAAGCGGTGCGGAAGGGCTGCAACCCAAGTTCGAGCCATGCTGACTTTCTCGAGAAGTCCCCGTGCGTCGGCGGTGGGAACCGGAACGGTTTGCCGTCACGTGAGGCCACCATAACAAAGCGCTCCCGAAGTTGGGGAACTCCGTAGGCCGCCGCATTCGGCAGCTTAGAATAGGGCTTGTAGTTGCTCTTGGTAGCTCTGTTGATGCGCTGTATCTTTTCCAGGAGAAACTTCAGTCCTTCGTCTTTGCCCGAGAAAGCTAGTCCCGTAACGTTTTCCAATACGAAGACTTGAGGTAAGGCCTCTTCTACAACACGCATGTAAGCGCTCAGAGTGTTAGCGCGTGGATCGTCCAAGCGCTTCGAGTCACCTCGAGCCCAGTAACCGGACTTCGAGAAGGGCTGGCAAGGCGGACCACCAATCAGCAGCCCGGCATCCCCTCGCTTCAGCTTTCCCCGCTCTAATATCTCGCCCGTTGGGACTTCGAAGATGCTCCGCTCTATGACCGTCCACTTTCGGTTGTGACGAAGCGTCTCGCAACAGTCGTGGTCTAACTCGACCGCAACGGAGGTCTCGAAGCCTGCAGCCTCGAAACCATAGTCCATTCCCCCCGCACCGGTGTAAAGACTGATCACCTTCGCCATGTGGTGCTCTTCCTCTACTGTGGAAGACTGACGCGCAGCGCCTCACGGCACTCATACAAGAAGAGGGCCGACCACTCTCTTGTCCAGATTTCGGACGCCGCGATTCCCTCCAGGGGAGCCATCAATCGAGTAGGAAAGAGTTTTGAGCGGGGTCGAAAGTCTTTGACGGGCGAACCGAACTCGGCCGGAGAGCGGTTAATAGGTCAGCCCCCTTAGACGTGGCCAGTTAAAAGGGGTCGGACTGGCATCCCTTTGTGCGAGTAGAATGAGGGCCTAAATGAAACGGCAGCGCACCACGCCTTCTTTTGTTGGGCTGCGCCCATCGTCGGACTGTGCCTCCGCGGCCGCACGCGGATCCAGCGTGAAGACGAACACACGCTGCGAGCTCGTCTTGCGGCGCGAGCTCTGGCGGCGAGGCATGCGCTATCGACTCCATCATCCCGGGCTGCTGGGCCGCCCGGATATCGTCTTCTCTAAACAACGCATCGCCATCTTTTGCGACGGCAACTTCTGGCACGGCCACGATCTTGAGGCCCGCCTTGCAAAACTCGCCCGGGGTCACAACGCCTCATACTGGGTTGCGAAGATCCGACGGAACGTCGAGCGCGATCATCGGGAGACGCGAGTGCTAGAAGAATCGGGCTGGATGGTATTGCGTTTCTGGGAGACCGATGTGCTCCGTGAGACGAGCGAGGTTGCCGACCGCGTCGCCGCTGTGGTGGCCAAGCGTTCTGTCGAGGTGAGTGCCCGAAGGTCCACGACTAGTCGCAAGAACGAGGCCGTGAAAATGGGCGCGATCGGACAATGATAGTCCGCCCTGTTTGCGTATATTGTGGCCTCGCCGAGGGTATTGAGAACGAACATGTGTTCCCGCTCAGTTGGTATCCAGACACCACGCCGTCCAATCTGCAGCGGCTGACCGTACCTGCTTGCAAGGCATGTAATATGCGGTTCAAACTCGTCGAGGAGCAGTTCGCCGCGGCGATCATGATGGGTCTAGACTCCAAGCGGCCGGAAGCGGCTGGGCTTTACGAGCGCTTTTCGAGGCGCTGGAAGCCGAGCAGCGGCAGAGACAGTAAGGATAGGCAGCACCGATTACTCAAGTTCCAAAGCATCATGCGTAACACAGTGTGGACCGATCCTCATCCAGGCGAGACAACCCTGCTGGTCCGCACGCCGATAGGTCTGGTGGTTCGTGCTGCTCCGGTCTCACCACTAGATCACGAGGTGCTCAAGTTGGTCGTGGAGAAGCTCGTCCGAGGGCTTCATTATGCTGAGACCGGCTTAGTCCTCGGTCGACTCCGGCTGGAGGCCTCCATAGTGACCCACCAGTTCATTGTTCAGGGTGGCAAGGATCTTCAAGACTTCTTCGCCCAACCGGCAAGGCTGCCGGTTGACAAGAGGCTGGGGCCTGGTCTGTGGTACCGGCGGCACCACGATCTGGACTCATCGATGTGGTTGTTTCGATTCTGGGGGCAGCTGCCCATCGTGGCGAGGGTCGATCACTTAGGACCCACGAATGCCAAAGGCGTTCCCCTTCCCGGCGCCTAGAACTCTTTCTTGAGTATGAAGCCGCTAAAATAGAATGGCCGGAGGTAAGGCATAAATGTCCAAACTTCTACTGGATCAGGTCGCGAAACATCGCAAAGAGATAAAGCACGAAGTCATCACTTATGGGCTTTCTGAGCTCATCAACATGAGAACATGAAAAAGTCGGGCGCGAGCCAAGGCCAGTCGGCATCGGAGCTCATCTCGAAAAGAATCGCCGAACTCGGGGACTGGCGCGGCGAAACCCTCAGCAGAATGCGCAAGCTGATCAAGGAAGCAGACCCGGACGTCGTCGAGGAGTGGAAGTGGATGGGCACTCCGATTTGGTCGCACGACGGCATCATCTGCACTGGCGAATCCTACAAGCATGTCGTGAAGCTTACCTTCTCCAAGGGCGCGTCTCTGAAGGATCCGGCCCGTCTCTTCAACTCGAGTCTCGACGGAAACGCACGCCGCGCGATCGACATCCACGAAGGAGAAGAAGTTGACGAGTCCGCCTTCAAGGTGCTCGTTCGCCAAGCGGTCGCCCTCAACTGTTCTGGCAAGTCGAAACCTTCGAAGAAAGCGAAGTCCTAAGGTTGTTCTTCGAGCTGGTGCTCTGACTGCGAAAGGCATGGCAAGGTTGCGCGGTGGCGAGATCGAGCGCGAGCTTCGACTGTCGCAGCCGTCCGTCTCCAAGCACCTGCGAGTGCTGCGAGAGGCTGGGTTCGTGGAATCACGAATTGAAGCGCAGCGGCGCCTCTATCGACTGAGACCGGAGCCGCTGATG
>WNFA01004566.1_pt1 | contig 11556 bp, 10 predicted proteins | sample 5400481 | NCBI WGS metagenome assembly WNFA01 (sample SAMN13153340, study PRJNA577476) | soil metagenome | isolation source: 120 cm saprolite under Douglas fir tree site 2 hole 1 replicate 2 | place: USA:California | collected 2015-04-18
GATGCTTTGAATGTGAGCCGGAGTGCCGACCTGGAACTGGGACGCATTAACCAGGCTACCAGGCGTGTACTGCTCACATTGCAAGACCAACTCAATAAAGGCGGGCAAGCCAACACCTCAGCGGGTGTTGCCGCGCCTCACTCTTCGCCCGCCGCCTCTGCTGCGCCATCGGATGCAGCTTCCAGCCTCGAACGGGAGCGTAACGTGCTGGCAAGTAGTATAATCTCCCTCGAGCGCAAGCATAGCGAACTGGAAACCCTCTATGAGATTGCACAGACGCTCAACTCGACCCTCCAGTTTGATGAGGTGTTGCGCCTGGTCATGGATAGAGTGATCGAGGTCGTGGGTGCTGAGCGCGGGTTTATCGTACTGGTCAACCCACAGACGGCTCAGCTTGAGTTCACCATCGCACGTGATAAACAGGCGCGCACTATAGGTGAGGGCGCATTCGAATATAATATCAGCCGTAGCACGGTGAATAACGTTGTGAAAACAAGAAAACCCATGCTTTCGGACAATGGCCATGATCCCACCAAGAGTATGATGGCCTATGATATCCGTTCCATCATGTGCGCCCCTTTGATTGTCCGCGGCAACTGCATCGGCGCAGTATATGTAGACAGCCGCGTCAAAGCAAACCTCTTCAACGAAAAGGACCGCGATCTTCTGCTCGGCTTCTGCAATCAAGCTGCCATCGCTATCGACAACGCCCGGCTCTTCAGTAAGGTCAATGAAGACAAACAGTACATGGACAACATCTTCGCTTCCATTGCCAACGGTCTTATCACCACTGACGCGGCCGGCATGATTACTACATTCAATAATGCCGCCAGGTACATCCTGGGCCTGGACCCGGTAAAAGTGGTAGGCAAACACTACCGGGAAGCCTTTCAAGTGTTGCCTCAAGTCGGCTTAGTCGAATTGCTGCAAAGAGCCATGCAGGAACATGGGCATGGTACCATCGACGTGGACAGTGTTATTCCAGGCCGTGGCATGGTCAACCTGGAATTGAACATTTCCTCTCTGCGCGATCAAGGAACGCATATCGGTATGGCCCTGGTCATCGATGATCGTACCGAAATAAAGCGCTCAAAGGCAGAGACGAAGCAAATTCGCGACATCTTTGGCCGCTATGTGCATCCACATGTCGTGCAGCAGCTCATTGAAGACCCACAAGCGCTGAACCTTGGCGGGGAAACAAAGGAAATAACTGTGCTCTACGGCGATATCCGTGGCTATACACGCATGTGCGAGACCATGGCGCCTGAAAAGGTGATGGATTTGCTCAACGGCTACTGGGAGAAAATGGTCGAGGCCATCTGGAACCAGGGAGGCACAGTGACCGCTTTCATAGGCGATGCGCTGATGGCAATTTTCAATGCCCCGTTACCACAGGAAGATCATGCGCTGTGCGCGGTGCGTGCTGCTGTGGGTATGCGTGCCGCCGTGCTGGAGTACCAGGCTAATATATCACGGGAGATACAAGTCTCATTTGGTTTTGGTATCAATACCGGCCTGGCGGTGATTGGTAATCTTGGCTCAGGACGTATGCAGAATTACACCGCTATCGGTGACGTGGTGAATGTCGCCTCTCGCCTGCAAGGAAATGCCTCGGACAACGATATCCTGCTCAACCGCTCGACATTCATAAAGGTGCGCCAGTACGTGCGTGTGGAATTGCTTCCCCCCATGTCTGTAAAGAACAGGACGGAGCCTCTGGAGGTCTTTCGCTTGAAAGGGCTGGCGTGATGGAGGCTAACCCGTTGTCAAAGCTGCTTCTTTGCAGCCCTGACGTTCTCGATAAATCGGCACTCTACAGTAGCCCCCCGATTTATCGAGGGGGCGTTAGCGCAGCGTCAGGGTTGGATTTAAAGGAGCTTGCGCAGCACGAACCCCACCTGCTGAGTACGGATAAAACCGAACCATTCATATAGCCGGTGTGCGTAGATGTTATCATCCTGTGTATTGAGCAGGATGCGCAGCACCTGCTCGTCCTCGAAGAAGTGTATCGCCTCGGCCATCAGGCGCGCTCCGATACCCCGGCTCCCGAACGATGGATGGACAGCGATCCGCACGAGGTAGCCGGATTCGCTGTCCAGCGCATTAAACTGGTATCCTACCACCTTGCCATCTAATTCCGCCACCACGAAATACGGGTGCGAGTCGGCTATATCGGTGAAGGCAACAGCGTCGTAGCGCCACAAGTGCTCGAAACATTCTTTCTCGATAACCAGCAGGGCGGGTATATCGCCAGGCTCGAAAGGGCGGGTCGTAACTTGTTGGTTCCCTTCGCTTGGAACGCGGTAGTCAAATTTGTCGTAGGCGTACAACAGGCGATATGGCGCAAAGCCGCAGGTAAGTAGGTCATCGCGCAGCCAGTCCTGCTCCATATCACTGCCGGAGTAGTGTAAATGATGTACGCCCCGTGCAATGAGCAGCGGTTCCAGTCCTTCAAGCAACATACGCAGCAGGCTATCATAGGCCTGGCTCTCTGTCCAGCTCACGCCAAATCCACCTATCCATGCCGAGGGAGCGTTTACCGTCTGTGAAAGCAGGAAGCCGACTAACGACTCTCCATTGAAGATACCCACCGTCGGGTAGTGTTTGAGTAGTGCCGGAAGTTCCTCTATGGTGAACCGTTGATAGATATATTCAGAGGTACGCAGCAATCGCTCCAGCAGTGGGAGGTCTTCAATGCCTAGTATTCTTACCTTGTTAAAACTCCTCGGCATGCTTCCTCCGACCACTTTATGCACCCGGTCCCTTGATCTCGCGCCGCAGCCGTTCGATATCCGGTTTAGGCGCGTTGCGCATGCGATACCCAGTCAGTCCATGAATGCGCCGCAGCTCTGCGATCAGTACATCCGTGTTCAAGCGATATTTCCTGTCAGGAGGCGGACCCAGGTTATCTACGGCAGCATCATCACCAAGCAGTAAATTGATGCAGGTCGCCACACAGGCAGCCATTGCTTCTATATTATAACCGCCCTCCTGGACCAGAATCAATCGTCCATCACACAGGTATTGAGCCAATTCTATAATGATACCATTGAGCTTTGCGAATCCTGCCGTGGAGAGATACATATTCGTATGCGTGCTTGTCTGGGGAATGGCATCTTTCCAATGCGCATCGAAGCCGGCCGAGACCAGGATCAGCTGTGGTCGGAAACGATCGGCAGCAGGAGCCATTACCTGGCGGAAAACAGGCTCGTAGACCTCGTAGCCGGTCATCGCAGGTAGAGGCACATTAATGGTCGTCCCCAATCCTGCTCCCTCGCCTCGCTCGTCGGAGTTACCCGTGCCCGGGTAGAAAGGCGCCTGGTGTATCGAGAAGTACAACACGCGTGGGTCCTCGTAGAACATGTCCTGGCTGCCGTTCCCGTGATGCACATCATAGTCGATGATCATCACCCGTTCGAGACCGGAGTGGTCGAGGGCATAGCGCGCGGCGATGGCCACGTTGTTGAAAAGGCAAAAGCCCATTGCCCCATCGGGTAGCGCGTGATGACCGGGGGGGCGCACCAGGCAATACGCGTTGTCGATCTCCCCTTTCATCATGGCATCTATGGCGGTGAGAGGGGCTCCTGCCGCCTTGATGGCCGCCTCGTATGATTTCGGAGAGACATAGGTGTCCGGAGCAAAATAGCGGCTTTCTCGCCCCCCCCGCGCCATTTCTTCAGCTACCCTCTGTGCTGCAGCCTCCACCTCGTGGATGTATGCGCGATCGTGTACCGCCGCCAGTTCATCCTCGTTGGCGGCGCGTGGCGCCATTTGTACCAGCTCGTCGCGCTCCAGCCAGTTTAGCGCTTCCAGCACCTTCATTGCCATCTCAAGGCGCTGCGGCCGCTCCGGGTGATTCCTTGGGGTGATATGTTCGAGAAAAATCGGATCATAGACCAGAGCGGTAGTCATGATACTTTCGCCACGGCTTCCTCTACCAGTCCGGGAATATCAAAGATCGTATCAGCAACCGGCACTTTGGCTGCCTGCAGGGCGGCCACCTTTCCCTGTGCTGTCCCTGTATTGCCGGAGATGATTGCTCCCGCGTGCCCCATGCGTTTCCCTGGAGGTGCGGTGCGCCCTGAGATGAAGGCCACAACAGGCTTGCTCATCGTCTTGATGTACTCAGCTGCGTCCTCCTCGTCGCTGCCGCCAATCTCACCACACATCACCACCGCTTTGGTCTCCGGGTCGGCCTCGAAAAGTTTCAAGTGATCGACAAAGGTCGAGCCGATAATCGGGTCCCCGCCAATGCCAATGCAGGTCGACTGGCCAATGCCCGCCTCGGTGAGCAGTGCGACAACTTCATAGGTGAGCGTGCCGGAACGCGAGATAAAGCCAACAGGGCCTGGTTTGAAGATCTGGTAGGGAATGATGCCGATCTTACCATGCCCTGGCGTGCATAGGCCGGGGCAGTTCGGGCCGATCAGGTGTGCGCCATGTTCACGTACAACTAATATAGCGCGTGTCATGTCTATCACAGGAATCCACTCGCTGATACAGACGATCAGCTCAATACCTGCGCTGGCAGCTTCCATAATGGCATCGGCGGCGCCAGGACCGGGCACAAAGATACAGGACGCGTTGGCGCCCGTGGCTGCTTTCGCCTCTCTGACGGTATCAAAGACCGGCAAGTCTTCCACCATCATTCCACCCTTCCCCGGCGTGACTCCACCGACCAGGTGCGTGCCGGCGGCTTTCATATTGCGGGTGTGAAACTGCCCCTCGCGTCCGGTGATGCCCTGCACAATGACCCGCGTCTTATCATCAAGCAGAATACTCATAGCGTTGACCTCTATCTCTTCGTATCGATGGCGGCCACGATCTTCTGGGCCGCATCACGCATATCTTTACCCCAAGCAAGCCCGGCATCCCTGAGCAAGGCTTTTCCCTCCTCCGCTCCTGTGCCTGAGAGCCGTACGACGATGGGCATGCCCTCGGGAATTTCGGCCTGAGCCATAATCACACCCTTGGCTACTTCTTCACCGCGCGTAATGCCCCCGAAGATGTTGACGAGGATGCCCTTCACCTGCGGGTCGCGTGCCACGAACGTCAGGGCCTTGCGCATCACTTCAGCCTTTGCCCCGCCGCCAATGTCAAGGAAATTGGCCGGCTTGCCTCCGACACGGGCCACCATATCAAGCGTCGTCATAACCAGGCCGGCGCCATTCCCCACAATTCCCACGTCCCCATCCAGCTTGACATACGTCAGGCCTTCCTTTTTTGCCTCAAACTCCAGCGGGTTTGACTCTTCCGTCTCTGCCCACGCAGCATACTCCTGCTGGCGGAACAGGCCGTTATCATCGATGAGAATCTTCGCGTCGGCCGCCTGCACCTGCCCGTCAGCAGTCAGCGCCAGCGGGTTGATCTCAGCAAGGCTTGCGTCGCTCTCAATGAAAGCCTTGGCCAGAGCCGCCAGGATGGCTCCACCCTTGCTGATTACTTGATGGGGAAATCCTGCGCGAGCGAGAATGTCGCGCGCCTCGAAGGGTCGCAGCCCCCAGTGCATATCGATGGGCTGCTGGATGATCTTCTCGGGTGTCGTGGCCGCCACCTCTTCGATATCTATGCCTCCTGCCGTCGAGACCATCACGACGGGGGCCTGCGTTTTGCGGTCGAGGATGATGCCGAGGTAGTATTCTTCTTTGATCTCTAGCTTGGAGACGACCAGCACTTTTTCTACTTTTAGCCCTTTGATCTCCATGCCCAGTACCTTTGCGGCAGCGGCGCGTGCCTCTTCAGGGGTATCGCCGAATTGAATGCCGCCCGCTTTGCCGCGTCCTCCAACATAGACCTGGGCTTTGATAACCATCGGCCCGCCCAGTTCGCGAGCAATGGCTTTGGCCTCCTCTGGCGTGCGTGCTACACGCCCGGGCTGTACCGGAATCCCGTAGCGTGCCAGGATGTCTTTAGCCTGGTATTCGTGAATCTTCACCGGAACTTACTCCTCTTCTCTTCACCGCTCGTCTCAGATCAATCAGCATGATCAGGCAGGTGAAAAAAATGTGTAATGCAGCCGCTAATCTGCCTATGGTCATGCTAGCATGCACCGAAAGGGGTGTCAAGGATTGCTGAAACTTGGTACAATAAAGGAGATGTCATATCTATCAGTGGGGAAAATGCATATGCAAAAAAAAGTATCAACTGGCCAATTGCTGGCGCGCCCCCAGGATGAAACTATACCGCCGGTAGGCGTACGCTTGCGCAAGGAAGAGAGCCCATTTCGCGTATGGCCCTTGCTCATCACTTTGCTGGTTGTGGGCCTGCTAATCATTACTATTGTGAGCGTAACTTTGGGCGGCCTGTTCCAGAATCTGCATTTTGGCACAAACACCGCTACCTCACAGCCTCCCATAACCACATTCAATGTTCAGCGAACTGCACCCTATGCAAGCCTGAATTTTACCGTCCTGACAGCGCAATACGCAACTTCTTTTATCGATGACACTATTCACCTTGGACCGGCGATTGTACGCGTGAATGTCCGGGTAGCCAATAAGACTACTAACCAGGTCTCCGTCATCTACTATGATGTCTTGCGCCTGCTGATCCCTGGTCAGAATGCCGTAGCTCCGGCGAATATCCTGCCCTATAGCCTGAAACCAGGTGTGGGTACACCGGCTTGCAATGCGTCCCCTGTTTCCTCGGGCCCGGCTCCCGCTAAAAGTGAAGTCGATTGCGTTGATTTCCCAGTTCCCAGGGGAACTCGACTTCAGACGTTATCGCTGCAACTAGGTTCCGCGTCGACCGGCGAATTCCTGGTGACAATACCGTTTAGTGGCTCCTTTAATCCCGGCCGCTATACTGGTAGAATATCATCTCAACACCTTGACATCCCTTACACGTACTATAACTTTGGCGATAGCCCCTTCCAGTTCCTTTACCGCCTGACCAGCGTGGATATCAGCTACTCATATAATGGAATGCAGAGCAAAGCGGGGCAGCAGTTCTATATCCTCAATTTTCGCGTGGATAACCAGAGCGGTATCTATGTCGTTCCTGGTTATGGCTATGATTACGTGCGCCTGATCATCAATGGTAATCTTCGCACGCCTGTCGATAGCACGCTCCCCAATGCATTTAATAGAAACGCGAGGAACGTCGCTGGCCAGGTGGCGTTTGTCGGTCCACCAGGCCTCGCGAACATCACCCTGGGATTGCTGCCGCAAAACGGTAGACCAATGCAAACAACAGATGTGCAATTATGATCCATAATAAAACGCAGCAGGAAGGAACGATATATATGTCCACAACATTTCGCGCCTTTGTGGTCAATAAAACAGAAAATGAATTCACCGCCAGCGTCCAGGAACTGACGCTGGCCGATCTCCCCCCCGGCGAAGTCCTCATTCGCGTTGCCTACTCCGGCGTGAACTACAAAGATGCTCTGGCCTGCATCCCCGACGGGAAGATCGTGCGCAGCTATCCTTTTGTTCCCGGCGTGGACCTGTCGGGAGTGGTTGTTGAATCGCATGATGCTCGTTTTCACGAGGGGGACGAAGTGATTGTCACCAGCTACGATCTCGGCGTTTCCCATTATGGCGGCTTTAGCGAGTATGCGCGTGTGAAGGCCAACTGGATTGTGCCACTGCCCCAGGGCTTGACGCTCAAAGAGGCCATGATCTTTGGCACGGCCGGTTTCGAGGCCGCCCTGGCATTGCATCAACTGGAGAAGAACGGCCTCACGCCTCAACGCGGTCCCGTGCTCGTGACAGGCGCGACCGGCGGCGTTGGCAGTATGGCCGTGAGTATGCTGGCGAAGACGGGTTACACCGTCACGGCAAGCACGGGCAAGCAGTCTGAACATGCCTACCTGCAGGAACTGGGCGCGCGCAATATCCTCAGTCGCGAGGAAGTATCCGCCGAGAGCAGCCGCCCCCTGGAAAAAGAACTATGGGCGGGCAGCGTAGACTCGGTGGGGGGAGCTACCCTGGCCTACTTGATCCGCACGACTAAGTATGGTGGTTCGATTGCCGCCTGCGGCCTCACCAGTGGTTCGACCGTCAACACTACGGCCTTTCCCTTCATCCTGCGCGGCGTGAACCTGCTGGGCATCGATTCGGTGTACTGTCCAATGGAGTTGCGCCGCAAGTTATGGCAGCGCATGGCAAGCGACCTCAAGCCATCCACCCTCGCTAGCATGAGCCACGAAGTGACACTGGACGAACTGCCCCAGGTGACCGCCTCCCTGCTCAAAGGTGGCGTTCGTGGGCATACCGTTGTCAGGCTGGCGGGAAAATAAAGTTGCAAACATATAAACAATTTATCACTTCTGACCCCAATGTGCTGTTTGGGAAGCCAGCCATTAGGGATACTCGCATTGCTGTAGAGCAGATTCTTGATGAGCTTGCTGGAGGGACAACCGTCGAAGAGCTTTTAGAGGAGTATCCACGGCTTACTCGCGAGGCGATCTACGCAGCACTGGCCTTCGCGGCCGATACCCTTTATTCTGTTGGCTCACCAAATAGCGAAGGCTGCTGACCCTGTTCAAGTTGTTTCTGCTCTTCGCGCTGTAACTGCTGAATACTCTTCGCAGGAGTTGGCATGTCTTCGGGGAGAGTAGCGCCAGCTCTTTTAATGGTTTCGCGGACTTCTTGTCCCATCTCGTGATGTGTACGATTTGCCTGATCTTTATCCTTGATCCGCTCGCGTTCGATCTTTTGTCTCGTCAGGCTGGCGCGGAAAGCATTTGCAGCAAGCTCATCGCTGCCCATGTAGTCGAGTATCTCCTGACTTTTCTTCAGCCCTTTGCGTGTATGAATGTCTCTGGCTTTGAGTCCGCCATAGAGGCCTATGTAACCATGGTCTTGAAAGATTGCGAAGTCTTTTGGCTCGATTACGCCAGCCCCCTGTGCTGCCCCAGCTAACTGATTATTGAGGATAGATATTTGAGACCGTCGAACCAGCCGTAACTGGTCTTCTGACATCGTAGTCAACTCATCAGTTAGCTCTTGGCGGCGTGTCTGTACAGCGAAATACGTTTGCCCCAGGGCAACAATCTCTTTAGAAGGATCGGCGTTCTGGACGATCAAATAACATGCATATCTGGACAGTTCAAAATCCTCAACCTCACGTTGTGCTCCTTTACCAGTTTTGATCATTTTCGTGACATCACGAAAATGATCAAAAACAGCGTGCCCACTATTGCTACATGCAGTTTTTGCCTTTGGGATTACATTCTGAAAGTTTTCCCAGCGGTTATAGCCTAAAATTTTTGCTAGATCGCGGGCACTCCAGTATTCGCTGCCATCTTCGGCCTGCCTGCGGATTGACTCGAATGGAGAGGTACGAGGAGTGATTGGTTCGTCATTGCCACTGTTCATAGATATATCCCCTCACATGGTTTTGGCTTACTATACTAGAAAATTTAATAAAAATCAATCTCCTGATATATTTGGTCCCTGATAAAAACTGGTTCAATGCCGACGGAAAGGTAGTTATGCCCCGGCAGCAAACGTGACCGACCAATGGCCTGTCGGCCAGGACACGTCCACGACATAACATCCTGCCTTTGGCACGACGAAATCGCTCCCCCATTCAGCCCACCCCTCTCCAACGACGGACCAGGGATGGTTCGGATGCTGCGTATCTAATACGGCATCAGCCACGGGTGTATCGTCGAACTGGAACAAGAGAGGCATGTGATTGAAGAGATCATGACCACGGACTGTGACAGCATGCGTGTAGTTTGGTCCGACCTCCCAAATCGTTTTCAGTATGGCCCATCCATAGGGCGCTAGATAGGTGCTCGGTTCGTTCTTGGTAGGAGAGAGGTGAGCGATGACTGGACCACCTGGCCAGTCGGCCCAGACTGGGGAGGCGCCAATGACCGGGCCAAGACCTGGCAAGCTCATATGAGGGGTCGGGTTACTTACCGGGCAGTTCTGTGGCACTGGCCCCAGGAGTGGAGGGATCGGTGTCGGCGGGGGAACATAGGAAGTTGGGGTTGGCATCAACAGAGCCGTTGAGGTGGCTTGTGCGGTGGGTGGAAGCGGCGTTGAAGCACAGGCCCCGAGAAGTAAGATGCACATGAGCAACATGACGCATCGGGTAAAGAGAGAGATGTTCTTCATGTTCGTCGTTCCTTCACTTGAACAGGAGTAGATATCGCTGAAGGTGAGCCAGTTGCGAAACCCTTGCACATCCCTCTGGAACAGGCTTTGGTCGGCCATCCCGTTTCAGCTACTTGCTCGCCTACTAGAACCCGTTACTACCGGCCGCAAAGGTGAGACGCCACTGTCCCTCCGGCCATGCCGCCTCCAGGTAGTAACATCCTGCCATAGGAATGTACACATAGGAAGGCCAATCCACCCAATCGCCCGTAATAGAGCTTCGCTCCTGCGGACGTAAGACCGGAGCCATGCTTGGGTCTTGTTCACCCATCTGAAACCACAAAGGCGTCCCAGTACGGAGATTGCCACCACGGACCGTGATCGGATGCATATAACGTGCTGGCGCTCTCCAGAGCATTTTCACTGCCCATCCATACTGAGTATAGCCATCATAGCGAGGAAACCGTACCGTGGCATGGGGTCCATCAATACCGCTGACCCAGAGTGGAGCATGACCGAAAACTGGTCCCAGATCGGAGAACACTTGCTGCGGGGTTGGACCGAGAGGACAGTTCTGTGGCACTGGCCCCAGGGGTGGAGGAGTCAGAGTTGGAGGGGGAACATAGGGAGTTGGGGTTGGCATTGAAATAGCCGTTGAGGTAGCTTGTGCGGTGGGTGGCGGCGTTGCAGCACAGGCCCCCAGGAGGAAGCCGCACATAAGCACCATGATGGATCGGGTGAAGAGAGAGATGCTCTTCATGCTCGTCGTTCCTCCACTGTATCAGATAGGCTACCGGAGTGAAAGCAGAGAGGCTGCTAACGCCCCTGCTGTAAACAACAAGACCAGGCCGTCCATATAACGCCAACGCCACTGTGCCGTCAAAATCATCATGGGTTCATAACTCGCATTCATTTGTTTCCGATTGCTTACCACGCCAAGAGCCCATGCGCCTCCATGAGCGACACCAATAATCACACCGATAGTCGTGGCTGTGATCAAGTTATAGTTCAGTATAATCAAAAATGGCAATAATCACATGCCTGCATATGGATTGCGTGTTCTTCTATAAACCTGCTGCAAAGGTAATACGCCAACTTCCGCTCGACCAATGAGCCTCAAGATGGTAACAGCCCGCTTGGGGAATAAATATGTAGGATGGGAAGCTTGTCCAAGGTTGTTCTCCTGCAGTTCCTGGATCTAATACCGGTGAAAGCGTTGGGTCTTGATCACCGATCTGAAACCACAGAGGTGTACCATCACGTAGAGAGCTGCCATGAAGTGTTACGGGACTTGGGGAGTTTCTGCTTACCCTCCATAGGATCTTCCGATACCATCCATGTTGAGTATACACATTATTCTGAGTACTTTTCCCATTACCAATGTGTAGGATAGCATGAGGGCCGACAAAGCCGGCCGCCCAGACTGGAAAACTGCCGATAACAGGGATAATGTCGGCGAAAATGTTTTGGGGTCTTGGGCCAGGAGGACAGTTTTGCGGCACTG
>WNFA01004827.1_pt1 | contig 11547 bp, 9 predicted proteins | sample 5400481 | NCBI WGS metagenome assembly WNFA01 (sample SAMN13153340, study PRJNA577476) | soil metagenome | isolation source: 120 cm saprolite under Douglas fir tree site 2 hole 1 replicate 2 | place: USA:California | collected 2015-04-18
AGGAATTGATGAAGATGCTCCGCCAATTGCCAATCCCGGTTACAATCACCTGGCGCAGTGGCCTCTTTCACTGGCAGTGTGCTGGTGGAAATGGGGCATCACCTCACCTGGTAAGCGCATTGGAGCAGGCCTTACGCTATATGCTGAAAGACCTGCCTGTAGATACAGCTACAGCAATTGGTAAGAAAAGCAATGATTGAGAGGACAATTTAAGGGCGGCTAGCTGGTATGGAGACCGCCCTTGAGTTGTTAAATGGCCCTTCCTACGATATTCTGGCCAGCGCCTCCTTGACCAGGTCGGGAATATCAAAAATGATATCCGCCACCGGAACCCTCGCTGCCTGCAGCGCCGCAACCTTCCCCTGTGCGGTGCCGGTATTGCCGGAGATAATCGCGCCCGCGTGACCCATGCGTTTTCCAGGAGGAGCAGTGCGTCCCGAGATAAAAGCTACTACCTCCGCTGCATCTTCCTCGTCGCTTCCGCCAATCTCACCGCACATCACCACGGCCTTCGTCCCCGGGTCCGCTTCAAAAAGCTTCAGGTAGTCTACAAATGTGGAGCCAATAATGGGGTCGCCTCCAATCCCAATACAGGTGGATTGGCCAAGACCCGCCTCGGTCAGCAGAGCGACAACTTCGTAGGTAAGCGTCCCCGAGCGCGAGATAAAGCCTACCGGTCCCGGTTTAAATATCTGGTAAGGGATAATCCCGATCTTGCCATAACCCGGTGTACACATACCCGGGCAGTTTGGACCGATCAGGCGTGCGCCGTGCTCGCGCACCACCAGCATAGCGCGTGTCATATCGACTACAGGAATGCCCTCGGTAATACAGACGATCAACTCAATGCCCGCGCTGGCGGCTTCCATAATCGCATCGGCTGCGCCTGCTGGCGGCACGAAAATACAGCTCGCCTCTGTGCCTGTGGCAGCTTTCGCCTCTTCAACCGTGTCGAAAACCGGTACATCTTCAATCATCGTGCCCCCCTTGCCGGGAGTAACACCGCCGACTATGTTTGTGCCGGCCGCCTTCATATTGCGTGTGTGAAACAGTCCCTCGCGCCCGGTTATGCCCTGCACGATTACTCGCGTAGTATTGTCAAGCAAAATACTCATAACTCTTACCCTCTAATCCCTCGATGTAACCGCAGCGACAATCTTTTGAGCCGCCTCGCGCATATCTTTGCCCCAATCAAGCCCGGCATCCTTCAGCAGCGCCTTCCCCTCCTCCGCCCCGGTACCGGAGAGGCGCACGACGATTGGCATGCCCTTGGGCAGATCCACCTGGGCCATAATCACGCCTTTTGCCACTTCTTCGCCACGTGTGATACCGCCGAAGATATTCACCAGGATGCCCTTGACCTGTGGATCGCGTGCCACAAACGTCAAAGCCTTGCGCATAACTTCGGCCTTGGCGCCGCCGCCTATATCGAGGAAGTTGGCCGGCCTGCCGCCGACACGCGCAACCATGTCAAGCGTCGTCATCACCAGTCCCGCGCCGTTGCCGATGATGCCGACGTCGCCATCCAGTTTGACATACGTCAGGCCTTCCTGCTTGGCCTCGAATTCCAGTGGGTTCGACTCTTCCGATTCTGCCCACGAAGCATATTCCTTCTGCCGGAACAGGCCGTTGTCATCAAGCAGGATTTTGGCATCGGCTGCCTGTACCTGTCCATCGGCGGTCAGCGCGAGCGGGTTGATTTCAGCCAGGCTGGCGTCACTTTCGATAAAAGCCCTGGCCAGCGCTGCCAGGATTGCCCCTCCTTTCGCGACCACCTGGTGAGGTAGCCCGGCCCGTGCCAGGATATCACGGGCCTCAAATGGGCGCAGCCCCCAGTGCATGTCGATGGGCTGCTTAATAATCTTTTCGGGCATGGTAGCGGCTACTTCTTCAATATCGATGCCGCCTTCCTTAGAAACCATCACGATGGGGGCCTGCGATTTGCGGTCGAGGATGATGCCCAGATAGTATTCCTCTTTAATATCCAGTTTCGAGACCACCAGCACCTTTTCCACGGTCAGCCCTTTGATATCCATGCCGATTACCTTCGCGGCGGCGGCACGTGCCTGCTCGGGAGTGTCAGCAAATTGAATACCGCCCGCCTTGCCTCGACCACCGACATAGACCTGGGCTTTAATCACTACGGGCCCACCAAGTTCGCGGGCAATTGCTCCGGCCTCTTCTGGCGTATGCGCTACTCGCCCGGGCTGGATGGGGATTCCGTAGCGTGCCAGGATGTCTTTGGCCTGATATTCGTGAATTTTCACTGCAACCTTTGCTGCCTTTCAAAATATAATAAAAATGTACTGATTCCTGCACTCACATGCAGTACACCGCGCTCAAAGCTGAGTGTGTGGCGGAGGCCCCGCCACGAACCGCTGGTAGATGTTGACCGGGCTGTTCTCGTCACGGTCCATCAGCAAGCCGCAGTTCTCGTTCTCGCGGCGATACGTCCGTTTCTACAGCGGCATGTTTTGCTTGCGCTCGCACTTGTGGCCTATCTTGATCGTATCGCGCTCATCGATACCACACAGAGCTTTCCCAAGGCGCAGACACCTGATGAATTTTGACGACCGAATAGGGTAATCGTGCTCATGGGGACGCAGGCGTCCCCACCGTTCTGTAGGGACAAGGAGTGGAGTGGGGTGGATGAGGGGGCCTTGTGCTTGTCCTCGTGGGAGAGCGACCATCAGGCCTCACGGAACCCAGGCTAATCGCGTTGCCACCAGGACAAGCACAAGGCCCAATACTGTTCAAATATGTGCAATGGCACGCTCAATTCTATTGATTCTAGCTCTGCCATACACGCTCAGATTCTCCTTATTTGAACAGTATTGAGCACAAGGCCCCCACCCATCCCCACATCCACCCCTTGTCCCTACAGGATAGAGGCGGACGTTTCTAGCTATTACCCGATTCGGTTGTCAAAGATCATTAGGTCAGCATCTGCACAAAGCTGTAGAGGTCCCAATCATTATACACCAAGCGGTCACGGATGTGCTGCTTGGTCCGTTCTTTGGGGGGTTCATCCTCTTTCTTCGGAATGACCATCTGCTTTTGAGAGAGATCGCCGACCACCACGGCCGTTGCATGTCAACGCCTATACTTAGATATGAGATATACTAAGACAGAGGGTGTTTCCCTGGCATGACGAAGAATGCCTTTCTACTTTTGAGAAACTCAGGTTCTCATCGTTTAAATCAATAGCAGGGAAAGGAGCGGGTATGGGCCAATGGTTCCAGAGATTTGTCGCGAGCGGCTTACACGGCGAAGTGAGTGATGCCACGATACAGGGGTATCTGCGCTCCGCAAGCCAGCTCGAAGACATCTGGCAACAAATCGATGACGACGTGGACGCATTCATTGCGCAGGGAATAGCCCCGTGGGATGCCTATGCAAGAATGGGGTATGCCCTCGCGTATGTGCGTGCGTGCCGCACAAACGTCGTATTCGTGCAGGAACTATTGAAAGCCGATGCCACCGCGGAGCCTGCGAGCGCGGGCTACCTGCCCAAAATAACGTATGACCAGGCGCTGGCCCTCTGCGAACATATTGAGCCGTATCTCGAGGAGGCAATCAAGGCGTCAACGAATTCGCGCTATGTTCCCGCCACCTATGCCCTCCCGCTCACGCTGGGACCACATATCAGGTATGCCAACCAACACTTCCCGCTGCCTCACTTACAGGGAATCATAGGGGCCGCCCAGCAGACACGAGATTGGGCAGCCGGGCTGCTGGCAAAATACGAGCTTGCGCTGCGCGCGGCCAAAACACCGGTTCCGCAACCTGTATCAACGCATGTGGAGGAGATGAGGAATGAGCTAGGGCTTGGAGACTTCCACCTGCGGACCGGTGTCGATATGGTGGGTCAAATCAGCAACGGGCAGACAACCGATGAATTGAGCAAAAAGGCGGACGGCTTCCTCTGGGAAGCGATGGAAAGCTTTTTCAAAGTGAGCCAACTGGTAGCGATCTCTGGAACGCCTGCGTCTGCGCGACCGTCGCGTAATGCGCCAGGTATAGCGAGCCACGAACAAACATACCAGAGACCTCCCGCGCCGAAGCTAAACCCAGAAATACCCGTACCTCCCGCGCCTGATATGTCCGACATGTTGAACCAGGTGATTACAGCCCCTGGAGCAGTTCAGCAAGTACCGGCACCTTCCTTACCCGATATGTCCGACATGTTGAACCAGGTGATTACAGCCCCTGTAGGGGCTCAAGCTGTACCAGCATCACCCTCGTCCGATGTGTCTGACATGCTGAACCAGGTGATAGCTGATACAGGCACGACTCAGGAAGTACCCAGGCCACCCTTGACTAAAGGGCCTGATGCGGTGGCTCGCGCATCGCAGCGTGACAAATCAACTTCTGGGGACAATGTGCTGGACATGCTCTCCGAGATATGTGGAGAGCAGAAAAACAACGATTAACGAGCATGTGCAGATCCCGCGCTCGGTGCTAGAAGCGGGCCGGGCGCTGGTGAAAGAAAGGACGAATCAAAAAAATGGGCTTGTTTGAGCACTTAAAATTTGTAAGCGGTATGAAGGCCGAGGATGCCCTGCAAAAAGCAGAAGACCCAGCCCAGGTGTTTAATTACAGCTACACAAAACAGTTGGAGCAGCTTCAGCAGCTTCGCCAGGGCCTGGTGACCATTGTTCAGAACGAGAAGCATATCGAAATGCTCGAGAACCAGGTTGAGGCGCAGGAAGATCGCCTGCAACAGCAGTCGCTACAAGCCATGCAGCAGGGGCGCGAAGACCTGGCCCGCCTGGCATTACAACGCAAAGAGGCTCTGCTCACGCAGGTGGCGGGATATAAACAACAACTCGAGCAGCTCGCCGCCCAGCACCAGAAAATCGAACTGCTTGTGCAGCAGGTAGAACAACGCGTCTCGACTTTTGGCACGCAAAAAGAGATGGTTGAGGCGCAGTATCAGGCAGCGCAGGCCGCAGTTCGTGTTGGAGAGGTCGCGACAGGCATCTCAAAAGAATCAACTGAGATGAATCTGGCCATGCAGCGCGCGCAGGAGAAGGTCTTGCAGATGCAGTCACGAGCAACCGCCATCGATGCGCTGCTGGACTCTGGCACGCTTAGCGATCAGGGATTGCTCAGTGGTGGGGATGCAACTGACCTGGATCACCAGCTCGCGAAAATCACCTCTGAGCACAATGTCGAAGAGGAATTAGCTGCCATGCGGCAACAAATCGGTGGGGCCGCCACACAACCACAGCTTCCAGGGCCATCTAAGCAGGCTTAGCGTCTATTCGTTTGTTACACGCAGTCTGGCTTTCGACACATTGCGTGTGAATCCTATGAGGCAGGCATTTGATTTCTGCCCCTGTTGTACGTCCAAAGAAGTTACAGATACGTAAATGAAAAAGGAGAATCACAACATGTCCAACGGAATGAACCTATCCTCGACCGGCCAGTCCGCCCAAAGCGAGCCTGAGAAGGAGCCGATGCTCCTGCTCGACACGACCGGGTCTATGAACTATCGCACATCGGAGACCGAATCGACGCCCCGTAAAGATACGATCCGTGAGGCGATCAGCATCATCGTCTCCGAGCTGGCGGCAGCCGACAGCCAGGCAGCCAAAGAAGAAGAGGGAGGCGGCCTGCGCACCGTCACGTTCGCGGATGGGCAGGCGCACGATATCGGCGATTTGAACCCGAACAATTTACGAGAGAAGTGGAGTCATATTCGCTGGGGTGGTGGAACACGCATCATGCCAGGCTTTAATCTGCTACTGAAAACCTACACCGATGAGTTCGGGACAGTGCCGCAAGCGGAGCGCCCGCTGTTACTGGCCCTCGTCATCACCGATGGTGAGGCCGACGACACCGACACATTCAAGAACGTGGTGGCACGGGCAGCCGGTAGTATGTACGTGGCGCTTGCGATCATCGGCTACGGTCCCGAACACGACCGCGCGTTGCAGGCTTACCAGCAGGTCGAAGCGCAGAACGCGCACGTTAAAGTAATGCCCTTCGCAGGTGAGACCGATCCTGAGATCATTGCCCGCGCTCTACTCAACATGATGGAGTAGCCACCAATCTAGACCCAATTGCGCCGCCTCGCCGCCGTTTGCCCTGGTTCGCATTCGGCGGCATCTCGTCAATTGCAGAGAAGATACGCAGGAACGCTTGCCTCCCCCACTTGCTACGTCGCCTGGAACGGCAACTGCGCAATCATGCCATACCCGTCCTCAAGCTGTACATAAAACATCATCATAAGATATGGTTGTGATCGATCTCGCCCGGTTGAGATTTCTTCATTTCAGAGCCAGGGAAGGGAACTCGATTGGATACTGTCAAGAATTGCAGGAACCTGCTAGAATAGAATGTAGGGGTGGACCCTCACTGTGGCCCTCCTAACCTACATAGCGGAACAAGGGGTATGCTTATGCCAGAGCAGAGATCAATCATTCCATCGATAGAGGATTCGGGCCAGAAAACGTATATTGCAAACGCCGCGGGTATCAGGCGGAAGACACCTAAGATAGGGCTATTGATTGCCAGCCTGTTTGTGATAGGACTGATCATCCTTGGCAGCGTCAGCTATATCACCTGGAACTGGCTAAAAAATTTACAAGTTGCCATTGGTCCGTCGAGTGTGGCGGCTCCCTCAATTAGTACATTCAGCGTGCAGCGATCCGCACCCTATGCAGACTTAAATTTTACGGTCCTCAACGCCCAGTACGCCACCTCTTTTCCAGATGACACGATTCAGTCGGGGCCGGCAGTGGTTCGTGTCAATTTGCACGTCACCAATAAAACCACCGCTCAGATCTCTGTGATCTATTATGACGTTGCTCGTCTTCTCGCGCCAAAACTCAGCCCGGTAGCCCCTACCAATGTGCATCTCTCAGCAAACCCAAAGCCTGGCTCTAGCGAAACCGGTTGGATTGATTTCCCGGTCGCCAAAGGCACACAACCTGCCAGCCTGAAGTTGCAACTGGGTTCCGTCTCGCTCAATGAAATGCTGGTAACTATACCTTTCAGCGGATCCTATAATCCCAACCGCTATACCGATAAGTTATCTCATCAATCGCTGACCATCTCGTATGACTTCTCGGGCAATACACTCGTCTATCACCTGCAGAGCGTCGATATCCGCTATTCCTATCAAGGTACGCAGTGCAAAGCAGGGAACCAGTACTACGTACTCAACTTCACCGTGGACAACCCTAACGGGGTAGCCGTCCTCCCCGGCTTTGGCTTTGATTATATCCGCCTGATCATCGATGGCTATAACCGACCGCCCATTTATAACACGCTGCCCTATAGCTTTAACTCCGGCGCTCACGGCGTCGGAGGCCGGGTAGTATTTGTTGCGCCTGCAGGCCTGACAACGCTGAATATCGCGTTTTTGCTACAGATCGTGGTTGGGCAGGATAATTACCAGGTGACGGTATAAGCCGATATCAACGTTCAGAGGATACATCAGGAGCGGCCTTCCCAACGCGAGATGTACCGGGCTGGCCTGGCACGAGTTTGCTACGTAACCTGCTCATTTCACACCCGGCTACCCAGCAAAATCCGGCGCTGTTTAACCACTAGCCTCCACTGACCTTCGTGAGATAGTACCAGAGCAGGGCGCCATCCCTGGCCCGCAAGGCATACGCAATGCCGTTGCCTGAGCCAACATAGGCCATCTCCCCACTGAGGACTGGCGTATTGAGAATGGCCCCAAAAATGGTGTAGTGCCAAAGCAGGGAGCCATTGCCGGCTTGCAGCGCATACAGGTCGCCATTCTCTGCGCCGACATAGACCACTCCATTGAGTATAGCCGATGCATTGGTAGGCGGATCATCCGTAGCCTCACTCCACACTAGGGAACCATTGTTACCTTGCAGGGCAATGACATAACCTTTGTACATGTTCACCAACGTGCTGACATAGACGGCTCCATCAGCCACTGCCGCCCAGGAATAGCCTTGAGTCGCATTCCCTGTGTAATGCCAGAGGAGGGTTCCATCACTAGCCCGCAGGGCATACACCGAGGAGGAAGCTGAGATGACAGGCACGCTTCTTTGGAGCAGCAATCTACTGCCACTGGTTTGCCGTGCGTTGCCAGCGGCAGGAGCAAGCGCGGCATAGGCAGCAAATTTGGTCGCGATGACGTAGACGATTCCATTGCTGACCAGTGGTGGCACCAAAGCAGCACCATCATGCGTATACCGCCAGAGTAGGGCACCAGTGCTGGGCTGGAAGGCATACTCGGTACCGTCATCTAAGCTCACATAAGCCACGTCGTTCACGACAATGGGCGACCTGAGAAAGGAACCGCCCATCTTATAGAGTAGGGCACCATCGCTAGCATCCAAGGCAAAGAGGGTCTGCTTGTCTGAAACAGCATAGATCACTCCATTGAAGAGTGTCGGCATACCAATAAGGAGGCCATTCATCTTGTAATGCCAGAGCAGTGAACCATCAGTTGTGCGTAGTGCAGCCACGGTTCCATCTTGTGAACCGGCATAGGCCACCTCACCAACCACCGTTGGCTCGAATACAAGATGGCCACCACTGGTATAACGCCACAGCAAGACCCCATCACTGGCTCGCAAGGCATAGACCGACCCGACGCCCCTGTCGAGAGCCGTACTAACATAGACCACCCCATTAACGACGGGCGGTTGTCCTTCAGCGGAACCCTTCGTCATGAAGTGCCAGAGTAAGGCACCGTCGCTTATCCGCAAGGCCGACACAACTCCATCGGCCGCCCCAACATAGGCCACGCCATCAACAATCGTCAAGGACACATTGTGGCCTGACCACCAGGGAGAACCGATTGGCGTTGCCGTTGGCGTCACGTGCGCAACGGCAGGAGCAGACCTGGAAGAGGTGAGTTGATTCCAGCGATCACGGAGCGCGGGGAAGATGGGGAGCATGGCGACAAGCAACAGGAGGAGCAGCCCTGCGATTATGACGAAGCGCCAGTTGAGCCAGATACGCTCCTTGCGCCTGTCAATCCGCTTCAAGGAGTCGCTGGCGGTTTGAGGCGAGATCGGCGTCTCTGCTTCCGCCTGCTGCTCCTCGTTCTGGGGGTGAAGGTCCGTAATCTCGACTTCAGAGTCATCCTTTGAGGGTTCATGTTCGATTGTCTCCACAGAATCCCTCCGTTTCTTCTGGTTCATCGTACATCTTCTCATCACTAATATATCTCACCCGCCTGCAATGAACCTGAAAATATTTTATAGAGCAAAAATACTACTTGCTATTTTCAAAAAGAATGGTTACAAGAGATACAAATAACTCTATCAAGAACTATATATCAATCAGTTACCTATGTCAATAAAAACCATGTATCATGGGATTTTTATGTACGAGTGATACATATTCAGAGCATATTATGACAAAATAAGGGAATTCTGAGATCAGTTCCAAGGTATGAAAGCACCAGGGAGTTCACAAAGAGGGCAATCTTATCAGTGTATACAGCACACGTTGAGGGATTTGAACTCACCTCCGGCAAGAGAACCGTATGTACCTCTCTTGCCGGAGGAGTCTTCGTTTTACTGAAAAAGTAAGGGAAGAAGCGCCGCTCAAGTCATTGGTGATGTTGCATCCTACCCCCGGATAAACGCCAGCAGCTCATCCCGTTTCTGCTCCATCAACTCCCTGCTGTTTGCCTCGACATTCAGACGCAGCAGCGGCTCCGTATTGGATGGGCGCACATTGAACCACCAGTTCCCGTAATCGACCGTAATGCCATCCAGGTGATCAACCGAGGGCGCATCCTTACCGTACTTCTCCTCGAGCGCGTGTAGTTTGCCCTCTACATCGCTCACCTTACTATTAATCTCGCCGCTGCGCACCCCTTTATCAAGCGGCTTGAGCAATTCCGAGAGCGGTTTTCCCTCGACGGAAACAATCTCCAGTATAATCAGAAAAGCGATCAACCCCGAATCGGCGTACCAGTTATCGCGGAAATAGAAATGGCCGGAGTGCTCGCCGCCAAAGATCGCATTCAGTTGGCGCATCTCCGCCTTAATATAAGAATGCCCCACGCGCGTGCGCACTGCCTTGCCGCCTAACCTGTTGACCAGCTCGGGCACGCTCTTGGAAACAATCAGGTTATAAAGGATGGTTGAACCTGGATACTTTTGCAGCAGGCTATACGCTACAATCGCCGTCACCATTGATCCATCCACCACATTGCCATGCTCATCCACCGGAAACATGCGGTCGGCATCGCCATCGAAAGCCGCGCCCAGGTCAGCGCCTACCTCGCGTACCTTCCTCTGTAAATCCACCATGTTCTCAGGCTCGATCGGGCTGGCCGGGTGATTGGGAAAATTTCCATCCAGCTCAAAGTAAAGCGGCACCAGTTCGCAAGGCAGATGCTTGAACACGCGCGACATCACCATACCCGCCATGCCATTACCCGCGTCGATTACCACTTTGAGCGGCCTGATCTTGCTCACATCGATGAACGAAAGAGCGTGCTGGACATAAGCATCAAGCACATCTCGCTGTATCACCCGCCCCTTGTGCGCCGGTTCAACAAAGTCGCCGCTTATCGCCAGATCGCGTATATCCACCAGGCCCGACTCAAGGCTAATAGGGAATGCCTGGGCCCGGCAGAATTTCATGCCGTTGTATCTGCCCGGGTTGTGTGACGCGGTAATCATTACGCCCGCCGGGTAATTGAACTTGCCCACCGCGAAATACAGCTCGTCAGTCGTCGTCATGCCAAGGTCAATCGCATCGACCCCCTGGTCGGTAATACCCTGCATCAATGCAGCGGCTAATTGCGGTGATGAGAGCCGCATATCACGCCCCACGGCGATCTGCGGCACTTTCAGATATTGAGCGGCCGCTCGCCCGATGCGGTAGGCTATCCCGTCCGTAAGGTCTTCCCCGTAGATGCCGCGCACATCGTACGCTTTGAAGAGAGCGGGATCGATGTTTGTATTCGATGTATTCACTCTTTATTTCCTCTTCTTCCAGATTTCTAAAAGTACCCAGGGTTCACCCGAACTGCGGGGATCATAGATTTGTCCAACTTCGCCGAAGCCCGCTTTGGCGAATGCGTGCCGCGCCGGTTGATTGGCCATGGCCGTTTCTGCATAGATGCGCACGAAAGTGGGCTGGGAAAAAAGATACGCTACCAGCGTGCGGATAGCCTCCGGTCCGTACCCTTTGCCCCAGCGGGTCTTATCGCCCAGGCCTAAACCCATTTCAAGCTGTCCCACGCGGTAATCAATGTTGAAGTATGTAATAGTGCCGATGGGAATATGCAGCTCATCTTCGATGATGAACCAGAATTGTCGCCCATTCCCTATTACGTAGTTGCGTTCAAAAATGGACAAAAATTCCGCCATGGTCTGCGAGTAGGGGCGATGTGGGTCATAGCGCCACACTTCTTCGTCGCGCTCCCAGTTAAAGACGTAGCGTGCATCCTTCAGCGTGGGCCGGCGCAAATAGATGCGCTGTCCATGCAATACAGGATAAATATGTTGTTTTTGTGTCTCAGTCATACCAGCCCTATTTCATGCGCAAAACTGGTCCCGGCAGTCAGTGGCGAGACAACAAAAGCCT
>WNFA01004572.1_pt1 | contig 11545 bp, 13 predicted proteins | sample 5400481 | NCBI WGS metagenome assembly WNFA01 (sample SAMN13153340, study PRJNA577476) | soil metagenome | isolation source: 120 cm saprolite under Douglas fir tree site 2 hole 1 replicate 2 | place: USA:California | collected 2015-04-18
GCGAGTGACGCGGAAACCAGTTTGCCTCCGCTTCCCGCGAGGGCGGTGCGCTCGCGCCGAACAACGTCATATGCAACCTCAAAATGCAGTTCGGGCTGAGTCGCACCCGCAACTTCGGCGTAATACATCTCGTTGCCATATTTCGAATCGCTATCTTTTTTTAGCGGCAGATCGCCCTTAGCGGAAACGATCTTAACCTGCTGATAGGCGTCGGACTGTGCCGCGGGAATCCAGATCCGCACTTTCTTCCCAGCCGGCAGATTCTTCACGGTGAAGGCGTAGTGGAAAGTGAGATGGCGTGATTCCTGCGTGAATGCGCTATAACTCAGCAGGAACAGAGACAGTAACAAGCAGACCTTGCGCAGCATAGGCGGCTTCCTTTCAAGTTCTGACAACCAGGTGCTGTAAGGAGGATTTGGAAACGACACACGGGCGTCTTAGAGGGAACGCCGTCAAGTGAAGCCGCGCTTCAGGATGCGCATGGGGAAAAGATGCCGGGTCGAAGTCCGGCGATGCGGTATTTTAACAGGGGCGAAGTCGCGGGGGACACATCCGTTAGAATTAGCCAATGCCTGTCGCCATCCAATGCCGCGATCTGCGCAAAACCTACGACGGCAAAGTCGAAGCGGTGCGCGGCCTGAACCTCGAGATCCTGACCGGAGAATGTTTCGGCCTGCTCGGTCCCAACGGAGCAGGGAAGACCACAACCATCGAGATCCTCGAAGGGTTGCTGCAACCCACGTCGGGCGAAGTCTCGATTTTGGGCCACAGCTGGCGCCAAAACGAGCGGGAAATGCGCGAGTGGCTGGGAATTTCCCTGCAAGAGACACGCCTCTCCGAAAAGCTCAGCGTGCGCGAAACCGTCGAGTTGTTTGCCAGTTTCTACCGTGATCCTCGCTCGTCGGATGAGGTACTTGAGCAAATGCAGTTGACCGAGAAGGCGGATGCCTGGGTCGGCAAGCTCTCCGGCGGGCAGCGCCAGCGCCTGGCAGTGGCGACGGCGCTGGTATGCAATCCAAAGATTCTGTTTCTGGACGAGCCCACGACCGGTCTTGATCCGCAGAGCCGCCGCCAACTATGGGACATCATCCGCGCCTTCCAGCGCGACGGCGGCACGGTCCTCCTCACCACTCACTACATGGACGAAGCCGAACGCCTCTGCGATCGCCTGGCGATCGTCGACCACGGACAGATTATTGCCGAGGGCTCGCCGGACGACCTGATTGAGCGGCTCGGTGGACATCACGTGGTCGAGTTTGCCGTAAGTGGAAATTCGGACGGTGCGGCGTTGGAAGCCTGGCGCGGTCTGCCCAGCGTCGAGTCGGTCCGCGAAGATGACGGTATGGTCGCCCTGAATGTGAAAGAGCCGCATCTGACGATTCCCGCGCTGCTCGACGCGGTGGCGAATCAGGGCAGCAAACTGCAGCATCTAACCACGCGGCAGGCGAGTTTGGAGGACGTCTTTGTGCGGCTGACGGGAAGGCATCTGCGAGAGGATTAAGACACTGCAGCCATTGAGGAGCAAGACGTGAAATCTGGTCCCGGGTTCTATCTCGCGATCATCGGACTGGCGATATTAATAGCAGCGTCTAGGCCTTGTCGTGCGCAGGCGGATGGGAGTCACCAGGATGGCCCCGCCTCGAATTTCGCACCGCTTGAGGTCTGGAAGAACTCAGTTCTGACCGGCGATACCGCGGTACTCAAAATGCTCTACAGCAGCAATCCCCCTGCAGAGATCAAGTCTCCCGCCGGGAAGAACAACGCTGACGCCGATGTCGATTTCTGGATGGGCCTGAAGCCGAGAACTATAAAGCTAGACGTTGCAGAAACGAGTTCACCTCAGGAGGGAGTTCGTGTGATCCTGTTTCAGGCTGAAGTGTCCTCCGCGGCGCAGCCGAAACAGCAGGTCTATGTGAAGGTGAAACAAGTTTGGCAGAAGCAGGAAGACAATTGGCGATTGGCGACGGTCGAGCGCACCGATGCCTTGCACTTGAAACAAGTTTTCAAGAAGGACAAGGATCTCTATCCCGCGAGCGCCGATGCGCGTGCCGAGATCAAAGAAGCAGAAACAAAGGCTGCCAAAGATCACAAACGTGTGCTCCTGGTGTTTGGAGCGAACTGGTGTTACGACTGCCATGTCCTCGACCTGGCATTTCACCGCCCGGAGTTCACGACCGCGATGGCGAGCTACGAGGTCGTGCACGTAGATATTGGTTCGGACGGGAAGAAAAACGCGGATTTGGCGGAGCAATTCCAGGTGCCGCTCGATAAAGGCGTTCCCGCACTGGCGGTGCTGGAGAGCGATGGGAAGCTGATTGTGAGTCAGAAGAATGGCGAGTTTGAGAACGCCCGAGCGATGACGCCAGAGGTCTTGCTTGAATTCCTGACTAAGTGGAAGCTCGCGGGGTCATGAGGCATTTCCGTTATGAGCGTTGCACAAGAAACACCAGTAAGCACACCAAGGCTGCAACAAGGCCGGGTGCCGCAGCGCAACGGCCGCTGGTCGGGATACACGCACCTGCTCATGGCCCGGATGCTCGAGCTCAAGCGTGAGCCTGAGGTTGTCTTCTGGGTATTTGTGTTTCCGCTGCTACTGGCGCTGGGCCTGGGAATCGCTTTCCGCAACAAGCCCAGCGACGCGACACGGGTCGCAATTGTGTCCGGGGAGAACGCGCAACGTGTCGCTTCGCTGCTGCAAAATTCGGGGGAGCATGCTGCGATCCATGCCGATATCGTTGATCTTGCACGCGCCAAAGACGGTCTGCGCCTTGGAAAATACGATCTCATTGTCGAGCCGCCCCGTGAGGGACATATTCAATTTGACTTCGATCCCGCGCGGCCCGAGAGCGTTCTCTCTCGCGCCGAAGTGGACCGAGCACTGCAGTCCGCCCTTGGTCGAAGGGACGTGCTCATCGTGCACGCCGTTTCATCCTCAGAGCCCGGCTCGCGCTACATCGACTTCCTCATTCCCGGCCTGCTCGGCATGAACCTGATGAACTCTGGCATGTGGGGCATTGGCTTCGCCTTGGTTGACATGCGCCAGCGCAAATTGTTGAAGCGCTTCGTCGGCACGCCCATGCGTCGTGGCGATTTTCTGCTCGCGTTGATGTCGAGCCGCCTGATCCTGATGGTGATTGAAATCGGACTGCTGCTGGTCTTCGGAATGCTTGTCTTCCACATGCGGGTGTTGGGCTCGCTGTTCTCCATCACGCTGCTGGGGGCGCTGGGAGCGATTTCGTTCGGCTCGGTCGGACTGCTGACCGCCAGCCGGGCTCAGAAAATCGAAAGCGTGAGCGGCCTGATCAACCTTGTCATGATGCCGATGTGGATCTTCTCCGGAGTGTTCTTTTCCTACGAACGCTTTCCCGCTATGATCCAGCCGCTGATTAAAGCCTTACCTTTGACCGCACTCAATGACGCCCTCCGCGCCAGCATCCTCGAAGGGACGCCTCTGCTGCACCAATGGCCGCGCCTACTCGTACTGATCCTTTGGGGAGGAATTTCGTTTGTGCTGGCGGTAAAGTGGTTCCGCTGGACCTAGCATGCTGCTGAAAAACCTAGAGCGCGACTTAGTTTTGAAAGGGCGCGGCTTCGAGCCGCGCCGTAAGTCCACAAAATCAACCGCGGCTTTAGCCGCCGAGGTAGCGCTATACCATCGAAAAGAGTTTTTCAGCAGTCTGCTAGAGCCACCGATCCGTTAAGGGGCGCCATGGAGAGCACAGCCGACGCTGTGCCCTCCAAGATTGTTAAGGAAGCCGCTCTAGTATCGCCAGGCGGCACCGGGCGATGCGATTTGATCGAAAGGCACATTAGCCGGGATGTTGTACCGGGCCATGATGTCCTGCATGTGCCGCGTGTCTTTGTCGATATCATCGCGATCGTTCTTCCGCGTGTCGTCAACCCACTTGGCGTAGTACTTATCGAACTCACGCTGATCATCCGGCGATAACCTGGTCTGCCCATAGGCCGGATAAGCGCCACGACTCGCAAGCTGATCGAAAGGCACATTGGCGGGAATGTTGTAGCGAGCCATGATTTCCTGCATGTGGCCGGCATCCTCGACGACGTCCTCTCGGTCATTGGAGCGACTGTGTTCCACCCAGCGCCAATAGTACCGGTCGAACTCGCGCTGATCGTCCGGCGAGAGCCGTCCCTGCCATGGGCCCTTTGACGGATAGGCCGCCGCACCATTCGCATAGCCTGTGCTGGCAACCTGATCGAAGGGCACATTGGGTGGAATGTTATTGCGACCCATAATTTCCTGCATATGGCGTTCGTCTTTGGCGATGTCGTCCCGATCGTTCTTCCGCCTGTCGTTTACCCATTTTGTGTAGTGCTTGTCGAACTCGCGCTGCTCATCTGGAGACAGCCTCGCCTGATAGCTACGGACCGGATACGCATTACCGCTGCTGGCGATCTGTTCATAGGGGACGTTGGCCGGAATGTTGTAGCGGGCCATAATTTCCTGCATTTTGCGGACGTCTTTCGCAATGTCATCCCGGTCATTTTTGCGCGTGTCGTTCACCCATTTTGTGTAGTGCTTATCGAATTCGCGCTGATCGTCGGCCGAGAGCCGGCCCGGTGCCTGAGCGAACGCCGCAAAAGAAAATGCAAGAAGTAACGCGAAAGGTACGAAAAGCTTTTTCATAGATTTGCCTCCCGAAGCAAATGATTGACCAACCAAGCGGCGCTTCTAGCTGTCTGAGCCCTAACAGCTTGCTGAAAAACTCGATTGCGGTACTGCTTTGAAGCGGTCTGCTTTGAAAGGGCGCGGCTTCCAGCCGCGCCGTAAGTGTCTTAAAATCACTCGCGGCTTTAGCCGCTGAGGTGATCCCCGTTGGGCAGAAAAATTTTTCAGCAAACAGCTAACTGTCAGATGACACAACGTTGCTCTCCTGTTGGCTGTCGATAATGGCGGAGGTCAGCTTCAAGAAAGCGTAAGTGGTCTGCAGTCAGCTCTTTCCACGGGGGCGGAGGAAAATCTCTTGAGAAACCAGAACTAGAAATGAAAACCTCGCCTATAAGTTCGGGGAGAAGTTATCGGCGAGGCTTACGGTGCTTGCGAAGGCACTCTACTTAGTTCACCTTACTTGGCCAGCTTGGCGGCCTTACGGACTTTCGCCCAGCGTAGCCGCTGTGCCGCGGCAATGCGTTGGCGAGCTTCCTTGCTCAAGGTACGTCCCGTCTTCTTGAGCTTCTTCCCACCCGCACGACCGAGAGCATTAAGCGCCTTCCCTACTCTCCCCATCTCAGACTCGAGACGGGAATATTCCTTCTGTAAGGAGGCCACTACTTTGTTCAGTGTGGTCATTCATACCCCCTGCCACGAAGGCTAACACGAGGGAGTAGTAAGTTGCAGTAAGAAGTATTACTCGGGATTAATGGTCCCTAAAAATCGCGGGGCCTGTCGAGCCTTCATAGTTTGCTCGAAGGCGTACGCGAGCCTGATTAACGTAGGTTCGCTCCAGGCGCGGCCAAAGAATGAGATTCCTACGGGTAGGCCCGAGATGAATCCCGCCGTAACGTTGATATTCGGGTAGCCCGCGACAGCGGCAGCGTTCGAGCTGCCTCCCGCGGAGTGGTCCCCGTTCACGAGATCGGTCAACCATGCCGGGCCGCCTGTCGGCGCAACCAACGCATCCAGGTGGTGCTTATCCATGACTGCATCGATGCCTTCAGTCCGGGCGAGTTGATGATTCTTTTCGATGGCGTCGAGATATGCCTTCTCTGTGAGCGGTCCTTTTGCCTCAGCCTTCACGAATAAGTCCTGGCCGAAGTAAGGCATCTCTCTTTGGCGATTCTTTTCGTTGAACTCAATGATCTCTTTCAGCGTGTGAACCGGAGCACTGGGGCCGAGTCGCACCAGATAAGCGTTGAGGTCGGCCTTGAGTTCGTACATGAAGATAAGCAATTCGCTGTCGTCGAACTTCCCCAGAGTCTCGATGTCGGCGGGATCGACCAGGATTGCTCCCTGCTTCTTCATCGCATCAAGAGATTGCTCCATCAGGGCATCGACAGCGTCATTGAACCCAAAGTATTTCCGGGCAACCCCGACACGCGCCCCCTTCAGCCCATTCGGATCGCAGAACTGAGCGTAGTCCGAGTGAGACTTGCCTGCGCTCGCGGCGGTGGCAGCGTCGTCCGCATCGATTGCTGTCAATGCGCCAAGCAGGATAGCTGCGTCGCGCACCGTACGGCACATCGGTCCAGCACCATCTTGCGTGTGTGAAATCGGGATGATGCCAGCGCGGCTGACCAGACCCACCGTCGGCTTGATTCCGGCGAGGCCGTTTGACGAGGAAGGGCACACGATCGACCCATCCGTTTCAGTACCAATCGCCACTGCGCACAAGTTCGCTGAAGTGGCCGCCCCTGACCCCGAACTTGAGCCACAGGGATTACGGTCGAGGGCGTACGGATTCCTGGTCAGCCCGCCGCGCCCGCTCCATCCACTTGTAGAATGACTGGAGCGAATGTTGGCCCACTCGCTCAAGTTAGTCTTGCCCAGGATTACTGCACCGGCCGCACGTAACTTCTGCGCCACGAAAGAGTCCTTCGGCGGCTTCGAACCCAGCAGCGCCAGCGACCCGGCAGTCGTCATCATCTTGTCGGCCGTGTCGATATTGTCCTTGATCAGCACCGGGATTCCGTGAAGCGGTCCGCGTGCGCCCTTCGCCTTCCGCTCACGATCCAGTTCCTCAGCGATCGCTAGAGCGTCGGGGTTCCGCTCGATGACACTGTTGATGGCTGGCCCGTGCTTGTCAATCTCGTCGATGCGAGCCGTGTATTTCTCTACCAGCGAGCGCGCCGTGAACTTACCGGAATTCATGCCATCCTGCAGCTCCGAGATCGTAGTCTCGTCGAGTTCAAACGCCTTTACTTCGGGAACAGGCGACGCGGATGAGGCCGTGGAAGAGAGGTCTCGCGCGGCGCCTAGGGCCGGATAGAGCGGCGTAAGCGTTACGGCAGCTCCGCCGATGAGGGTGTTCCCGAGGAACGAACGGCGGCTTGGAAGGGAAGACTTAGGCAATCTCGGCATGTATGTCCTCAAAAGCGCAGGGAGCCGCTCGAATGAAACGAAATATAGTAACCCATCAGCCCGGTAGGTTACTTCTTCATTGACTCAAGCGCTTGCTCTAGATCGGCCTTGAGGTCATCAACGTCTTCGAGCCCAATATTCAGCCGTACGATGCGCGCGCCGTAATCCGGACGATTCTGCGTGGAATGAAAGTCGTAGGCGACCGCGAGACTGGTCACGCCCGCCCAGCTGTATCCGATCTTGAAGAGCTCCAGAGAATCCACGAAGGTTAGAACCTGCTGCTTCGTAAACTGTCGCTGAAACACAATCGAGAACAGGCCGGCCGATCCCGTGAAGTCTCGCTTCCACAATTCGTGTCCAGGGCAGGAAGGAAGAGCTGGGTGCAGAACCAGTTCGATCTCCGGACGCTCCGCCAGCCAGCGTGCCAATTCGAGCCCCGAAGCTTCGATCGCCTTCAGCCGAACCGCGAGAGTCTTCATGCCGCGCAGAGCCAGACTGCAGTCGTCAGGGGAAGCGGCGCAGCCCACAAGTTGATGCGTGGATCCGAGACGGTTGTACGCGGCGTCGTCTTTGACGGTAATCGAGCCGAGCAGTAAGTCGCTGTGTCCGCCGACGTATTTCGTGAGAGCCTGCATCGTGACATCGACACCGTACGCGAACGCGTCGAAATAGATTCCCGCAGACCAGGTATTGTCGAGCACCACCATCGCTCCAATCTTGTGAGCCGCATCGGCAATCGCAGGTACGTCCTGGATTTCCATGGTGATCGAGCCCGGGCTTTCGCACCAGACCAAGCGTGTGTTATTGCGGAACAGCGATTGGATCCCCACTCCAATCGTCGGAGCATAAAATGTCACTTCGATGCCAAAACGCCGCATCACCTCAACCGCAAACTTCCGGTTAGGCGTGTAAATGCTCTCCGGCACGAGGATATGATCCCCGGCTTTCAAAAATGCAAGATTGATCAGCGCAATCGCGCCCTGTCCCCCTGGCGTGATGAATGTGCGAAAGCCTTTTTCCAGCTCGCAAACACGTGCGGCCAATTCAAGCGTCGTCGGCGTGCCATAGAGGCCGTAGGTGTAGCCAACTGCGTACTGATCCCAGGTGTCTTCGACTGCGGCAGCATCGGAGAACAGGACGGTCGAACCCCGATACGTGGGCGTCGCGAGGGATCGGAACCCTTCGGGAGCGTGGGCGTCCGGATGAATCAGTTTGGTCTTCCAGCTCTTGCGCATGAGGAAAGTGTACCGGGAAACTCGCAGGGATTTCCCTCAAGCCTTTGGGAACGGATCGGCCAATTCTCCGGAGAGGATTTCGTGTTTAAAGGCGTGCGAAGGCTCTATCAAATAAGAAGCGGCGTACGATGAGCCGAAGTAAGAGCGGAAGCCTAAGCGGCGTGAAATGGCTTGCGGGACTTCTGCCACCAGACCGCGGGGTCGTCCGGACGGTCAAGCATTTTCGCCAGTTCCTGCTTGATCTCCACCAGTCGGTTGGTGCGCAGTTCGCGAGCGGTCTGCTCAATTTCGGTATGCTGGCCGTGTTCGGAATAGCGAACGTTCATCTGTTTCAATTCCGTGATTTCCTGGCGCAGTCTGGAGAGTTGTTCCGCGATATAGGGCATCACAACGATCATACGCCCTTATTGGTGAAGGCACCCGATTAAATTGCAGCATTAAGTTGCACGGGGGGCGAAGGCACGTGACAGACGGCCTGTTGGGTGCATAGAATGTTCTCGCTATGAAGACAAAGATCTTGCTGGCGGGGGTGATGGGAATCATGCTCCTCGGGTTGGCCACAGGGGCGGCGGCGCAGAAGGATCCGGATGAACCGACAGCGCTGCTTACTTTCGTGGTGCTCAAGGAAGACAACGGCAAACCGGTGCGGAACGCAGCCGTTATCATGCATCCCGTGACCTCGCGCGGCAAGCAAGGTCATGGTGGGATGGAATTGAAGACCGACGCGGAAGGCAAGTCGAGCTTCGACGGAATCCCTTATGGAAGGCTGAGGGTGCAGGTGCTGGCGTCAGGATTCCAGACCTACGGCGAAGACTTCGATGTCGACCAGCCGAAGGTGAGTTTCACTATCAAGCTGAAACGGCCACAGGGCCAATACTCGATTTACGAAGACCACTCGAAGGATACAAAAAATTCGGGTCCGCCCAAACAAGAAGCAGCACCCCCGCCCGACAAGTCCTCGGACAAGAAAAACGACAAGCCGAATTAGGATTGGTCTGCTTATGGACTACTTGTTGAAGACAGAGCCGTCGACATATTCGTTCGCAGACTTGCAGCGCGAGAAGACGACAGTCTGGGACGGCGTATCGAATCCCGTTGCCCTGAAATATCTGCGCGGCATGAAGCCCGGAGACCGGTTAGTTATCTATCACACCGGCGATGAGAAGAGCGCACTAGGAACCGCGACCGTTGTGTCGGTAGATGCCTCAGATGCCAAGAATCCCCAAGTAAAAATCAAGGCGGGAAAACCCATTGCCAAGCCCGTGTCGCTAGCGGAAGTAAAAGCCAGCAAAGTCTTCGCGGACTCCCCACTAGTGCGGCAGGGAAGGCTAAGCGTAGTCCCCCTCAACGAGCAGCAGTTCAAGCTCCTAACGGGAGAGTAGCGGCAAAGTCCCCGCAATTGTTTCGTAGCGCCGGCGTCCCGCCGGCTGTCGCGGGGGCGTTCCCCCCATGAGCGCTAACTTAAGAGGGTTCCTTCCGGTTAGCCCGTCATCCTGGCACAATCGGCGAAATGTGGTTCTGGATCCCATTTTCAAACGACGGAGCATCAGGCCGGTTCCCACGGCCGGCGCGCCAGTCGGTCTGCCGGGGCAGGGCCGGCGACCAGCCGCATCGTTCCGTGGCCCAATATCCCCAGGATGACATAGGCCACAGAAATTGCAAACACGGGTGCAAGCCCTGGCGCGTAGGCGCCCCACTGCGGGAAGGTTGCCATATAGCGGTAGTCCCGCACCGGCCCAAGAACCGCGGCGACGAACGCGACCACAGCCAGGCCACGCCCGCCGAACCGGCGGGCGATACGCCATGTGATAAGGAAGATGAACCCACACGGGATCGTGCCTATCCACACTAGCGTCAGGAAATAGGGTTTCCAGGTGATCGCCATGTGCCACCATCCAGCGTTCTCACCGATGGCGACAATGCCCAGCAGCGCTACGCCGGCGACTGCCCCGCCGACCAAGGCGCCCGCGATGCGCCGGGGCGTGGCCCGCGTGAAAACAACGACGACGGCCAGTATGACCAGATACAGGCAGCCAAAAAGATAGAGTTGTTGCGTGGTCACAGTCGCGTTATATCACGCGCTTCCCGTCTGTTGAATGCCGAACACAAGAGGGAAACGGGTCTGTTCCTCGTCCCGTCGCTCTGCTGGGAGTGAAATGTCGGCTACTCCTCCACTATCCGTTATGGGAGGATTGCCCGTCACTCGGGAGCAAATCGCCAAGGTGTCAAGAATAACTCTCTGGAAGGCAGCGTAATGGGTCAGTTCGGAAACCGAGACGCAACCGAGAGAGTTAACAACTGAAGCCGATCCCGATCGCGCTTCACCAAACGCGAGCGCAGATGCGGATAAAGCGCGAATCAATTGAGTTTCCGGGCGGAATGGCGGAAGACGATACCGCCCGGAATTCCTCAATTACGCTGTTACCGAGGCGAGAGTCGAGCTTCGACTCTGGCCACTTCAACGTTGGAGTGCTTGCTCGCCAGTTCTCGTTCCAGGTTTCCCGGAATGAGAGTCTGGCCGACGCCTTCTCTCCACACCGAGGCTAGGAAGTAATGCGCGCCATAGCGCTGGAAGATCGCGTAAGTCTTGTCCGGGTTCCGAGCCGACTCGCTGTTGTTCGCCAACATCAATGCATTGTTCCCGGAGCGGTCTTCAGAACGAAGGAACATCGCTCCCTTCGCACGGTTGAGTTCGATAGTGTAGTCGCCGGCAGGCAGATTCTTGCTTCCGGCAACAAACGAGAACGGCACTGTGATGTGTACCGTCTGAGCCGATGCCATTGTGGCCATCAGCAACAGAATTGATCCAAGCAGAGTCCTGATTCGTGTCGTCATAACTTTCTCCTTCGAATTTTGGTCACGGTAGCCGATTCTTTCGAGCTGACCGCGCCTGTTTTTTCTTGCCTCTCACCTCATATAGCGAGAACTGCGGTGAAAACCTGTAACGGAGGAAAAAGCATTCCTGCCCCGGGCTCACAGGACCGAAACTTGCGACTGGTGTGCTAATGTTTCCTGTAACCGCCCCCGGACTTCCCCCTTGCGGTGCAGAGGCTTTGGATGGACGAGGCCCTCGGACACGAGATCACGCAACTGCTTCAGGCATGGCGCCAAGGCGATGAAGGTGCTCTGGAGAAGCTAACTCCTCAGGTTTACCGGGAGCTGCATCGGGCAGCGAAGCGCTGCATGGCACGGGAACGTGACGGCCATACTCTGCAAACCACGGCGCTGATCAATGAGCTTTACCTGCGCCTCTCCGATCTGAAGCTGATTG
>WNFA01004573.1_pt1 | contig 11544 bp, 6 predicted proteins | sample 5400481 | NCBI WGS metagenome assembly WNFA01 (sample SAMN13153340, study PRJNA577476) | soil metagenome | isolation source: 120 cm saprolite under Douglas fir tree site 2 hole 1 replicate 2 | place: USA:California | collected 2015-04-18
CCTTCCGCGGTGAATCCGACCCGGCCAGCCCCGACCCGAATCCTGCCACCAAGTAACCCGTCCCGAGACCCCCACCCCCTCGGCTGTTTTTCGCAAAGAGTGCGGAATCACTTGAAAGGAGTTGAATTTTGCGGGGGTGCAAAAAAGTGCAAAGGAGTGCGCAAGAATTTGAAAAGAAAGGAGATAGGGGGTGGGATAGGGGGACGCGGGGATCGCGGCCGTGGGGCAGAAGGGTACACGAGTCTGTGTGGCAACCCACTTTTTTGAGGGGGTTGGCCTGCGATACGGGGTCGGAGGCAAATCCATAAAAAGAAAGAGGCTAGCAAAGTGCCTCACTTGTCGCTCTTACAGGGGGGCTGTGCTCGAATACAACTTCAGCCTCTTTGCGGCAGAAATGCTGGTGGGTGGGCCAGCTTCTATCCCCAAACGATTCGGGTGCCCTACCTTCGCGGTTTTGTTTTTTGCGAGCGTGGGTTATTCTTCGTCTCGCATCCATCAGAACCGCTGCCCCCGCCCTCGTCTCCGTCCTGGGCCTCCGTATCAGTACGCGAGTCACGGGCCTGCTCCGACCTTGCCAGCGTCACGAGTCACGTCTTTTCTTCCCGTTCAACTGTCAACTTTCGACTTTCCCTACTTTAAGTATAGAATCAAGTCGAAGCCCCATGACCGACCAGCCACCATCGGATCGCTTCAAGTCGGAGATGCCGCAAATTCCCGGCGTTTCCGGCCCGCGCCCTTCCCCGGCGTCGAATCCCGCCGTCAAACTTGTCATTGGACTTCTTGCCGTGCTTCTCGTCGTCTTCCTGGGAGCGCGATGGGCCCTTCGTCCGAAACGTGCGGAACCGCGGCCCGCCGCACTCCAACCGCAGATCGAAGTTCCTGCGCCCGCGCCCGATCCGAACAGCTTGCTCCCACATGCGACCGCTGCGGATCCTGGGATCGCCGACGTGACCGAGATGGCCAAGCCCTGGTCCTCGAAAGAGTTTTTTATCCGCAACCGCCTCACTGGCGAAAACATCCCCGCGTTTCTCATTCGTTTGCCGGTTGGCTCCCCCTCCCAGGCAAACGGCTACTGGGCGTTTAGCGTGAATTCGGCATTCGGGAATTGCAAACTCGAATACCTCACCGATCTGGACAAGCTAAAAAACGATTACGGATTCCGGGCCCCGAAACATCCCATGGTCGGCAACCCCTGCAGCCGCACGGTGTTTGACCCGCTCAAAACCACCAATCTTCCCGGCAGCGGCGCCTGGGTACGCGGGAGCATCGTGCAAGGATCCGATCTGCGCCCGCCCCTCGGCATCGAAATAAAAGTCGATGGCAAGAAAATCCTCGCTGTTAGGACGGAGTAGTTTGCGTATTTCCGGCAGCCTGCATGCGCGGACATGGCGCAACGAAAAGTTTGCGGAATTCGATTCGCCTCTTATGCGCGAGGGATTGGCGCCATCGCCGGTTCAGAAAATCGGCACTCTTTGTTCTGTAAATTCTTTCGAAAAAACAGCGATTCCCTGCAATTACCGCAGCATTTCCTCTACGCATATCTGAATCTAAATCAGCTAAACCATCCAAAAGTATCGAAGTTTAGATTTCCCCCGGGCCAATATGCCTCGTAAGTTGTAGAAACACTTGCCTGTCAATCTACGCCGGCATTGGCGAACAACCTGCATCCTCTCTCATCAACTCTGATGCTGATTCATCCAGGTGGGACGATTTTCCTGCGAGTTTCGAGGCATCAGCACATTGGGACTCAACTTTTGGTCAGTTCAAATTGAGGGGGAGCAAATGAATTGTGAGAGAGCAAGAATCATTAGTCCGTCTATATGCTGGCGCGATCGATTGACAAGCTGTTTGCTTGTCGTGCTGATTGCAGCATTGGTTTTGGTGGTTCCGATTCCCGCCGCTGCGCAGAGAATCACGGGAACGCTGCGGGGACAGATTTTCGATCCTACTGGAGCAGCGGTTCCGAATGCGCAGGTAACAGCGACGAATCAGGAGACGGGCGTGTCGGTGAAAATTACAACCACTTCGGCAGGAACATATTCGTTTCCAAGCTTGATTCCGGGCTTGTACAGGGTCAGCTTGGACGCGAAGGGCTTTAAGAGCTTCCTGAAGACGGACATCAGCGTCATCGCTAACCAGGATAACGGGGCGGACGTGCATCTGGATTTGGGCATCGCGACGGAGGTCGTGGAAGTGACGGCCGGCGGAGTGGCGATTCAGACGACGTCTTCGGAACTCAACAATAACTATGACTCGAATGATGTACAACTTCTTCCCAATGGCGCCGGCACTCTGAACGGCAGCCCGCTGAATCTCGCGGTGCTAGCTCCCAACGTCATTGCAATGCCGGGCGGCACGACTGGAATTGGCGGTTCGGTCGGAGGAACTCGTCCACGTGATAACAATTTTACGGTGGACGGTGTGGATGATAACAACCTGGGGGTGACGGGAAACAACTCGACGGTTATTCCGGATGCGGTCGCAGAATTCAACCTCACTACGAATCAATTCAGCGCGGAATACGGTCACTCTGCTGGCGGGCAATTCAGCCTGGTGACGAAGACGGGCTCCAATAACTGGCACGGTTCGGGTGAGTGGTATAACCAGAATCGTAACTACAACTCACTGGATAATTTGACGAAGACTGCGATCGACGTGCAGCACACGCTGGCCGGCCAGCCTGCCTTTGACAACAATCGCTTTGGGGGCACGATAGGCGGCCCAATTATTAAGAATAAATTGTTCGTTTTTGGGGCCTACGAATACACCTATCTTCATGGTCAAGGCACCGCTACTGCCTTTACAGGACCCACCGCAGATGGATTGGCGATACTCCAAGCCAACGCGGCGGATAGCGCCGTAACGGCTCTCTTGAGCAATTTCCCTGTGGCGTCAGCCAACGATGCCGGTACCGTGACGATTCATCCTGGCCTAACCGGTCCCGCTGTAGCCGTTCGCATCGGCAACATAACCATCTTCAGCCCGAACTTTCAGCGAGAACATGACGCCCAGGTGAACGCCGACTATACGATGGGACGCCACCAATTTGGCGCCAGGTTCCTTTTCAACCAGGAAAGTTTCATCCTGCCGGTCAATTCAACGCAAGCGGCGTTCAACCAAGCGGAGCCCATACACAATCGAAAGATTGCCTTGAACGACGTCTGGACGATTAACAGCCACTTGGTGAACGATCTGCGCGTGCAGTATTCGTTTTTCTCCCTTTCAACACTGAATCCCTGCACAGCTTGTCCCACGGACATAACTATTAACGACCTCCTAAGTGGCGTGACGGTTGGGCCTGGTGACAACACGTTTCAAAAACAGAGCAGCTACCAAGCTGCGAATACGTTTTCGTGGACACGAGGCAAGCACACGTTTAAGTTCGGCGGCCAATACAATCACTTCATCTACCCGCAGTTCTTTCTGCCGCGCAGCAACGGCGACAACCAGTACAAGACGGCAAACGCGTTTGTAAATGATATCTTGCCGGACAACCCAGGAAGAACGCTGCGCAACGCCGGAACGGGAAGCTTTCTCGGCACGCAAAGCGCCTTTTATGGGTTTGCCCAGGACGACTACAAATTTTCGCCTCGTTTGACGTTGAACCTGGGGATCCGCTATGAATACTGGACGAATCCGGTGGGCGCGGGCACCCAGGCCCTGAACGCGATTTCCAACGCGCCAGGCGTAATCACTTTTGGCGATCCCAAAACTGACAAAAACAATTTCGCTCCGCGCATCGGGTTTGCCTACGATCCCAAAGGGAACGGGAAGACAGCGATTCGCGGTGGTTTCGGAATTGCCTATGACGTAAAATTTCAGAACTTTGCGTCCATTACGCTGCCGCCACAGTTGCAGAGTGAGCTTGATCCCGTCTCTGCCTGCGGCCTCGTGCCAGCGCCGTCCTGGTGTGACACGGCGAGTAATCCTAATCCGAATAACGCCGGTTTTCTCCTGGGCGGCGGATTGCCTGTGGCATACATACCACCCGCGAACCAAGCAGCAGCACGTGGTTTAACTACATCTTTTATTGACGATACGGTTATGCCTAAGATTTTGACCTGGTCCCTTGGGGTACAACATGAGTTGGCTCGAAATACCACCGTCGAAGTGCGCTACCTGGGTACACGCGGACTGGAATTGCCGGTACAGTATCGCAAGAATCGCATCAGCGCGTTTGACGGTGGCATAGCCCCGTTGCCCACCTTCTTCAAACCATCGGACGTTCCAACATCGTGGACCGCCAGCACGCCGACCGACGCGGCTTTTAACAGCTTCCAATCCAACATCTACAGACCGCTCGGATTCAAAGCGAACATTACCTCCGACCCGCCGTTTGGCAGTAGCATTTACCATGCGGGTTCGGTCAGTCTCACCCAGCGTGCTCGCCACGGGCTCACATTTAATGCGAACTATACCTATGCCCATACCATCGACAATTCGACCAACGAGTTTTTCACCAGCCTCTTGAACCCACGCCGGGCCCAGGACACCAACCGTATTAATGAAGACCGGGGGAACTCAGACCTGGATGTGCGCCACAAGTTCGCACTTTCTCTCACTTATCAGGTTCCCGACATTAAGTCGGAGAACCGGCTCGTGAAAACGCTGGTGAACGGATTCCAGATTGGTTCTGTGTACCTAGCGCAGACCGGGCAGCCGATCACCTTGCAATCCGGTGGCGTGGATTCAAACGGCAACGGCGATTCTGCCGGTGACCGCGCGTCGGTCAATCCTTTCGCCACTGGCGTCGCGGGATCGGATGTTTTTGCCGTCTGCGAACTACCTAATGGAGTTGTCGGGCTATCTTCCGACACTGTTGCGGCAGGTGGATCGTGTCCTGGCGCCGCAATCGGATACACGCCAGCGAACTACAACGCCAAGTATGTGATCACCGGACCTGGAGCGAGGGCCAATTTGGCTCGTAATAGTTTTACGAGCCCAGGATTCGGCGTTCTCAACTTGTCCGTTGGCAAGAACTTTCACTTTAGCGAAGGCAAGTATTTGCAGGCTAAGGTGAACGTTTTCAACGTTCTAAACCATCCCAACTATGCGCTGAGCAATGGAAACGTGTTCAGTGTTCCGGGCATTACCACCGCCACGACAACGCCGGGTTATGCGATTCCGGGCGACCCGAACTTCCTGAACGCGCCCGGACTCTTCAGCGGCGGGTTCCGATCGATGACGCTGGGATTGAAGTTCGTGTTCTAGACTTCATTTCAGGTTGACAATTCCGGGAGGCGCTCTCTGAGCGCCTCCCGTCTTTTTGTGGGGCAAGCAGCTCGTACTTGGCCCTTTATTATCGGTAGTATGAGCTCGATGTGGCTTGACAAGCTGCGCTGCACCCAGATAAACCTCTTTCCTGACATGCAAAAACCAAACATTGAGTCAGGTTCCTCTCCATCTCGCCGACGTTTTTTAAAGAGCAGCGCTGCTGCTTATGCCTTGGCACTGGCGCGGCCAGTCAATGCCGTACACGGAGCCATACCCGGGGCGATGCCAGAGGATACGGGCGAAACTCTTCCTCCGGCATTTTCGGGGCTCAAACCACTTGGAGCCAGGGTCCATCCGATCGCGGCCGATGAGTTTTATGGGCGCCTACAGCGCGCGCAAAAACTGATGTCCGAACTGGGGCCAAAATACGATGCTCTATTCCTTGCTCCCGGGAGCTCCCTTTACTACTTCACGGGCATCCGCTGGGGAATCAGCGAACGGCTCCTCGCGCTCGTGCTTCCGCGCACGGGCAATCCCATAATTGTGGTGCCGGGATTTGAAGAGGGACGCCTGCGCGAGAAGTTGCAATTCCCGGCGGAAGTCCGCGTCTGGCAGGAGGATGAGAGCCCCACGAAAATCGCGGCGACGGCACTGGGCGATCGCGGGATTCGAACGGGACGCGTGGGCGTGGAAGAAACCGCGGCGTTCACGTTTTACGATCATTTGCGCGCGGCGGCGCCGGGATTCGAATGCGTCTCCGCGGATCCTGTGACCATTGCGTGCCGCGGACGCAAGTCGGCGCACGAACTCGAGCTGATGCGGCTGGCATGCGCGGCAACCTGCGACGTTTTTCGCGCAGTGTTCGCTTCGCTGAAGGAAGGCATGTCACAGGAGAACATCGGCAAGCTGGTAGAAGGGGGTTTTTCGAAAATGGGTTTGCACGGCGGAGCACTGGTTCTGCTGGGCGCATCGGCGTCGTTGCCGCACGGCACGATCAAGCCGCAAAAGCTGAAAGAAGGAGACGTGGTGCTGATCGATGGGGGCTGCGGGGTGGATGGGTACGCTTCCGACGTGACGCGGACGGGACTTTTCGGGAAGCCGCCGGAGAAAGTGGCGCGAGTTTACGAAATTGTTCGAAAGGCGCAGGATGCCGCTCTTGACGCGGCATGGGCCGGAAGGCTCTCGGGGACGGTCGATGATGCGGCTCGCAAGGTTGTGACGGACGGCGGGTACGGGCCGGACTACAAATATTTCACGCACCGGCTGGGTCACGGGATCGGACTCGACGGCCACGAGCATCCGTATCTCGTGCGAGGAAGCAAGACCGTGCTGGAGCCGGGGATGACATTTTCGAATGAGCCGGGGATTTATATTCCCAGTGAATTCGGGATGCGTTGTGAAGACGACATGGTTATTGCGGCGGACGGGCCGGCGCAACTTTTGACGCCGGGGTTTCCCGTGTCGCTGGAGAAGCCGTTGGGGTGAGGCAGTTTTCAGTTTTCAGCCTTCGGTTTTCAGTAGGAACGGTAGGAAGAGGAAGAGGTTCTTGGTCGGGATTGTATTCGTACGCGTAAGGAAAGGGAGGACAGACTCGAAAGTTGTTCGCGGGAGACGTTAGGCGGAGAAGGCTCGTGCAGCGCAGAATTCGACGATGCGTTGCTCGGCCCAGAAGCGCTCGCTTCCGGGATGTTTCGAAATGAAACCGCAATGGCCGCCGTGTTGGGGTGCGACAAACTGGATGGCGGGATTCTCGCTGATTTTGGCAGCTAAGAATGAAGCGTAGGGGACGAAGGGATCGTCCTGCGCGGTGATCAAGAGCATGGGCAAATGGATCTGCGCAGCGACGCGTTTCGCGCCAACGTGGTCGTAATAGTCCTGCGCGTCGCGATAGCCGAACTGCGGCGCGGTGATGACATCATCGAACTGGCGAACGGTTCGAACCGGTGGCAGACCGTTGAGATTGTAACGCTTCGGAAAGAGCTTTTGTTTTCTGGCGTAGCGGGACATCAAGCCGTTCACAAAGCGGCGCTGGTAAAGATAGTTGTCCACGCGCTCGAGCGCGTCGGCGCATGCGGCAAGGTCGAGGGCGGGACACACGGCGCAGATACCGCGTAACGCCTTAGGCGCGCCCGCGCCAAACTCTCCGGCCATCTTGGTCGCCAGGTTTCCACCCATCGAGTAGCCGGCGAAGAAGATCTGTTCGAAACCGTCAGTATTTGACAGCTCTTCGAAGACGGTTCGGTAATCACCGCTCATTCCGGAGTTGTACAAGGTGGGCGTCAATGCCTCGGTGCCGCCGCAATTCCGCTGGTTCATGCGCACGACGTGAAAGCCGCGATGCGCGGCCTTCTCCGCAATGCCGCGGACGTAATTGGCATCGCAGGAGCCCTCCAGGCCATGAACGACGACGATAACCGGGGCGTCCTTGCGCTTTCTGGGCTGCCAATGACAATGTGCGAGCAAGCGGGATTCCGGATCGACCTGAAACAGCCTGGCTTCGGCGGGCGGAGTATCGAACCGCCTGGGCACAAAGGCCGAGACGATAGTCATGGCGTGGGCGTTTTTCAGCAAGGGATGGACTTCAAACGGGGGGCGAGCCGTCTCCATAGCAGAACTGTATTTCACTAAGGCAGTGCAGACAAGCTCAAGCTACTCATCAAAAATGAGAGAACATTTCTGTGTGAGGGTGGTTACCATGGTCCGCAGGTTTGCGGCAGGGCGCCGTGCTAGATTTAGCCACTGACGCCGCCGCTTAACCATGCCATAAGTCGTCTAGCGAGGAAAAGTCTTTACCGTCGGCGAGTTATCCATATGAATTTCAGTAGTAGCGTACATACTACTTTCTGTATTCCCTGAAATTATTCTTGATCTCTATAAATAACCTCACTTTTATCACCGCTTTACAGTCTATGAATTGCCCGTCGGAGAGCATAGTACTTAGTAGGGCTCAATTTCAGGGTGAGAGAGATCTAGACTTAGACTAGCAGGCCTCTGCTTATCTGGTTGCTTCAGCAAGCCCCAATAGGAAGTGTGGTGGGGTGCCCCGCCCTCCGTTTCCTAAGACGCTACGCCAATTTCAAGCCGACTTCTCTGGTGAAGAGGCTTGCCAGCAGTACTTGGCGGCCTGTCGATGGCCGGATGGCTTCGTCTGCCCTCGATGCGGAGATCGGCGAGCCTACGAATTGGCCAACCAGCGACGTTGGCAGTGTGCTAGCTGCCGCCACCAAGTCTCGCTGACTTCCGGAACTATTCTTCATAGGACTAAGATTCCCCTGACCCATTGGTTTTGGGCGACGTATCTGATGACCACCGACAAACGTGGTGTGTCCGCCTTGCTCGTGCAGCGTCAGCTCGGTCTGTCCTGTTACGAGACTGCCTGGATGATGCTTCACAAACTCCGCCGGGCCATGGTGAATGAAGCGCGGGAGCCACTTTACGGCGAGGTCGAAGTTGATGAAACGTGGGTTGGGGGCGAGCAGGCCGGTCTCCGAGGAAGCCGACAACTTAAGGGTCGGCGAGCAGCCCTCGTCCTACTAGTTGCGGTGGAGAAACGTGGCAAGGGCTCGGGGCGTGTCCACATGAAAGTATCCCAGACTTCAAGGCCAAGACAATCATCCCCTTTCTCAGCCAGAACGTCTCTCCCGGCTCGACTATCTACACGGATGGTCTCAAGAGCTTTGAGGGGCTCGCCGAGGCCGGTTTCAAACACATCGCCCGCACTCAACCGCTAAGATCCGCACTCCGCCGAGGTGCGAAATCGGTTGTGCCACTCGCCGATCGTGCCCTTGGCAACCTCCAGCAATGGCTGATCGGCACCTACCACGGCGTGAGCAGGACTCAACTCGCCGCAAGCAACCGGCGGCCGCATTCCAAACCTTGCTCGGTCTCGGAACTGGCCGCAAATCAACAGAGTATCAACGCATACGAGGGGCAAGGGACCTGACCGATAATGGCTAACCACAACCTATTGTGCATTGCTGAAGCAACCAGATAAGCAGAAGCAGGCTAGCTGCCACAGGAGAAAAGTATAGAAATGAAAAGACTTACATATATTTTACTGATTGGAGTCTTGGCCCTCAGCGTAGGGAGTGGAAACGTCTTCGCCCAAGCTACCGCTAGCGGCACGATCCAGGGGACGGTCACCGATCAAACCCCGGCCGTGGTCTCCGGCGCACAGGTTGAGGCGAAGAACAAGGCAACCGGGGTAACTCGGACCACAACCAGTAATGACACCGGTGTCTATCAATTCGAACTGTTGCCAGTAGGGACTTACACGGTGAAAGTCACCAAGACCGGTTTTGCCGACGTTGTGCAAACTATCGAGATTTTGATCGGCCAGACTGCTACGGTTAACGTGGAACTGAAGACCGGTTCCGTGTCCGAAATCATCGAAGTTACCAGCGAAGCGCCGCTGCTTGATCAAGCAAAGACGAGCGTCAGCCAGAATATTACTCCCACCCAAGTAGAAGAACTGCCGATCGTCGGAAGAGACGTGGCCAACCTGGCGTACCTGGCCCCTGGTATCAAGGCCACGGATTCCTACGATCCCACGAAAAACCGCTACGCGATTCTTTCCGTCAACGGCGCGGGTGGCCGCAACGTAAACGTTACGGTCAACGGCGTGGATAACAAGGACAACACGGTCGGGGGACCCGTAATGCAGCTTCCCTTGGAAGCCGTGCAGGAATTCCAGATCAGCACCCAGCGCTTCTCTGCGGAAAACGGACGCTCCGAAGGCGCGGCCATCAACATGATCACCAAGCAGGGCACCAACAGCTACCACGGTTCTGTCGGTCAGTGTACGACGCAACTGGGAATACCTTTGTCGCCCCTGACAATCGCCAAATACGACCCGCTTCGCGGAGATCCGTTCTTCGAGCTCGACATGCGGTTGGCAAAGAACATCAAGTTCGGTGAACGCATGAAGCTGCAGCTGGTGGCCCAGGCGTTCAACTTGACGAATCGCGCCAACTACGGCAACAACTTTGGCCTCAACATTGCCAGCACTTCCACGTTCGGCCATCCGGTCGGCTTCATCAATCCGAGCACCACCATTGTCCCGCGCTCGGTTTGGGGTGAGCTCGGCGCCCGGTTTACGTTCTAAGCGGACGGCATAGCCGAAACAAACAACTGACGCCGGGGCTGACTCGCTTGAGCCAGCCCCGGTTTTTCTTTCTTAGGATACCGCGATGTGTCGACGTGCAACGGTGCCATTCCAAGGGCATCTCTGCTGTTGTTCGAAGATATTGCCACTCAACTTGACCGGAATCGCAATGCCCCTTAGAATTGAAGATTCACGGTGATGCATTTTTTCAATTTGATGGAGTTATTTGCCGGCCCAGCGGGCACCCGCTGGGCTGCGCTGCTTTATGGCGCCAGTTTGGGTGCGCCCAATCTTTTTGCGTGAGGCTGGAATGATGGACAGCGTGATTTCCGAGGGTCTTACCTTTGACGACGTGCTGCTTTTGCCGGGCCGATCGTCCGTGCTGCCGACCGAAGTCGACACCACCACGAACTTCGCGCGCAAGCTGAAGGTGAACATCCCGCTGGCTTCCGCGGCCATGGACACGGTCACGGAATCGAGGCTGGCCATCGCCATCGCGAGGCAGGGCGGAATCGGACTGGTACACCGCAACATGCCCATCGACCCGCAGGGCGAAGAAGTCGACCGGGTGAAGCGCTCGGAAAGCGGCATGATCGTCGACCCGGTGACCATCTCTCCGGACATAACGCTGCGGCAGGCGCTGGAGATCATGACGAAATACAAGATCTCCGGCCTGCCGGTGACGCGCGGCTCGCGGCTCACCGGAATTTTGACCAACCGCGACCTGCGATTCGAAAAGAATCACGCGCAACTGGTCAGTTCGGTGATGACGAAAGAGAATCTCGTGACCGTGCCGGTGGGCACGACGCTGGAAGAAGCCGAGCGCATCCTGCAACAACACCGCATCGAGAAACTCCTGGTAGTCGATCAAGACTTCAACCTGAAGGGCCTGATCACCGTCAAAGACATCCAGAAGAAACTGGAATATCCCCGCGCGGCGAAAGATGAGCACGGCCGGTTGCGCGTGGGCGCGGCGGTAGGCGCGACCGGCGATTTTCTGGAGCGGGCCGTGGAAATGTCGAAAGCGAAGGCCGACGTGCTGGCCATCGACACGGCGCACGGCCACTCCGAGCGAGTGATGGAGGCCATCAAGGCGATTCGGCGGCGCTTGCCGGAAATGCAGCTGGTCGCCGGCAACGTGGCCACTTACGAAGGCGCGAAGGACCTGATTTCGCTGGGCATCGATGGGCTGAAAGTGGGCATCGGACCAGGCTCCATCTGCACGA
>WNFA01008670.1_pt1 | contig 11542 bp, 13 predicted proteins | sample 5400481 | NCBI WGS metagenome assembly WNFA01 (sample SAMN13153340, study PRJNA577476) | soil metagenome | isolation source: 120 cm saprolite under Douglas fir tree site 2 hole 1 replicate 2 | place: USA:California | collected 2015-04-18
GCCTCTCGCTCCGCCACGACCGGGCGGCCATGGTCCGCGCAGTCATGGAGGGCGTGGCCTACGGGTTGCGCGATTCGCTCGAGCTGCTGATCGCGCTCGGCGTCCGCGCAGCGGCCGGGCGGGCTTCCGGCGGCGGCGCCCGCAGCCGGCTGTGGCTGTCGATCGTGGCGTCGACACTCGGCCTGCCGGTGGAGATCACCGCCGTGGAGGAGGGCTCAGCGTTCGGTGCGGCGTTGTTGGGCGGGGTGGCAGGCGGCGTCTTTGCTGACGCGCACGAGGCTGTGAAGGCGTGCGTGCGTGTGCGCGATGTAATCGAACCCGAACGCCGCTGGCAGGAGGCTTATGCCGATGGTTATGAGGGCTTTCGCGCGCTCTATCCGGCCCTGCAGCCGCACTTCCGGGCGCACGGTTCGGGACCGTGAGGCCCCGGGTTCAAATCTCGGGCCCCCGACCAACGTCTCCGTTTCGGCCATACCTGGTGCTCGCCCCTACGTGGTCTCCCAGATACGTCCTTGGCCGCGCGAAGTTTCAGGCGAGGAGGCGGCTGTGAGAGCCATCCAGCGGCCGGGCGTCAGGCCGTAGGTTCGCTTGAACTGACGCGTCATGTGGCTTTGGTCGGCGAAGCCGGACTCGGCGGCGGCTCGCGCGAGTGGTTGGCCGCTCTCGATCGCGACTCGTGCCTGCGCCAGGCGGCGCAGCGTCCGGTATCGGTCGGGGCTCGTCCCGAACGCCCATCGGAACTGGCGCGCGATCGTGAAGCGATCGATGCCCGCCATCTTTTCGAGGATCGAGGCCGGCGTCTGCTCGGATGCGTGTGCCACGAGATAGTCGCGCACGAGCTCGACTGCCCTGATGTCGATGGTGGATCGGCTGAAGTTCGTCTGGCCACTGAGGGACAGGAGGCCGTCGGCGACCGCAGCCGCGATCTCGGCAGAGCCGAGTTCGTTTATCGGCTCGTCGATGTCGGCGAGCAGGGAGGCGATGGGTCGAGCCATCGGAGTCAAGTCCTGGACGGGATCGCCGACGAACGGCAACGCGTGACCGGCGAGGGCGTCACGGACGAGCTCGGGCGCGATGTAGAGGATCCGGTAGCCGAAGCCGTCGTCGGTTCCCGCGACGCCGTCGTGCGTCTCGTCGGGATGCAAGACGTGCAACTGACCGGGCAGGCAGATACGGCGCGAGCCGCGGTAGCGAAAGATCTGCACGCCGGCTGTCGTGAGGCCGATGGCATATGTGTCGTGCCGGTGCGGTTCGAATGCGCATGTCGAGAGGTAGACCTCAGCGCGCTCGACGCCGTGCGCGCTCGGTCCGAACCTGATTGAGTCGGACCGTCGGCCGCTGGATCGTTCAAGACCGCCGACATCGATGCCTCCTAGCGTTTGCGGCATGGGTCAAGGGTATAGCGGAGGTAATGCAGAGGTGAGGCGCTCCGCATCACCGTGATTCGGTGGGGATCGGTCGGGACGCTGGTGCTGATTTCGCTGGCGATCATGGGCAGCCCCGGTCCGGCGACGATCAGCCTGGTCGCCGCCGGCTCGGTCCGTGGCGTGCGGCGATCGTTCCCATACCTGTTCGGGATCATCGCCGGCACTACGCTCGTCCTCGTGGCGGTCGCGACCGGGATTACGGCCGCGCTCCTGGCGGTCCCTAGGGTCGGCTCCGTCCTGATCTGGATCTCGGTCGCATATATCCTCTGGCTCGCCTATCAAATCGCGACCGCGCCTCCGCTCTCGAAGCTGACCGGAGCCTCGAACGCCTTCTCGCTCATGGGCGGAGCAATCCTTGGCATTGCCAACCCGAAGGCCTGGGTCGCAATCGCTGCGGTCTTCGCCAGTGTCCACCTCGCGGATGCCCCCACGGACGACGCCGCCGCCAAGATCGTGGTTCTGACAGTGATGATCATCGTGATCTGCGCGACGTGGCTGGTCGCAGGCAGATCAATCGCACCGTTGCTTCGCGATCCACCGCGAGCCCGCCTCGTCAACGCCGCGCTCGCCGTGGGGCTCGTGGGTGCGACCGCGCTGGCACTGCTTCACTGAGGCCACCGGTGCACGATCTCCGCCTCGGGGAGCTCTGTAAGCGCGGCCGCCCGAATCAGCCAAGGGCTCGCTGCGCGGCTTTCTGGGCCGGCCAAACCAGCAGAGATGGCTGACGTGGTCCTGCCCGACTGGCTGGCGTTCCGGCCCCGCCTCTTCCCCAGCTGCAACTTCGCCTGGTTGGCCGGGCCCCGGCCGGTCCTGGTCGACAGCGGCTTTGGCAGCGACCTGGACGCGACCCTCGGCCTGCTGCCGGGCGAGCCCGCGCTGGTCTTCAACACGCACTGGCACTCCGACCATGTGGGCGGCAACGCAGGACTGGCGGAGCGCTTCGGCATGCCGGTCGCTGCATCGGCGGCCGAAGGCGCGCGCGTCAACGCCGGCGATCCTGAGTCGTTCGGCTCGGACTACCTAGACCAGCCGGTCGACCCCTATCGCGTGGACCAGCTAGTGGAATCGGGCGAGCTGCTCGAGACCGGCGCCGTCAGCTTGCGGGTGGTGCCGGCCGGCGGGCACTCGCTCGGACAGGTCGCCCTCTTCGAGGAGCGCTCCAGGGTCCTGATTGCGGGTGACGCCATCCTCGCCCGGGACGTGGCCTGGATCAATCCCTTCATAGACGGTGCCGAGGCTCTGGAGGCGGCGATCGCCACCGTCGAGCGGATCGGCCGCCTCGACGCACGTTTGGCGGTGGCCGGTCACGGCGAGGTGATCCAGGACGTGGCGAGTTGCGTGAAGTGGTCAGTAGAGCGACTCAAGCTCTGGCGCCAGGACCCCGCCCGAATGGCCTTCCACGGCTGCCGGCGCGTCTTCGGCTTTGCACTCATGATCCATGGCGGGTTCGCCCGTTCGGAGGTGCTTCCATACCTGCTCGCTCGGCGCTGGGTCCACGACTTCGCCCCGCTGGCGGGCCTGCCGCCAGAGGAGTTCGTGGAGCGGATGGTCTCCGACCTAGCCGGCTCTGGCGCAGCGCGCTGGGAGCACGAACGCCTAATCTCGACCGTCCCGCACACCCCGGCTCTCGTTGTAGGCGGTTAGCGTCCGAAACCTATTCCCGAAGGTCGGCTCGTCGGTTGCAGGATCGTTCAAGACGACGGTATTTACGCCCCCTAGCATGACCTGCGGTCGGACGACGCTCGGTTGATTCCGGGAGTCGGATGTCGTGTTCGTGATCAGAGATCACGGCAGCTTCCACGCTGCTAGTTCAAAGGGGTAGGGGATGCCACTTGTTCGAATCGATGTCAACGAGGGAAGGTCAGAACGAGAGTTCCGGGCAATTGGGGACGCGATACACGAGGCGCTCGTAACCACCTGCGCAGTCCCAGCCGATGACCGCTTTCAGGTGTTCGCAGTCCACTCCTCGCAGACTCTCATCTACGACGAGAGTTTCATGGCCATGCACCGCAGCGATGGCATCGTCCTGGTGCAGGTAATTTTTAACGTCGGCCGAACTACCGAACAGAAGGTCGCCCTCTATCACCGTGCAGCGCAGCTGTTGGCGGAAAAAGCCGGAGTGAGTCCTGACGACGTATTCATCAACTTGGTCGAAGTTCAAAGGGAGAACTGGTCCTTCGGACGAGGAGTCGCGCAGTTGGTCCCGCAGCCCGAAACGAAATAGAGGAGGACCGATTGATGGCAAAGACGGTCGGACCCTTCAGCCCATGGCGTCGGATTGGACAGACGATCGCCACGTCCGGTCAGATCGGCCTGGGCGACGACGGGAAGGTGGTCGAGGGAGGCTTCGGGCCCGAGCTCGAGCAGACGCTCCGCAACCTCAGCAACGTCCTCGCCGACGCCGGTGTTACAAGAGAGCAGGTCATCAAAGTCAATGTGTACCTGGCTGACCTCGCGGACTGGTCGGCCCTCAATGGTCCCTACGCTGAGTTCTTCGGCTCTTCGCTCCCAGCACGGACCGCCTTCGCGACGTCCGCGCTCCCGCTCGGTGCCCGGGTCGAGATTGAGGCCTGGGCCGTCGTCGAGGAGACTCGATGAGCGAGGCCCCGATCAAGTCGATTCCGGCCGTTTCGGCGCTTTTAATGATCGCGGCGTGAGCGAAGAGCTGGAAGGGTTCGTGCCGGTGATCATCGAATCCCTGCAGGCCCGCGCTCACCGTGCGGACCTGCCCGAGCTGCGGCCTCGGGCAGGGATCGAGCCGGCGATATCGTGCCGACGGCTTACGGGCTGCGGATCGCCTGGCGACTACTCAAGAAGGCGTATGCGCGCAAGTGTCCGGAGCTGACCGAGCGGGACATGGCGGAATTCGTCCAAATGTTGGGCGCCTATCTCGACTCGTGAGCCTGGGGATTGTCGACCCGCAATCGTTCGCGGTAGGCGTCATCGCGGGCGTGGCTGCAACCGGCCTGTTCGTTGGGTTCGCCCCTTTGCTGGTCGTCGGGATCCCATGAACGTCACCCGGCTGCCCCGTACGACTTTCGCGCCGCGGCGAGGCCTTTAGGCGGATGAACCGCCGCCTCTTATACCTCATCGCGGGTTGGCGCACCGGGCTCTCTCGCCCCGTGCTCATCCTTCAAGCGGGAAACGCCCTCAACTACTTCGGTTACGGGCTCATTACTCCCTTTGAGATCATCTATCTGCACCAGATACGTGGCTTTTCAACGTCGACAGCCGGACTGGTTCTCGCAGCGACCATGGGGACGGCCGCAATCGTCACCCCGCCGACGGGAGCGCTGCTCGACCGGTACTCCGCCAAAGCGATCGTGGTCGCAGGAAGCCTGGCGAGCGCCCTAGGCTACGCCGGCTTCGCCTATGTAGACCATCCCTGGCAGGCCTTTGCCTGCTCGATCGTCAGCGGAGTCGGAATCGGCGCGGCATTGACGGCCAACCGGACATTGACAATCAGGTTGGTCACGCGCGAGCAGCGAGCGGCCTCCTTCGCGCTTAACCGCGTCGCGGGCAACTTCGGTGTCGGCTCCGGCGCGACCTTAGCCGGCTTCATCGTCGAATCCGCACAGCGGCTCAGCTCGTTCCAAATGCTCTATTTCTTCGACGCCGCCACCTACGCCGGATACGCGCTGATCGTTCTCGCTGCCGTACCGAGCCCGCGAGCCGAGACCGTCACAGCGACAGACGCCAACGGAACCGGCTTTCGCGCCGTCGCCCAAGATCGGCTCTTCCTCACTGTGATTGCAGCCAATATCGTGCTCGTCGTCGTCGGCCACACGTTCTTCTCCAACATCCTGCCACCATTTGCAAAGACCCACACACCGCTCGGCCCCGCAGCGATCGGGATCCTCTTTCTCGTCAACACGTCCTTCATCGTCATCGCGCAGATCCCGGCGGTGCGCGTAGTGGCACGGATGCGACGCACACACGCTTTCGCGGCGACAGGCGCGCTTTTTGCGGTCGGCCTGCTCGGGGTGCTGCCAGCGACGCTCATCCACTCGGAGCTCGCTGCGACCAGTCTCCTCGCCGGCGTTGCGATCGTCTTCGCAATCGGCGAATGCGTACACATTCTCGTTCTCGGGCCACTGGTCGCGGACATGGCTCCAGCCCATCTGCTCGGCCGCTACCTGTCTCTCTACAGTCTGACCTTCACCATCTCCCTGGCCCTCGGCCCGGCGATTGGCGGCCTTCTCCTGCAGACCTCACCAGACGCCGTCTGGTGGGGTGGCGCGCTTGCCGCGGTGCTGGCCGGAGCGGTCCTGCTTCGACTCGGCAGCCGCATTCCCGACCCGCTCCGCGAAGCACAGTCACGTCTTGGGTCGGCGCCAGAGGCCGCGTGAGGTCCTGCCTAGAGCGAACATGGCCACAGATCAAACTGCCGTAAACGACTGGCGGAAAGAGTGGTTCGAGATCGAAGACGCGGCGTACCTGAACACCGCAGCACACGCAGTGATGCCCCGCGTTTCACTGCGCGCGGTGCAAGCTTCGCTCGAAGCTAAGAAGTTTCCCCATCACATAACCGACTCCGTTTTCTTCGAGGTGCCAAACCGAATTCGGGCCTCCCTATCGGAACTGATTAGGGCCAAACCGGAAGAAATCGCACTGACACCTGGCGCAAGCACTGGTGTCGCGGCCGTGGCACACGGCCTGACGTGGCAGCCGGGCGACGAGATCATCACCGCCAAGGGAGAGTTCCCGTTGCAGTACGCCACCTGGAAGCCAATGGAGGAACGCGAGGGCGTGAAGCTGAAAATCGTAGCGCCGCGAGACCGTTTTATTACGGCGGACGACCTGATTGCCGCGATGACACCGAGAACGCGTGTTATCTCCGTAAGTCATGTGCGCTTTGACGACGGCTCGCTGTTGGATGCGGCTCGCGTGTCTGCGGCCTGTCACGCGCAAGGAGCGCTGCTTGTGCTTGATGCGAGCCAGTCTTGCGGGGCGATGCCTGTGGATGTGAGCGAACTTGGCGCGGACGTATTGGTATGCGCTGGATATAAGTGGCTCCTCGGCCCCTTCGGCACCGGATTTTGTTGGGCCAGGAGCGAACTACTGGATACTATGCGCCCAGGGCCGTTTTCTTGGACGGCCCAAGCCGCAGACACTTTTTCGGCCTTGAATTTTGTCGATCCCAAACCCTCGCGCAGTGCGAAGCGTTGGGATGGTGCAGAAGCGGCCACCTATTTCAACTTCAACCTGACGGCCATGGACGCCTCGGTGGGTTTGGTCTTGCGTATCGGGCCTGAGCTGGTGCTCGAACATAACCGGCAATTGATCGATTTCCTGTTCGAACGCCTCCCCGAAGACTGCGTTCCGGCCAGTCCACTGGACTCTACGCAGCGCGGGCCGTACGGTTGCTTCACAGCGCGGACCCACGACAAAACTGCCGAGCTTTATCAGAAGTTGCGAACCAGGAATGTCGTCGTGAGCATGCGCGAGGGAAGGATTCGCGTCTCGCCTCATCTGTTCAACTCCCAGCGGGACATCGATCGCCTCATCGACGTGGTGACCGCATGACTCGGGCTCAGGATTTGGCACAGACTCAAAAGGACGCCGCGGCGGAGCCACACCATGGGGGTCCGACCCACGTCAGTGTGATGGCACTCAATTCAGCAAATTCCTGGTCCGCGGGCTAGCTCTCCCAGGGGCGAACCTGGTGCAACAGGAGCGCCACCCCCAGCGGCTGCCCTCCGGTTCAGTGGTATGCGCCGTCATGGCGGACGATTGGACGCCGACCTGTGGCCTCTGCTTGGGAGACGTGACCGACCACGATATGGTGATCGCCCCACTGCTGCATACCCTCGAGCTTGCAGCCGATCCAAGCTGCAGCGCTGTCGATCACTGGGCCAAAGGGTCCCATATGATGGGGCACGCCCGAGAATTGCCCGGCACCTGCTGACCTGCTGTCGGCAAAGCGTGATGCGAGCGGGTCCTGGTCTGACGCCAGCACCGAAAGGGCGAACGCCTTTGCGTCGCGCACGAGCTCCAACGTTCGGGAGCCATTCGCGAGACAGACGCTCACGAGGGGGGAACTTACCGTGGTGGCATGCACGGTTTGGGTTGAGCGGATTGCGAGTATGGCCACGGAGGTCGGGATCACGCTTATGACTTTGCGCAGGTCCGTCCGCGGCGCCGGAGGCGGCGGTAGGCGCAGCGGATGGAGGTCGGGCTCGAGCCAGCGCTCACGTCCGTCGGCAAGCCGCTGCGCCGAGTAGTACCGCTTGATTAGACCCTTATCCAACAGTTCAGGGTGTTGGCTCAGGTCGTCGACGTCGGCGATCAACTCGAACCAGGCGCGGGTAATCGTCTCGTGATAAGCCATGGGACGACCCGCGCGTTCGGCGATCCCTCGAATGCCGGCAACCAGACGGCGGAACGCTTCCTCACGGGCATAGCGGTGCGCGAGAATCCAAGTGACATGGACGTGCTTGGCGTGCGGAAAATCGGCACTCTCGACTTCTCCGGCCTCAAAGGCCTCGACCAAAGCGTCAAATTGCGAAGTCATACGATTTAGTATAGTACGAAATGGGTGTAATTGCGTCAAGCTTGGAGCGAGGAGCGCATCTGATTGGCGGGTATCTTGACTCGACTGTCGCGGAGTTGGGCCTGACTCAAGCCGAAGCGCACGTTCTTGCGCAGATCGCCATACACGGCACAATCCCAATTTCGCTGCTGCATCACGAATTTGGGCACAAACGCTCCACTTTGACGAACATCCTCGACCGATTGGAGAAGCGAGGACTCCTTCGCCGCCAGATGAATCGGACCGATCGCCGTTCAATCCTCGTTCAGCTGACCCCCTCCGGCAATCGAATGGCCAGCCAAGTCAAAGATGCGCTCGATCGATTGGAGCAACTGATATCCGACCAGGTGCAGCAACGGGATCTCACTGGGCTGGTTGCAGTTGTGCAGGCGCTCGAGACGATTGTGCACGCGATGCGACGCCAAGAGGTCTGACTCCCTCGCGCTAGAAGAAGGTCCGGTCGTACCACGGCGGTTGGTGCCCGTGCCCTAGGCCTGGCGTAGGCCGCCAGCGTGTAGTAGTTCATGTAGTAATCCACGCGACCCTGGTGGATGCATCCGGCCCCAAATCGGCCACTATGTCTTCGAAATGAACTCAAAACCATCGAAATTCCGGCCCCAAATCGGCCACTATGTCTTCGAAATGAACTCAAAACCATCGAAATGAACTGCCCTGGGTTTGATGGAGGCTGCATTCTTTGGGAGGATGTAGTCCATGTCAGCATCGAAGCAGCAGACGCCTAAGCACGGCTCGGGACACCAACACCCGGCGGAACTGAGGGAGCGAGCGGTCCGCATGGTCCAGGAAACCATGAAGGAAACCGGCGAGCGCCACGGCGTGGTGACGAGGATCGCGGTCCAGCTCGGACTGGGCTCGGAGACATTGCGTCACTGGGTCAAACAAGCGGAGATCGATGGCGGTCAGCGACCAGGGATCACAACCAAGGACCAGCAGCGCATCGCTGAGCTGGAGAAGGAGAATCGTGAGCTCCGCCGAGCCAACGAGATCCTCAAGGCGGCGTCGGCTTTCTTCGCGAGGGAGCTCGACCCTCGACTGCCGAAGTAGTGAGCTTCATCAACGAACACCGGGAAAGGTTCGGGGTCGAGCCGATCTGCGACACGCTGCAGGTCGCCCCATCTACTTACTACGCGGCGCTCTCGCGGCCACCATCCCTGCGGCAGGTGCGTGACCGGGAACTCAAGGTCGAGATCGCTCGGGTGCACCAAGAGAACTTCGACGTCTACGGCACCGAGAAGGTCTGGAAGCAGCTGAGACGTCAGGACATCGAGGTCGGTCGCGACCGTGTGGGTCGACTGATGGCTGAACTCGAGCTCGAGGGAGCGGTCCGCGGTAAGACCTGGCGGACCACGATTCCATCCTCAGTTACCTCACGCCCGGCGGACCTGGTCGACCGAGACTTCAGTGCGACAGCACCCAACCGGCTCTGGGTCGCCGACCTGACCTATGTCAGCACGTGGCCGGGTGTCGTCTACACCGCTTTCGTGACCGACGTCTTCAGCCGCTACATCGTTGGTTGGAAGGTCTCGACCACTCTGCGAGCAGAGCTCGCCCTCGACGCCCTGGAGATGGCGATTTGGTCAAGAGGCACGACCGACCTCAAGGGTCTGGTCCATCACTCCGACCGCGGGGTCCAGTACCTCGCCATTCGCTACACCGAACGCCTCGCCGACGCCGGCGCGGTCTGCTCGGTCGGGTCGCGCGGCGATTCTTACGACAATGCGCTGGCCGAGTCCGTCATCGGTCTCTATAAGACCGAGCTCATTCGCAAGCAAGGTCCGTGGCGCTCATTCGAGCAGCTCGAGCTGGCGACGGCTCGCTGGGTCGAGTGGTACAACCAGCGCCGCCTCCACAGCTCTATCGGGGACGTGCCACCAGCAGAGTTCGAGTCGACTTACTATCGGGAGCGCGCGGTGTCAGCCGTTGCGTGAAAACCAAACCGGGAAGTCTCCAAGAAACTCAGGGCGATTCAAAATCGATCTCGGTGGATGAGATAGCTTAGATTTCGCGACCGTGAGGCCGAGGGTTCAAATCCCTCGCCCCCGACCAAATTGGCTGGACCAACGCTCCCCTATATTGTGCTCGAGCAACGCACCACCTCAAGATGTGGTGTCGGCCCATAGGGCCGCGGAAGTTAGCAGGACGGGATTTGAACTCTACGCAGCCGATGGAGTGGTGGAACCGATGCGTCGGGCGCTGACAGGCGCCGGCCCGAATGATTGCGTTTTGGCTGAATCAATTGATATCAATCAGCCCGGCCACTCGGACTCGACCCGCAGCGCTCCGCTCCCGACTCTGGGCGACGCTCGGACAAGAACGCTCCAGCAAGGCCGCATGTCCCTGCGATGGTGCGCAAGCTCAACACGCCGGCCCGGTGCCGATCTTCGGCGAATCGGCTCTACTCGCACCTGGTGTAACGACATTTCGGGAACCTCAGCCTGACCCGTGTCCTAATTTGGCGAGCGGATTAGGCACCACGGAGGCTAGGGACGCAGAATGAAACGTGTGGGCCAGATTGTGCTTAGCAAGACTGATGCATGGGTCTTTATGGCCATCGGTCGGCCCATATTCGGCTGGGACTCGCTGTCTTATGTTGTGGGCTTCCTCGATTATCTGAATCGAGCAATGCCTTCCGAGGCAGAATTTGAAGCGTCAGTAAGGAGACTCGGCGCCGCTGGCCTAATAACAGTGTCCTCAAAAGGCTTTAGGCAAACCCGGACAAGTAGGGGCGTCCTCAAGAGGTCTGGTCACGCCACCGGCGTTATCACCTTGATGCTGGACCTAATGAAGCAGTGGGATGGCCTGGCTGTGCCTGAAGTGGCCGGAGGATTCCAGTTTCATTTGAGGCCCGGAGAATGGGAACGAGCGCAAGGAGAGTACGAGGTGCGCATGGCCAAGCGGATAGCCAAGATCAAGAAGCGTGGGGTGAATCATCGTCTACCACCTGACAAGCTTCGCGATCCGTAGGACGCCATGAAACTGTTGGCGGGCGTGGGCTAGACGCCGGCGCCGGACAGTTCAAGCTGGTCGCGATGGGTCCGAATGAGGTCGAGGACGCCGCTGCCGAGATCAATTCGTGAGTTCAAATAGTGTCCCCTTCCCCCGACCAAAACTTGACCGCAGTCACGCCAACATCTAGGACATCGAGCAGGGTCCGACCCCAGCTATTGGGGCCCGACGGGTGGCGGAGCATAGTAGGGCCACGGGATTTGAACTTGTGGATGTCTTCTATAGCCCGTTTGATGGCAAAGGAATGCCATTCCCGCTGTATGACGCGCCTGGGTCGGAGCTCAGCGCGCCTTTAGCAGCTCCACGAGCGAATCGGAAACGTCTACCGGCTCCCAGCGACCAGCACCGTGGGCTGCGCTGATTACGCGCAGGTTCGAACCCGAGAGATCGACGATCAACGGATCGCCGAGTTCGGTGTCACTACCGATCACTAGCCAGTATGGTTTCCAGTCTCCTTTGTCCCGGCCCCCCATGACGTTCCCTTCGGAATCGATGCTGTACCCGACCTGCCCCGCTGGCAGCTGCGTCGGCCGGAACATGTCAAAGGTGACCCGTC
>WNFA01004575.1_pt1 | contig 11541 bp, 11 predicted proteins | sample 5400481 | NCBI WGS metagenome assembly WNFA01 (sample SAMN13153340, study PRJNA577476) | soil metagenome | isolation source: 120 cm saprolite under Douglas fir tree site 2 hole 1 replicate 2 | place: USA:California | collected 2015-04-18
GTCCATTGATCGGCGGTGGGAAGGGTGTGCAGGCCGTAGGTGCCGGCGGGCAGCGCGTGGCCTTCGACGGAGACATCGTCGGTGAAGGAGATGGTGGTGTTTTCGTTAGCCCCGGAGCGCCAGACCTGGCCGTAGGGAACGGCCTTGCCCCAGATTTCGCGTCCGCCCACGAGCGGCCGGCAATAGTTGACGGTGATATCGGTCAGCCCGATACGCTGCGTGGTAATCGCGCGCTGGCTGATGGTCGGAAGACGCAGCTCCACGGCCTGCCCGCCGTTTTTGAACTGCGCCCGCGCCACGCCGGCGAAACCGCTGACGGCCAGCGCAAGGCCCGCACAACAATAAAATAGTCTCCGCATGAAGACACCCTCCTCTTCGATTGGGAACCGCTCCTGGGACGCGATTTCAGACGCTGCTGGGGGCATAGACGGATGGGGGCCAAGAGTCGTGAGCAGAGTCTTTCCTCAGTTTCGGTAGGCAGCGCGAACGCGGCAGAAGGGGCAAGTCACGCGCTCTCTGGCGCGCTGGCCCAAGACAGTTTGACAACAGGGGCTTCCGTTTTTTAGCATGTCAATTCACATTGCCGTTGTTTGGAACTACGTTTTGGAGCGCTTCAAAGAGTTGCACATCGTTGTGTAAAGCAAAATTCCTATGATTACAGTAACGGACCTTACCAAGAAGTATGCGCGGCACACGGCCGTGGACCACATCTCCTTCGACGTCCACAAAGGACAGATCGTCGGATTCCTGGGGCCCAATGGCGCCGGCAAGACCACCACCATGCGCATGCTGACGTGTTTTCTTCCGCCCACGTCAGGCACCGCTACGGTCGCTGGATTTGACGTCCTGGAGCAATCCCTTGAAGTGAAGAAGCGCATTGGCTACTTGCCGGAAATGCCGCCGTTGTATCCCGAAATGCGCACGGTGGAGTATCTGGAATTTGTTGGCAGCTTGAAGGGCCTTTCTAAGACAGAGCTGGCCAAGCGCATCGACTATGTCTGCGAGCGCTGCGCGATTTTGGACGTGAAGGACAAGCTGCTGGGGAAACTCTCGAAGGGCTATCGGCAGCGCGTGGGCCTCGCGCAGGCGATCATCCACAATCCGGACGTGCTGATTCTCGACGAGCCAACTTCCGGTCTCGATCCCAAGCAGATCAACGAAACGCGTGAGCTGATTAAGAGCCTCGCCGGTGATCACACCATCATCCTCAGCACGCACATCCTTCCCGAAGTCGAGCAGACTTGCGAGCAGGTCATCATCATCAACAAAGGCAAGCTGGTGGCGACCGATTCGGTGAGCAATTTGCAGAATCGCGCGCGCGGCGCGGAATCGTTGCTCGTGGAAGTCGGCGCGCGGAACGGCCTGATGGATCCGGTGAAAGTGCAGTCACGGCTGGAACTGGTTTCGGGGGTGAGCCGCGTCGTTCTAAAGAACAAACGCGACAACCGCTCGGTCTTTGAAGTGGAAAGCCGCAAGGGACTTGCGCGCGGCGATCTGGCCCGCGCGGTGGTCGAAGCGGGGTGGGACCTCAATGAATTGCGTCCCGCGGCGGTCAGCCTCGAAGAAGTCTTTTTGCAACTAACCGGCGATGCCGCCGCGGCGCCCGCTGAAGAAGCGGTTAGCGCAGGAGTCGAGTAGATGCGAAACGTGTGGATTATTTGCCGCAAGGAGCTACGCAGCTATTTCGTTTCGCCGGTGGCGTACCTCCTGCTGGCTATGTTCGCTGTGATTTTCGGGTTTTTCTTCTGGAACATTCTGGGCTTTTTCATTCGCGAAGGCACAGAGGCCATGATGAGTGGCCAGATGTTTCCGATGAACCTCAACGAAAGGGTCATTCGGCCCCTCTTGTCCAACATTAGCGTGGTCGGTCTGTTCCTCATCCCCATGATTACCATGAGGCTGTTTGCGGAAGAGAAGCGCACGGGCACGATCGAATTGCTGGCAACGTCACCCGTTAGCGACATGCAGGTGATCCTCGGCAAATGGACGGCGGCCATCGTCTTGTACGCTGGCATGCTGCTGCTGAGCGCGGTGAACTTCGTATTTCTTTTTAAGTATGGACGTCCAGACTGGAAGCCGCTGGCCATTGGTTATCTGGGGCTGTTGTTGCAGGCCGGTGCGCTGCTGGCCATCGGTACCTTTATCTCCACGCTGACGAAGAATCAAATTATCGCCGGGGCGGTCACCTTTGCGGTGTGTTTACTGCTCTGGATTTTGGAGTGGGTAACCGGCTTCGATACGGCGACTTGGGCGCGCGTGATGGGGTACATGTCGGTCATAACGCATTTTGAATCGTTTTCCAAAGGCCTGCTGGATTCGAAGGACGCAATTTTCTACGTCACCCTGATTTTCCTGGGACTGTTCCTGACGTCCCGCTCACTAGAGTCTTTGCGGTGGAGGTCCTAAGTGAACACTCAGGTCCTCAAGGCTCGGCAGACCAAGTACGCGGCATACGCCGGTGCTTACACCGCCGTGATTCTCGCCATCTTGGCGACGGTCAACGTGCTGGCCAATCGCTACGACAAGTCTTTCGACGCAACGAGCAACAAGCGCTACAGCCTCTCCGATCAAACCGTCAAGGTCGTCAAGGGCCTGAAGCAGGACGCGACAATCACCTATTTCGACGGTCCCCGCGGGTTCCAATCTGCGAAGGACCAGCTCGATCTTTACGCGAATCTATCGCCGAAAGTTCACGTCACGTATGTGGACCCGGACAAAGACCCCATGGTGGCGCGCGCCGCTGGCTTCAAGAGCAACGGCACTGCTATCGTGCAGGTTGGACTCAACAAGAATGAAGCCAAGAGCGTGACCGAGGAGGAGATCACCGGAGCGTTGATACGCGATCTGAAGAACACCACCCGCACAGTTTGTTTTGTTACCGGCAGCGGTGAACATCAGATTGACGACTCCGGGCGCAACGGTTATTCGCGCTTGAAAGATTTGCTGGGCAAGGACAACTACACCGCGAAATCGATCGACTTGTTGCAGAAGGCGGAAGTCCCCGGCGATTGCACCGTGCTGGTGGTTGCTGGACCGAACGGCGACTATCAACCACCCGAGGTCGATGCCATCAAGAAATATGTGGAGAATGGGGGCCGCGCGCTATTCCTCCTGGATCCCCCTCTGAAGATGGGGCGCTCGGAGATTGCGGACAACGACGCTCTGGCGGGCTTGCTGGCCGGCTGGGGCGTGAGCGTCGAAAAAGATTTGATTCTGGACCTGAACCCTATCGGCCAGCTCGCCGGTCTGGGACCGCAAGTCGCGCTGGTAACCAGGTATGATTCGCATCCGATTGTGCGCGAGATGAAGGGCTCTGCGACCGGGTTTCCGCTGTCGCGTTCGCTGGCTGTAAAGACCGGGGACAAAACTACCGTGGAGAAGCTGTTTGAATCTTCCGAATCGAGCCTCGCCACTGACAAATTGAATTCTCCCAAGATCGATCCCGACGATCCAAAAAACAAAAAAGGCCCGATGACGATTGCGGCCGCGGGAACGTACAACAGCGGGAAAGAGAATTCCCAGGGCCGCTTTGTGGTTATCGGGAGTTCGGCGTGGGCCGCCAACTCATTCTTGGGTTTTAACGGCAACCGGGACTTGGCGCTGAACACGATGAACTGGCTCTCCTCGGATGAGGATCTCATCTCCATTCGTCCGAAAGAGCCGGAAGATCGCCGGATTACGATGACCAACGCGCAGTTTCGGTGGGTGCTAATCAGCAGCCAGTTCATACTTCCATTGATCGTGATCTTCGCCGGCGTTTCGGTGTGGTGGCGTAGAAGGTAGCGGACCTCGACGATGCGTTTGTCGCCCTCAGGACCAAAGTGATGAAGAGCAGCGGATTGATCATCGCCGCCGTCGTGCTCGCCGCGCTCACCGGCGTCCTCTACTGGTCCAACCACCATCCACCGTCCGAGAACACCGCAAAAGCCTCGCTCGATACGCCGCCCAAAATTCTTTCCCTGAAGCAGGAAGACATTTCCAAAATTGAGATCAGGAAGAAGGGCGGGGAAGAGTTGGACCTGGCGAAGGGCGAGGCTGGCAAGTGGCAGATCACCGCACCCAAGCCGCTCAGCGCCGACCAGGAAGCCGTTTCGAGCCTGCTCTCCACCGTGTCTTCGCTCAATGCAGACCGTCTGGTGGAAGAAAAGCCCGGCGACGTGAGCCAATATGGCCTCGCACAGCCTACTCTCGAGCTCGATCTCACAACCAAAGACGCCAAGCCACAAAAACTTCTACTCGGTGACGATACTCCAGCTGGCAGCGCTGTGTTCGCCAAACTGGATGGCGATCCGCGAGTTTTCACCATTGCGAGCTACGACAAAACCAGCATCGATAAGACGGCCAACGATCTTCGCGATAAGCGCTTGTTGACCGTCGACTTTGACAAGCTCAGCCAGATCGAACTCGCCACGAAAAAACAGAACATCGAGTTTGGCCGCAACAAACAGGAATGGCAGATCGTCAAGCCCAAGCCGCTGCGCGCCGATAATTTCCAAGTCGAGGAAATCGTCCGCAAGTTGCGCGACACCAAGATGGAAGCGTCTTCCACGGATGCGGACGCGAAGAAATCCGCTACGGCGTTTGCTTCGGGAACGCCAGTGGCTAGCGCAAAAGTGACTGATACCGCCAGCACGCAGGAACTGCAAATCCGGAAGAACAAAGACGATTATTACGCGAAATCGACCGCCGTCCCCGGCATCTACAAGGTCTCAAGCGACCTCGGGAAAGAACTCGACAAGAATCTGGATGACTTCCGCAACAAGAAGCTCTTCGATTTCGGCTACGATGATCCGAGTAAAGTGGAAGTTCACGATGGCGCGAAAGCTTATTTTCTGACCAAGGGCGGGCAGGATTGGTGGTCTGCTGATAGCAAAAAGATGGAATCATCGAGCGTTCAAGCGCTCGTCGACAAAATTCGCGAGCTTTCCGCCAGCAAGTTTGTCGATTCCGGATTCGCCTCACCGGCCATCGAAGTGAACGTCACCTCCAACGACGGGAAGCGCATTGAGAAGGTTTCGATTTCGAAATCGGGCGACACCTACATCGCCAAGCGTGACAACGAGCCCGCACTGTATCAACTCGATTCCTCTTCCGTCGCCGACCTGCAAAAGGTTGCCGCCGACGTGAAACCTGCTCCCGCCATCGGCAAAAAGTAGCTCTGCGATCGTCAGCGTGCACGTTACCGACAGGAAGTAAGCATTCGCCGCAAGATTCCGGCAAACGAGGTGGTATAGGATACCCTTCGCGCCTCCGGCCGAATCAGAAATCCCGGGGGCAGCAGTCCGCAAAATGATTGCGCGCGGCCATTTCCGCACACTGAACTTCTTTGATATCGCCGAGGCGATTGATCTGGAGAAACTGCGTGTACTTCTCGGTCCGGAGGCGTCCCCTCGCTCGCCCGGGTTCGTCCATCTCACTCCCGAGTACGCGCAGGAGCAGAACCAGCCGTTGGAAGAATCGCTCGAGCCGCTCACGTTGCCCAGCGGCGAGAAGTTGGAAGGCAAAATCAAATACTATTGGTTCGGCGTTGCTTGCGTGGAGCTAACGGCACCTTTCCAGTGCAACCTGGATGCCTTGTGCGGGGATTCATACCGCTGGATGAACGCGCCCGAAGTCGAGAGAGCCGCGGAAGAGGTGCTGCACGCGCGCCTCGAAAGATTTCGGCCCGCACTCATCAAGCCCTCGGCCAAATGGCTCGACGAGGACTATCTCGTGATCGATATTCAATCCGCGCAGCACCAGGACGGCCACACTCCGACTGGCGCGGAACTGCTGGCGAACTATGGGGATCAGCTAACACAGCTTGTGCGCGGCGAGCTCACCTCGCTCTCGGCCGCCGAACGCGATGAAATTCTTCGTGGCGCGCTTTCGTATTATCCGACCGACTTGATCGTCGTCGGCTGGGCCGCCGCGCTCGTCTACGACAAGCCGGACGCCACGTCGGCGATCATCGACCTGCTCGAATACGCGAATACGCAACTGCTGGAATTTCGTTACTACGACGAACTGCTCACTTCGCTTCTCTCCAATGTATATAGCTCGCTGGAGGGCCACGAAAGTTTTCTCTCCCGCTGGCGATTGCCCCGCCGCGCAGGCCGCCTGAACCGCCTTCGCCTGGACATCATGGATTTGGCGGAGCGTACTGAATACGCCGTAAAATTCATCAGTGATACGTACTACGCGCGCGTCTACAAAGTCGTCTCCTCAAAGATTGGCGTCAATGACTATAAGGCGCTGGTCAGCGATAAGCTGAAAACGGCCGGCGAACTCTACGAGTTCATGGTTGCGCAGTTCAATGAGCGCCGCATGTTCGCGCTGGAGGTGGTCGTCGCTGTGCTCGTTGCGCTGGACGTCATTCTCTTGCTGCGTTGGCATTGAGGCTGAACGCGCATGATCATCGTGGTGATGGGCGTGACCGGCTCCGGCAAGACCACTATCGGCAATCTGCTCGCCGCGCGCCTCGCTTGGCACTTCGCTGACGCCGACGATTTCCACTCCGCCGCCAACAAGGAAAAAATGCACCAGGGCATTCCGCTCACCGATGCGGATCGCCTCCCGTGGCTGGCCGCCATGCACGACCAGATCGCAAAATGGCTAGCGCTCAAACAAAACGTAGTCCTCGCCTGCTCCGCGTTAAAGCAAAGCTATCGGCAGTTGCTCTGGAACGGTCCCGAAGTCCAATTTGCATATCTGAAAGGCAGCTACGAGCTGATTGCGGAACGTCTTCGCGCGCGCAAAGAACACTTCGCCGATGAGCACATCCTCGCCGGCCAATTCCGCGACCTCGAGGAACCAAGCGACGCGGTCACGGTAGACATTGGCGCGTCGCCCGAGGAAATTGTCGATGAAATTTGCCGCCGTCTGAGACTCACGCCCAAGACCAGCGACGCGTGACTACGGTTTGGAGGGCACGGCAGTCGAGCTGGTTTGCGTGACGGGGCCGTAACGCTTGGCGAGCCATGCCCGCACGTCTTCCGGGTCGTACTTGAATGGCCCCATGCCGCCTGCGTAGGCGATGCGGCCGTGCTCGTCGATGATGTAGAGCCGTTCAGGCCACGCGGAGTAGGCCAGGTCCGCCGCGTCATTCATATCGTCGATCCCGAAGGGCAGGGGATATTTCTGTCGCTGCACGAAGTCGTTGGCGATGGCCACGCGCTGCGCCAGCGTTTTCGGCTGCGCGTAGCACACGTCTTCTTTCACATTCGATTTCATCTGCCACTCATCGGTGGGATGCGCTTCGCGCACGTATACGGTCAGGAAGTCCGCGCGATCCTTGTAGTCGTTGTAGATTTTGACCACGTCGCCGACGTGGCGCCGGAAGGGCGGTCAAGTGTAGCTGCCGAACACCACCACCAGGGGCCGCGAGCCGGTACGTTCCCGCAAATGAAAATGGTTCGATCCGTCCAGCGCGAGCAGCCGCACATCCGGTGCATCATCCCCGGGATTCAGCCGTCCCCGGTGCATATGCGGCAGCGCATAGCGCACCAAGCCATACACATCGCGCGGGCTCCCGGCCATAAACGACAGGCCGACAAAGGCGGCCACCAACACGCCGAGAAAGCTGCCGAGCGTCCATTTCCAGAAACGGCTCATCGTGCGTTCCTCCCGTTAGTTTTTGGTTGGTCCCAGAAATCGTGCGCGAACCATAGCATCACCTCGCACCCAGCTACATAGTGCTTATATATTAGGCCTGAGACCGCGCCGGTAGCGCCCTCATGCGCGCGCTTTCTCGATCATGTCTTTCCAAATGCCCTTGCTCTTCAAAATCAATTCCACCAACTCGCGCGCCGCGCCCTTGCCGCCAATCGCTTTGGTCACAAAGTGCGCCGCGAGCTTCACTTCCAGCGTAGCGTCTCCCACCGCCACCGCCAATCCGACACGCTGCATCACCGGCAAATCCGGTAAATCGTCCCCCAGAAACGCTACCTCGGACTCCGCCGCTCCCGTTTTCTTTAGGATCTCTTCGTAAGCTGCAATTTTCGTGGGCTGCTTCTCGTACACAAATTCAATATCCAGTTCGCGAGCGCGCCGTCGCGTCGCCGCGCTCTCGCGCCCGGTAATCACGCCGGTGCGGAGCCCTGCTGTCCGCGCCAGCGAAAGCCCCTGCCCATCATGCGCGTCAAACGTCTTGATCTCCAGCGCCGACCCATCCGCCTGCGAAAGCAAGGTAACGGCCCCTGTCGCAAGCGTTCCGTCCACATCCATCAATAAAACTCGAATCTGCTTGGCCCGTTTCCTCACCGCCGGCGGAATCCTCTTTCCTGTTCTGAGCAAGCTCGCTCCTTCTTAAATCAATTCCAAACCCCATAAATCATGCAAATGCACCACACCCAGCACGCCTCCGGCTTCATCCACCACAACGATCGACGTGATCTTCCGCTTCTCCATCAAGTTCAACGCTTCGCTGGCCAGCACCTGCGGACCGATCGTCTGCGGACTCCGCGTCATACCCGCTCCCGCGGTCATTTCGAGTGTTGCTCCGCGATGCTTCTCCATCAGCCGCCGCAAATCTCCGTCCGTGATGATTCCGGCCAGCCTTCCGTCAGCGTGCAGCACGGCGGTCATTCCCAGGCCCTTCTTGCTCATCTCGTGAAACGTTTCGGGCATCGAGGTTCCTTCGCTCACGCGCGGCAGCGCATCGCCCGCGTGCATCAAGTGCTCCACGCGCAGCAATTTCTTGCCCAGCCGCCCGGCCGGATGCAGCGCCGCGAAATCATCGTGGCGAAATCCGCGCCGCTCCAGCAGCGCCACCGCCAGCGCGTCACCCACCGCCATCGCCACTGTCGTGCTTGCGGTCGGAGCGAGGTTCAGGGAGCAAGCCTCTTCGCGCACGCTCACATCCAGCGCTACTTCGCTTGCTTCTCCCAGCGTCGACGCAACCTTTCCAGTCAGCGTTACCAATGGCATCTCCAAGCGCTTCAGCGCCTCGAGCAGCCGAATAATCTCCTCGGTCTCGCCGCCGTAGGAGACTGCCAGCATCGCATCCCCGCGTGCCAGCATGCCCAAATCTCCGTGCAGCGCCTCTGCCGGATGCAGAAAAAACGATGGCGTGCCGGTGCTCGAAAGCGTCGCCGAAATTTTCCGCCCAATCAGCCCGGATTTCCCCATCCCGGTAACCGCCACGCGCCCCTTGCAAGCGAAGAGCACGTCCACGGCTTTGGCGAAGCTCGCGTCCAGCCGCGCTTTTACCTCTTGCAGCGCGCGCGCTTCAATCTCCAGCACCCGTCGCGCCGTCTCTAGGCTCACCGGAGTCTCCGCGTCCGCGTAGGGGCGCAGCACTGCTGCGCCCCAATTGGGAAAACGCTCCGTTCGAGCTGATTCATGGTTTTTCCCATCGCCGCACCAGTGAAGACAACTCCTTCAAGCGCGACAGCAATCCCGCCAACTCTCCTAACGGCAACGCATTCGCCCCATCGGAAAGCGCCGCCGCCGGATTGTCATGCGTCTCCAAAAAAATTCCATCCACGCCTGCTGCTACCCCCGCGCGAGCCAGCGGCTCGATAAATTCCGGCTGGCCTCCGCTCGCGTGACCTTGGCCGCCGGGAAGTTGCACGGAATGCGTGACGTCAAACACAACCGGATACCCCAGTTTGCGCAAAATCGGAAATGCGCGAACATCCACAATCAAATTCTGGTACCCGAAGGAAGCGCCCCGCTCGGTCACCACGATTTTCGTATTCCCCGCACTGGCGATTTTTTCCACCACGTTGCTCATGTCCCACGGCGAAAGAAACTGCCCCTTCTTCACGTTCACCGCTCGGCCCGTTTTCGCAGCGGCTACCAGCAAATCCGTTTGTCTGGAAAGAAAGGCCGGAATTTGCAGCACGTCGCAGACTTCCGCCACTTGCGCCGCCTGCGCCGCTTCGTGAATATCCGTGAGGATCGGCAGCTTCAGATCCGCCTTGATCTTCTGCAGGATGCGCAGCCCTTCCTTCAGCCCCGGCCCGCGAAAGCCCTTTGCCGAGGAGCGGTTGGCCTTGTCATAAGAGGCTTTGAACAGGAGGGGCATGCCGGCATCGCCGGCGATCCGCCCGACTTGTTCGGCCATCTTGCGGGCGTGTGCTTCGCTCTCGATGACGCAGGGCCCTGCGATGAGGAACAGCGGGTTCCCACCCCCCAGGCGCAGCGAGCCCACAGCAATCTCACGTGTGCTATCCATAGCGGAGCAATGAAGATAGCACGAAGGCGGGTCATTGGGCCGCTCCGAGGTCTGGACAGCGGTTGGCCTGCCTGGGGGCAGATATCAGCTCGCGCGATCACACAGAAAGTGCCGCTGGATCGGCGGCGGTGGATCGAGGTGGCTACTTAGCGGGGCCAGCCCCCTCCCTCCCCCTGTTTTTCATAAGTGTTGATTCTAAAGGGAGTTGAAGTCGTTTGTTTTGATACACTTTTGCAAGTGTTGATTCTAAAGGTCTTTAGCGGCGCTGTGATTGGATGGTTCCGGCGAGTGTTCACAAGCCATGATAGGACAGATTATCGAAATTGTCAATACATTAAGTGGATCTCGAAGCGCGCGCCGAATTGTCGGCGCGGCATCGTCCCTGGCCACCTGACCCTCGTCCTACAAACCCCCCTGCACTTTGGTACTGGTGCGACCCCGCACCTGTACCATCGACGGGGATCACAGCCGTGGCCTAAAACTGTTCCAGACGGAAACAGCAGACTCTCTGCAAGGAGATACTCAGCATGAAACGCGCGAACCAAAATGGCGTCGCACTCATCTTCACCATGATCTTTATCCTGGTGCTTTCGGTGACGGCGGCGACACTTACGTTCCTGTCGCAATCGGAAACGTGGTCGAGCCTGAATTACCGGCTGATGACGCAATCGCGCTACGGAGCGGAAGCCGGACTGCATGCCGCGGCGAACTATCTGATGAACACCTATCCGCAGCCGGGCGTGGCGGTTACGGACCCGCTTACCGCTTATAACCTGACCGTCAGCCCGGTCACGCTGGCAGCCGGCGGCAACCCGATCGCGTTGGGGCCGACGATGAACAGCATTAGCGCCAATTATCCGATTGCCGCGACGCTGACCAACTTTAACACGAACACCCAGGGCTCCTTAACGGCGGGCAACAACACCGTAAATTATTCCGTTTCCGCCGAGCTGCTGGTCATGAGACAGGTGCGGGAGTGCCAAAATTTGCAGAACCTCACCGCGCAACTGTGGAGGCTCACTTCGCACGGAGACATCACTGCGGTACGCAACGCGGAAGTAGAGGTTTCCGCGCTTTTGGAATCTCACGTGGTACCCTGCTACAACTACGCGGGATTCGCTACCGGTAATGGATGCGGCTCCATCTCCTTCAATGGCGGCGGCACGATCGACAGCTACAATTCCACACCGGGCATCATGACGCTATCTGGCGGACAGCCGGTCACGCAGACTTATGAGGGCAATCTTGGTTCGAACGGAAACGTGAACACGGCCTCCGGTACGGTGATTGACGGCACCTTCGCCAGTCCGGACACAGGTGTCGGCGCCTGCGGCGGTGGCGGAGGCGTGGATGCTTTGTCCGGCAACACGACTGCCGTGACG
>WNFA01004576.1_pt1 | contig 11540 bp, 9 predicted proteins | sample 5400481 | NCBI WGS metagenome assembly WNFA01 (sample SAMN13153340, study PRJNA577476) | soil metagenome | isolation source: 120 cm saprolite under Douglas fir tree site 2 hole 1 replicate 2 | place: USA:California | collected 2015-04-18
TCCACGCCGTCAACACCTTCTACATTCATAACCCACAAAGGAGCCGCATTCTTATGGCTGATGAACGAAGCAAAGCAATAGATCTCGCGTTCGCACAAATCGAAAAGCAGTTTGGCAAGGGCTCCATCATGCGGTTGGGCTCGAAGGAAGCCATCGTCCCCATCGCAGTGATCCCTACCGGCGCAATTTCGTTCGACGCCGCTCTGGGCGTGGGCGGCTTTCCGCGCGGGCGCGTGGTCGAAATCTTCGGACCGGAATCTTCCGGCAAAACCACCATCGCACTGCAGGTCATTGCCCAGGCCCAGAAAACCGGCGGCATGGCGGCGTTTGTCGATGCCGAACATGCCCTCGATCCCGGCTATGCAAAAAAGCTTGGCGTGGACGTGGACAACCTGCTGGTCTCCCAGCCCGACTACGGAGAACAGGCGCTGGAGATCACGGAGGCGCTGGTGCGCTCCGGTGCTATTGACGTGCTGGTCGTGGATTCCGTGGCCGCGCTCGTCCCCAAGGCCGAACTGGATGGCGAAATGGGCGACAGCCACATGGGGTTGCAGGCCCGCCTGATGTCGCAGGCGTTGCGCAAATTGACCGGAACGGTTTCCAAGTCGCGCACCTGCCTGATCTTCATCAACCAGATTCGGGAGAAAATCGGAGTCATGTTCGGCAACCCGGAAACCACCACCGGCGGACGTGCTCTGAAGTTTTACTCCTCGGTGCGCGTGGACATCCGCCGCATTGCCGCGATCAAAGAAGGCGACGTGGTCACCGGCTCGCGCACCAAAGTCAAAGTGGTGAAGAACAAAGTCGCCGCGCCCTTCCGTGAGGCTGAGTTCGACATCATGTACGGCGAAGGAATTTCGCGCGAAGGTGATCTGCTTGATCTGGCGGTGAATAACAATCTGCTGGAAAAATCCGGCGCCTGGTACAGCTACAAAGGTGAGCGCATCGGCCAGGGTCGCGAAAACGCGCGCCAATTCCTTAAAGACAATGCCGAAACCTTCACCAAGCTGGAAGCGGAAGTGCGAAAGCATCTGGGGCTGACCACGGCGGCGGCACCACCGGTTGCTGCGCCGGCCCAAGCAGCCCCCAGCATTCCTCAAGGAACTGGTGCTCGCGTCACCACCATGCCCAGCGCGCCGCCCGAAGCCGCGAAGGTGCCGGCCGCGAGACGGTAAGCCGTTCTGATGAAGTTGTCATCGCGAGCAATCTTTCGTCGCGCAAAGCGCGATGAAAGATTGTCGAAGGACCTGGGTTCTTGCCGGCACAACGCTGCCGTCGTGCGCGGCGCAAACCCAGATCCCTCCACTTGCCCTCACCGCGCAAGCGCGGCTCGGGACGGCGTTCGGGATGACATGGCGTCTGAGAGAACGAAACGAGTCAGGCAGACGTGGCTCGAAGCAAATGAGCCGCCGCAAAATAATTGCCATCCCTGCCCTTGCCGCATAGAATCTTCTTTAACCCAAGCCTGCCTGTTTTCCGTCAGGAACAATGAGGACGCTTGAAAAAGGTCATCGCGATCTATCCCGGCTCGTTTGATCCACCTACCAACGGGCACCTGGATCTGATCGAACGCGGCAGCAAGATTTTTGACGAACTGATCGTGGCGATCTTACGCAATCCGGACAAGAATCCACTGTTCAGCCTGGGCGAGCGGCGCGCGATGCTGGAGGCTTTGACCGCCGATTTAAAGAATGTTCGCGTGGACGTCTTCGACGGTCTGACGGTAGATTACGCGGCCCGGGTCAAGGCCAGCGCGGTGTTGCGCGGCATCCGCGCGCTTAGCGACTACGAGTACGAACTGCAGATGGCGATGATGAATCGCAAGTTGCAGCCCGATCTCGAAACAGTTTTTATGATGCCGGCGGAGCAGTACTCGTATCTGAGCTCCCGGCTGGTACGCGAGGTTGCAAAACTGGGAGGATCGATCCAGGATCTGGTCCCGGAAATGGTGGAACGCCGGCTTCGGGAAAAACTGGATCCGGCCATCAAACTTGAGCACGTGAGAAAATCAAGAACAGGAAAACGAGCATGACTCCAGTTACGGAAGCGGCCCCCGCAGTAAAACTTACCGAGCGCATCAACCGCATCGAACCTTCCGCCACCATGGCAGTGGTGGCCGAAGCCGACAAGTTGCGGCAGCAAGGCATCGACGTGGTGGATTTCGGAGCAGGCGAGCCGCACTTCTCCACGCCACAGCACATCAAGGATGCGGCCATCAGCGCCATCCAGAATAATTTCTCGAAGTATACGGCGGTGGGCGGAACGGCTGAGCTGCGTGACGCCATCGTGCACCGCCACGCGGCGGACTTCCAGTCCGACTACAAGCGCGAGGAATGCATGGCCTCGGTCGGGGGCAAACATGCCTTGTTCAACGCCATCCAGGTGCTGGTCGATCACGGCGACGAAGTCATTCTGCCCGTACCCTACTGGGTGTCGTTCAAAGACATCGTGCGCTACGCAGGCGGAAACTGCGTGCTGCTCGAGTCCGACGAGAGTCAGGGCTTTCGTGTGACCGCGGAAATGATTGCGCGCCTGGTAACGCCGCGCACCAAAATGATTATTTTGAATTCGCCGTCGAATCCCTCGGGCGCCGTCATGTCCCCGAAAGATTTGCAGGCAGTGGTGCAACTGGCGGCGGAGCGCGGCATCTGGGTGCTCTCCGACGAGTGCTACGTGTATCTGAATTACACCGGCGGGCAATTCTCCGTGGGCTCTCTGCGTGAGTACCGCGACCGCATGGTCATTATTGGTTCGCTTTCGAAGACCTACGCCATGACGGGTTGGCGCCTGGGCTACGCGCTGGCGCCTGCTCCTGTCATCGCGGCCATGCAGAAGCTGCAGAGCCAGTCCACTTCAAATCCGACGTCGATCGTGCAAAAAGCCGCGGTGGTCGCGTTGAACGGCCCGCAGCAGTGCGTGGAAGACATGCGTCTGGAATACATCAAACTGCGCGACCACGTAGTCAATGGTCTGCGTGTCATCCCAGGCGTGAAATGTACTTTGCCGGAGGGCGCCTTCTACGTCTATCCCAATATTTCGGCCTTCATCGGGCGCGGTGGCATCAAGTCGGCTTCGGACCTGGCGGGCAGGCTGCTCCGAGAAGCGCACGTCGCGACCGTCCCGGGCGAAGGCTTCGGCACTCGCGAACACATTCGTGTTTCGTACGCCACTTCGGTAACCGAACTGGACCGCGGCCTGGAGCGCATGCGCAAGTTCCTTGCGGCGCTGTGAGCAAAGCGCCCATCGCATCGCGGCTTGCGCCTTCTCTATGACTTGTCATCCCGAGCGCAGCGAGGGACCTGAGTGTTTGCCCGCGCCATCCAGAAGATAGCGGATGAGCAAAACTGATGCGCACCCTTTCACCCACTTCTGTCTGATGAGCGCACTCTATCCACTCTCGATGCAGCCTGCCTTCGACCCGCGTCCCTGGGGCGCGCTTGATCTCTCGCCGATTTATCCCAACCACAAATTCGAGGAGAAGATTGGCGAAGCCTGGCTGACCGGTGACGCCTGCAAAGTCGCCAACGGGCCTCTCAAGGGAAAGTCACTGGCGGAATTGAGCTCACAATTTGGCCAGGAACTGGTAGGCGATGCCGCGCCCGATCCCCGCCGCTTTCCGCTGCTCCTAAAGTTCCTGTTTCCGCACGAGAAACTTTCGGTGCAAGTGCACCCGGACGATGAAGCAGCTCGCCGCGTGGGCCAGCCGTGGGGGAAAACCGAATGCTGGTACGTGGCCCACGCCCGGCCCGGAGCCCAGATCGCACTCGGCTTGAAACCCGGCATCACCGTTGACCAGTTTGAGATTGCGATTCATGAAAAGCGCGCGGAAGAACTGCTGAACTGGATCAACGTCTACTCGGGCGAGATGATTTACGTCGCGGGTGGTACCGTGCATACGTTGGGCCCGGGCGCGATCGTCGTGGAAACGCAGCAGCAGTCCGACACGACCTATCGCCTTTACGACTATGGACGGCCGCGTGAGTTGCATCTCAGGGAAGGCTTGGCCGCCATAAAGCGCGAGGTAAAATCCGGGAAGGTGATTCGTCCCGCTCCGTCGGCTTTGAACGGCTCCACAAATCGCCGGGCGCCGCTCATTTCGGCGCCTTACTTCATGGTCGACATGTTTGAACTCAAACAGCCACACAGTTTCCGGACACCAGACGACGCCGGCAAACATTCAGTGCAGATTCTGGTAGCCGTGGAGGGCTGCGGAATCGTCGAGTCGCAGGGGACCGAACCCGTCACTCTGGCCCGGGGTGACGCCGTAGTCGTGCCCGCCGCAGTTGGCGAATTCCACGTGCGTCCGCAGTGGTCGGTGGAGTTTCTGAGAGCGTCCGTACCTGGAACTCCAGTGCCTGAGCCCGAGACCAGAATGTAGAGAAAATTTCAGATTGCGGATTTTAGATTTCAGATTGGCCGAAGGTTTCAATCTGCAATCTAAAATCTGAAATCTTCAATCTTCTTTGGCGAAAATAGACTTCCATCCCGTGATCCTTGCCGGAGGCCGCGGCACTCGCTTCTGGCCGCTGAGCCGCCAGCGTCGAGCCAAACAGTTGCTGGCGCTTGACGGCAGCCAAACCATGATCGAGCAGACGGTTTCGCGGCTGTTGCCGCTGGCCTCTCCTGCGCGATTCTGGGTCATCACCAATGAACACTTGCGGCGCGAGGTCGTGCGCCAGCTTCCGCGGCTCAGCAAACCGCATATCCTCGCCGAACCCGTGGGACGCAATACCGCGCCAGCCATCGGCCTGGCAGCCTTCATTCTGCTGAACACCGATCCCGAGGCTGTCCTCGGCCTGTTCCCTTCCGACCAGGTGATCGCTGACGAAAGGCGGTATCGCGCCGTTTTAAAGACTGCGGCCGGGATCGCCGCCTCGGGCGAGAATATCGTAGTGCTGGGGATCCGTCCTCATCGCGCGGAGACCGGCTATGGATACATCGAAGCCGGTTCAGCGTTCCGAGATCAGTCGGGGCAGGGCGATGCGCTCCGGGTGCGCCGCTTCACCGAAAAGCCTGACGCATCCCGCGCCGCCGAATTCGTCAAGGCGGGAAACTATTTCTGGAACAGCGGCATGTTTCTGTGGAGCGCGCGTACATTGACCAATGCGCTTCTCGAACACCTGCCAAAAACGGCTTCGGTGCTGCGGCAAATCGCAGCCACATTCGGAACGCGCAAGTTTGCCGCCACATTTTCCCGGCTCTACCCGAAATGCGAAAACATCAGCATCGATTATGCTGTGCTCGAGCCCCGCTCAGCCAAGGGAGAACAGGCATCGGGCATAATATGCCTTCCCGCCGATTTCGGGTGGAACGACCTGGGCTCATGGACCGCGCTGCACGAACACCATGTCGGCAAGCGCCACCCGCAGGATGGCAACCTGATTTCCAGTCAGGGCGCTTTTGTGCTGGAGGCTCAGGGAAATTACGTTCATGCACCGGGAAAATTTGTCGCGGCACTGGGCGTGAGTAATCTGGTGGTCGTGGAAACGGAAGATGCCCTGCTAATCACAACACGCCAACAAGCGCAGGACGTGGGAAAAGTTGTGAAATATCTGGATGCGAAGAAGATGCGCAATCTGGTATGAAAGACAGTTGTCAGTCATCAGTTGTCAGTTTTCAGCAGGAACAAAATCTGACGCGCTTTTCTGACGACTGAAGACCGACGACTGACGACTGCCCTATGATTAAATTTGGCACCGACGGCTGGCGCGGCATCATTGCCGACGACTTCACTTTTGACAATGTCCGCCGGGTGGCGGGCGGAATCGCGGCGTACGTGCTGAAGCATGAAGACCCTGCTCGCGGCGTTTTCGTCGGCTACGACACTCGTTTTATCTCCGGGCAGGCCGCTCGTGTGGCGGCGGAAGTGATAGCCGAGGCGGGGATCCCAGTGCGGCTTTCGAATGACTCCGTTCCTACGCCGTCCGTATCTTTCGCCGTGAAGAGCCAGGGAGCCGCGGGTGGCGTGATGGTCACCTCCAGTCACAATCCCTGGAACTGGAACGGGGTAAAGTTCAAAGCCAAGTTTGGCGGATCGGCGACGCCCGCCATCATGAAGGTGATTGAAGACGAAGTTGCTGCCGGATCGATGCCCAAAGGCAAGAAGTCGTCCATCGAAGAGGTCGACCTGACGACCCCGTACATCGAAGCCATCTGCCGGTTCGCCGATCTCGACCTGATTGCCAATGCGAATTTCAAGTTTGCGGTGGACTCGATGTACGGGTCAGGCCGCGGGGTGCTGACCAAGATTTTCCAAAGTCACGGAATTCGTTACGTCGCCATCCGTCAGGAAGTGAATCCGCTGTTTCCCGGAATTAATCCGGAACCTATCGAACCCCACGTAGAAATGTTGCGCCAGACGGTGTTGAAGGAAGGCTGCCACGCCGGTCTGGCCACCGACGGCGACGCGGATCGCATCGGCGCCATTGCCGAAGATGGCAGCTTCGTGGATTCGCACAAGTGTTTCGCCGTCCTTCTGCGCTGGGTGCTGGAACGGAAAAAGTGGCCCGGCGATGTGGTGCGCGCCTTCAACACCACCGGCATGATCGACCGCATCGCCGCAAAGTACGGCCGCAAACTCCACGAGTGTCCCATCGGATTCAAGTACATTGCCGATCTCATGATGGATCATGAAATCGTAGTGGGCGGCGAGGAATCCGGCGGGATCGGATATTCCCGCTATCTGCCGGAACGCGACGGCACTCTCAACTGCCTGTTGCTGGCCAACGTGATGGCCGAGGAGCGGAAACCTCTGGGCCAGCTGGTCGCCGACCTGCAACGCGAATACGGCCCTCACTACTACGGACGTCGCGATCTGCACATTTCCGAGGAGCTGAAACAAAGCGCCGTTGTGCGGGCCCGCTCCGAGGAAACGAAGAGCCTCGGACGATACTCCATCTTGAAAAAAGAGGGGCTCGACGGCGTGAAGTTTTTCCTCGACGCTTCGAGGAACGGCAACGGAGCGGAACCGTGGGTCCTGTTTCGCGTGTCCGGCACTGAGCCCCTGCTCCGGGTTTATGTGGAAGCGGCATCGCCCGAACTGGTGAGGGAAATTCTTTCCACCGCCGAGGCTTTTGTGACCGGGCACGGCGGATGAACGCGCGAAAGTGCTGATAACCATTGGACTTCCGGGTCTCGCATTTCCTCCCCTGCGATAAGATAATCAGTCAGGCAAAAGATGGTCTCCGCAGCCGCTATCGTCCCTACTTCTGTCGATTCGCCTGAAGCGCGGCGCTACAACCGCATCCGCCGCTGGCTCGGGGTCGCAGACTTTATTCTTGGTCTCGTCCTGATGGTTGCGTTGCTGGCAACTGGATGGACCGGGACCCTGCGCGATATCGCGTACAAAGCGACATTTCAGCATTACAGCCTGGCCGTATTCCTGTATGTGCTGATGCTCATGTTGATCGGCAAAATCCTGGGACTGGGACTCGACTACTACAGTTTTCGGCTCGAACACCGCTACCAGCTTTCCAATCTCCGGCTCCGTGCCTGGGTCCGGGACGAAATCAAGGGCTTTCTGGTGGAGATGGTGCTGGCGGGGATCGTCGCCGAGTTGCTGTATTTCATCATGCGCCAGGCCCCGCAGCACTGGTGGCTGATCGCCTGGGCGGCATTTTTAGGGCTGTTCGTGTTGCTGGCGCAACTGGCTCCAGTGGTGCTGTTCCCTGTCTTTTATAAATTCGCGCCCCTGGAGAACGAAGAATTGAAGGCCCGGCTGGTGCGGCTGGGCGAGCGCGCCGGAACCAGGGTGCGCGGGGTTTACCAGTGGAAGCTTTCGGAGAAGAGCAAAAAGGCAAATGCCGCGCTCACCGGACTGGGCAGCACCCGCCGCATCATTCTGGCGGACACGCTGCTGGCCAACTATTCCACCGATGAAATTGAGGCGGTGCTGGCCCACGAGCTCGGCCACCACGTCCACCGGCATATTTTCAAAAGCATTCTGGTCCAAGCGGGGATCACGTTTGTCGGATTCTGGGCTGCCAATTGGGTTTTGCATTACACGATGGATCGCCTGCACGTGTTTGAGACCCTTTCCGATTTTGCCAACCTGCCCCTGCTGCTGCTGGTGGTCACCGTGCTTTCGTTCCTGGTGCTGCCCCTTCTGAACGCCTACTCGCGCTATAACGAGCGCCAGGCGGATCGCTATGCCTTCCAATCCATCGCTACGGTTGCGCCTTTCATTTCTGCCATGAACAAACTTGCGGAGCAAAATCTGGCCGAGCGCTCTCCTTCCCAACTGGTGGAGTGGTTTTTCCATTCCCATCCCGCAATCTCACGGCGGGTGGCGGCCGCGGAGGCTTGGGCGAAAGCTCAGCTGTCAGCGAGAGCAACCTAGGCGCCGGCGTCCCGCGGCTGCGGCAACGATTTCGAACTGAACCATTCCTGCCTTTGTTTCGCTTTCGATGTGCGACCCTGAGAGAGGACCCGGAAAGCTTGTAACCAGCACGGCAGGATATTGTCTAACAGATATCGCGATGGTCAGGAGAAACCATGAACCGAAGAGACTTCATTATCGGTAGCGGCGCTGGTGTGGGAGTCGTATGGCACGGCTCGAACCCATCGACTGCATCTGCCGCAGTCGCAGCCGGTGGCATGATGTCAGAGCCTTCAGAACAGGGCCAGCGCTCTTATCACGTCCTGGGAGTTCCTCTTCGTAGCGGCTCACTGTATCCGGGTAACGAGAACGACGCTCAGGCTTATCGCGATGTGCAACTTCTGGCGCGCTTGCAAGCGGCCGGCTGCAGAGCGATCGATGACGGCGACGTTGCGATTCCCAGCTATCTTCCCCATCACTCGATCCCTCCGATCAGGAGTTGGCCCGGCCCGCGGATCGCCTGGGAATGCGTGCGCGATCGCGTCCAGCCATACTTGCAACAGCCCGGGCAGGTCCCGTTGCTGATCGGTTGCGATTGCAGCGTCGTGGTGGGAACGACTCAAGCACTCACGAGTGTTTCTGGAGAGAACGTTCATGTTCTCTACATCGATGGCGATTTCGACGACGCGCCGCCAGATCCCAAACGCTGCCAGAGCGCGGCGTCCTGTGCGGTGTGGCTGCTGACGCATGGCTCAGCTTTCTGGAGCGGTCCACCCCTCCGCTCCTCTCAGGTCACGGTGATCGGATGGAGCAATCCTTCGCGATCCGAGCCGGCAGGTGCAGGAGTAGGATCGATGTCGTTGGTAGAGATGCGGCGATCAGGCCTCGGACAAGCGGCGCGGCAGGCGCTGGCAGCCATCCCGGATTCGGCCTCCATCCTGGTTCATTTCGACATCGACGTTTTTCAAAAGCGCGAGATGCCAGCCGCTTATTTCCCGCACTCGGAGGGCATGACCCTGTCAGAAGGAAGAGAACTGCTTGGCGTCCTCATGCGAGATCCGCGCATACGGATCATTGAAGTGAGCGAGTACGCTTCCTTGCGCGACCTCGATCAGGGCTATGTCAGCAAGCTGGTTGACTTGCTCGCAGAGGCGCTGCAAAGGTAAAAGCCGATCAGATAAGTCGGGACGCCCGCGCGCGGGCTTTAAGTGGACGAACGCAAAATATCTTCCACGCGCCGCAGGTCCTCCTCGGTATCGACACCGATGCTGTCATAGGGAGTCACAGCCACGTGAATCGGGATCCCGTTTTCCAGGAAGCGCAACTGCTCCAGCCGCTCGCTGCGTTCGAGCGACGACTCCGGAAGCGCGACGAAGCGGCCGAGCACGGGCTTGCGATATCCATACAGTCCGAGATGTTTGAAATAGACGGGCCCGGCGCCGTCGCGATCGTGGGGAATGGTGGCGCGGGAAAAATAGAGGGCCCGCCCGCTGCAATCCGCGACGACCTTCACCGCGCTGGGGTTGTCGATGTCGGCAGGCGCCGCCGGAGTCATCAACGTTCCTACCTGCACGGCTGGGTCCTGCATCAGTTCAAGCAGCGCGGCAATGTGTTCAGTTCGAGTCAAAGGTTCGTCGCCCTGGACGTTCAGGTAAACCTCGGCTGCAACCGATTGGGATATTTCATGCACTCGCTCCGTGCCGCTACGGTGCGCGGACGAGGTCAATTGCGCGTTCCATCCGTTGCGCCGACAGACGTCAATAATTTCATCGGAATCGGTAGCGATGATCACGTCCTGGAGCAGCGGCGAGGACCGGACCGCGCAGTACACCCGCCCAATCAGGGGCTGGCCGGCCACGTCGCGCAGCATCTTGTGGGGCAGCCGGGTCGAAGCCAGGCGGGCGGGGATGACGGCAATGGCTCTCATGAATCGGCTATCGCTTCCACATGATATACATCTCAAGCCCTTCGCGGGGGTCTCGACCAGCCGTATCTTGCTCAAAATCCAGCCAAAACCGTGGCCCAGAGCCCCGTGAAGCGCCCTTCCGGCATGTTCACTTCCCAGTGACAACCGGCTGACATCGCTGCAACTACGTTATATACTTTCAACTCGCGGGCCGCTGCCCCCCAAACGTTCCGCGCGTTGGGCTCGTGCACAAGCCAGGGGCTGCCTTAAAGAGCTTCCGTTGCCCAGTCACGGGCCGAGGTCATTGATGGAAGAGTTCTCTCGAGGCCGCCCGGAAGGAAACCCTTCAGACCCTGGCGAGGGTGGGGCAGCAATACGTACGCCTTCCAAGGGCGACAGTTCGTCCTCCGGCACCCTGCCCGCCTCGGATTCGCCCACTCTGGTCGATCATCCAGGGATCGGTCATCCCGGCCAAACCCCCAGCGATCCCTCGGACTCGCCCACCCTGGTAGGCGCTCCGGGCGGCTTCGGCAGTGATCCGTCGGACTCGCCGACCATGGTGGGCGGGTCAGTCGATTTCGGCCCGGACTCTCCCACCATGGCGGGAGGCACCCCCCTGCCGGCGAAACCCCCCGCGCCACGAGTGCAAAGATTTCAGAGCCCGTCCATGCTGCAACCCGGCACCGTGCTGGGCCAACGCTATGAAATCCAGCAAATTCTCGGCGAAGGCGGCATGGGCGCCGTGTACAAGGCGCGAGACATCGAACTGAACCGCATGGTGGCATTGAAAGTGATCCGGCCTGATCTGGCCGGCACCCAGGCCATCATTGACCGCTTCAAGCAGGAACTGCTGCTGGCCACCCAGGTCACCCACAAGAACGTGATCCGAATCTACGACCTCAGTGAAGCCGAGGGCATGAAGTTCATCACCATGGAGTTCGTCGAAGGTGAGGACTTGCGTGGCCTGATGCATCAGAAGGGAAAACTTGCCCCTGAGGAAGCGGTAGAAATCATGCAGCAAGTGTGCCGCGCCCTGGAGGCCGCGCACAGTGTCGGGATTATTCACCGCGATCTGAAACCGCAAAACATCATGCGCGATAAAACCGGCCGGGTTCTGGTCATGGACTTCGGCTTGGCCCGCACTCTCGAGGGCGACGGCATGACTCAGACCGGAGCCCTGGTCGGCACGATGGACTACATGTCTCCGGAACAGGCCCTGGGCAAGGACCTGGACCAGCGCTCTGACCTGTTTGCCCTAGGCCTCATCTTCTACGAATTGCTGACCGGCAAGATGCCCTACAAGGCCGACAGTGTCGT
>WNFA01004581.1_pt1 | contig 11535 bp, 9 predicted proteins | sample 5400481 | NCBI WGS metagenome assembly WNFA01 (sample SAMN13153340, study PRJNA577476) | soil metagenome | isolation source: 120 cm saprolite under Douglas fir tree site 2 hole 1 replicate 2 | place: USA:California | collected 2015-04-18
GTCGGCGCGGGATTCACGGTTTCGAAACTTATTATCATTCGGCGAATTCAATTGACCTGGCGCATCGGATCCAATCGAAGCTGTTGACCATTCCCCGTTCGGCCAATCGTGGTGTGCACTCCGCAAACTTCCGCGTCTTACGACTGGCCAAATATCCGGCGGTGCTAGTGGAGTGCGGTTTTTTGAGCAATCGATTGGAAGGCGGCGAAGCGCGCGATGCCGAATATCGCGAAGCACTCGCGGATAGAATCGCGGAGGCAATTGTGGAACAGCGTTACGGTGCGGGCGTTTATCGCGCATCGAGAAGCGCAGCTGCGCCGCCGCCAGGCGAGGGACCGGGGCCGGTACCGTCGTCACTCAAGCAGGATTAGAATTCCTTCCCGCGTTCCTCGCGTCCGATCGCCGCGAGAAGAATTATCACCAGAAAGACCACCGTTTCTACCAGTGCCATGGTGATGGCGTAATTTGGTTGTCCATTAGACGAACGGAAATGTTCCGCTAACCAAGCCTGCTGTTGGGCAGCATAAGCCGCGGCGAAATTTCCCAACTGATAAGCGAGGCCGGGGAACGTCCCGCGAAATTCCGGCGGCGAGAGCTCGTTCAAATGCACCGGCACGACCCCCCATGCGCCTTGCACCATGAATTGAATCGAGAATCCGCCCATTATGAGCAGCGCTGTGGTCGGTGCAAAAATCCAAAGCGGAATGAGCAACATTCCGCAGATCGCCGAAAGGATAATGACGCGCCGACGTCCCCATTGTTGCGAAAGAAAACCCATCACCGCACCGCCGGAGATCGCCCCGGTCGCATAAACAATACTGATCATTGATTTCGCGCTCACGCCGAAACCGCGCTGTTTCTCCAGATACGTCGGATATAGATCCTGTGTGCCGTGCGACATGTAGTTGAAAGCGGTCATGAGCAGTGCGGCATAGATGAACAGCGCGCCGTGTTGCTTAACGAAGATCGACATCTTCATGGGCGAGCGCTCGCCACAAATGCGGTCGCGTTGCCACACCGGGGATTCCGGAACGCGCGCGCGAATGTAAATTACCAGAAACGCCGGCAGCACACCGGTGACAAACAATCCGCGCCAGCCAAAATGTGGAAAGACGATCCAATAAACCAACGCGGCGAGCAGATACCCGACTGCATAGCCCTGTTGTAAAATTCCCGAGAAGAGCCCGCGCGTTTGCGTCGGCAGCGATTCCATCGCGAGCGACGCGCCGAGGCCCCATTCACCACCCATGCCGATTCCGAAAAGCGCGCGCAGTATCAAAAAGACGGTGAAGTTCGGCGCGAACGCAGTCAGCAGTTCCATCACCGAATAAAAAATGATATCGCCCATGAGCGGAATGCGCCGGCCAAATTTGTCGCCGAGCAAACCAAAGATGAACGCGCCGACCGGCCGCATCATTAACGTCAAGGTGATCGCAAACGCGACTTTGGGGATGCTCTGCCCGAAATCGTGGCCGATCGGAATGAGCACGAACGTAACGAGAAAGAAATCGAGCGCATCGAGCGCCCAGCCAAGGAAACAGGCGACGAACGTGTTCCGCTGATCGCGATTCAAAATCTTGAAAAGACGAATTGCCTCCAGGCCTGCAATCCAATCGAAGACAGCCTGGTAAATCCGGTAAATCCGGAGCGAATTCATTCCGGAGATCTAATTGTCGATCTTGCGATTGTCGATCTTAGGCATTGTAGCAGCCTCCGTCTCTGGCGGCAGACGCAGCGGTGCGGCCCGTAACCGCAAGTCGTGCTACATTTCCTCGTGCGCTATCTCGTCAAAGCAAAAGTAAAAACGGGCAAATCGGAGTCCCTGTTGCGGTCGATCGGTGATGGTACGCTTGGCAAGGGTTCCATCGCCGGGGACGAGTACATTTATAATATGAACGAAGCGCGCTTGAACGCCGACGGCGTTGCAACCTGGGTCGAAACCTGTTTTTGTGATCCGCCGCTGGCCGAAGAACGGCCCTACTGGAAAGAATATTTTGATTTTGTCAGCGTAAAGGACGCACATTTGCGTCGAAATTGCCGGCACGAGAACGCCACCGAACCCTGGGCATGTTGCGATTGCGATTGCACAAAAAAGCTGGAAGCGAAATTGCGCGGCCAGGGCGAATCATTTCTGGAGCGGCTGCGCTCGTAAGCTACAGCGGGTCCGTCCGGCGGCGGACAAGATCGAGAAACAGAGAACTCTTCCGCTTAGTCTTAACCTGAATCTCTCTCGGAGAGAGAAGACGAAGAGAGCAGAGGAAGATTCTAGAACCAACGCATCTACGTATCATGATGCGTAGATTTGTTTCTTGATGTTGGCATAAACACCGCTTAGTTCTGAGCCAACATGCCGGTTGACGTTCATCCTCTCGAAGCCATTTTGCGCGAGCGCATCGTTGTCCTCGATGGCGCAATGGGAACGATGATCCAGCGCCGGAAATTATCCGAGCAAGATTATCGCGGAAAACGCTTTCGTGATTGGAAGGGCAAAGATCTCAAGGGCTGTCTCGAGCTGCTCAACTTAACCCAGCCACAAGTCGTCGAGGAAATTCACACCGAATATCTCGATGCCGGCGCCGACATCATCGAGACCAACACGTTCAATGCGACGACAATCGGGCTGCACGACTTTTTATTCCAAGGCGAACCTGCAAGTGGACGCAAAGACCAGGAATTTTTCCAGCGCGTCGTGAATGATGTCGATCTTCGCGCGTTAATCCGTGAAATGAACACGTCGGCAGCGACGATCGCCCGTCGCGCAGCCAACCGTGTTACAAAACAAACGGGCGCTCGCCGTTTCGTTGGCGGGTCGATCGGTCCCCTTCCCGTCACGGCTTCCATCTCGCCGGACGTAAACGATTCCGGATTTCGCGCCGTTACGTTCGATCAACTGCGCCAGGCTTATTTCGAGCAGATCAGCGTGCTGGTGGAAGCAAATGTCGATCTTCTACTAATCGAAACAATCTTTGACACGTTGAACGGCAAGGCGGCCCTCTTTGCCACCGCCGATGTCTTCGAAGCAACGGGCAAAAAACTTCCACTGATCGTTTCCGGAACGGTAACGGACAAAGCCGGCCGAACGTTGAGCGGTCAAACTGCGGAAGCGTTTCTCGTCTCGATTGGGCACGCGAAGCCATTGGTAGTCGGATTGAACTGTTCGCTCGGTCCGGATGAAATGAATCCATTCATCGAAGAGCTTGCTCGCGTGGCGCCGGTTTACGTCGGAGCTTATCCGAATGCGGGTTTGCCCGATCCGCTTTCCGAAACAGGCTTTCCGGAAACGCCCGAAACACTCGCTCCCAAATTAAAACGCTGGGCCGAAAACGGCTGGCTCAATCTCGTTGGCGGTTGTTGCGGAACAACCCCCGATCACATTCGCGCAATCCGCGCCGCGGCGCGCGATTGCAAGCCGCGGCCCGAGGCGGACGGGCATTATGCGCAGTCCGAGACTCTACAACTTTCGGGGCTCGAGCCGTTGAACATTACGCCCGAAATGGGGTTCGTTGTAATCGGGGAACGGACAAACATCACCGGCTCTCCAAAATTTTCGAACTTGATCTTGAACGGGGACTTTGACGGCGCGCTGGCGGTTGCGCGTCAGCAAGTGCAAGGCGGCGCCAACATTCTCGACGTCAATATGGACGAGGGAATGATCGATTCCGAAGCGGCGATGACGCGCTTTTTGAATTTGATCGCGAGCGAACCGGAGATTTCGCGCATTCCAATCATGATCGACAGCTCGAAATGGAGCGTGATCGAGGCCGGACTGAAATGTGTGCAAGGCAAAGCGGTCGTAAACTCGATCAGCTTGAAAAACGGTGAGGAAGAATTTCTGCGCCAGGCACAGTTGATCAGACGTTATGGAGCAGCCGTGATCGTGATGGCATTCGACGAACAAGGCCAGGCCGATAATTTCCAGCGTAAGATCGACATTTGCGCCCGCGCTTACAAACTTCTCACCAAGCGCGCTGATTTTTCAGCGATCGACATTATTTTCGATCCAAACATTCTCACCGTCGGGACCGGTTTGGAAGAACATCGCAATTACGCGGTCGATTTCATCGAGGCCACGCGCTGGATCAAGCAAAATTTGCGCGGCGTTCGCGTCAGCGGCGGCGTGAGCAACATTTCGTTTTCGTTTCGCGGGAACAACACCGTTCGCGAAGCGATGCACGCCGCGTTTCTGTTTCACGCGATCCGTGCGGGGCTCGACATGGCCATCGTGAACGCCGGTCAGCTCGCCGTTTACGAAGAAATTGAAAAGGAACTGCGCGAACGCGTCGAAGATGTGCTCCTCAATCGGCGAGACGACGCGACCGAGCGGCTGGTCGATTTCGCGGAAAACATCAAAGCGAAGGGGAAAAGCAGAGTTAAAGATGAAGCGTGGCGCGCGCAGTCTGTTGAAGAACGACTGAAGCACGCGCTCGTCAAAGGCATCGTTGATTACATCGACATCGACACCGAGGAAGCACGCAAGAATTGCAAACGCCCGCTCGACGTGATCGAAGGGCCGCTCATGGCGGGAATGAGCGTGGTCGGCGATCTCTTCGGATCGGGAAAAATGTTTTTGCCGCAAGTGGTGAAGAGCGCGCGGGTGATGAAGAAGGCCGTCGCGTATCTGATGCCGTTCATGGAAGCGGAAAAATCAGCGGGCGCAAAACCACAGGGCCGAATCATCATGGCGACGGTCAAAGGCGACGTGCACGACATTGGCAAAAACATCGTCGGGGTCGTTCTCCAATGTAACAACTACGACGTTGTCGATCTCGGCGTGATGGTTCCAGCAGGGAAAATTTTGGAGACCGCGCGCGAGAAAAAAGCAGACGCGATTGGATTGAGCGGGCTGATCACGCCGTCGCTCGACGAAATGGTGCACGTTGCCCAGGAGATGGAGCGCGAGAAATTTGAATTACCGCTTCTCATCGGCGGAGCCACGACGAGCCGGGCGCACACGGCAGTGAAGATCGCTCCGCATTATCACGAAAGTACGATCCACGTGCTAGACGCCTCCCGCGCCGTCGGGGTGGTCAATTCGCTTTTGAATTCCAAGCAAAAAGCGGCATTCGATGCCAAGACACGCGCCGAATACGATGCGTTACGCAAAGCATACAGTGCGAAAGCGCACGCAAAAAAAATACTAACGCTCGATCAAGCGCGTGCGACCCGGACATCAATTAAGTGGAGCGATTACGAGCCGCCGAAACCGGATTTTATCGGAACTCGCGCTGTTGCCCCGTCGATTGTCGATCTTCGGGAGTACATCGATTGGTCCCCATTTTTTCACGTCTGGGAATTGCGGGGAAGATATCCGGCAATTTTCGAGGATCCGACAATTGGTAAACAAGCCCGGGAACTGTTCGATGACGCGAAAGAGATCCTCGATGAAATCGCGGCCAAAGGTTTGTTAAGTGCACGAGGCATCTTTGGATTCTGGCCGGCGAACTCGAGCGGCGATGATGTCGATCTTTTTGTCGATTCCGCGACTGCGGGACGGCGCGAAAAACTCGCCACATTTTATTTCTTGCGGCAACAAATCCAAAAGCCGGCCGACCAATTCAATCGTTGTCTCGCAGATTACATCGCCCCGAAGTCGGCTGATTACTTAGGCGGATTTGCGGTCACGATTCACGGCGCGGACGAGCTGGCGAAAAGATTTGCTGCTGGGCACGACGATTACAGCGCGATCATCGCGAAAGCGCTCGCGGACCGACTAGCCGAAGCTTTTGCCGAGTACTTGCATAAGCAGGCCCGGATCGCGTGGGGCTTCGGGCGCGACGAGAATCTGTCCAATGCCGATCTGATTCGCGAAAAATATCAGGGAATTCGGCCGGCTCCCGGATATCCGGCCTGTCCCGATCACGCCGAAAAGCGGACGCTATTCGATTTGCTCAGCGCCGAAAGCAAGATCGACATCAGACTGACCGAATCGTACGCGATGCATCCGGCCGCGAGCGTAAGCGGATTTTATTTTTCGCATCCGGAAGCGAAATACTTCTCCGTGGGACAAATTGGACGCGACCAGGTTGCGGATTACGCGCAACGGCGGAGTGAATCAGTTGCGACCGTGGAGAAGCGACTCGGGCCTAATCTTGGCTATGAGCCGAATCCGTGATACAGATCACGGCGAAAATTACGGGGTGTAGCTTAGCTTGGTAGAGCGCGTGGTTTGGGACCACGAGGTCGCAGGTTCAAATCCTGTCACCCCGATTTCGAACCTGAACCACGAGACCGGTCGCCACGGCGACTCACCCCGACCAGCTTGAAATGTTTTATTGTTACGTGCTGCGGAGTTTGAAAACAGGACGACGTTACATTGGATCGTGCGAGAATTTGAAGGCTCGGATCGAACGTCATAAATTCGGGAAAGGCGCCGGCAACCAAGCATGGAATTCCATGGATCGTTCTCCACGCAGAAGAGTTCTCGAATCGACCGGAAGCTGTAGCAAGAGCATTTTTATGAGACGGGGCGAGGTCGCGATGAATTGGATCAACTAGAAGGTCGGTCGAGGCGGCGACTCACCCCGATAAATTGCAAGTGAGCGCGAAACTTTTATTGTCGATGTGGTTCGGGGTATTCTGCGTGGGCGCCGTCGTCTTGGACGGGCAGGTCGCAACCGATTCGAGTCTGCAATCCAGCCAGCCGCGAACGACGCCTCCTCCGACCGCAGCACCGGAAGCAACCGTTCCTGAACGCGCGCAGATTGACGAGATCTTTAAGCAGACGTCGTTAGGGAAAGAAGCGGATGAGCGCAGGTTGCACATTGAATGGCGACAACTGCAAAACCAGATCGTAAACGAGCCTGATATCGTCGCGGCAAAGAGATCGGCCGCATTGGCGCGGACCGATTTGGAGAAACGCCAGCGTCTCCGTGATTATTACGATCTTTATTACGGACGGATGCGCGTATTGGCGAGGACCGGGGAGATGAAAACGGCGCTCGACCAGTTAAAGATCGCGCATTTGAGTCAGATCACGCAGGCACGAGTGCGACATGAGACCGATAGCGGTTTACCGACACCAAGTCCGACGCCGAAAAAGAAACAAAAAGCCAGTCGCGCCAAGAAGTTTCAGGGCCAGGGCTGATTTTCCCGACCCCGCGCAAGTTTTCTTCGAGACGTGAAAAGGCAATCTTGCTCGCGGTGCAGCCGCGGTTATTTTAAGCGCCTTCAAAATTGCGACGGCGCGTTCGTCTAGTGGTTAGGACACGGCCCTCTCAAGGCCGGTGCACGGGTTCGACTCCCGTACGCGCTGCTAAGCAAAGTCGCATAGTCAGGCGTTTTCATGACTGTTTCATGACGACCGCCAAACGCGCAAGGATGCCGGTAGAATGGTCTTTTCTTCTGCCCACTGGCTGAGCCACAGTCAAAGAATCATGAACGGGGCACGATGGGAAGGAACGCGGGATCGAGAAGGCGGTTTTGGCCCGATGTCATATCGTTGTGGGTATTGTGACCAGCGGGTCTCGGCCTCTGAAGGTTATTGGTGTGTGACTCCAAGAGAGCTAACGCTAATGCACGAAATCGCGATCTGCCCGAATTGTAATGGGCCGACATATTTTGAAAGACATAAGCAGGCCGTCCCCTTGCCTGCGTTTGGGGATCGTGTGCCGCATATCGATGACGAGATAATTGAATTTGTTTACCAGGAAGCGCGTCAATGCACGGCGATAGGTGCATATACCGCGGCAGTGATGCTTTGTCGCAAGCTGCTCATGCACATAGCGGTCAAAAAGGGCGCCAAAGAGAATCTCAAATTCGTCGAGTACGTAGATTATCTCGAAGCGAACAGGTACCTTCCACCTGAAGGAAAAGACTGGGTCGACGAAATTCGGAAGAAGGGTAATGACGCTAATCATGAGGTGCAAATAATGTCCTCAGATGACGCGCGCATCATCGTTCGTTTTACGGAAATGTTACTACGGTTCGTCTATGAAATGCCGAATCTATTCCGCAGCAAAAAAGAGTGAAATGACAGCACGTTTATGAAATTCGACCGCGCAAAGATAAACGCGGATTTGATCTAATTTGATGCAGCGAACACTTAACAGCGCACCAAAAAAAGAAACACTCTTATGGCATCTGAACCTGAACAGCTAGCCGGTGGATATTGGGCCGATGTGGCGGAACTCTTTATTCGCGCCCAGCTTATCAAACCTTTCCTTGGCCGTCCTTACCTGAGACTCGGTCAATGCCTCGCTCTTTGGGCCTCCCACTTCGAACTGGGCGGGATGCTCGTGGCGAAGCATCGCGCTAAGCTCGACGTATTTGTGTCTGCTTTTCTGGGGATGACCGGTGAAGCTGGTGCAGCAGAACGATTCGTTGTTGCAGTAGCAAATAAGATCCTCGACCGGCACCCGCTAAATTCGATGAACCAATGGGACTTCGTCGCAGCGGATCTTGGTGACCGCTGTAGTGATTATAAAAGCGACAACTTTCTCCTTCTCATGGAACGCGCCGACAAAATTTCGCATCGCGCTGCTGCTGAAAATGCGTGGTTCTACGCAGAAAATGGCGTCGCTTTGGGCGCAGTCGCTCCTGATGTCGTGCGAGCGATGTTTGAACGAACGTATCCACCACATTCGAAAGAAAGGTGGCATGAAGCCTACGCTTCTGGACTGGACACTGGGCCCGAGCCACCCGCTCCACGGAGCTATGACGAAGCCAAGGAAGAAGAGAATAAGAATTTCATGGAGTGGTGCCGACAATTTTACCCAGACGATTATTCAGTTTTGCAGTGATTCGCGTTTACGATGAAACTGGCAACGTGATCGATACGCATGAGCACGTCGGCGATTGTAAAGAGTGGTAAATCTGGAGCGAAACAAAAAGCCGCCACGCGCTGAAACGTGACGGCTGATTGTAAAATGCGGGCTGTTTGGTTAAGCGTGCAGCTTTACTGATTGTTGCCCTTAGCTCTTCGTATACACGGCATAGCTTGTGGCGGGGCCGCCACCGTTTGCCTTCGCCGCCAGCACGATGAAGCCTTTGAAGACATAGCCCGCCGGAGCTGGCGGCGCCACGCCGCCTGCTGTGGGGAGCATGACGACCGACCCGGGCGGACTCGCACTGGCAGTGCCGAGTTGCCCGTTAGCGTCGATGAACACCGGATTACCGCTGCTCTTGTCGACTCCGTTTATGCCTGCAACAAAAGCGGCGGTCTGATTTGCTTGGTCGCCGATGCGGATGGTGTTGGCCTCGCCCGCAACACCTTGGTTGCCAATATCGATGTTGTTACTGCCCGAAGTGAGATTCTGACCCGCCCCGAAGCCCAATGCAATGTTGTTGCTGCCGGTTGTGTTGCTAAAGAGCGCATCACGACCGGTGGCCGTGTTGCTGCTGCCGGTGTTGCTAACGAGCGCGCTGACACCGGTGGCCGTGTTGTCGTTGCCGGTGTTCTTAAGGAGCGCAAAGGCACCGTTGGCCGTGTTGTTGTTGCCGGTTGCGTTGTCAACGAGCGCCTCAAAACCGGTGGCCGTGTTGTCGACGCCGGTTGTGTTGAAGAAGAGTGCCAAAACACCGGTAGCCGTGTTGTTGCTGCCGGTGGCGTTCGAAGTGAGCGCATCACTACCGATGGCCGTGTTTGCGGAGCCGGTTGTGAGGCTGAAAAGCGCATTAGTACCCTCAGCGGTGTTGTCGTTGGGATAGGCCCCGTCCGGTGTTGGACCGGGCAGCAGGGCTAAACTCGTTGGCGAAAGCGCAAACCATGCTAGAGCGATGGCAAACGGGATGAGAAGAAAACCGCGCCGCAAAGGCGAGCGACCAATCGAATTTGTTATCGGCAGAGTTGTCATATTTTTTGTTTTCATTTTTTGTTGAGGTTGGATTGTTGAACTTGCATTAACTGCAATCCAGTTCCCAAGCGGAACCAGGAACCATCCTCACGAGGCGCTTTGAACAGCGGCCTCCCTTCGGCTGACTCAGGGTCCAGTTGGTTCTGGAAATCGCGCTAAGCGGTGTCTCAGCGAAGGTCCAGCCCCTGGCGGCTTATTCAGCCGTGCCGAAGATACGTTGAAACTGTCGGGTGACGTAATCGAGGACGGTTTTACCATTACTCTCGACAGTAGTGCATGGGACTTTAGTCCTATGCGTCTAGGAACCGTCGCGATGCGCGTCTGCAATCCAGATCGTTCGACCGTTGGAATCAATCGCTAAAACACCCTCTTCATCCGCCCGAAGTAACCTACCAAAACGCGCCGCAACCAGCGCGCGTGTGAATTCAAGCGCCGTTTCTCAACAACGGCTGGCTTAATTCATCCATCGCCAGTGAAAACTGACGCGTCCATTTCACCGATCGCGATTGCGCGTCGTCGTCTGGGGTGAGGCTCATGCGCTCAGTGGCGATCTTGCTCGCTGCCGGAATCAATCTGTTGCGATCATGGACATATCGGCAGTTATGGTGGCGAGGACACGCCACTCGATGTCGATCTTTGCCCTCACCGAGAATCAGTTCCTCACAGCCGCAGAAGCGGGGCGCGTCGCCGTTGCCGCAAAGAAGTAGATCGTCGGCGTTCATTTCGCGGGATTGCCCACAATCAGCGTCGTGGTCGGCGCGAGCGGGTCGTAAAGATCAGGTATCTTTTGAATTTCAAACTCCCGCCATGAACCGTCGCGCATTCGTATTTCAAGCAGATCGCGCGGCTGCGGGTCTGCGACAAAATCAGCGCCGATGACCACTAACGTCATCTGCATGTCGTCGAGTAAACCGCCCATGAGCGGGTCGAGCGCATCAGCAGTCGCGTTTAAGTGCGCTTGAATTTCCTTCTCGCGATGCCGAATCGTAACCGCCCAATCGGCAATGTTCGCTTGCGCGTCCCGTTTCAGCACCGATGGATCGATGGGCATACGTTGTCGTTGTCAGCAAGAAGTGAGAGCGCCGCGCCATTTTACGGTCGCTCCCACCCCGATTTGCACGTCCGTTATGGACCCGCGCAGGAGAAATCGAATAACCTGCGCAGCCGAACATGCAAAATTCATTTCTCTAAAATCTGTCCCGCGTGTTGCCACAAAGTGCCCTCTGTTGACGACTCTATGCTCGCGACCAGGCGCTCGAATCGCTCAACTTGCCGAGACGCGTCGCGCACTCGCGGCGATTGCTCGACATCATCAGGGCTGAACCCTTCTTTACTCAACGCCTCGCGTGAATGTCCCAATATGGAGTCTAATTTTTCCTGGGCTTGGATCCGGCGATGCCTAGCGGCCGCAACCAAAACAGCGCGCAAATCTTTTGCGTATTCACGATTGAATTCGGCATCGATCGCGGTGGGAATTCGCCGGTAAAGCTCGCTAAAAACCGCGTCCGCTGCATCCGCTTGCGATGCGCAACGAACGAATTCGCGCACGCCCGCAGGGGTCGGCTCGCGCCAGAACGAAAGCTCCGCCTCTTTGGCCGCACCTTGATTTTTTTTGGCTTCGGCGAGCGTGTCCGTGTATTTTCGAGTGATCTCGGCACGGCGTTGTTCCATTGCTCGCAGCCAATTGATCGCGCCCTCGCCGGTCAGTTTCGGCTGCATGACTTTTTTAACCGCCCGAACAACG
>WNFA01004822.1_pt1 | contig 11535 bp, 11 predicted proteins | sample 5400481 | NCBI WGS metagenome assembly WNFA01 (sample SAMN13153340, study PRJNA577476) | soil metagenome | isolation source: 120 cm saprolite under Douglas fir tree site 2 hole 1 replicate 2 | place: USA:California | collected 2015-04-18
GCGCCTGCATCATCCTCCGGCACGTAGAGGATTACTCATATGACGAGATCGCTGAAATCGTGAAGCTTCCACTGGGGACCGTGAAGACCTACATCCACCGGGCCCGGCAGGAGCTGAGGGAGTATTTGGGGGACCTGAAATGACCATTTGGACCCCTGTTTTTGCGAGCAAAAAAGACCCGAAAAAGGCTGAAACTTCCCCCGTACCAAACCCGTAAGCCATACGTGAGGAACCCATGATCGAGCATGATTTCGACGAAGATTTCGTCCCCATTGCGGCCGAGTTACAGCGACTGCCCTACCTGTCGCCGTCCCGGGATTTTGCCGATCGCGTTATCTCCCGAATAGACCGTCTGCAGCCTGCGCAGGCTGTGGCTCCCGTGATCGCCTCCAGGCATCTCGAGCTCCAGCAGGGTGGACGGCAGGCGGTCGTTCCGCGCCGTCGTATGGGCGTCATGCGCGCGACTGGAACAGCTCTGACTGGTGTGGCCCTCCTCACGGCCGCGGCCTTCATGTTCTTCGAGATCGATCTCCTCACTGCGATCCTCTCCGCTGCCGTGGTTGAGTACTCCTTCGTCATCGCGGCTGTCAGCGCGCAGATTGGCGCGCTGGTGCTGGGCCCGTCGACGATCGCTTATCTCCAGGCGGGGGCGCTTCAGGCCGTCGTTCTGTACCTGACGCTCGCGGTCGGATTGGTCGGCGGATACGCCGCGATCCGGACCGCGGCTCACATCGCCAAACGAAAGGCAGCGTAAATGAAACCCTTCCTGCTCGGTGTCTCGCTATTGGTTGCGGCCGCGGCCGTGCAGGATGCGCATGCCCAGGACGGCAGGTTCGCTCGATTCACGAGGTACCAGCAGGGTGACCTCGTCATCCCCGCCGGCACCACGACATCGGGCTCGGTGCTGGTAGTCCGGGGAAACCTCGACGTTTATGGAAACGTCGACGGCGCCGCGACCGCGATACTTGGCGACGTCATCGTGCACGAGGGTGGAAGAGTTCGTGGTGGAGCGGTCGCGCTCATTGGGCACGTCCGCAACGAAGGCGGATCGATCATGGGCGTCATCAAGGACGTCGGCGCGACGCACAACCGGTCGACGGTAAGCTTTGGCGGCCGACCGCGGACCACACTCGGCTCTCTCGCCGCCGCGTTCCTCTGGCTCGTGGTGCTTCTCCTCGTCGGAACGTTCGTCCTCTTCTTCCTGGGCGACTACTTCAAGCGCGCCGTAGAAGTCGTCACCAACGAGACTGGCCGCTCTCTCCTCACGGGTGTGCTCGGCGGACTCGCATCCATTCCCGCTCTCATCGCGCTCGTCATCGCCTTGGCGATCACGATCATCGGGATTTTCTTCATCCCGTTCGGCGTCGCGGCATTCCTCATCGCCGTTTCGGGAATTGCGATCCTTGGCTTTCTCGCCGTCGCACAGGTGGCCGGAATTGCGATCGCGGGAAAGAGAGAGGCGGAGACTGCGGCGGGGCAGCAGCTGCAGTTTCTCTACACTGGAATTCTTGCCTTCAGCGCCCTGTGGATCATCGCCGCAGCCTTCACCTGGTTCCCGATTCTGGGCGCGATTCTCCGCATGCTCGCGTTCTCGGTGACGTTCGTCGCCGTCGCCACTGGTTTCGGCGCGGTGATTCTCTCCTGGTGGCGCTCGAGACCCAAGAAGAACGCAGTAGCCGTCTAGAGCAGTCCCTTCAAACGTCCGGCGAGCTCGAATAGGGCCTGCGCCGCGGGCGTCTCCGGCTCGCTGACAACGATTGGCTCGCCACGATCGCCACCCGACAGAACTCCGGGGAAGAACGGAATCTCGCCGAGCAGAGGGACATTGAGCTCGTCGGCGAGTCGCTTCCCGCCTCCGCTGCCGAAGATTCTGTGCTTCGCCTCGCAGTTCGGACAGATGAAGTAGCTCATGTTTTCGACGATGCCGATAACGGGGACTGCTACTCGCTCGAACATCTTGGCGCCGCGCAGCGCGTCACCAGATGCGACCTCCTGCGGCGTGGTGACGATAATCGCGCCGTGCACCATAGTGGCCTGCACGAGCGAGAGCTGCGCGTCACCGGTGCCGGGCGGCATGTCCACGAGGAAGTAATCGAGCTCGCCCCACTGCACGTCGCGCAGGAACTGGGTGATGATCTTCATGATGATCGGCCCGCGCCAGATCGCCGGCTGGTCGCGCTCGATCATGAATCCGAGGCTCATGATTTTGACGCCGTGCGCCTGGAGCGGAATGATCTTTTGGTTTTCGACCGGCGGCGGCGCGTTGATGCCCATCATGCGCGGGATATTCGGCCCGTAAATATCGGCGTCCATTAATCCGATGCGCGCACCCTGCTTCGCCAGCGCGACCGCGAGGTTGGAGGCTACGGTCGATTTTCCGACGCCGCCCTTGCCACTCGAGATGGCGATGATGTTTCCGAGGTTGGGGTAAGCGACGGGCGTCGGCGCGGGTACAGCAGCGCGCTGCGATTGCGGCTCCTGTCCCATGACAGGCAGCGCGCGCGATCCGGCGCTCTTCGGGGCTGGAGGGGCCGGTGCTGATGGTGCGGCGGCAGCCCGGGATGTCGCACCCATAGTACCCGCGCGCGTCGAGGGTTTGTTTGCCTGCGAAGCGTCTTTCACATCCACTCGCACATCGGTCACACCCGGTACTTGTTGCAGTGTTTGTCTCACTTCGCGCACGACTGTCGCATCGTCGTCCGGCGTGAGGAAGAGACTGAGCCTCACCTTGCCATCAGTGGTGGTCGCGATGTCGCGAATCATTTCAGCTTCCAGCACGTTGGCGCCAAGGCGGTTGTTCCGGATGCGCGAGAGCGCATCCGTTATGCGTTCCTGGAGATTGGGGGTCATCCGCTGGATTCTTCCGTGGCGAGAACGGCTCTCAGCTCCGAGACCCTGAGCTTGAGCTGCACCTCAATACCCTGTATGAAGGTTGCGGGCGAGCAGTCGCAGTCGGGACAGCCGCCCTTGATCAACAGCACGGCGGTGCCGCTCGAGGGATCGAAGGTCTGCAGCTCGATCGCGCACTGCTCAATCCTCAGAATAGGCAGAATCTCCGCGAGTTCGTGGCGGATTTGGTGCTCGACGTCTTCCCGGGGGCGGGATCGTTTGCGGCGGAGAACGCTCATGAGCGCAAGTTAGGTGGCGCGCGGCGCCGTTGCTACGGGTTGGCGCTCACGCCACCCCTTCCTTGTCCTCCGCTCTCAGGAACTCCCGCGCTGCGGCGACGACCTTGCGCCGCACCACCTCGAGATTGCCCTCAATGAGCGCGCCAGCCGCCCTCGCGTGACCGCCACCAGCGAACTGCTTGGCAAACTTGTTCACGTCGACATCGCCCGTGCTTCGGAACGAGACCTTCACCTTGTCGTGCCCCAGGTCCCGGAAGAAGATCGCGAGGCGCGTGCCGCCGATCGACCGCGGATGCTCGGCAATTCCTTCCAGATCCTCCGACCGCAGGCCGTACTGCTCGGCGGCGCCTGCCGCAACAGAGATCCACGAGATTCCGTATTCAGGATCGACTTCCAGAGTGGCCAACGCATCGCGAAGCAAGTGAAGCCGTCCGACCGGCATCGACGCGTAGAGTCGACCATACATCTCCTCCGGCTCGACGCCTGACGCGATCAGCTGGCCCGCGATGGTGAGGCAGCGAGCCGTCGTGTTGCTGAAACGGAAGCCACCGGTATCGGTGAGAAGGGCGATGTACAGCGCCCGCGCGATGTCGGGCGTCACTTTGAGACCCAGACAGGTCGCGAAATCGTAGATCAGTTCTCCGGTCGCGCACGCGGCCGTGTCGGCTACCATCATCTGGCTGGGCGGCTCGTCGCTCGGCAGGTGGTGATCGATCACGAGCTTGGGAATCGTGAGCTTGCGCACGGCCTCCGCGAGGACGCCGAGTCGCTTCACATCGGAGATGTCGAGAACGACTAGTACATCGACGTCCTTGAGACCCTTCGCTCCCATGTCGCTCGCGTCTCGAACATCATCGCCGAGGAGGAACTTGTACATGTCCGGCCAGGGCGTGGGATTGACGATTTTCGAGCGGATTCCCATCTGGCCGAGCAGGCGCGACAGCGCCGTCTCCGAACCGCAGCCGTCGCCGTCCGCATTGATGTGGGTGGATATTGCGACAGAGCGTCCCGTGCGGAGCTCCTGCGCGAGACGCTCGATCGACTCCCGTCGCTGCTGGGGAACGCTTAGGAGGTCAAGCACTGCCTTCCGCGCGAGCCAACTTCGAGTGGGATCTGCTGTAGAAGAAGTAGATCGCGAGTCCGATGATCATCCAGACGATGAGCCGCTCCCACGTTGCTACCGGCAGACTCGACATCATGTAGCCGCAAATCAGGATTCCCAGAATGGGGACCAGCGGGACAAATGGCGTGCGGAACGGCCGCGCGAGATTCGGCGACTTGTAACGCAGCACAATGATGCCCGCACAGACGATCACGAACGCCAGTAGTGTTCCGATCGAGACCAGCTCGCCGAGCAACCCGATCGGGAAGAGTCCGGCGACGACGCCGGCGACGACCCCAGTGAGGATCGTCGTCACGTAGGGAGTCTTGAAGCGCGGATGCACCTTTCCGAACACCGGCGGGAGGAGTCCGTCACGCGCCATCGAAAAGAAGATTCGCGGCTGGCCCATCAGCATGACGAGCACGACGGAAGCAAGGCCGGCGATTGCGCCGATGTTGATGATCGACCCGAGCCAGGCGAGCGCCGGACCAGCCTTCTCAATCGCGACGAATACCGGGTGCGGAACATCGAGTTCCTTGTAGGGGGCGAGCCCAGTCATGACGAGCGACATCAGGATGTAAAGCACCGTGCATATCGCCAGCGATCCGAGAATCCCTATGGGCATGTCCCGCTGAGGATTCTTGGCCTCTTGGGCCGCGGTAGATACAGCGTCGAACCCTATGTAAGCGAAGAAGACAACTGCTGCGCCTCGAACGATGCCACTCCAACCGTAGCGACCGAACCCCTCGCCAGGTGGAATGAAAGGATGCCAATTGGCCGTGTTCACATACATGAAGCCAAATCCGATCACCAGGAGTACGATCGTAATCTTGAGAATCACGATGAAGTTGTTGAAGCGCGCTGATTCCTTGATGCCGATGACGAGAAGAGTCGTCATCAGCGCAATCAGCACCATCGCCGGAAGGTTGATCACCGCACCGGTATGGGAGAGACCGACAGGATGGAGAACAGCTTTTGTCACCGGATCTAATTCTACGGCGTCGGCATAGTAGTACGGCGCGCTCGTAAACGATTTGGGCAGGTGTACACCGATCTGCTCCATGAAAGCCGAAAAGTATCCCGACCATCCCACCGCGACGGTGGAAGCGCCGAAGAGATACTCGAGGATCAAGTCCCAGCCGATGATCCAGGCAACGAACTCACCGAGCGTCGCATAGCCATACGTGTAAGCACTGCCGGCGATCGGAATCATGCTCGCGAACTCGGCGTAGCACAGTCCCGCGAAAAGGCATCCCAATCCGGATACAATGAAGGAGAGGACGATTGCCGGCCCGGCGTACGCCGCCGCCGCCCTTCCCGTCAGTACGAAAATTCCGGCGCCGATGATCGCGCCGATGCCCAGCGTCGTGAGGTTCAGCGCGCCGAGTGCGCGCCGAAGCGTATGCTCCGTGGATTCTCCCGCCGCCTCAGCCTGCAGGACAGCGATGCTCTTCTTCGTCCATAAGCCCATTAGAAAAACTCCGAAAGCGTGGGTAGAGTGACGCCGGGACTCCGAATCATTCGACACTGCACAGACGTCAGAAGTTGTGTTGACGCTTAAAGCCATGTCAAGGAAACTACTGGAGCAACGAGCAACCGCTTATAGCGAGTAGTTGGGTGCCTCGCGCGTTATCGTGACGTCGTGAGGATGGGATTCGCGAAGACCGGCGGCCGTGATCCGGACGAACTCCGATTCGGTGCGGAGCTGCTCGATATTGGCGCACCCGACGTATCCCATTCCGCTGCGGAGCCCGCCCACCATCTGGAACAGCACGTCGCTCACCGGGCCCTTGTACGGAACACGTCCCTCGATTCCTTCGGGGACCAGCTTCTTGGCGGACATCTCGCCTTCCTGAAAATATCGATCGGCGCTTCCATCCTGCATCGCGGAGAGACTTCCCATCCCGCGAATCATCTTGAAGCGGCGGCCCTCGAGAAGTAGCGACTCACCCGGACTCTCCTCTGTGCCCGCGAGCATCGACCCCATCATCACGCTGGACGCGCCTGCCGCTAGCGCTTTCACGATGTCGCCCGAGTACTTGATTCCTCCGTCTGCGATCACCGGAATGTCTCCCGCGCCTTCGACCGCATCGAAGATCGCGGTGAGTTGTGGAACTCCCACGCCCGTGACGATGCGAGTAGTGCAGATCGAGCCGGGCCCGACGCCAACCTTCACCGCGTCGACTCCGCGCTCTACCAGAGCCCGAGCGCCCGCACGGGTCGCGATGTTTCCGGCTACGAGCTGCACCTCGGGGAACATCTCACGCACCACCGACGTCGCCTCGAGAACACCTTCGGAATGGCCGTGCGCGGTGTCGACGATCAGGACGTCGACTCCCGCATCGACCAGTGCCCGGGCGCGATCGCGGTAATTGGCAGCGCCGATCGCCGCGGCGACGCGAAGCCGTCCATGCTGGTCCTTATTCGCGTTGGGAAAATCGCGACGCTTGTGGATGTCCTTGACGGTGATCAACCCGCGGAGGATTCCCTGCTCGTCTACGACGGGGAGTTTTTCGATGCGGTGCTTCCCGAGTATGGCCTCGGCCTCATCGAGCGTGGTGCCCACTGGAGCGGTGACGAGGTTTTTGGACGTCATCGCTTCACGAAGCGACCGATCGAGATTGCGCTCGAACTGGAGGTCGCGATTGGTGATGATTCCGACGAGCCTGTCGTCGCGATCCACGATTGGGACGCCGGAGATCTTGAAGCGCTTCATCAGCGCGACCGCCTCGCGGAGCGTTCCATCGGGTGAGAGCGTGATCGGATTCAGGATCATTCCGCTCTCCGATCTCTTCACCCGATCGACCTCGGCCGCCTGCCGGTCGATCGACATGTTCTTGTGAATGACGCCGATTCCGCCAGCCCTGGCCATCGCCATTGCCATGTCTGATTCGGTAACCGTGTCCATGGCGGCAGAAGCGAGGGGCACATTGAGCTGAATGCCGCGTGTGAACACCGAGCCCGTGTTCACGTCCTTTGGATGGACGAGCGAATGTCGTGGCGTCAGGAGAACGTCATCGAAGGTCAGAACGACATCATTTCTGACCCGAGGTAACCCTTGTTCGGTAGCCGCCGACCCCTTGATGCGCGAAAGCCCGCTTCCGGCTTTTGCCGGAGAGGCGGGCTTACTCGATGGCCGAGTTGTGGTTGCCATAGCTAAATGTATGGCATTGTGCGGGTTGCGTCCAGAGGTCCGCCGGCCGGCGCGTCAGATACTCAATCCTCCGGTCCAAGTGTCGTAAAGGAGACTTTCAGGAAGTATCCCGTGACAGAAAGTGCGATTCCGCAGACCGCGCCGAAGAGACCTATCAGGATGAAGAACGGGAGTCGGCTCAGGAGCGATGCCGTGCCTGTGTAGCCCGCGATCATGAAGGAAAAATTCAGGCAGAAGCCATAAAGAGCACCGGCATATAACGACTGTCGCTTGCTGCACCAGGACCCCACAGCGAGGGCGACCAGGCCCCACGGGATGACACTGTACCAGCCAAGGAAGGCATAGTACGGTCCGGTGGCCCCGAGTATAACGCCGAGAATCGCCGCAATGATGATCTTGACCATGAACTCACTCTCCGTGACAAGAAGCGCGAAGGGAAAGTGGCGTCATCGGCTAGTTTGGAAGTCGGGTAAACGACGACGGCACACAAAAAAAAGTCGCAGCCGGTAAACTGTTACCTGCTGCGACTTTTGTCACTCCGGGTCAAGTTCTGAAGCCTACGGGAACACTGACGGCGGGGGCTGGTCCTGCTGCGGCAGACGTACCTTCGGCGGCTTTCCGTAGTTCCACTGGAACGTCACATACGTCGCCCTCACCCCGAACCTCCGCTCAGTGATTTGCTGAAGGTTGTCATCGCCAGCCCGAATCCGGAATTTCATCGTATTGAATGGATCCGCGAAGCGGACTGCGAGGCTCATGTTGTCGCCATCGATTTTCTTGCGCAGGGTGATGTTGGTCATCTGAAAAGAGGAGAAGCGCCCCTTCTCGATGTTCACCGGTGCGCGGTAGAAGTAGTTCGCCTGGAGCGTCACCGTCGGACTCACCTGTGTGGTGGCGTTGAGACGGTACGACCAGGCCACGGCGTTCGAGGACAGCGCCGACTGCGACCCCCCGTCCGTCACCACTTTGAAGATGTTGAATCCCCCGATGGCATTCAGTTTGGGGCCAAGGCGCAGGTTGCCGTTAAGGTCGGTGCCCCACGAATTGGACTTGTCGAGATTCTTGAAGTTCACCGACGTCACCTCGCGGCCGTCCACAGTGTCGGCGGTATTGATGTCGACGCGAATGACGTCGGTGGTGCGACGATAGAACGGCGACAGCTGCAGCGAGCCAAGCTGTCCCGACTTGCTCATGCTAAGCTCGAACGCGTCCGTGTATTCGGGATTCAGGCGTGGATTCCCGATTAACACATTCTGCTGGTCGAAGAACACCGGGAACGGGTTCAGCTCCTGCGTTCCTGGTCTCCGGATACGCCGCGAGTAGCTCACCTTCAGCTGGCTCTGTTCGCTCGGCTTGTACATGATGACGCCGCTCGGGAAGAGGCTGTGGTAGTTGTACGGAATACCCTGCGCGCCGGCGAGATCGAAGGTCCGGTTCGCCCATTCCGCGCGTAGACCTGCTTGCAGGTCAAACTTGCCTACGCTCTGGCTGAGGACGCCGTAGCCCGCGTGCACGTGCTCGTCGAACTGGAACTTGTTGCTCAGGTTGCTCGGGACCCAGTTACCGTTGCCGAGAGCGTCCTTGAACACGAGGAAATCCCGGTCGAGCCAACGCCCCGTTTCCTTGAGACCGCTCTCGAGCTTCGTGCTCGCGGTGAGCGGCCGCGTGTAATCCGTCTGCATCGTGAGCTGGCGGGTAAGCGCGCTCGTGCCGTCGATCTCGCCCTGTGTCGCTGGACCTGAGCTTGTGCCGTCAGGGTTCTGTGGCTCTCGCCACAGCAGGGTGTTGTCTTCGTCTCTCGTGCGATTGAAGCGCACTTCCGCCGAGAGCTCGTGCTTGCGCGGCTCGATCGTGTGCTTGATCGAGAGTGAATTGTCGAATACCAGCCCTCGCGCCTTGTCGTTGCGATCCATCACGTACCGGTCGAGGAACGCCTGGGTCGCATCGAGCTCGGTGTAACCGGCGAGAGCGCCGTCGTTGGAATGTCTGCGATTGAGCGACAACGAGTTGGAGATGACGTCCTTGTCGGTCAGCTTGTAGTCGATGTTGCCCGTAAAGTTGTGACCGGCGTTGATCGTCCTGCCGTCGATGTCCTGATTCGTGTACGACATCGGCGAGCCAACGGGATCGTAGCGAAGCCGGTCGTTGATGCCGACGATCGCACGATCGTCGGCATTGAATCCGTAAGTGCCGAACAGCGTGACCGGCCCGCTCTGATAACCCAGATTGGTGCCGGTGTTGAAGCGGCTCGCAGTGGCAAAACCGGTGTTGAGCCCGCCGCTCAGGCCGAGATCGGTGTTGGCCTTGAGGACGATGTTGATGATGCCTGCCATCCCTTCCGGATCGTACTTGGCGGACGGGTTCGGCACGACCTCGATGCGCTCGACTATGTTCGCCGGAATCTGCTTGAGGTAGGCCGAGAGCTGGGCGCCGGTAATCGGCGTCGGACGTCCGTTGATCTGCACGGCGACATTCTCATTGCCACGCAAACTGACCTTGCCCTCGCCGTCGACTTCCACCGAGGGAGTCGCCGCCAGGACTTCGCTCGCGTTTGAGGCAGCGGGTGCGATGTCCTTCGCTCGATAGGTGTTTCGATCGGGCTCGATCACCACCGTCGGCCGCTCGCCCTGCACCTGAACGCTTTGCAATGTGACAGAAATGCGCGTTAGCTGGATCGGATCGAGGGACGCCTGCGGTGCTGCGTCCGTGATTGTGAATGCAATGTTGCGCGGCCGGAAGCCGATGGAAGCCGCGCGCAGATAGTACGCGCCGGGCCGAAGGCCCTGGATCCGGAATGCGCCGTCCGCCGACGCGAGAGCTCCTGCTACGAGAACCGAGTCCTTCGCGCCGCGCACGGTAATCGAGGCGCGAGCGAGCGGAGTTTTGGCGGCGGTATCCACAACCGTGCCCTGGACTTCACCATTTCCCGAAGGCGGCGGTCCAGCCGGTCTGGGCTGATTAGGGTTCTGTGCCGGAAGAGACACGGCGGCAACATTCAGAAGGAGAGCGAGTAACGTGAACAGGATGCGCTTCATGGGGCCAGCTCTCAGAGAAAAGTGGGGCGTCGAAAATATCGGTCGGTAGGGGGAAAACCCTACCTATGTCACCGCACTACGACTTTGACGCTCCCAGGTTTCAAAAGGTTGTCATGGCGCCGGTAAACGCTCGGCTCACGGGAAATTCGCGAGTACGTAATCCAGATCGTACGAATGTTTGCCGGCGTTGATGTCGATCTTCATGGTCCCCTTCAGCCCTTCCAGCTGATCCGTGCCCGAATCGGGAACGACCGTTATGACCAGCGAGGGCTCGCCACGATTCATCGTGCCCGTGTGCTGAAGGATGAACGACCCCTTCCGACCCTTGAGCGACCCTGTCACGATCTCGATGGCGACGTAGCTCGCGGAATTCTTGATGATGGTGCCGCCGGTCAGCATCTGACCCTTGCTGGTGGCATCCAGGTCGCCCTGGAATTTCTTGTCGATCGACATTCTCCCCAGCAGCTGCGTGCCAGTCTCGTTGTCCATCGGCAATGCCTTGAGCGATACGTCGAAGATTCCCTTGGCGCGGGGCATTAGGTCGATCTCCGAGGATTGGTTTTTGTCGCCTTAATCATCTCGCTGCGCACCAGCCGGTTCCAGCCGGGATGCGATCTCTCCAGCTCCGCGGTCGCCCAACCGCGCGCATCGCAGAGTCCCAGAGCGACGGCGGGCGACCGGCTCACCCCCATGTTGCAGTGCAGCACGACGCGCTCGGCATCTTGCCATTCGTCTACGAAGTCCACGATCGCGCGCGCGTGGTCCTGAGCGAATAGAATGTCAGTCGGCTCGCCTCGCTGCGTGACGTCGTTGAAATGGAGCCTCAGCACCGCGACGAAGCGTCCGGATCGGAAATCGAGATGCAGATCTCCTTCAGGCTTGGCTCGTAACTCTCGGCATCTTCGCGCGACAACACGAGGAGCTCCGGAGCCGACTTTGCCATCTGTGCGCGTTGAACTTTCACCCTTTTGCTCACCTACTTCCCCTTCGGCGGCGGCCACGCTCCAAGCAGCTGTCGGACGCTGACGATCTGCGCGAGGTGGTAGGACGCGTGATCAACCGCGACCAGGACTGTACGCAGATAGGTCTGTCCGGTTCCGCGAGGGATCTTCGCCG
>WNFA01004583.1_pt1 | contig 11534 bp, 9 predicted proteins | sample 5400481 | NCBI WGS metagenome assembly WNFA01 (sample SAMN13153340, study PRJNA577476) | soil metagenome | isolation source: 120 cm saprolite under Douglas fir tree site 2 hole 1 replicate 2 | place: USA:California | collected 2015-04-18
CCGTCCGCTTGTCCGCTCAATCGCTCCGTGTCCCCTACCAGACATTCACCCTCCCCAACGGCCTCCAGGTGATCGTACACGAGGATCACTCGGTACCGGTGGTGGCGGTGAACACCTGGTATCACGTCGGCTCGTCGGACGAGAAGCCGGGGCGCACCGGATTTGCCCACCTGTTCGAGCATATCATGTTCATGGGGTCCCAGCACGTGCCGACCGGCGAGTTCGACCGGCTGCTCGAGGCCGCGGGCGCCGACAACAACGGCTCGACGACCGAGGACCGCACCAACTACAACGAAGATGGGCCCGCGAACGCCCTTCCGCTCATGCTGTACCTCGACGCGGACCGGATGGGGTTCCTCCTGCCCGAGATGACGGCGGACAAGGTGGACCTGCAGCGCGGCGTGGTGCAAAACGAGCGGCGGCAGAGTTACGAGAACCGTCCCTACGGGCTCGCGGAGGAGAACATCTTGGAGCGGCTGTACCCCACGAACCATCCCTACCACTGGCCGGTGATCGGCTCGATGGCGGATCTCCAGGCGGCGACCCTGGAAGACGTGCGACAATTCTTCCGGACGTACTATACGCCGAACAACGCGACGCTCGCGATCGCGGGCGATATCACCACACGGGACGCGCGCCAGCTCGCGGAACGCTATTTCGGCGACATCCCCCGCGGGCCCGCCGTGACCCGCACCCCGCCACCCCCGGTTTCGGGGGCGGGAGTCGGCGCCGTGCTGGAGGACCGGGTCCAGGTGCCGCGTGTCTACGATGCTTGGCACACGGTCAAGGCGTTCAGCGCCGACGATGCCACGCTCGATGTCCTGGCGAACGTGCTCGCCGGCGGCCGGTCGTCACGCCTCTATCGACGGCTGGTGTACGAGCTGCAAGTCGCGACGGACGTCGTGGCGTTCCAGGATGGCGGCCGCATCGACGGTAAGTTCGAGGTCTATGCCACCGCCCGCCCCGGCCACGACCTCGGCGAGCTGCAGCGGGTCATCGACGAAGAGCTGCAGAAGCTCACCGACCAGGGTCCGACGCCGCGGGAGGTGGAGCGGGCCCAGAACACCTTCGAGGCGCAGTTCCTGTCGCGGATGGAGCGCGTGGGCGGCTTCGGCGGCAAGGCCGATCAATTGAACTATTACAACTATTTCGTCGGGACTCCCGACTACTTCCAAAAGGACCTCGACCGCTATCGCCGGGTGATGTCGGCGGCGGTACAGCGCGCCGCCCAGACGTATCTGACCGGTGCTCACCGTGTGGTGCTCAGTGTGGTGCCCCAGGGAAAGCCCGAGCTCGGGGTGAAAGAAAGGTCGACGCCATGAGGCGGACGCTGGGCCTGCTGACGCTGTCGCTGACCGCGTTACCGATTCTCCGCGTGTCTGCTCAAGGGGTCGATCGCACCAAGCCTCCCGCGCTCCCGCCTCCCCCGGCACTCAAGCTCCCCGCCGTGCAGACCACGACGCTCCCGAACGGCCTCATGCTCGCCGTCGTCGAAATGCACAAGGTGCCCGTCGTGGAAGTCCAGCTCTTGCTCGACGCCGGCGCGGCGCGCGACCCGTCGGGCGTACCCGGGCTTGCCACCTTCACGGCGACGATGCTGCAGCAGGGCGCGGGCGCGCGCAGCGCTTTGGACGTCGCTGACGAAGCCGCGTTCCTCGGCGCCCAGCTCGGCACGACGGCGAGCTTCGACGGGGCGAGCGCCTCGATCCACGTGCCCAAGCGGCGGCTCGAGGCCGGGCTCGATTTGCTCGCGGACGTGGTGCTGCGGCCCAGCTTCGCCGATTCGGAGATCGCACGGCAGCGAGAGCTCCGCGCCGCGCAGCTGGTGCAGCAGCGGGACGAGCCGGTGGCGGTGGCGAACATCGCGTTCCCGGCGATCGTGTACGGTCGCGAGCATCCGTACGGGCACCCGCTGAACGGCACGGACAGCGTCACCGCCAGGCTCACGCGCGAGCGCGTCGCGGAGTTCTACCGGACATACTACCGGCCCAACGGGGCGCGCCTGATGATCGTGGGCGACGTCACGCTCGCCGAAGCGCGCCGGCTCGCGGTCGGCCGGTTCGGCGGCTGGGAGCGGGGCGACGTGCCCGCCTTCCCGAGCCCTCCCGCCCCGCCACCGGCGGCGCGCACGGTGTATCTGATCGACAAACCGGGAGCGGCGCAGTCCGTGGTCCGGATCGGCCACGTGGGCCCGGCGCGCACGACCCCCGACTGGTTCGCGCTCGAAGTGTTGAACACGATCGTGGGCGGCGCCTTCACCTCGCGCTTAAATCAGAACCTGCGCGAATCTCATGGCTACACGTACGGCGCCTTCTCACAGTTCGCGCCGCGCCGGCTCACCGGGGCCTTCGTGGCGCTCGCGTCGGTCGTGACCGCCAAGACCGACAGCTCGCTCATCGAGTTCCTGAAGGAGCTGCGCCGGATCCGCGACGAGACGGTGGCGCCGCCGGAGCTCGCCAAGGCGAAGGCCTATCTCGCGCTGGGCTTGCCAGGGGACTTCGAGACCACGGGCGGCGCCGCGGCGCGATTCCGCGAGCTCCTCGCGTTCGGCCTGCCGTTCGACTACTTCGATCACTACGTGGACCGCATCGACGCGGTCACGGCCGCCGACGTGCAGCGCGTGGCGCGGCAGTACATCGACCCGGACCACTTCGACATCGTGGTGGTGGGCGACAAGAGTCAGATCGAGGCGGGCATCAAGGCGCTGAACGAAGGACCGATCGTGTACCGCGATCTTTGGGGGCAGGAGATCAGGTAATCACCACCGGATCGCCGCGCTCGCCCAGGTGAACCCCGAGCCGAACGCCGTCATGATCAGCAGATCGCCGCGTTTGAGCCGCCCCTCGCACAGCGCTTCGTGCAGTGCGATGGGAATCGAAGCCGCGGTCGTATTGCCGTACTTCTGGATGTTCACGTAGACTTGATCATCCCGCAGGCCGATGGCCTTCTGCACCATCTCGAGGATCCGCAGGTTGGCCTGGTGGGGGACCAGGAGCTTCACATCCGCCGGCGTCACGCCATTTGCGTTGAGGGCGGTGGCCACCGACTGCGGCATGAGCACCGACGCGAACTTGAAGACCTCGCGGCCTTCCATTACCGCGCGATGCTTCCCCTCCTCGATCAGCTCCGCGCTGATGAAGGGATCGTGCGCCAGGCCGGGGGCGTCGACCCACAGCTTCTCGGCGTGGCGGCCGTCGGCGTAGAGGTGGGTCGAGAGCACGCCGCGCCGGGGGTCGTCGGTCGGGCCGAGGATCGCGACCCCGGCGCCGTCCCCGAACAGCACGGCGGTGTCGCGACCCCGCGTCGTCCGGTCGAGCCCGCGGGAGTGCACCTCCGCGCCCACGAGCAGCACGCGCCGGTACTGGCCGGCCCGGATCCACGCGTCAGCCACTGACAGCCCGTACACGAATCCCGAGCACTGGTTGCGGACGTCGATGGCGGGAATGTCGCTGATCCCGAGCTCGCGCTGGAGGAAGACGCCGTTGCCGGGCTCAAAGTGGTCGGGGGTGCAGGTGCAGTAGACGATGCAGTCCAGGTCGGAAGCCTTCATGCCGGCCTTCGTCAGCGCCTGGAGTGACGCCTGCCGTGCCAGCGTGACGCCGGTCTCGCCCTCCGACACCCAGTGTCGCGTCTTGATCCCCGAGCGCTGCGTGATCCACTCGTCGGAGGTGTCCATGATCGCCGAGAGGTCGTCGTTCGTGACGACGCGCTCGGGAACGTGGAGCCCGGTGGCGATGAACTCGGTACGTGGCATCCGTGTTCCTTGCGAGAAAGGGGCGCCGGCAGAAGATTTGCCCCCGGCTCGCGGCTTGGCAAGGGAGTTCATGGACCTGACGGTCACTCGGGCGCAGTACGACGCCGTTCGCGGGGCACGCCACCTGCCCGACGTTCTCAAGAAAGTCCTGGAGGGCGCCACGCTCCCGAAGGGCGACGACCGCTACGTCCTGCATCTCACGTACGAGGAAGCCACGGCGCTGAACGAGCTGTGCGCCTGGAACGTGCATACCGATGCGGGCGGGGGAGTGGCGCCGGAATCCAAGGTATTCGACGATCTCGTCAAGACAATTCTCACCCATCCGGACTACTAGACGATGAAACACCTACTGATCGCGCTGGGATGTCTCACGGTTCCCGTTTCCCTTTTCCCGTTTCCCGTTCTTTCCGCCCAGAAGCGGGCGGTCACCATCGAGGACTATCTCGCGCTCAAGTCGGTGGGCAACCCGCAGCTCTCGCCCGACGGGAAGTGGGTCGCGTACACCGTCACCGAGCAGTCCCTCAAGGACAACCGCGGCATCGCGCGCATCTGGCTCGCCGACGTGGCGAGCGGGGCCGTGCGCCAGCTCACGGCGGGTCCCGGATCGGATCGGCAGCCGCGCTGGTCGCCCGACGGCCGCACCCTCGCCTTCGTATCCACGCGCGAGAACGGCGCGCAGCTGTGGGTGCTCCCGATCGCCGGGGGCGAGGCGCGGCGCGTGACGAGCCTGGCCGACGGCGTGTTCGATCCGCTGTGGCTCCCCGACGGCACGGGGCTCATCGTCACGAGCGACATCAAATGGCCCGCGCACCAGGAAATCGATCGACGCAACGACGACTTCCCGACCGACGCGCGCCTCTGGACCGGTCTCATGTGGCGGCACTGGGACGACTGGCGCGCCGGCAAGCGCCAGCACCTGTTCACCGTCACGCTCGCGGACGGCAGTGCCAGGGACGTGACGCCCGTGGACCATGACGTACCCACCATCGCGACCGGCGGCGACGGCGACGTGAGCGTCTCGCCCGACGGGAAGGAGATCGCGGTCGCCACGCACGGCGATTCGACGGTGGCCGACAATACGAACGTGGACGTCTACATCATGGGGCGGGATGGGTCGGGCATGCGCGCGCTCACCACGGGACGCGGAGCCGACAACACGCCGCGCTACTCGCCCGACGGCAAGTGGCTCGCGTACCTCTCGATGGATCGGGCCGGGTTCGAGGCGGATCGACAACGGTTGATGCTGGTGGAACGCGCGGACGGTCGGACCGGCGGCCCGAGCGTCGAAGCGACCAAGGGCTGGACGCTCTCCGTCGGGTCATACATCTGGTGCCCCGATTCGAGGTGCGTCTACGCCGTGGTGGAGGAGCGCGGCCGCGACAACATTTACCGGATCGACCTGCCGTCGTTTCGCCGTTCCCTCGCCCTTGGCGGTGGTGGGGTCAACACCGAAGTGCAGCTGATGCCGGACGGTCGGGGGCTCCTGTACCTGCACCAGAGCAACACCCAACCCAACGAGATCTGGCTCGCCGGCCGCCAGCTCACGCATCACAACGACGCGGCGCTCGAAACCCTCGATCTCCGGCCGCTCGACGAGTTCGGCTTCGCGGGGGCGCTCGGCGACTCCATCTTTGGGTGGCTGCTCAAGCCGCCCGGCTTCGACCCCGCCAGGCGCTATCCGCTCATCTACCTGATTCACGGCGGGCCGCAGGGAGCGTGGACCGATTACTGGGGAGCGCGGTGGAATTACGCGCTGTTCGCGTCGCGCGGATACGTGGTGGCCGCGGTCAACTTCCACGGCTCGACCGGCTACGGTCAGAAGTTCACAGACGCCATTTCCCAGCACTGGGGGGACTATCCGTACCAGGACCTCATGAAGGGCCTCGACGTGGTGGCGCGTCTCCCCTATGTCGATTCGACGCGGATGGGGGCCGCGGGTGCGTCCTACGGCGGCTATATGATCTATTGGATGGCCGGGCACACCGGTCGCTTCAAGACTCTGGTTGCACACGACGGCGTGTTCAATCCGGTGAGCATGGCGGGAACGACGGAAGAGCTGTGGTTCGTTGACTGGGAGTTCGGCGGCACACCGTACGCGAATCGCGCGCTGTACGAGAAGTGGTCACCGTTGAATTTCGTGCAGAACTGGAAGACACCGATCCTGATCGTCCACTCGCAGCTCGACTATCGCGTGGACCTGTCGGAGGGCTACCAGGCCTTCACGGCCGCGACACTACAGGGCGTGCCGACCAAGTTTCTGTACTTCCCCGACGAGGGCCATTGGGTGCTGCGGCCGCGCAACCGCCGCGTGTGGTGGGGAACGGTGCTCGACTGGATCGATCAGTACCTGAAGCCCACGCCGACGGGGGCCCGCTGATGGACGAGCCCTTTCTTAAGACGCTGACGCGGACCACCATCGTCGCCGGAGGGTTGGGCATCGTGTTGCTGCTCGTCCTCCCCCGGCACGGCTCGCTCGCCTCGGATTTCGTAGACACGTTCACCGTGGCCTTCTGCTTCACCTTCCTGGGGCACTACGTGGATCGGCTGTTGCTCGCATTGCCCGGGATCCGCACGGGCGTGGGCCCGATGGTGCGCGTTGTCGGCTGGTTCGCCGGGGGCCTGTGGTGCGCCGTGATCGCGCGCTGGCTGTGGATCCATTTCGGGCGGGAGCTGGGGGAACTCCCGGGTCTGATCTGGGGGGGAGTCCTGCTTGTGGTGCTCGAGCTAGTCGCCAGACGCAGGGAAGCCGCGTAAGTGTGCTACGACGCTACGACGGTACGTTGTACGAGGGCTTATGACGTAGCGTCGTAGCGTTGGACCACGCCGTCATGGTCTAGTCCACACGTTATTCCCCCGTCGCACATCCGGAAAATTCTGCGCCGGATCGATCTCGACCCTCACGACCTCGGCCGGGACTTTGCGCTGGTAGGTGTAGCGGTTCCCCAGGTGCCAGATCTCGACAGGGAGGCGCACGTCCTCTGTGGCACCGCTCGCGTAGGTGAGGCGCAAGTCGACGGGCATGGGCAGGGCGCCGAGACTCGAGAGATACAGGAGCGCGCTGGTACCGGTCGAGTCCGTACGCGCGCGCACCGAGTCCACCGCCAGGTCCACGACGTCGTTCCGGTAGAACCAGCCGCGCCAGAACCATGAAAGGTCCTCCCCGAGCCCGTCCTCCATGGAGCGAAAGAAGTCCGCCGGGGTGGGATGCTTGTACGCCCAGCGCCGGATGTATGCCCGGAATGCGGTGTCGAACCGCACCGTGTCGGCGAGGATGTGCTCGCGCAGCAGATACAGGCCCGTCGCGGGCTTGTTGTACTCCGCCTGGCCCAGGAGCGGCGGCGGCACACGATCCGCCGGGAGCATCGAGGGCACGTCGAGGCCGCTGGCCGCGAAGCGCGCCCACTGGATCGCGCTGCCGCGGTCCCGCGGCACGGTATCGTGGTAGAACACGAGCGTGGAGTAGATGTTGATGAACGTGTTGAACCCCTCGTCCATCCAGGCGTACAACCGCTCGTTCGACCCCACGACCATGGGAAACCACTCATGGCCCAGCTCGTGCGTCGTCACGCCGAACAGGGCGCGATCCCCGGCACGGTGCCCGCAGAACACGATCATCGGGTACTCCATCCCGCCCACCGGACCGGCGACGTTGATCGCGGTCGGGTAGGGGTATCGGAACCATTTCTCGGAGTAGTGCTTGATCGAGTGCCGGGCGTACTCCGTCGAGCGCGCCCAATCGGGGTTCGCCTCGGGCGGATAGAACGACTGGATCAGGGTCCCGTCGTAGCCGCTCGCATCCCAGATGAAACTGGCGGCGGCCGCCCAAGCCACGTCGCGCACGTTCTTGGCGGTGAAGTGCCAGGTGAGCGTTGACCTCGGGCCTGCGGGTCGAGCGGACGGCTGCCCCACCTCCGCCTTCGCGATGATGGCGACCGTGGTGTCGGACTGGACCGCCCGGGAGAGGCGCGCACGCTGGCCCGCCGTGAGCACCTCCGCGGCGTTGGTGAGCGTGCCCGTCGCCGCAACGACGAAGCTCCTCGGCACCGTGATGGACACGTCGAAATCGCCGTACTCGAGGTAGAACTCGCCCTGGCCGAGGTATTGCTCGGTGTTCCAACCGCGCACGTCGTCGTACACCGCGACTCGCGGGTACCACTGCGCCACTTCGTACAGCCAGCCACCGGGGAACTGCTCCCGGCCCATGCGGTCGGACCCGTGCTCCGGCACTTCGAAGCGGTAGGCCAGCTCGAGCTCCGTGCGCTCGCCGGGCGCGAGCGGCCGGTCGAAGTCGACGCGCAGCATCGTGCCGTTGTCCGTGGTCGCGAGGGGGATGCGTCCGGATGCCTGCCCCAGCCGCCGGACGGCGCGCACGTATTGGATGGTATAGCCGCCTTCGAACCCCCGGCCCGCGAACCGGGCGTCGGTCGGGTTCAGAAAGGCGCCACGGCTGTTCGCCTTGTAAATGTTCTGGTCCAGCTGCAGCCAGAGGTAACGCAGCGTGTCGGGGGAGTTGTTAGCGTAGCGCAGGGTCTCCGAGCCGGCGATCGTATGCGTCGCGGTGTCCAGCGTAGCCCGGATCGTGTAGTCGGCGCGCTGCTGCCAGTATCGCGGTCCTGGCGTGCCCGCGCCCTCGCGGATCAGGTTGGGCGTGGGGAGTGTGAGCTGTCGGAACGGCGACGTGTCGCCCACCTGCGGAGGGAGCGGCGGGAGCGGGGCGGCGGCGGGGGGGGGCTGCTGCAGCGCGACGAGCGCAAGGACGAATCCGAGCATCGACATCTCCTCAGGGCTGGGAAGGGCTATGCCTGGCTTCCTGCAGATACCCTCCGGCCACGCCCGCGACCACCATCGTCAGCCCGAGCCAGCCCGGGAGGGAGAGGTGCTGATGGAACAAGAGCAACGCGAGTACGGTGCCCACCACCGGTTCGATCGTGGCGGCGACCGCGGCGGGTGCCGCCTCGATGCGCTTCACGGCCGAGAAAAAGAACAGGTTAGCCGCCAGGACCGACCCGGCCGTGAGGGCGATCAGACCCCGCCACGCGGCGAGCGACGGCGGAGGCGTCGGCGCGCGACCGGCCAGCGTGAGCACGATGCCGAGGATCACCACGCCGCCGATCGCCTCGAGGAACAGCACGCGGACAGCGCCGTAGCGCGGCACGGCGAAACGCGCCATGAGCGTCGTCAGGGCATAGCTCACGGCGGAGAGCAATCCACCGGCGATGCCCGCCCCGAGCCCGAGTCGCGCCGCCTCGGCTCCGGCGTTGCTGCCGCCGGTGACCGTGAGAGCGACACCCGCCATGACCAGAAGCGACAGCAGCAACCGGACCGGTGTGAGTGCTTCCTTCAGGATCAAGCGGGCGAGTATGGCGACGATCACCGGCGCCGCGTAGAGCATCGCCGCCGCGCCCGCCACGCCCGCGCCCGCGATCGCGAACTGGTAGGCGACTTCGAACAGCGCGACCAGCGCACCGCCGCCCAGGCCCACGAGCAGCCAGCCGGCCCGATCCACGTGGAACAGCTCCCGGTAGAACAGCAGTCCCCACGCCGCGAGGCAGACCGTGCCCAGGAGCACTCGCCAGAAGCCGATACTGGTCGCGGGCATGAGCGCGTATAGCCCGGTCGAAAGTGGTCCGGTGGTTCCCCAGGTTGCGCCAGCCGCGAGTGCGAGCAGGTAGCCCGTGAGGCGGCTCGTCCGCCCGCTTGTGTGCGGAGTGGTGGCGGTCATGGGCCGAAGGATAGAAGCCCCCGGCTGGGTCTGGCTAGTGTGGTTGGACGGCCGCGCGGATCGCCTTCGACACCGCGTCTACGTCTCCCGGCCGACCCCACCACTCGAGCGCGAAGCGACCGAACGCCATTACGGCGAGCAGACCGCCCAGCAGTGCGAGCGCGATTCGGAAGGCCGGGGATTGCGGCTGGAGCTGAGTGGGGACGAGCGCGACCAGGAGACAAACGGTCGCCGGCGCGAGCCAGATCGGCAGCAATGCGCGGGCGAACAAGGTCATCCGGAAGCGACCGTCCAGCGCCGTCTTGCCGTCGCGCTCGCGGAATCGCCCGACAAAGGTGGGCCGAAAGATCGCCCGGTACTTGGCGGTATCGCGATAATAGAGTACGACGCGCTCGCGGCGGATCCAGCCGTCCAGGCCGGCCGTGTTCCACGGTCGTCCATCGATGGCGGCCTCGAGGCGCGCCCGGGCCTCGGCGGCCGAGCCGCTGCAGGGGAACGTCACCGGCTTCATGACAGGAGCTCTCCCCGCAGCACGGTGACGGCTTGCCCGCCCAGCATCACCCGGTCGCCCGCGAGCCGCACGCGGACCACGCCGCCGCGAGGCGAGGCCTGATAGCCGGTCAGCGCCGCCTGATTGAGGCGCTCACTCCAGTAGGGCGCCAGCGCGCAATGGGCGGACCCGGTCACCGGATCTTCCGGCACGCCGCTCTGGGGTGCGAAGAAGCGCGACACAAAGTCGAAGCCGGGGGTCGCGGCCCGGCTCGTCACGATGATTCCCCGTGCATCCACCCGCTCGAGCGCCGCGAGATCCGGCTTGAGGCCGCGCACGACGTCTTCGGAATCGACCTCGACGAGGTAGTCGAACTTGGATCGGCCGATCCAGCGGGTTCCCACGCGGAGCGCGGCGGCGAGGCCGGGTGGCGCCGCCGCGGGCGCGGGTGGCGTGGCGGGAAAATCGAGCTCGATCCAGCCGCCCGCGTGGTCGGCCGTGAGCACGCCGCTCTGCGTGTGGAACCGGGCCTGCTGATCGGCGGCGAGGTGGCCTTCTTCCCACAACACGTGCGCGCTCGCGAGGGTCGCGTGACCGCACAGCGCCATCTCGACCGTGGGGGTGAACCAGCGGAGCCGGTACCCCTCGTTTTCGGGATGGAGGAACGCCGTCTCGGCGAGGTTCATCTCTGATGCTACATCCTGCATCCAGCGCTCGTCGCGCGGCGCGGGGAGGACGCACACGCCTGCGGGGTTGCCACTGAAGGGGCGGCTCGCGAACGCGTCCACCTGCACGATCCTCAGGCCCATGCTACTAAGGTAGCGTCGTTGCTTCGCGGGTGGCGAGGGCCCGTCGTCACCTATCCGCCGAACACGTCGGCTCAGTCTGTGCCGACACAAAGCGCAACGGGTAAGACTCCTCGACAAAGGCACCCAGAAAGCGGCGCTCGTATCCCCGCGGAGTCATCGGCAGCCGTCGATGGGCGTCAAGGTCGACGATCGATGTCTCCATACGATCGGCAACCTCGAGGAGGGGCGCCCGGTCAGCTGCCGTGATGGAGTAGAGGCACAGAAACGTTCGTCCTCCGGGGTTGGGTATCAGGTCCACAGTGCCGCGGTATTCGCCCGCGCGATCCTCGCTGTGGAAGACTTGCAGTCGGTAATCGTACTCGGCGAGAAACGGATGCGCGGGTCTCTCCTCGAGGATTACGGACCAGCGAGGCGACAGGGCGACGGGGCCGACCGTGCGCCAATCGTGCGGAGGTTCCCAGCTTCGGAGCGAGTGATCATGCCAGGCCCCGAAGCCAAGCTGCGCGGCCAGAATGGTTAGCGCGCTGCCTAGGAACCATTCGAGTGGTGCAATTCGACGCATCACGATCCGTTCGTGGGGCAGTCGATTGCGTGCAAACGGGCTTCCTGGTCGCGCAGCAAGCGGCGCGCCCGGGCGCGCGCGAAGTTCCAGTTACGCCAATCGTCGCCCTCGAGCCGCTCCAGTTGCTGACGCAGCCCAGCGGCGACGCCGCACTGCGCCCGTGCGTCGAGTCGCGGAAGAGCATCGAGCAGCACCGG
>WNFA01004584.1_pt1 | contig 11533 bp, 9 predicted proteins | sample 5400481 | NCBI WGS metagenome assembly WNFA01 (sample SAMN13153340, study PRJNA577476) | soil metagenome | isolation source: 120 cm saprolite under Douglas fir tree site 2 hole 1 replicate 2 | place: USA:California | collected 2015-04-18
AGCTTGTCGGCAACCTCGTTGCAGACCTTGCTCGACGGCATCGCCTCGCGCCTCGCCGAGACCCGCGAGACCTCGCGCTATCTGATCGGCGTGCTGATTTTTCTTGGCTTACTCGGCACGTTCTATGGGCTGCTGGAAACAGTGCGTTCGGTCGGTGGCGTATTGAGCGCGCTCGGCGTCGGCGGCGGCGACGCCACTCGCGCCCTGGCCGATCTCAAATCGGGGCTGGAATCACCCCTCGCCGGCATGAGCACCGCGTTTAGCTCCTCGCTGTTCGGGCTCGCCGGCAGCCTCGTCCTCGGCTTTCTCGATCTACAGGCCGGGCAGGCGCAGAACCGCTTCTACAACGATCTCGAAGAATCTCTCTCGGCATACACGAGGCTTTCGGGAGGCCAACTCGGCGACGGCGGCGAAGGATCGGTGCCGGCCTATATTCAGGCATTGCTCGAGCAGACCGCGGACAGCCTGGAGAACCTGCAGCGGATTCTCGCGAGGGGCGAGGAGAGCCGGATCGACGCCAACGCCACGCTCGGGAGTCTGACAGATCGGCTGGGGGTACTGGGTGAGCAGATGCGGGCCGGCCAGATCCTGATGGTACGGCTCGCCGAGAACCAGTTGGAACTGAAGCCGTCTCTGACCCGCCTTGCCGATGTCGCCGAGGGCTCGCTCGGACAGGACGATATGCTGCGCAGCCATCTGCGCAACATCGAGGCTTATCTCGCGCGCCTGACCGAGGATGTGGCCCAGGGCCGGGCGCAGAGCGTTCAGGAATTGCGTGCAGAGATCCGCATCCTCGCCCGCACCATCGCCGGCCTCGCCGAAGAGGGCAGGCGCTGACCGCACGCGTCTATCTCAGCCATGGCCATCGCACCGCGCAATTTCCGCCGTTCGAGCATCGACATCTGGCCCGGCTTCGTCGATGCCCTGGCGCAGCTCCTGATGGTGATCATCTTCATCCTGCTGGTATTCACCGCCGGCCAGTTCTACCTCTCGGAGGCTCTGTCCGGCCGCGACCAGGCCCTGATGCAGCTGCAGCGGCAAGTCAACGAGCTGGGCAATCTGCTCGCCCTGGAGCGCAGCACCAACGAGGGCCTCCGGGTCAGCGCTGCCGATTTGTCCGAGCAGCTCACGAATTCGCTCGCCGAACGCGACCGGCTGACGGGGCAGCTGCGAGATGCCGACACGATCGTCAGCGCCGACAAAGAGAAGATCGAGCTGCAGTTGCGCGAGATCGAGAGCCTGCGGCGTGATCTCGAGGCGCTCAAGAGTGTCCGAGCCGATCTCGAGACGAAGATAGCGACGCTGGCGCAGCAGCAGGCGCCGCCGGAATTGGGAGCGCTGCGCGACCGCACCCGCGAACTCGAAGCCCGCCTTGCTGCCGAGCAGGAGCGAACATTGCTCGCGCAGAAGGAGATCGAGGCTCGCGACATGCGACTGCGCGACCTCGGTAAGCGCGCCGATCGAGCTGAACTGGGGCTCACCGCCGAGAAGGAAATCAGCCGCAATGCCCTCGCCCGGGTCGACCAGCTCAACGCGCAGCTTGCTACATTGCGCGAGCAGCTGTCGCGCATCGCCTCGGCGCTCGACGTCTCCGAATTCAAGGTCAAGGAGCAGCAGGGCCAGATTGTCGAACTCGGCAAGCGTCTCAATCTGGCGCTCGTAGGCAAGGTCGAGGAGCTTGCGCGCTACCGCTCCGAGTTCTTCGGCCGGCTGCGCGAGATCCTCGGCGACCGGCCCGATATTCGTGTGGTCGGTGACCGCTTTGTGTTCCAGTCCGAAGTACTGTTTGCTCCGGGAAGCGCCGACCTCAGCGACGGCGCCAAAAAGGAGCTTGCTCCGCTGATCGCTGCGCTGAAGGACATTTCGGCGAAAATCCCACCGGACATCAACTGGATCCTGCGCGTCGACGGGCACACGGACCGCAGGCCGATCAGCAATCCGCAGTTTCCATCTAATTGGGAGCTGTCGACTGCCCGCGCACTGTCGGTGGTGCGGTTTGCCATCGAAGAGGGGGTGCCTGCAGCGCGGCTCGCGGCCGCCGGCTTTGCCGACAAGCAGCCGATCGATCCGCGCAGCGCCGAGGACGCCTATCGCCGCAATCGCCGCATCGAGCTGAAGCTCACCGAGCGATAGCGACGAAACCGATGTTGTGGCACAGCGCTTGCGTTCAAATCTCCTGCTGAACCCGGACGGAAAATCAGACATGCGCAATCCGGTCGTTGCTCTCGCTGTCGTGGCCTGTGTCGCTCTCTCGCAATCCGCGTCGGGGAAAGAGCTGACATCGATGCAACCTATCCCGAACGCCGCCCATTCATCAGCGAGGAGCCAATTGTCCGAGCTGCTTCGCCAATTCGGGATCGGCTTGATTCCAAAGGCCAGGGCAGCAGAATGCACGGAAGAAGGGGAAACCTGCACGTCTACCGAGCAATGCTGCGCAGGCCTGGAATGCTCCGGCGGCCCGCCGGCGACCTGCACGTCAGAAGATTGAGCGCCCGTAAATCGCCGGAATCGCGCCTCCGCAAGGGGTCGAAAGGGCCGGCGCGGCAGCGGCCGGACCCCGCGCTGAGGTGCGGCTGCGCGACAGCGATCTGTTCCTGCTGATACTGGCATTGGGCGCCGGCGGGGCGGCAGGTATCGGCGTGATCTTGATCGACTTGCTGCTGGACGGCCTGCGCTGGCTCGCCTTCGGGGTTCCCCGCGATGGGCATTTGAGCGATACCACCCTCGCCCCGGCCCGGGTGCTGCTGACGCCGGTCCTCGGGGGCCTGCTCGTCGGCCTTGCAGCGGCGCTGCTACGGCGCTGGCGCCAGCGCGAGGTGGTCGACGCGATCGAAGCGAACGCACTGTTCGGCGGCCGGATGTCGGTCGGCGACAGCCTGGGCCTGGTCCTCGTGACCTTGCTCTCCGGCGGCTTCGGCGCCTCGGTCGGCCTAGAGGCGGCCTACACGCAGCTTGGCGCCGCGCTCGCGTCGCGGCTCGGCAGGTCGGTCGGCTTGCGCCGAGACGATGTACGCACTCTCGTCGGCTGCGGGGCCGCCGGTGCGATCGCGGCTGCCTTCAACGCCCCGCTAACCGGAGCCTTCTATGCCTTCGAGCTGATCATCGGCGCCTATACGTTGCAGACCCTGGCCCCGGTCGGTGTGGCGGCCTTGACCGGAGCGCTCGTCGTCCGCGGCTTCGTGGGGTCGAGCCCGATATTCGTCGTCGGGCACGAGATCACGATCACGGCGCCAGACTATCTTGCGGTTTTCGGCCTCGGCCTCGCTTCAGCTGGGCTCGGCATCGCGGTGATGAAGGGGGTGACCTCGACCGAAGCGCTGTTTCGGCGGCAAGCTGTCCCGCGCTGGGCGCGGCCGGCGCTCGGCGGCCTGCTGATCGGCGCAGTGGCATTGCCATTCCCGCAAATCCTCGGCAGCGGGCATGGCGGCATTATGCAGGTGTTGCATTCCGGCATTGATCTGCCTTTTCTCGCCGGCTTGATCGTGGCGAAGATCATTGCCTCGGCGGTATCGATCGGTTCCGGGTTTCGCGGCGGACTGTTTAGCACCTCGCTGTTTCTCGGCAGCCTGTTCGGCACGCTTATCGGTGAAACCCTGGCCCGGCTCAGCCCGCATCTCGACGTCGACCCGCTGATCTACACATTAGTCGGCATGGGCGCCGTTGCCGCGGCGATCGTCGGAGGACCGATGACGATGATCATGATCGTGCTCGAGACGACTGGCGACTTCTCGGCGACAATCGGCGTCATGGTAGGGGTCGTCACCGCGGCGATCGCGGTGCGGCATTGGTTCGGCTATTCCTTTGCCACGTGGCGCTTCCACCTGCGTGGACTGTCGATCCGCAGCCCCGAGGATGTCGGTTGGATCAACGAGCTGCTGGTCGGCCCGATGATGCGGCGCGACCCGGCGGTAATCTCCGCCGAGCTGCCTCTCGCCGAGCTGCGCCGGCGGTTTCCGGCAGGCGCGATCAAGCAGGTGTTCGTCGTCGATGGGCGCGGGGGACTGTGCGGCGTCGTCGACCCCGCTGAGGTGCCGGCGCCGGACGGCAACGACGGGGGCAAGACGGTGAAGGATGTCGTCTTGGAGCATGCCCCGTTTCTGTTCCCGGGAGACGATCTGCGCACTGCGCTCGACCGTTTCAGCCAGGCTGCGCAGGAGACGCTTCCGGTCATCGATAACCCCGACGATCGCCGAGTCATCGGCTATCTCAGCGAGACCTACGCCTTGCGCCGGTACGCCCACGAACTCGAACGCCACCGCGGCGCCCGGCATGATGATGCCGGCATCTTCAGCCCCGAGCCCGGAGCTGTGCGGTCCCGGCCCGTAGCCGCGGAAAATTAGGTGAGGCAATTTCGCGCCCCTGCGGTACAATGAGCGTGAGGTTTCGACGGCCAGCCCCCGCGAGTGCCGGTTGTATCGAGGATCAAGGAGAGAATGAGCTCGCTGAGCGCGCGCACGCGGCCCGACCAGAAAGTGTCGAATGCGTGCGCCCCAGCACCGAGCCTTACGCGCAAAGCGGGAAACCAATCGGCCGGGCGAGATTGGAAATCGACCGGCGCACGCGGAAGCGCGGCGCCCGAATGTGCGATACTCAATTCACTGGGACATATTGGCGGCGGCAACAGGGCGGCGGCGCCGAACAGAAGGAGCGGCAAATGGCCGATGTGGTAGCCCGCGATCTCCACATTCCCGTGACCCGCCCGCGGCAGAGCATGCACCGGTTTGTGCGGCGAAAGTCGACGATCGCGTTTTTTATGTGCCTGCCGCTGATCCTGGTCATCGCCTGCCTCGTCGTCTATCCGGCGTTCTACTCGATCAGCCTGGCGATGATGAACAAGTCGATGCAGCACTTCGTCGGCCTGGGAAATTTCACATTCCTGTTCAAACGCAACACGTTTTGGATGGTGGTCGAGCAGACGGTGCTATTTGCGGTCACCGCCGTCATCTTCAAGGCGGTAATCGGGTTCGTAGCGGCGCACTTCGTCCACAACCTCCCGGCCAAGGGCCAGCGCAAGTGGCGCGGGATGCTGCTGATACCTTGGGTCATCCCGCCGGCGATGAGCACGCTGGCTTGGTTTTGGCTGTTCGACCCATCCTACAGCGCCTTCAACTGGATTTTCGGCCAGCTGGGCATCCCACAAGTTGCCTGGCTCGGCAACCCATATTGGGCTCGCTTCGCGGTGATCCTCGTCAACGTCTGGGTCGGATCTCCGTTCTTCCTGATCATGTATCTCGCGGCGCTCAAATCCGTGCCCGAACAGCTGCACGAGGCAGCAGCGATCGACGGCGCGAACTGGTGGCAAAAGATTTGGTACATCAACTTGCCGATGATGCGCAACATTATCCAGATCACCGCCTTGTTCTCACTGATCGTGACCTTCGCTAATTTCGACATCGTCAAGATCCTGACCAACGGCGGTCCGGTGGATCAAACTCATGTCTTTGCCACGTGGGCGTTCAACTGGGCGATTTCGGGGAACGACATTCCACTCGGCGCATCGGTATCGTTGTTCATGGCGCCGATTCTGGCGGTCGCGGCGTTCCTGATCTTACGCAACGTCAGACAGCGCGGAAACGAGGCATGACGACAGCAACCGTCGACGCAGCTGCCGGCCAGAGCCGCCTCATCCCTTACGGAAGCATTTCGCGCGGCCGCCGTCGGACCTTGTATTGGTCCTACTTCTTCCTGATCCTGTTTGTAATCTTCTTCCTTATTCCGCCGGTCTACATGTTCATCACCTCGCTTAAAGCAAGCGCGGAGATCTCGGCAGCGACCAACCCCTGGTGGGTGTATCACCCGACCTTGTCGAACTATATCGACCTGCTGACCCAGAAGACCTACCTGATTTTCTTTCGGAACTCTGCCGTCGTGTCGATCTGCGTCGTGTCCGTTACGATGGTGATCAGCGTCCTCGCGGCGTTTTCGCTTGCGCGGATGAAGTTTTGGGGATCGGCGACCTTGGCAACGGGTGTGTTCCTTGCCTATCTCATCCCGGACACGCTGGTCTTTATTCCGCTGTTCAAGACGTTCGCCTTCATCCACGACAAGACCGGACTTGAGCTGATCAATCATTGGTGGGTATTGATTATCCTGTTGCCCACTTTGACGGTGCCGTTCTGTACGTGGATTATGATTGGATACTTTGCCAGCATTCCCAAGGAGCTCGACGAGGCAGCACTGATCGACGGTGCCGGCTATATCCAGATGCTGACAAAAATTTTTATTCCAGTCGCCCTGCCGGGGATCATTGCCGCGACGATCTTCTGCTTTACGGTATCATGGGCGAATTTCCTCTATGGACTCGCCTTCACAACCTCAGCCGACCAGCTGACCTTACCGGTGGGCATTGTCACCACCCTGATCAGGGGTGACGTCTACGCCTGGGGACAGATCATGACCGGCGCTCTGCTTGGTGCGGCGCCGCCGCTGATCATCTACGCGTTCCTGATGGACTATTACATCGCCGGCCTGACTGCCGGCGCGACGAAAGGGTGAGATATGGCGCAAGTCGCGCTCCGCAATATCGTCAAGACCTTCGACAAGACCCCGGCTGTGCAGGGGATCGATCTGGACATTGCCGATCGCGAGTTCATCGTGCTGGTCGGCCCCTCGGGCTGCGGCAAGAGCACGACCCTGCGCATGATCGCTGGGCTCGAGGAAGCCACCTCGGGCGAGATCTATATCGGCGACCAGCTGGTCAACGACGTGCCGCCCAAGGATCGGGACATCGCGATGGTGTTCCAGAACTATGCCCTCTATCCCCATATGACCGTCTTTGAGAACATGTCCTTCGGGCTTCGGCTGAAGAAGTTTCCGAAAGCGGAGATCAAGGAGCGCGTTCAGGGCGCCGCCCGTATTCTCGACATCACTGAACTTCTCGATCGTCGCCCGAAACAGCTTTCGGGCGGGCAGCGCCAGCGCGTGGCGATGGGCCGCGCGATTGTTCGCAACCCGAAGGTATTTCTGTTCGACGAGCCGCTCTCCAATCTCGACGCCAAATTGCGCGTTCAAATGCGCACCGAGATCAAGAAGATCCATCAGAAGGTCACGACGACAACGGTCTACGTTACGCACGACCAGGTCGAGGCGATGACGCTCGCCGATCGAGTCGTCATCATGAACGCCGGTCGGATCGACCAGATCGGCTCGCCCCATGAGGTCTACCACACCCCGAAGACGCAGTTTGTGGCCGGCTTTATCGGCTCGCCGACGATGAATATGCTGCCCTGCCGCCTCGTCGAGAACGGCAGCGGGCTGACCATTCGGCTTTCAGACTGGCTCTCTTTACCGGTACCGCCGTCGCGCGTGGCCCGCTACCGCGCGCGCGTGGGCGGCGAACTGACCTTCGGGTTACGTCCCGAGCACATTATCGAAGGGCGCGGAGGTGTGCCGCCCGGCGCAGCCGCCTTCGAGGCGCCGCTCGACGTGGTCGAACCGATGGGCATGGAGACGATGGTGTACTTCATCGTTGACGGGGTGGAGGTCTGCGGCCGAGTCAACCCCGCCGCCGCGGGCCGCGTCGGAGAGTCGATGCGGCTCGTCGCCGACCTCAACCAGATGCACCTGATCGATCCGCGCACTCAACAGGTTATTTGATTCTAGGGCCCCGCCCGCTCCAGGCGCCAGCCGCCAAGGCGAGAGGGGGCGGGCACACGTCGCGGTACGGGCGTTGCGCACGTTATGGGATATTGACAATACCGCAATGATATGGTATCTTGCGATGTAGTTTAACCAATTGGCGTTGTGACACGATGCACGGCCATAGCTGGCGCCTGCCGATTTGGACCATCTGTGGACCGGGGGAAGACTATAGATTGGGTGTGAGCCTGAATCCGGCCTGTATTATCAGGCGGGGGAGAGGCGGCTCTCGCGCGATGCGATGCGCGAGACAGGCACGCGGCATGCCGATGCGCGCATCACGCCTCCACCAACTTGACCACCTCGCCATCGGCACTGAAGCAAGCAGCGAGCAGCCGGCCGGGTCGTCCGCTGCCGCCATCGAGCGATACCGCGAACTCGCGCTCGACGAAGCCTCTCTGCTCGCGGTCGATCCCTCGGATGACACGCCGAAACCCCGCGAACGAGGTGTTCAGATTGAGAATGTCGCCGTGTCCCCACCAGAACGCGTCCCCTTGTGCGGCAAGCGGACGTGAAGGGTCGATCGCGGCATGCACAAAGAGCAGGCCCTGCTCCCCGGTGAACGCGGCATGACGCAGCGCCGAGAACAGCATGGTATGGCCCGGCGTGGCGTTCATCGCGGCACGCAGGGCACCGGTCCATCGCGTGATCGTGCGGGGACCGTCACGAGTGGCAGCAAAGCCCTGCCGCAAATCCCCGCCATAGGCACGCACCGTCGCTTCCATGCCAGCCCTGACCATCCACTCCAACACTTCTCTAGGATTGGGCGCGAATTGAAGCTGCAGTAGCTTTTGCCACATCTCTTCTTGTCCACCGCGCAGGAAGGCGACGTCGCACGCGCAACCGTGGCCGCGCCCGAGGACTCGGCGGCGGAAATCGAGAAGCTCGTCGACAGTCGCGAGCACCGCGTCGCCATAGCCGATGTAATTGCCAAGATAGACGACTCGGTCCCCCTCCTGGAATTCGTCGCTTATCGCATCGTGCAAACGGACGAGACGCCGTGCGGCGCCGTGTATGGAGGGAATCGCCCAAACCCGCCGAGCACCTCGGAATTGGGCGAATTTGTCGTCCGGTTTCGTCCCCTTCACTCCGCGTGCCGGCGCGGATCCCGTTCCGCGGGAGGCTCAGGCGGTGAGCAATTGTTCGACCCGCTGGGTCGCGGTCGTCTCATCAATCCGCTCGACCGCTGCGAACTCCCGGACAAGACGATCGAGTGCTGCCTGGTAGATCTGGCGCTCGCTATAAGATTGCTCAGGTTGGCCGACATTGCGATAGAGGTCTCGCACCACCTCGGCGATCGAACCGGGGTCGCCGGAAGCGATCTTGGCCTGGTATTCCTGGGCACGCCGGCTCCACATTGTCCGTTTTGCCCGTGAGCGCCCGCGCAGCTTTGCAAGGGCCGCATCCATTTCCTTGCGGCTCGACAACCTGCGCAAGCCAGACACTTTCGCCTTGGCGAGCGGTACCCGCAGCGTCATGCGGTCTTTGTCGAAATGCACCACGAATACGTTCAGCGTGTGACCAGCGATCTCCTGGGTCTCGATCCCGACGATCTTACCGACACCATGGGTCGGATAAACGACCAGATCACCAGTTGTGAATGAAGCCTTTTCCGAAGTCATATCCATCTTTTGCGATTCGATCCGCTGGGCGCTGGCGGGATGCTTCAGCCGGTCGCCGAGCCGCGCGTCGACAACCGCCCACGACTCGACGAAGAGCGCGGAAGACCCTCAGAATACTCTGAAAAGCCGGCCCAAAGCCAGCAGATCAAGCGTCCTCTCCACAAATTAGGATGTCGAGGACACCGCGCCATACCGCCGGGTATCGCGCCCAGTCAGGTCCCACCAGGATTCGGGCTGAAAAATTTGTCGTGCTTGTCCGGTACATCCTTCCACTCGTCGGCATCAGCGGGATACGGTTTCTTGCGCGTAATATTGGGCCAAGTCGCAGCGTATTCACGGTTGAGTTCGAGCCAGCGTTCAGCTGGCGGCTCACTATCCGGAATGATCGCCTCGACCGGGCATTCCGGCTCGCACACCCCGCAATCGATGCACTCATCGGGATGGATAACCAGCATGTTCTCCCCCTCGTAGAAACAGTCGACGGGGCAGACCTCCACGCAATCCATATATTTGCAGCGAATGCAGGCCTCTGTGACGACGTAGGTCATAATGGTTGGATCTTCCTCTGAGCTTCGACAAGCTTTCCAGCCCCCCGTCGCGTCAACCTTCCGGATCGTCTGCGGACACCCCAATTGACTGCCGGGGTCGAATGGCCTAGCCCAGCCAAAATAGCCCGACACGAGCCGCAAGTCGTGCTTGGGCACTCCGCCTGCCGCCGGTTCAGCGATGATCCAGCCGGAGGCATCGTCGACTATAGCTCCTTGCCTAACATGCAAGGTTGTCGCCGGGCAACCCCATATGCTCCCGGCATTTCTCCATTATATAGGTGTTAATTGTTCTCGCAAGATACCCGCGGGCTATTGCTGCATTATCAGGCAAAAAGGCCTAGTCGCACCGGGCCCTTTCTGTTTTGCCGCTCGCTTGGATGGAAATGAGCTACAGTTCCCGGCCGTTGTCCGCCAACCTGCCACTTCGGCCATGGACCCGATCGTGACGAAACGCGGCAAGATCGTCGTTCTCCACTTCGCTGCTCAGATGCCGCTTGCCGGTATCGCCTGGCAAGCGATTCACTATCTTCTGGGAATCGAGCAGCTCGGTTATGAGGCTTGGTATGTTGAAGACGGGGGGGCTAACCCTTACGACCCTTGGGCGAATAGTGTGGTGATGGGATGCGACTACAATGTCGCCTATCTGCGACGAATAATGGAGCGCTACGGGTTCGGGAACCGCTGGGCCTACTGGGACGCGGTTCGCGACGTCCATTATGGGCTCTCGCAAGCGCGCACGCGAGCGCTTTACGCCGAGGCGGACGGCGTGATCAACCTTTGTGGCGCAACAAAGCTCCGCGAGGAGCACCTATCCTGCCCCGTCCGGATCATGATTGACACAGACCCGGTCTATGAGCAGATCAAATACGCGCAGGCCGATCGCGCGGCCCGCGCCTACCTCGATGCTCACACGCATTTTTTTACCTACGGCGAGAACCTCGGCACGCCGGACTGTCCGGTGCCGCTGTGCGACATTCCTTGGCGTCCGACTCGGCCACCGATTGATCCCCGCTTTTGGCCCGAACCGGTTGATGCGCCGGCCTGCTTCACCAGCGTCGGCACCTGGGAGAACAAGGGAAAGAACATTGAATTCGAAGGTTCGAGCTATGTCTGGTCAAAGCACGTGAACTTTGTGCAATTTCTTGATCTGCCTCGACGGTGCCCTGAGACCCGCTTTCGCGTGGCGATGTTGCCGCCTGACGAGCAGGTGCGCTCGGAGATCGCGGAGAGCGGCTGGAGTCTAATCGATCCGCGCCCGATCTCAGCTGATATGGCACGCTACGCGGACTTTGTCGCCGGTTCGCGCGGGGAGTTCACGGTGGCAAAAGATATCTACGTTCGATCGAATAGCGGCTGGTTCAGTGATCGCAGTGCTTGCTACCTCGCCGCCGGTCGGCCGGTGGTGACGATGCGAACGGGGTTCAGCAACTTCTATCCGGTCGGGCGCGGGCTGTTCGAATACACCAGCTACGAGGAGGCGCTTGCCGGGATCGATGCGATCGCTTCCGACTATCCCGCTCACAGTCGCGCTGCGCGGGCGCTCGCGGGCGAATATTTCGCCGCCGATCGCGTTATTGGCGCGTTGTTCGAGGCAGCGGGACTGTGAGCCGGCGGAGGTGTGACTTGACAGGCGCGGCCGACTAGGGTTCAGATCTTGCGACCGTAAGAGGAGCGGGTAGCCTCTCGAACCAGCAATGGACGCTTTCACAATCTGGTTCGCCGCCA
>WNFA01011058.1_pt1 | contig 11532 bp, 8 predicted proteins | sample 5400481 | NCBI WGS metagenome assembly WNFA01 (sample SAMN13153340, study PRJNA577476) | soil metagenome | isolation source: 120 cm saprolite under Douglas fir tree site 2 hole 1 replicate 2 | place: USA:California | collected 2015-04-18
CCTCAAGCTCCTCGTCCATCACGCGCGCCAGGGATGGCTGTTCGCCCAGTATTTGATTGTAACGCTTGCGCAACGACTCTACCGCAGCCGCGCCTTCTCCCCCCGCGCCCTTCTCATTGATAAGCATATCGAGGGCCTCAGCCGTATCCAGAATAATGCTAAGCACGGCAGGTGTGATGGGAATGGTCTCCTCCATCACACTATCAAGCAGGTCTTCCGAGATATGGCAGAGGTCGGCAATAGCGCGAAATCCCATCATACCAGCCGCGCCTTTAAGCGTGTGCGTTGCGCGGCGTATGCCCTGAATAGGCTCAAGATCGTTGGGGGCACTTTCAAGGCTTGCGACAAACATGCTGATAGTTTGCAGGTGCTCTTCAGCCTCCAGCCGGAAAATTTCCGACGCCTCTTCACCAAAATCCGCCGCCAGGGGAGCAAACGCTGGCGCAGGCTGAGAAGAAAGGGTGGACAACGCAGGCGTTGATGCTATTGCTGGAGGGGCAGCAGGAGCCGCCAGCTGGCCCATCAACACCGCGCCTGCAGCTTCATCCGTTTCGCCGGTGAGGGTACTGAGAAATTCACTACGAACGGCAATTTCAATCTCCTGGCGCAAGCGTGCCTCAAGCTCCTCCAGCGATTGGCTGGTTCCCGCGCCCACCACGCTTGCCTGTAACAGTCGCCTGGCTTCAAATTCCTCGCGTAGTTCTCTACGTATTTGTCGCTCTAACTCGGCACGAGTAGCCACCGTCACCGGGCGATGTTCGTATTCCTCGCGTAACTGCGCCTCGATCTCCGCCCGCAGCGCGGCAATATCGGCATGGCGCTCAAAGGTAATGCGCTCGTGTACACTACCTGGCGATACCTGCCTCTCCCAGGGACTCCAGGTCTGACCGGAGGGGGCTAACTGCAATTGATCGATAGCCTCGCCGCAAGATTCGATCGATGCTTGCAACTGCGCCATGCCGACCTGCATCTGCTCATCGGTCATTTCGACATTGCCGGTCATCTGCATGAGCAGGTCGAGCACCTTCTTCAGTTTGCTATTCGCGACCCACATGACCGACAGGGGCAAGTAGCGTCTCACCTGCTCAGGACTGTTGCGCAGGTTCAGACCCATTGCTTTTCCGGCCCACTCTTCCATGCGATCCAGCGCATCTTTAGAGCCATCCAGGAAACCTTTGAACTCGGTGCGCTGGGCCTCGACAACTGTAGCGGCAAGGCGCAACTGCGTAAGCGTCCTCTTGAGCGAGGTGACCTGGTCTTCCACGATCTGGGCATCCTGTTGCAGCTTATGGTAGATCTGCGCCACCGACGACACACCGGCCTGAGCGGGCAAGACGGCGTTACGTTCGATGGGAAGCGGCGCTTGAGGAGCGGCTTCGCTCTCATCGGCGACGGGCAAACTGGGAGTGACGGGCGGGCTCTCTGGAACGCGGCGCGCAGGCGCGGCCAGCATTTCCAGCGCGCTGGGCTGCGCTGGCTCGGAAGAAGCAGTCGGGGTGGCCTCGGACGGGGTAGGCTGCCGGGGCTGCGTATCCTGTTGGGCGCGAACGTCTGCGCCTGACGCGGGAACGGGGTCTTCAGGCCACGATATTTCTTCACCGGCGGAGACACCAGGAGTGCGGAAAGAAGCCAGCATTTCATCCAGCGAAGGTATCGTGGAAGGCGCAAGAGCCGAAGTTGCGCTGATCGGCTCTTGTGCGGCTCCTACGCTTGCAGCATCCTGCCCTGAAGCCCTGGCTGACAACTCTAACTGCGCCCGGTACTGCATATAATCAGCGTCATCTTCTGCGATAACGGCATCCTCGTCGATACCGTTACGAATCCCATCCACCAGGCGATGGATGCGCTGAAGGGAGCGATGCAGAAGGCCGAGGGTAGGAGGATCGAGCGTAGCCACGTTGTCCAGCACATCACCCAGAATATCCTCCATACCATGGGCAACATGAGCCAGGCCCGGAAAATCCATCATAGACGCGGAGCCGCCAATGGTGTGCGCGCGACGATAAGTCTCCTCGAGAGCTTCCATGTCATCCGTTGACAGCGCCAACCGTCCGAGATTCGCTTCGATTTCGGGCAAATAACTGTTGACCTCTTCGATGAACGAGTCGAGGACAGAGAGTTTATCAAAAGTATTCGACATGATTCGCGCACCCACTCATTCTTTTTACTGTCCCAGATAGCCACTATTCGGGAACGGTACCTGGTCCTGACTAAATCCTGATTGATTCTGTCCGGGGTTTCGCATACGCTGACGAGGGTTAGGCCCCGTTTGTGAACTAAAGTTCTGTTGTGGAACTCCGGGCGTCTGATTGGAAGGCGGGAAGTAGGGTTGCTGCTGGTTCCCAAAACCCGGCTCGCCAAAATCAAATTGCCCATCGAAATTTTGCTGGTAGTCGAAACCGCCCGGGTCGCCAGAGTGTTGCCCCATGCCACTATTATAGGTCTGCATCCCTGGTTGGCTGGCAAACTGCTGCCCACTAAAACCCTGCTGGCTGCCAAATGGCTGCCCGTCAAAACCTTGCTCGCCACTATAGGCTGACCCGCCGAACTGCGGGGCAAAGCCAGGCTGAGAGCTAAAATCTTGCTGGTTGTTAAATGCGTACTGGTACGCGCCAGCGTTATCGGACTCCTGGGGCTGAGGCAAAGAGAGGAAATCGGATGAAAAGCCCTGATTCCAATCATTGTTCATGCCCATATCCTGCTGGTAGTAGTGGTCGCCATCGCTCCCCGGCAGAGCTTGCATGGAGTTCATTTCCGGGAAGACATCCACCATTTGATGCGCTCGTTCCGGCAAACGGAAGGTCGAAACCGAGGCGCGCAACTGATCGGCGAGTTCGGCCAGATAACTGACGCTCATCGATGCTTCCTGCGTGCCGCTATTGGTCTGGCGCGTGACTTCAGAGATCTCGCCCATAGCAATCGCCACATTCTCTGAAACCTGCGCCTGCTCGTTGGCGGCGAGCGCGATGTCCTCGATCATCTGCGCCTGCCGTTCCACCGCAGCATAGATGGAGTTCAGCGCGCGGCCCGCGTCATCAGCGAGCGACGATCCCTTCACCACTTCCTGGGTGCTATCTTCCATAGCGACAACCGCTTCATACGTATCGCCCTGGATACTCTTGACGAGGGTCTCGATACGTTTTGTCGACTCGGTCGAACGTTCTGCCAGCAGACGGATCTCATCGGCCACAACGGCAAACCCGCGTCCATGTTCACCGGCCATGGCTGATTGAATGGCAGCGTTGAGGGCCAGCAGGTTCGTCTGGTCGGCGATATCTTCGATGATACGAATGATTTCACTGATCTCATTGGAACGCTCGCCCAGGCGTTTGATCTTTTTGGAGGTTTCCTGCACGTTTTCGCGAATGAGTACCATACCTTCAATAGACTGGCGCACCGCATTTTGACCGACATTGGCGTTGCGCAGGGCATCCTGGGCCGCTTCCGCGCTCAAACGAGCGTTATGGGCGACGTTCTGGATGAAGGTTGCCAGTTCTTCCACGGCCTGGGTGGTTTGAGAGATCTGCCCTACCTGCGTCTCTGTAGCGTGCGCCAGTTCGGCGGAACGATCAAGAATACGGCGCGTGCCGGTGGTCACTTGCACAGCCGTTGCCTGTACACGCCCGACGACTTTCGCCAACTCCTCAATCATATAGTTAAACGAGTCGGCCAGCACGCCCAGCGTATCCGGCGTGACCTCCGCCTGGACGCGCAAGTCGCCATCACCCACCGCGCTTACTTCCTGAAGAAGTTTTTCGATCTGGGCCTGGAGGGCTGCTGCGTCACTACCGCCGCTGCTACCTGGAGAGCCGCCCGCTGCAAAATTCTGGTTATCGAGAAGTGAGTTCAGCGACATGGCAAGCATGGCAAACTCATCATCGCCGGTGACAGTTGCGCGAACCGCTCGCTCCCCACCGGCAAAATTGCGGCACACATCCACCAGGCTCAAGAGCCATTGTCATACCACTTCTATCGGTATCATTCATCCGCCAGGCCTCCTCTCCTGTGAAGCAGCTTTTGTATTGAGGCATGCATAATTGCGCCTCTTGATGACAGGTGAATCGCTTTCGAGATCGCTCTCGCTCTCGATGCACCCTACACGTCATTTTACTCTATCGGCACACTGTCCCACTCTCTCCTTCCTGGCTTATGCATAGTGTTGCATCTTCTCAGAGAACAGCAAACGAGAGGCATCCAGTAGAATGACGCTGCGTTTACCCAGGAGAGCAGTACCTTCAGCGAAAGGCGTCAGCCGTTGGGGGATCGGTACACGACGCCTATCGGTTATGATGGCTGCGGGTGGAATAGATATCATCTCACTCACGCTATCAACGACCAGGCAAATAACCATCTCATTGAATCTGACCGATAACAGTCGCGTGCGTGGATTTTCGGGGAGAACTTCCATCCCCAGGAAAGCTCTCAGATTTACCACTGAGGCAATCGAGCTACGCAAGTTGATGACGCCGATCACCCAGGGGGCAACATGCGGCAGAGGAGTCACGTCCGCCAGTCGTTCCACACCTTGAATGTGTTCGGCTTTAAGCGCCAGTTCGCGTTCCACTAACGAAAAAATCAAATAGTTTTCGCCAACCACCGTGGCTTCTGATGGAACATTTGCCAGGTCTTGCGGGTTTGTCAAATTGGTGGGCAAGACACGCGAAGCAGCGAGAGCGCCGCTTCCCCTCTGCACGAGGGGAGGAGCGCTTCCGTCGCGCCGCAAAGCGCCCGGAGGTGATTGTGGCTGCACCCTTGCATCGCGTTGAACCATGGTTAGACTCCTACAACTGCATACGAACTAAACAAGACGACGCACATTACTGATCAGTTCATCTTCGTTAAATGGCTTGGTCATATACATATCCGCGCCTTGCCGCAACCCCCAGGATTTATCCAACGGAGTATTTTTACTCGTCAGCAGGATAATGGGTATATTTTTACTGGCCTCGAAACTCTTGAGTTTGCGACACAATTGAAAGCCATTTTGCTTGGGCAACACCACATCTAAAACGATGCATTCCGGTTGTTCCCTGAACACTTTCTCAAGAGCTTCGTCGCCATCTACAGCAGTGACAACGTCAAATCCGCTATTGCGAAGTGGCGTTGCGATCATAGCCAATTCTGTCCAGCTATCGTCTACGACGAGTACTTTACGTCCTGGCATCTAAGTATACCTTTCCTTTGGAATGGCGCAATAGTTTGCGCCTGACATATGGGAAAGAAGGGCTACCAGCAAGGTTGATTCCGCAAAAAGTGAGGTGTAATACTTGCCAGACTGCCCTGTTACCAGGCATTAGTGGACAAGCCCTACCCACGCCGTCTGAGTCGTGTGCGCATCCCCTCATATTGTTGCGCTGGCATACGCTGCTGCCAACCGGCAAGATGCTTCTTAACGGTCTGCACCAGTTCCACCGAGTCGAACGGCTTAGTTAAATATTCCGTTGAGCCGGCCAGGCGACCACGCATCTTATCGAACAATCCATCCTTCCCACTCAGCATAATAATAGGTATTGCGCGAAACTGCAAGTTTTTACGTACTATCTGGCAAATGGTATAGCCATCCATGCGAGGAAGTTGAATATCAAGTAAAATAAGTGCGGGCATTTCATCCGCCACCGAGGTCAACGCGCTGAGCCCATCACCAGCGGTTATGACACGTATATGCTCGCGTTGCAGGGTCATTTGCACAATTTTCCGCACCGTAGGACTATCGTCCACCACTAAGACCGTTGGTATCGGTTCCATCATCTAGATTGACCTCCTTTGCCATTCAGACGACCAGAGAGCAGTACTATCGTTCTGTGCCGCGCCTCTGCGGTTGACATCGCTTTGATACAAGGAATCGGTGAAGCGATTGCGCGAAGCATGTTGGCCGGCGCGGTAAAGCTGGTACTGTTGAATCTCCTGGTCAATTTCCGTCAGAAATGCTTTCCAGACCACATTCAGTTGTCGCCCTGTGTATGAATTCCCCACTTCATCGTTCAACAAGGTGGTAAACACCGTCCGTAAGAACACCGCCAACCCCCGCACCGCTTCCCAGTAAAATTCTTCCAACTGCTCTCCGCGCACCAGGCGGTCCAGGTTAAATATTTCGCTACAGTCTAGCTGCCCATTGACAAAGCTGGCCGTTTCCAGAATAGGAAATTGCTGTGTTGTCATCAGATGTAATGGCCCGGCAAAACGCTTCTCCAGGTAGCTCACGATATCGGCCACCGGAAGCTGACCACGCCCTCGCAGCGCTTTCGCATACGCGCCGTGATGAATCAACAGGCCATTGATGCATCGAGAGAGCGTCGTAATCAGTCCGAGGAGGTGCTGGTCAGGGGCAGAGTTCTGGCGTTGCTGCGCGAGCGTATGCTGCGACATGATGATAATGTTGGTCAGATCTTGCTGGAGTTCGCCTTCCAGGGCCGTATCCACCATTTCTACCAGGCGCAATTCAAACAAGCGGGCAAGGATACGCGCCACGCGCGCTTCGGGCAGCATCAAGGCCATGGCCATCGCTTGCAGCGGCACCTCGCCATTGGCAAGACACAGCACGTCGATATGATCCTGGCTCAGCCCCAGGCTGCGCACATCGTTGCTCACTTCGGGAAGCCAGCGCGCCATGGTCGCGCGGGTCAGGGAATTTTCGCCCATCTCTTCCCACTCATCGGCCTGGCGCAGGGCCTCTAGCAACACGCTATCGACATCCAACGGCTGCATTCTTCCATCCAGCGAGACAACGCGGCGATGGAAAGAGAAACGTCCGTTGACCCAGCGTAGAGCATGGCTGATCGACTGGGTTATAGCAAATTCCAGGCGCTGCTGCATCTCGGCGGCGCTCATCAAACGCTGCTCGACCAGAAAAGGCAGCGCCACCTGCATATTGCCCTGTGCGGCCTCACGCACCGCCTGCGCTCGTTGCGGATCGAGCCGATTCATTAGACAAAGCATGGTGAGTAAATCGGGCTGGTTGACCCCTTCCTCTCGCAAGGCCACAATCTGGCCCTTGCGCAGGCTGATTGAAAGCGTCTCCCGCCCCGACTGTATGAATAGCGTGCCTGTTTTCCCGCTCAGGGCGAGCATTTTCAATATAGATTGGAGACCGAGTGTCTGTAAATCTCCATCCATGATGAGGTCTTGCGACTCCATTATCTCTCGATCCTTTTACTTTTATGTGGCTCCGACCGGCTCGCTTGCCTTGCTATGGAGCGCAGCCCGTCGGTACAGCAAATGACCCGTCTACTATGCCAGCGCTCGCTCTACAGCGTCCTGTAAGTTTTCAATCTGAAACGGCTTGTCAATAAAAACAACGTTCTTCCCATGCGGATATACGTGGCGTTCGGGCAATTCACGCTGCGTGAGCGCGCTAATTACCACAAAGGCGGGCATTTGCCGCGTGATCGCCGCCGCTAAGGTACGCATCACCTGGTAGCCATCCATATAGGGTAAGAGCAGATCGGTCACGATGCAATGCGGTCTCCATTCAATACACTGTTCAAGGGCGGTCAGGCCATCTCGCGCAACTTTGATATCATAGCTCGGCTCGAACTCCAGGCATTGCCGGATGGCATCAGCCACATGCGGATCATCCTCAACGACCAGAATACGCGCCGACCGCTTACAGTTCTCCTGTGCTTCCTCGCCCACAAACGCGCTGGCGACAGCCGGTGACAATCCCTCACCATTGCTGCTTTCCAACGCCGTCTCATCAAGTAAAACTTGTTGAAAGACTCGCAAGTAGCGTTGCAAGCGTTCCACCTCAAATGGCTTGTAAAGCAGAGCCACCGCTCCGATTTGTTCAAGCGTGAAACGCGAAACCGAGCGACTGCTCAACGCTATCATAAGTCGAACACGCGGCCACCCTTTATCCGAACTCGTCAGGAAAGGAGCGGCATAAGATACGCTACTGGTGGTTTCCCCCACCTTCAACGTTGACATATGTAGCGCATCATCCAGATCGTATACCAGAATATCCCCCTCTACCTCGGCTTTACCCTGCATTCCTCCCAACACCATGCTAGCAGAAAGTATACTGGCTTCGTAACCCCACTGCCGAACATTTGCTGCCAGGATTTGAGTAAAATGGTCTTGACGACCACCAGTGCCCAAAATCAGCACCTTCAAACGTTTACTAGTTTGAGTATCTGAGCCAGGCACAGGCCAGCGAAGGTCTGTGTTTGAATTCTGCCTGCCTGCGTGTTCCCGTTGATACATAATGTCTCACCCCTACTATAAACGAACCACATACAATCCCATGATGCAGTGTACGACAAATGGATGAGAGCATACCATAAAAAAGCCGTAAAAACCCGTTAAGATTACATTAAAATCCCTACTCCACGCCACGATGTTACAAGACTGACGGGCCGGCGCCCGATTCCTGCTGGAATATCACCTGCTCGTTAAATACATAACCTACGCCGGGTTCCGTGATAATGTAGTGTGGCTGCGAGGCATCAGGTTCCACTTTGCGCCGCAGCTGTCTGACGTACACGCGCAGGTAATCGGCCTCGTCGCCATATTCCGGCCCCCAGACTTCGCGCAAGAGAATGCGATGGGTCATTACTTTGCCCGCATTCGCCATGAGTTGGTGCAACAGTTCATACTCGGTGGGGGTGAGATTGATTTTCTGCTCAGCCGCGAAAACCTGGTGGCGCATCAGTTTCATGCGCAAATAGCCATCGGTAGTAGCGATGATGTCGGGTTTGGAGGGGTTCTCAGCGTCTTGTGTGGCGGCCCGCCTCAAACAGGACCGCACACGCGCCAACAATTCTTCTGTATTGAAGGGTTTGGTCTGATAATCATCAGCGCCCAGGTCGAGCGCCTGCACTTTCAAGGATTCTTCCGAGCGGGCCGACACGACGATGATGGGAGCCTGCGACAATTCTCGCACCCGCACGCACACCTCCATACCATCGACATCGCCGACCAAACAGAGATCCAGCAGGATTAAGTCGGGCTGTTGTGAGCGCACCAACTCCACTGCCTGTCGCCCCGATTCGACCACCGTTACCTCATAGCCATTAACCAGCAAGCTGCGTTTGAGGATGCGCTGGATAAACGGATCATCTTCGACAACCAGTATGCGTTTCTCTTTTGTTTTCACGAAGTCACAACTCCTTCACGAGGCCATAGGAAGAACGAAGACAAAACAGGCTCCGCCTCCTGGGGCAGGTTCTACCCATATACGTCCATGATGCGCTTCAACGATACCACGACAAATTGCCAGCCCCAGACCGGTATGACCAGCAAGGCTGTAAAACGACTTGAAGATGCGGTCGCGCTCCTCTTCTAGCACTCCACCCCCGTGATCTATCACCTGCACCCGCACGCCGCGTAACGCGCTATCGGATGATTTTTCACCCGACATTTCCAGCGAGATGGTTTGCGCGAAAATCTCTACGCTTTCTCCGGGGGGGCTATGACGAGCAGCATTCTCCAGCAGATTATACAATACACGTTTCACTTGCAGGTAATCAACGTAGATGAGCGGTAAATCCGGCTCAAACGTCACATGAATGCGGCGTCCGGCGAAGGTGTGTTTGATGCGCGGGAGGGAACTATGGATTATCTCGTGCAGGTCGCACCACTCCTTTTCCAGCGCGAGCGCGCCCATGTCGATGCGCGACATTTCGACCATCGCATTAATGAGTTCATCCAGGTGATCTGATTCGGAGTCGATATCTTCTAACATTTCACGGCGCATCTTCTCGCTCCATTCAACGCCGGGCTGCAACAGGCTGCTGACGGCGGCCTTGATGGCGGTCAAGGGTGTGCGCAGATCGTGGGACACGGAAGAGAGCAGGGTCGATTTATTGCGTTCGTCGCGCATCTGATCGGTGATATCGTGAATTTGCAAAGCGTGCGCGATCAATTCGTTATGGCGGTCATAAAGGGCATAGCGCATGAGTTGATAGTGACGATCACTCGGAGCATTGTCAAGCAGCATGGCAAACATTCTTGTGGAGCGCGAGCCGCCCGCGCGTTCTCTGGAAACTGGCAAACTACGCTGGTACTGCGCAACGGGCTCGCTCGTACTCGTAGCATCGCGCAATGGCTGAGTTTGCCTTTGCAACGGCTCGGCAGCGATCACACAGCGCATGGTGTTTCTCGGCAAAGGGTTGAGGCGCGGCAGATTTTCTTCATCTTCGCCCATGTGCTGTAACTTTTCCGCGCTGTGCTGGTCAGACATATCAGGCGAGATAAATTCCTTGAGATAGAGCTGCACGTCATCCAGGTTGCGTATGCGCGGCAGCAGATTTGCCAGGGCATCGGTCAGCAAAAGTTCTTGAACTCGCGGGAAAACAGATTCCTGTTGTGATGCTAAATAGGGCGCTTCGAGGATAATATTGCCGGTTGGATCAAGGCGCGCGCCGCACAGAGCTTCCGCTGCCGGGTTGATGTAAATGCAATGGCCTTGCAGATCGACGATAAACCAGGGGTCTTGAATATTGCGCGTGACACGCTCATAGAGGTGCGGCATAGAAAAGGCTGTCCTGCCGACGGCCCGGCCTGGGTCCAGCATAGCGGTGAATGCCGCACTCACATTGCCCAGCAAACCGGCTCGTTCGAGAGCCGCTTCTGCTGTGCGCATGAGCGCGGCGGCCCCCTCCTCTCTGGCAACGTCGCTTGAAGTTATGGAAGCGCTCACCTGCAAGTCGGTTCCGGCTGGCTGTTGCGCGTAATCGGTTGCCTGTATACCAGCCTGGTCGTTATGGCTGCGCAGGTCTTGCAAGATAGATTGGAAATCGCGTTCGCTGCGCGTCAGAAGATGATCGCTGATGAAACGTAACAAACTGGTGAAATTTATGCCAAAGGTACGTTCGGTCTCGGCGCTCACCTTTTCGAGTAAAGCCTGTTCCTGTTGGGGATCGAGCGCGTTGTGACGGGCTATTTCCAGTCGTTCGATGGTGCGTTGAAAACGCTGGCGTTCGCCCACTGCTTCGAGTAGCATACCGTTATGGATAGCGATCATGGCCTGGCTTGCAAAAAGCGAGAGGATGTCGGTCTTCAAGGGAGTAAAGCCGCCCGGTTCAGGAGAGAAAAGCAATAATGCGCCGAAGACGGTGGAGCCGACGATGAGCGGGTAGCTAAAGACCGAGCGCATCCCAAGTTTGGTGGCGAAGTCCTGGCTGCCCGGAAAATGCTCGTCCTGCGCAATATCATTGGAAACACCCGGCTGGCGGCGGCGCAAGGTATAGCCGATAATGGTTTGATCGCTCAGAATGCGACTACCACCGACGATTTTTTGCAGCGTGCCGGCGGGCAAGCCTTGCTGAGCTTCGAGGCGCAGGCCGCCAACTTGCTGATCGAGCGTGACGATCGCGGAAGCGACGTGCAGTCCATCTGCGAGGTGAGAGCGCTGGAGACCTTACGCAGCTCCTGGCGCTGGCGATCCTGAATCTGGACATTGCCTTCTGCCTGGGCGCTTTCGATGGCGGCGGCCAGCACCTGGGCGGCGGCTTGAACAATGCGCAGCGTCTGTTCTGACTGGTAAGCCTGCAGGGAGAGGCTGCCAAGTTCGAGCGATCCAAGCAAACGGCCATC